>Ga0210040_10001058_pt1 | contig 43202 bp, 25 predicted proteins | sample CryGeyCG12114_NA_FD_185462 | JGI IMG/M metagenome (GOLD analysis project Ga0210040, IMG submission 185462) | Groundwater microbial communities from aquifer - Crystal Geyser CG19_WC_8/21/14_NA (SPAdes) (version 2) | ecosystem: Environmental > Aquatic > Deep subsurface > Groundwater | place: USA...
TCGCTTCCAGTCTGACTTGGTTGCCAAAAGACTCCTCTCTGGACCACTCCTCGAGATCAGCGTCGGATCCGAGGGCAAGAAATGGCACATCCACCACAACCTCTTGCGCCATCATTCGAACTTCTTCGACGAGAACGACTTGATCGACGGAGAGGAGAAAAGAATCAAGGATGGAAAGGTGGACCTGACCAAAGAGGACCCAAATGCATTTCGCATTCTCGTCAAATGGCTCTACCAAGGCCAGATCGAGGATGTTTCCAAACTCGACAAGGACAAGAAATGGGACTACGCCTGGACATGCCAGAACCTGTACATACTCTGCGAGCACATCGGCATCAGAGAGCTGAAGAACCTCGCCATCGACCAGTTCCGCAAGGGATGCTACGAAACAAGACTCGTGCCCGGCGCAGACGAGATCCGGCCCGTATACGAGCGCTTGCCCGCCAACTCGCCTTTCCGCAAGCTTGTCGGCAGGATTGCCGCTAGGCAGCTGATGGATCCAGACTCGAGGAGAGATGCTGCTATCTACAGAGATTGCTTCACAGCTGCACCCGACTTCGCCATCGATGTGCTGAACGCCATCAGAGACGGTACCGAGGGTTTACTGCTCGATGATCCGACCGAAGGCAACTCCTGCCGCTATCACGAACACCAGAACGGCGAGACTTGCTACAAGACTGTACGCTTCCAAAGCAACAATTGAAGAGTCCAGACATGTCAAGGCACACCCACACCCGTTTGAGGACAGTGCGGCAATGGAATGGCGCTTCTTCAAAGATGACCGTCTCTTTTCCGCGACCGCGACAAGCCGTGTTGAAAAGAACAGAAGTACAAGTACACCGACGAAGGAACGAGCAGGACAAAGTACAAGATGGACATGCGCTGAGTAGCAGCCGATCGAACCCCCCTTGCTTCAACGCGCAATCTACCACCCTCTCGAACCCTGCCACGCGCTCAAAAATTGAGCCATCAAACAAGGCCTTACCGCAAATCGAGCTCACCTCGAGACACATATTCTGGGGTCCTACCGGTCAGAAAACATAGATCGAAGGAACTCCGCGCCGCACCTACGCCGAGAGTGGCGGTGGTTCAGCCTACTACTGTTCCGACTAACAGTCTTGCCGCGACGAGCAAGGCCTGATCGTCACCGGGTGCACTCGGGGTGGGCTGGCGAAGGGATTTGATTGACCCAGACCTCCGGGCCATAAGTTGGTATAACGTCAAGTATTGAGTGAGTGCGCTGGAGCGCATACAAGAATACTGAAATGGAGGTGCGAGTCGAAGACTCTGTTTGGAATGGAAACAGACCATAAAGACCTCAATTAAAGGCCGGGGACGGTCGTCTGACAGACAACCTTCAACCCCGTTCACTGACTCGGTTCTATAGCCGTCGCGTGCTCGAGCCACTTAGAACCCCTCCATGAGATCCCTCAGCGTAATGGGCTTGCGCACAGCATTCGAAAAGCCCTCATTGAAAGACATCCAGATCCTTCCTCCCTCATCGCCTGCTGCTGCATCTACATCTGCACCCCTCGCTTTTCCCTTCGCGGCCGTCGATTTCGCGATCATCGACGCATCAATATTAGCACCGAGCTCGGGCGGTGGTGTAGGTAGCGACGCACCGATGATCGGTCGGCCGAAGAAGTCGCGTTTCACCTTGACCGGTTTCTGCTGTTGCTGTGCTTTTGGGTCGAAAGTAGGATTGTAATTGTGCTTCTCTTTTTCTGCGGCTGCGGTTTGGTCATGCACAGGAACAGGGAGAATCGAGCCGGTGAGCGCACCGCTACCTCTTGCCTGTCGAATCTGTGAGGCTTGGAGGGCTTTGGTCTTTCGCAGTTCCTGGTCGAGGACTTGACGGATTGCGTAGCGTGTTGGCTGGGTGACACTGACGCTGCTGGTCTTGGTTTTGGAGGACGACAAGTGGTATGTGGAGAGGGTGTCGATTGGGCTGTGATCTGTTAGCATTGATTGACTTTTGAGGTAGCAAGGAGTGAATGTGTATAAGCACTTACGGCTCCATTCGCAATGCGAATCCACCTGAGGTAGTGCTGCTACCGAAACCCTCGTTCTCGATCCTGACTTTCTCGAATGCAATACCTAGTGCGTTCATGACCTGGACTGCGCTTCTCACACAATTGCGCTCGGACTCTTTGCGAACCGACGCAACAGAGGTGCTACCGCCACTACCGCCGACTACGACGGGCTTGACGTCTGGTGAGAGGATGCGAGATACATTCGGTACCATTTCCGTTGCGATCACGTCCATACTGCTGAACAGGCGCAGCAGATCGCCTGAGAAGTTTCCCTGGATCTCGGACAATGTCGTTCGGTTCGCTTTCTCCGCTTCGTGAGCTGCGAAATCTGCTCTCGGTCCTGCGAAGGGGTGCGTCTGCTCTTCATTTTCCTGCTTATCGTTCCCACTATCATTGGCCCAGCCGCTTGCACCTTTGTCGACGTGTGAGAAGAGATGATGAAAAGCACAAGCGCCGGTACTTAGGTACGGATTGAGTTCCCACTCCTGGCCACCGTATATTCTGCTCGAGAGACTGTCGTGGAAATGCAGCCAGTCATAGCTCGTATTCGGTTTTGAGAGGAATGTGTCGTCTTGAAACACCTGCGTGCCGTATGTTGCGAAGCAGTCGTTCATGACACGATCGTGGTCACCGACTGTATCGATCATCTCTCTCAGCGCTGTTATCGCAGACCTCTTTCTCAGATCAGCGACACCAATTGGATTAGCTTTTGACTCTTTGAACTGTCGTTGCTCATCGGCTGATAGTGTCGTGGGCAGATTCGGTAACCCTGCGCCTTCAAGGAAGATCCGTTCGACGACCTCTCTAACTCCTCCTCGGCCGAGCGCTTTGTGGCCCTTCGCAGATGATTCTGCAATCTGTGATTCGATCCACTTTCTCGTCAACCGGCTACTCAACCCGTTGCCCTCACTCGTAGTGTGAAGTCGTAGCTTGTGTGCCATCCATTCACCCTGCACTAGCACACTTCTGATATCGCCATCTCCTGCGCCCTTCGCAGCATTCGAGCTTGCTTTACGACTTCCTAGGCCCCATGCATCTTCGCAGAGCCGCCGCACAGCATCGTTGTCGCAGCGGATCTCCTCTTTCTCGAAGACGGTCTTTAGCCGTGCGATGACCTTGTCGAGCGGCGGTTTTCGTACATGCACGATCTCGGCAAGTGATGATTGCCGCAATGGCCGTAGGGAAGGCGCATAAACATCGTTACATATCAGGATCAGCGGCCGTAGTAACCTGAACCTGTCACCCTTCTTCTTGTCCTTTTGTACGGAACCCTGTGTAGATAATGCTTGGGAGGTGTTTCGTTGATCCAGCTGAACAAGGTCGATAAGCGCCTTCATGAAGCCACCTTCACCTCCGCTGCCACCAGACCCGGTGACTACACCATCTACCTCATCTACAACCACACAGACAGGTCGGCCTGCTTTTCGTGCTTTGCCTGGCTCATGAATGCCGCGAACTGTCTCTGTGCACAGAGCGTCTTTGATGCGCCCTTTTACCACATCTCTGCTTCGATCATCAGAGGCGTTGATCTCTAGGACCCCGTACCCGGCTTGTTTGGCACAGACATGGGCGAGTGTTGTCTTGCCTAGTCCAGGCGGACCAGTTAAAAGCATGATTTTGCGATGCGTTTGTTCTGGACTTGCATCTTTGTCCTCGTGGATCTTCTTGGTCTTGGCTTTCGTGCTACCTAGGAAGACAATCTCATCCCAAGCTTTAAGCCATCGCAGGACAGATCGATGTGTCCGTTCATCGCCCACGAGATCCGTAAAGCGTTTTGCACGATACTTCTCTGTCCACATCTGGTGCTTGTGCCTATCTGCTTGCCTGGTCGCCTCGTTATGGCTTGATTGTGGACGCTCGATACTCGGATGTGGCTCTCTTTGGGCTTCTGCTTCTTTGGCTGCATCATCAAGCTCCCTCTGTATCTTCGCGTCGTCTATGAGCTTGTGGACTTCAATTCCATAGTATGCTCTTTTGGCTCGGCCAGCGGCTGTGGCAGACCGATCTGCTATGACCTGCTCATAGGTCTGAATTGCTTGCTTCTTCCGGGTCGCTAATCTGATGGTCTTGCCGCAGCATGTCTGGAGCTCCGTGGTTCTTCTGGTAAGACCACGGCCAACATTGAGAGGAGCAGCTAGCGGGGTTTGGGACGGCTGAGTGGGAGTGATATACTCTGAGTTTTCTCCCAGAATTACATCTATATCTTCGGCGGCTTCCACACTAGTTTCGAGAGGCAGGAGCACTGGCTGTTGCTCATCGTCCGCTGCCTGCCTCACTGCGGCCGGTGCTTTGTTGTCTTGCAACCCAACACTAGCATCGAATAACCTTTGCTTCTTCAGAAGTGGCTGTTGTGCTTCGAGTGTCTGGAACAGTCGACGTTTCGGTCTGGGTGCTGGTGCTGGCGCCGGCGCAGGCGATGAGCTGGCTGGATATTGGACTGGTGATGATGAATAGGTCATGTCGGGCACCTCTTCCTGTGTATCGAAGGCTTCCCATGCATTACTCGTTCCATGAACCTCTGCCATCGTGCTGCTGCTGAGGGTAGATGTCGTATTGGAAATTCAGATGGACGTCCACTCGAGCGACGCGACTTGAGCTGTGACGCGTTAAGCGCGTTTCGATACGGCATGCCAGATAGTGCTAAGGAGCATGAGTACGGTGGGAAAAGCGTGCTTAAAGTGCAGCCGGATGAGCCACAAAGGAGACAATGAGCCAAACTGGACCTTGCATTCAATATACCACAGAAACACAACAACACAATGACAATGCAGAGACCGGAGAATACTACACTTAGCTTTCAAACGTTTCGAAGCCCGAGTCGTGTCCACTTCCACTCTTTACACCATAGGTTTAAGCGCTAGTCATGTCACTTTGGTCGATTTACTTGGATGTGACATGGCACCTACTCTACTGCCTTACGAAACTGCCCTCTGATCTAGACAATCGTTGTTCCATCGAAAGCATGCAACATGGATAGAGCCCGCCTGATCTCCTTGATTACCGTCTGTGTTCTTGGCGGAATCGTGGTGCAATCATGCTTTCTCTCTGAGGGCTTTGGCTGGTACAAAACTTATCTTGCCAAGGGATCCTCGTGGTCGACGCGCAGGAAGCCATTTCAACACCCTCTTGCGCTGCCTTATCGTACGCCTGCTGAACGACTTCCGGCACCGCTTCCATCAATCGCAGAGATCACTTCATCGAAGCAAGTGATCTCAGCTCAGCGTGGCCAGCGCTTCGTCGTACGTGTCGGAGAACATTATGTCGTGAAGTACGGGCGTGACATTGATCTCATCGAAGGCGAGAACATGCTCTTTGTAGGGCATTCGTGCAACATTGGCGTCCCAGCGATATACGCGATGTTTCACGACGAGGAGACCAATGCCAACTATATCATCATGGAGTATATTCCAGGCGAAACCCTGATGTCACAGTGGAACCATCTGGACGAGCCGGCGAAAGCAAACATCGCGGCGAAGCTACGTATCGATCTGGACGAGCTTCGTCGGATCCCAGCCCAGGGCTACTATGGAAAATTGGGAAGACGACCCTACTTCGATGAAATCTTCATGTCACTGGAAGAAGACGACCAGGCAAGCATATGTGGTCCGTTTGAGACAGAAAGCCAGTTCATTGAAGCCATCGTACAGAGATACGTCAAAAACGGTTTCCCGCACAGAGGCGAGTATCTTCGCAGAGTTCTGCCTACTGTCCTTTGTGGCCACCCCATCGTTTTCACACATAACGATCTTCAGCGGAAGAACATCATAATTAGAGACGATGGCACTCCGTTCATCATCGACTGGGAGTATGCTGGATTCTATCCCAAATATTACGAGTATTACTCGGCCATGATCGCGTTCGGTTACTTTAAAGATGATTGGCACGTGTGGGTGGGAAAGATTCTTGACGAATATGCGGTAGAACTGGGCTGGCTTGACACTATCCACAGGGAGTTTTACTGATGTGCTACTGAGCCGGTGGGGTCGGCGTCCTCCTTCCTAAGACCACATGGTACAGCAACGTTTGCCGGGCTCATAACCCTAGAAACCTCTGAATGCGCGCAGCCCGATGGACGGTAAAAACTATTCAAGAGGAGACGATGTAAGTGGCTGTTGCACAGATCCATTTGTGTACTGCGACAAAGAGGAACCGCACCACAAAGTGGCGTAGAATAGGGGAGTGAAGGGATGAAAGTGCAGATTCCAAAATGTGCATTGAATGAGGATTCCGAGTCACTCGTCGTTCAAACAGCTGCCGACCTGAAAGCTGAAGCTATAAAGACTATGTTTCTAGTCTACGAAGAAACATGCTTCGAACCATTACCAACGGCCAGCAAATCGGCTTGACAGAAGCTCCATCCTGCATAAAGAGCCGTCCAACCCTATACTGCTTCAAGTCCACGTCAGTCGGTGCCATTAAGCAGGTTCATTTCTCCGGGCTCCAGGTCACTTCCAGGATCCGGTAACAGTGCGACGTCATGGCCTACGACACCTACGATGTATACCTTGGCATCTACATCGGCATGCCACGAGAAAATCACGCGATCTGGGTGGACACAGGCGCCGAAAAAACCATGAACGGCAAGATGCTTCCTGCAGGACAAGTCATCCAAGTCAAGGGATCCATGCAGCACGGAATGTCATTTGAGGTGAGGGATGGAATTGACCCCGAAATGTCGTATGAGGGCAAGGAAAAGATCAAGGTCGGCGCCATCAACAGAACCGGCCTCGAAAGGTTGAAGCAAATCTGCAGCGAGGTCCCGCCTCCTGTCAAGCAGTACGACCGGGCGAAGCTTATCGATCCGTCCAAGCCTCTGTACCACTGCCAGCAATGGACACGTGATGCTATCGAGCGTTCGAGAGCCGCTGGGGTCCTCAGGACTTGATCGCTTAAGAGTGTGAAAGTCGAATTGGAAGCAGTGTGGCCGGATATCCCGAAGGTGAACTAGGGACGGACAACGATCACCCTATCTCTACCCATAGAGATATGTTGTTTTCACGGAATCGCCAGTTTGAAGCGTGTCTTCGACGGATCGCCTCCTTGTTTGACATACAGTACGCCGCTTTTAAGTCTGAACTGCAGTGGCACAACAAGCCTTCCCCTCCGCTCTGGCCCGGAAGGCACACACGGTGGGATAGAGGCGAAGGTCATTGCCAGATGCAGGTGATTGCCATCAGATGTCGGAGCAAAACCAACTTGCGGCCTCCATGAGTATCTCAACATAAAGCGGTGTGGTGGGGGGCCCTGTCCGTCCTCGAAGGCTGAGTGCAGTCGCAGATGTGGCAGGAAGCAGATTGCAGTAAGCAAATCATCTCATTAATGTCCATCACAACTATAGAATGTTCATTGCTCGTCCCGAGCATGGGGTATGCTATATCCAATATACAATTCTTCGGCTCAGTGTCTAAAGCGCGAACCCGCTTGCGCGTACACAAATATGCCCCGTGCTCCCGTCCGTAGCTTCCTGCCACCCTGCCATAGCATACGCCGACCCATTTTGCGCCACGCCTTCTATGCCTTTACATGTTCGCCAATTGCTCGTCAATCGCCCTGTCTAGGAACGCCCTCCTGTCACCAGCAGGTACTTCCGCCTGCAACCTCTGCTCAACAAGCGCTCTAACTTGCTTCTTCGTCACGCTGTCAAGGTCGACTTCCGACAGAACGTCCCTGATGGCGCCGATGATGGCATCATTCGATGGACCGGCGGCATGCACGGTCCTGAAGTCAAAGGTACTACCTGGTCGGCTCTGCGTCTGGTTCAGGCCGAGCAGTGATTTCGAGGCGGCGAACGACATGTTTGTGTTCTGGGGGTATGGGCCTGGACTTGGACTCTTCATTCGTTGCGCGCTGTGGAGGCTTAGGAGGGAGTTGCGACGGCCGTGCATGGAGACCGGTTGGTCTTTGTATGCGTTCATCCCGGAGAGATTGCTGGCTCTGTTGAATGGCATGGGCGATTGTGGGGGCACCATGTATGGGGCGCCGTGCTGTTGAAGGCCGAAGTGGAAGGTGCTCGTTGGTTTGACGGATGAGTATGTGCTTTGCATGTCGTCCATTTCGTAGCCGGGGTTATCTGAGTAAGCTGCGTAGCCTTTCTCTGGGTAATCGCCGCTCGGATCGCCGCGGCGTCCGGGCAGGCCATTGTGCGTAGCGTAGTCGTCCCATTTTTGTAGCGGGATAGATCTGGGGTCGAAGCCTTCCTCTTGCACTGCGACGACTTTCTTGTCGCCCTTCTCGCCGATGACGATACGTGTATTACCCCAGGAGAAGTCGTCTTGTTTCCAAAAGGAGTAGATGGGGAGGACGAAGCTGTAGATGGGGTAGGCGAGGATATATATTATCATCCATCCTACGTGCTGCCACTGGCGTTTAAGAATGAAGATGACGGCTTGAAGACCGTAGACGGCGGCTATCATGATGATGGAGATGAGAGGGAAGGCACCTGTGCCGCTGGAGACCATGTAGATGAGGTAGCCGAGGTAGATACAGGTAGCTGGCAGGATGAGTGTTCCGAAGAGATCCAAGAATACGATGAAACGCATCGAGAAGCAGCAGAAGCCGCACAGGTCATTGATCCAAACCAGTTCGGCCAGATTGTGGACAGTAGAATTGATCCATCGTCGTCTTTGCGAGAGCAAGATTGACCAGGTGTCGGGAGCTGCTGTGAGGGCTAGGGCGTCGGGAACGAATTTGAAGGACATGTGCGGGAAGTGCTTCGTCATCAAGGTAGTCAAGTATCGATCCTCTCCCAAGGATAGCAAGTTCTTCGTGTGCAGCGTATCGACCTCGCAGATCGCATATTCTTGGATGACTCTGTCAGCGATGATAAGCGGTTTGCCCTTGTCCGCTGTTCGTAGACGGTACATGCAGAAACTAGGAGTGTTAGTGATGGTTGGCATCGTTGGAAGAATAGACTTACCATCCGGGTAAACAGGTGACACTTGCAAACAGCGATTCGAAAGCTTTGGCGAGATGATGAGAGATATAGTACTCGTAGACCTGAATCATGGTCCACCAACTGCGGTCTTCGTTCTCCAAACTGGTCTCGCCACATATACCGGCGATCTTTGCATCATTGGCGCAAGCAGCGACAAGGCGGTTGAGGGAGTCTTCTTTGACCATGGTGTCGGCATCGACCATGAAGAGGTATTCGTATAGCTCAGGATCGACACCTATGATGTTGTTGATTTGATGAAACATCTCCAATTCAAGCGGTGACATAGCAGCACGATGGTGAACACGGTTCAGGAACTGCATGAGCAGGATCTGGGAGTCTCGTTTACCTCGGTTGCCAGGCTTGCTCTTATTTTGCTCGGATTCCTTGCCAACCTTGACAACGACGATGTAGGGGACGACGTTGCCTTCGAACTCATAGAGACCTGAATAGACCTTGCCGTAATTAAGTTGCGAATTGCCACTTCCTACGGACCTGAAGGGAAGCGCAGGAGGGTCGATCTTAGGGTCGACACCTAGAATATCGAGCACGATCTTGGGCGTGGGCCTGTCGTTGCCACCACCGACGATCATACCGTCACAGATGACACAGATCAGCTTGCGCTTGTTGTCATATTGTAAGGCTGTCAAAGAGTCGAGTGACTTTCGGAGGTGGTCCTCACCTTCGGTGTAAGCTGGTACCTGACAAATGACGAATTTGTCCTGAGGTGATGGTCGTCGTTTGGAGCCCAGCTGAAGAGCTGCCAAAAATTTGACCAGGATCACAGCGCAGAGTATCAAGGCGAACGCGAGCAGAATGTAGTTGTTGACTTGGCAGCGGGCCGACTCTCGGAAGTCGGGCTTACCCTGGTAGAAAGCATTGTTCAAGCAATTCAGACTGTTTTGCCAGATGGCTGTTGTGCCCCATTTGTCGGTAACATCTTCACCCGGGTGCTGCTGAAAGAGATCGGTGACCTCGGTTGGGAAGAATTGGTAGGTCGTATAGGAGTTCATGCGGTCAAGGGTGTAGAAGTAGTCGGTTAGATCGTAAATCTTCTTGTTGACCACAACCCAATATCTCGCGTCATCTGTCGCCTGTTTTCGGATATCCTTCCATGAGACGACCAAGTCACCCTTGTAGTATTGCTTGAGGGCAGGTAAGAAGACCGAGCCAAACCAATTCCACGAATGCAGAGCGGTTGTGGTATCACTCTGTGCATATTCGCCGTTATAATGGACGTTGCTAAGCTGTTGAGCGGCAGTATCGTTGTACTGCAACATTACACTTTTGTCAATGTTCAATCCTGGACAGGCTTGGCTTAGCGGTACTGGGAAGTATGCATCGAGGTTGAGACCCGCGTAATCCTGCATGTTGCTGGCACTGGTCTTGATGTCGGTGTCACTGTGTTGTAGCTTGTAGAACTTGCTGAAATCGTAAACTTTGCCGTAAATGCTGGCATAGTAGTCATCGGCTCCGGTGTGATATGCGACCTCCTTGGAATTCCATGCCTTGTCGTTGTTTGGGCACAGGAGTTTACCGAAGGCCACAATGTAGAAGATGACTGTGGCGTTGAACAAGAAGATTAGCAATACTAAGACAAACTTCTCTCGCCACGCCATGCGCACGTCTGGCCGCTTCATGCGACCAAAGACTCGTAGCAGTATAGAGGGTATGAAGAAGGTAAGACCCCATACACAACTGACCCATGCTTGACGGCCTTTGCTCGTTTTCTTCGACTCGATTTTCTTCGGGTCGGCCATCTCAGGGTCCATAGCCGTGTACTTCCCAAACTCACGGTCGTAGTAGAGAGCATCCTCTTGATGTTCATCGCCCTTCGCACCAAGACCGTAGTCACCACCGATCGTGCGAACAGTCTTCGCCTGGGTAGGAGCCAACGATTTTGGGCGTGCAGCCAGGTCAAGAACGTTCTCCCTGCTTTGCACGCTCATAGCGTCGTGCATAGGCGGGAAGAAGCCACTCCCATTGTGTGGTGGTTGGGACGAGTAACCTGTGGCGAAGGGGTTATCTAGGTAACCGCTATCCATGGGCTTCATATCAAGCATTGTTTCCGCTTCCCACCAAGCGCTTTCTCTCATCCATACCCTTTCACGACCAAGAACAACCTCGCCATTGCTCCAGCCGCGTTCGAGCATGAAGCTTTCTACGCCATCGCGGCCATCTTTGCAACCGAGTCTGGAATATCTTGTTACGAACTCTTCCACATCGAAGTCTGCAGTAAAGTCCAGATGTCTGTTGCGCCTGTTCGCCCATTCCGGTAGGCGCCATGCTCGTAATTGTCGAGACACGGCACCAGCTGACCAGGGCGAGGTCGGGGTTTGAAGTGTTGCAAAGGTGGCAGGTGAATCATCAGTTGGATGCAACGACAATTGAGTCCACGCCCTGCTACTAGCGAGAGTAGCAAGCAAATCGTGTCGTCCCTTAGTGCCGAAGTTGAGCACACCATCTCCCGTCGGATAGAGCAGGGTCCTCAGAAATCCACCTTGTTCAGCCTCAACCCCTATTCGCTCAAGGATGCCGTGTCTTCGGTCCCGATCGTGCTCTCTTTCTCGGCTAGTCGGGCCTCCAACTATGCCAAGATCAGCCTCAACCTCACCAATAGCAGTTTGCATCTCTTTCAATACGGAGTGACCAGCTGAGACCACATCAACGCCATCCTCTTTCATCTCGGCATTGATGCCTATGGTGTCATCGAAAACGCTTCGGAGAGCAATAGCCTTTCCGAGAGCTTCGCCAGGAATATCAACAACAGTAACGCTGACCTCGTCGCCATTGTTAGTAGCATAGTCTGGAGTAGCGTCACCAGTAGCGTCTGTGCTGAGGCCACTCGCGATGGCATCGTTGGCTTTGGTCATGACCCAGTCTACGAGCGCCTCGTACATGCCAGCAATCAAAACATGTCTGTCATCTGTTGTGCATTGTCTTAGAAGAACTTCAGGCTCAATACCAATCAGCCCCCCAACGTCTTCGCATATTTCTTCCAGCTGTTCAGCGTCGACGAGGAAGCCAAGGGTGTCTCCCAGTTTCAGCAAAGCCACCAAAGCGGAAAGCAAGCCCCGATATGACGAGCCTTTGATGCCGATTGCCTTGAGCGCATTCTTGAAGTCATCTGCCGATGCAGCGTCGTCAGCGGTGGGTAGATAAGAAGGAGGGTCGTATGTGAAGGACCGGTTGAGTAGGGCATATTGGTTGAGAGGCTTGAGGCCAAGATATTCCCTTTCTGAGACAGATGAGACGGAGGCATGGAGGTAGTAAAAGACGTCGAAGGCTCGGTAGCCTTGTTCGGAGGGAATGTTGAGGAGGCCCCGTTCGACATCAATGCCGGACATAGAAAGCGCAAGCTTGATACCGGTCACTTTACCGGCCAAGGAGATTGTATATGTCGCAGCGAGCGACGAGTGTCTTCCAGTCTCATGGTTCAGCGGAGTAACACAGGTCAAGAAAGGCCTGATAGCAGTCAACGCGGAAAAAAGTGCATCTGGAGCATCGACCGGGAGTATGCGAAGGAACTGTGTGAAGAGGGACGGCGCCGAGGGGTGTGTGGATGCCAGGACGATACATGCATCCTCAGCTCTTCTCCGAGCATGCTCCCATGCTTTCACGGCGATCTCATCATCGACTACGCCCCCAGTCCTCCCCTGGGCGTCTGGATTTTGTGCGGTTGACCAGGTGTTGATGGCGAGACTTGTGCTAGCATCAAGCGGGTAGGATTGGCCGGATAAGTAGGCGTTGTGAAGAGCATTCAGCAGTGTTGTCGTTGAGACCTGCTGTGGTTGTTGTGCTGTTGGCCGACCAGCCATAGGCGCAGACAGGCCTGACATGTGCGAGTACCGGTTCGCCATGTTGTGTCACTCTCCCTGCCAGACAAAGACTCTGACAGGGCAAGGCTGTCGCTGATGTTACGGATACTATCGATGACCGTCGATCTGACTTGGAAGCACTTTGAATAGCTGAATATGCTTGCTTGCCACCAAATTTCAAGACTCGATATGGAAAGCCAGGGAAAGTCAATGCTGCCGAAGACTTGGTCGTAAAGATTCGTGGATGATTATTGTATTAGTCGTAATAGGTCGGATCCAGATTCGTAGCGAGTGACTGTGTTGCTGAAGATTGAGCAGGAAAGCAATGAAGCACGAGGAGGTGTGAACGACAGGACGGTGGTAAGGCGGGTCAAGCAAAAGGTAACGAAACAACATGATGCTTTTCGAGGAAGAACAGTCTACGGTACTCTTGCCATGTATCATACCGCCAAATTACAGGCAGTATCGTGGTCAGACTGCACATTGTGGCTTGGAGATGGACAGGGAGGTGGAACCAGGTTTGACACGAAGCTCAAAATAGCCCTGGTGAACCTTGTACATCCCTGCCGGCTTTCCCTTTTCTGGCCCAGCCCAGGGCCGTCCTTCTGGGCTGACAAGGGTAAGCTTAGTGTCGCTATGGAGACCTAGTCAAGGAGCCAATGTCGGTCATTTCTGCTCCCCTAACTGCGCATTTGTTTATGTTGTTTGCATGCTGGTGCAGTTCTCAATGAAATGGTGCTACTGCAGAAGCCAACCCCGTCGTACGTCCAACACGCCCGACTAGCTCGTGTTTGGCCACATGTTGTGAGAGGGGTGCATTATCGTGATGAGCAGGCTTTTGAAGGGATGCTCGAAAGGAAGCGCGAGGCGCAGAATTTTCTTAATCGATACACAGATGGGATGATGCGCGGCACGGACATGGTCTGTGTCTGTGCTTGACTCCTCCGTAAGCAAATATCTGTTGGGAGATGCTCTTCTCCATGAAGGCCACTGTGCACTGCAGGTAAGACATCTCTCTGGTCCTGGGCTTTTCCGCAGCCAATCGCACATGGACCTCCGAACGTGGACAGCGGGCATCATCCACAAATTTAGCCCGTTGGTAGGACAATTATTATACTCTGCATTGCATGCGCGAGATAGCCGCAAGACTACGTAACGCCCGAGATCCCGAGCGCGCATTGAGTCGGCGCACTGGTCATGGATTGGACTTGATCATGTGCAGATGAACAAGTCGTCAGAGAAAGGCCAGCCAATTGCCGCTTCACCAAATTCGAGGTGCTTACCGTGACAATTTGCCATTTCGTATTCTCAATTCCGGGGTAGGCAGGCCGGAGCCAATCGTGATTTGGGCTCGGTCGGAGATTGATCTAACCGGATCTACCATGCATGGCTAACCTCCAGCTTGTCCGCCATTATCGTACAAGAGAAGTGTTGTGACTGTCACGAAGGGACGGAGGATGATGAAGGTTATGACTGACTCTCCACATAAGTTTGATATCGCACGGTAAGCCATATGTCTGTGAGCGGCGAGGATGCAAAAAATATGGCATGTCACCATGTTCTTCACGCGTTGGCTTGTTTGAGGCGACATGCAGATCAGGCAGAGCTAAAGCCAATGGGGACGGTGGCTTCCTCTCCCGCCGTGTGTCATTACAAGGACCTGGCAAGGACCATTACTGCGCCCCTTCTCGCTTCGACTATGGGGCTCTGCAGGCGAAAACATGCATGGTGCTGAACATGCCTCCTGCTTTTGCTCTTTGATGTTGTATTTCGCTGTTTGGACGAGCTAGCCATCCTTCCCGCCACTGCATCAGCAAGCACATTCCCTCGTTTCGTTGCTAGTCCTTGTACAATTTGCATCTTGTGGCAATCGCTCTTGCTCAACAACATACCAAAAGTAATAGGAAGCAGGAGGCAGAAACAGGACCACACCTGCCCTCCACTTCTCGAGAAGTCCTCGACACTCGTTATCTTCCAACCGCCCCGGAGCCTATTGCTGCCACTCGAACACCAACAGCACATATTACGCCTTACAGCATAATCGGAGCAGAGGACAGCCAACATGGCGGCTGCCATGGGCGGCAATATCCCAGCGCATATGCAGGCCTCGTTGTCGGCTCTGCCAGCACATCTTCAATCTGATACACAGCTCACGGCGCATCTGGCCAGCCGTTTCCATGTCAGCCTCCCCACAGCCAAGCTATCATCCCAGGCTCTCATCTGTCTGAACACCTATACATCCTCCACCAGGGGTCCCAATGGCGGCAAGGAGGGGAGTGCCATGGCCGAGGCTGAGGATTTGGCTCGACGGGCATGGACAAGACTCGGGAGCAGAGGCGAAGATCAGGCTGTTGTTTTCTTGTAAGTCTGGCATCGCTGAAGTAAACACTGCCGTCTGGTTGCTGACATTTGTGCTACAGCGGAGAATCTGGCGCCGGCAAGACCACCGTCCGATCGCATCTTCTCTCCTCCTTCCTCTCCTTCTCCTCCACACCGCTTTCCGCTAAGCTTTCCCTCGCTGCTTTCGTTTTCGACACCTTGACTACCACCAAGTCCCACACCACTCAAACCGCTTCCAAAGCTGGTCTCTTCTACGAGCTGCAATACGATGGCTCCTCCACGAGTCCCACCCTCATCGGCGGCAAACTCCTCAATCACAGACTGGAAAGAGCCCGTCTGACAGCTGTGCCGACGGGTGAGAGAAGCTTTCACGCTCTGTATTATCTCTTGGCCGGCACGAGCGATGCGGAGAAACAACATCTTGGCCTAGACTCCTCCTCGAGCATATCACATCCATCAGGTGCCCTACACAGATCTGCTAGTGTCAGTGCTCAGAAGAGGTGGCGCTACCTGGGTCACCCTACTCAGCTAAAAGTCGGCATCAACGATGCAGAGGGCTTCCAGCATTTCAAGACTGCTCTGCGCAAACTCGAGTTCCCCCGGTCTGAGATTGCTGAGATCTGCCAGATCCTTGCTGCCATTCTGCACATCGGCCAACTGGAGTTTGGCTCCGGCCAGCGCACTTTGACTGCCGCCGAAGAGAGCGGTGGCTATTCACATGAAGGTGGTGAGACCGTCACCATAGTCAAGAACAGGGACACTCTCGAACATGTCGCTGCTTTCCTCGGTCTGAGTGTATACGACCTAGAAGAAAGCTTGCGATACAAGACCAAGACCATTCACCGTGAACGTGTGACTGTCATGCTTGATGCCAAGGGTGCAAGAGACAATGCAGATGAGTTGGCCAAGACCCTATACTCCCTGCTCGTCGAGTACATCATTGAGCAGATCAACTCCAGAACGTGCGCCATGGAAGATACAGTTGCCAATACAATCTCCATCGTTGACTTCCCTGGTTTCGCTGAGACCACCTCCACTGGCTCCACCCTCGATCAGCTGCTGAACAATGCCGCAACCGAATCCCTCTACAACATTTGCCTGCAGAGCTTTTACGAAAAGCGCGCAGAACAGCTGGAGAGCGAGGACGTCAGTGTCCCTGCCACCAGCTACATGGACAACTCGGATACAGTTCGTGGCCTGTTGAAGCACGGGAATGGTCTGCTCGCAATCGTGGATGACCAATCCAAGAGGGGCAGGACAGACATACAGCTCCTGGAGTCTTTAAGGAAGCGCTTCGAAGGCAAGAATAAGGCCATCATTGTAAGTAGTGCAACTGCCAAACTGCCTGGCAGCAATTTCCCCACCACAAACCACAATGCCTCGTTCACCATCAGGCATTACGAAGGCGAAGTCGAATATCCCGTCAATGGTTTGGTTGAACAGAACAGCGATGTTGTCTCGGGAGACTTGATGAACCTGATTAAGTCGACCAAGAGTGACTTCGTAGCCGGCCTCTTCGGCCAGGAAGCTCTCAACACTATCAGTCACCCCAAGGAGAAGACCACAATTGTACAAGCCCAGGTCAGCTCCAAGCCTATGCGCGCACCCAGTGTCTCCAGAAAGAAGTTCCAGCAGCTCCAACGCATGGGAAGCCGAAGAGCCGACAGATCCCCTGCCGTCGACCCCGAGGGCGACGAAGAATCACTGGAAGAGAGACCCTCCAGGCAGACCAAGCCCGGAGCCACTAGCTTGAGCCAGGGTGCTGCAGCTCAGTTTCTTGCCTCGTTGGACAATATCAACAAGTCCTTAACTGCTCCGAACTCAAACGCATATTTCGTTTTCTGCTTGAAACCAAATGACAGAAGAATAGCAAACCAATTCGACAGCAAATGCGTCCGCACACAAATACAAACCTGGGGCATTGCAGATATTAGTCAACGACTTCGAGTTGCAGACTTCAGCCTTTTCTTGCCATTTGGTGAACTGTTGGGTCTAGCAGGGTCCGATCAGTCCATCGTGGGTAGCGAAGCCGAGAATGCACAGCTCGTCATCGAGGAGAAGCAATGGCCACCAAACGAAGCCAGGATCGGTAACACTGGTGTCTTCTTGAGTGAAAGATGCTGGGCTAGCGTAGCGGTTTCTGGCATACAAGCTAATCACTACTTCGGTGTCGATGAGGATGGCATGTCGGTTGGCACACCCGGTCAAGGTCCGAATCCATTCAGCGACTCAAAAGCTCGACTCTATGCTTCTGAGCAAGACCCCAGCTATGGTGACGAAACCAAGGGTGGCTATTTCAGCAGCAAAGAAATTGACAATCGATCCGAAGCCGGCGCTTCTGCCTTCAACGGTGGCGACATGTTTAGAAACCTCGAAACTAAAGAAGAGCTTGCCGAGAAAGGCAACAAGAAGAAAATGGAAGAGGTCGATGTTGTGTCGACAACTGGCAAGCGAAAAAGATGGCTGTTCCTCGTCTATCTGCTCACTTGGTATCTGCCGGACTTCACGATTCGGTTCGTCGGTCGAATGAAGCGGAAAGACATTCGAATCGCTTGGAGAGAAAAATACGCCATCAACTTGCTGATCTGGCTAACTTGTTTGTTTGCTGCTTTCTTCATCGTCATCTTTCCGCAGCTCATCTGCCCCAAGCAGAATGTCTTCTCATCTCAGGAACTATCTGCAAATAACGGCAAGGACGGTGCAAGCTCATACGTTGCCATTCGCGGAGAGGTCTTCAATCTAGGACATTTCATGCCAAATCACTATCCGAACGTCGTTCCTCAGGCTTCACTGAAGAAGTACGCCGGCATCGATGCAACGAGCCTGTTTCCTGTCCAGGTCTCTGCTCTTTGTCAAGGTGTCGATGGCAGCATCGATCCGATGGTCCAGCTTGACTACACTTCCACAAATACCTCAGGATCCACGAGCGTCATCAGCACCACCGATGTGAACCGTCAGTACCATGACTTCAGGTCCTTCACCAATGATTCTCGTCCTGACTGGTTCTTCGAGCAAATGATGGTCCTTCGAGGTCAGTACAAAAAAGGCAGCATTGGCTACACTAGCCAGTACATCAAAACTTTGGCTGGCAAAGGCAAGCAGATTGCCATTCTCAATTCCAGGATCTATGACTTCACTACCTACATCGCGGGCGGCAGAACCCTTAAAGCACCTGCTGGTGAAGAGCCGCCAACTGATGTCAACACGAACTTCATGGACAGTTCAGTGGTGGGACTTTTCCAGGGCCGATCTGGTCAAGATGTGACCAGATATTGGGAAGCACTGCCCCTTGACCCTGCTTTACGAGGTCGCATGCAGGTTTGCCTGGACAATTTGTTCTTCGTCGGTGTCCAGGATACTCGTAACTCGCCACAGTGTCTGTTCGCTCGGTACATCCTCCTGGCTATCTCGATCCTCATGTGTTCCGTTATCGGTTTCAAGTTTTTTGCAGCATTGCAATTCGGTGGCAAAAATGTGCCTGAGAATCTTGACAAGTTTGTCATTTGCCAGGTGCCAGCGTATACCGAAGACGAGGAGTCGCTGCGTCGTGCTATCGATTCGGCCGCCAGGATGAAGTACGACGACAAAAGGAAACTTCTGGTTGTTGTTTGTGACGGTATGATCATCGGTCAGGGCAACGACCGCCCAACACCTCGCATTGTCCTAGACATTCTGGGAGTGTCCGAGAGCGTTGATCCGGAACCATTGAGCTTCGAGTCTCTAGGTGAAGGTATGAAGCAACACAATATGGGCAAGGTCTACTCCGGTCTTTACGAAGTGCAAGGTCATATTGTGCCCTTCTTAGTCATTGTCAAAGTCGGCAAGCCCTCAGAAGTTTCGAAGCCTGGAAATCGTGGCAAGCGTGACTCTCAAATGGTCTTGATGCGTTTCCTCAACCGAGTCCACTACAATCTACCCATGAGTCCTTTGGAGCTCGAAGTCCATCACCAGATCCGGAACATTATTGGTGTTAATCCGACATTCTATGAGTTCATGCTTCAAATAGACGCAGACACAGTCGTCGCGCCGGATTCTGCAACACGAATGGTAGCAGCCATGCTTCGAGATACACGAATCGTCGCTGTGTGTGGTGAAACATCGATCTCAAATGCCAGACAATCGATCATCACCATGATTCAGGTATACGAATATTACATTTCGCACAATCTGACGAAGGCCTTTGAGTCTCTCTTCGGCTCAGTCACTTGCTTGCCCGGTTGCTTCACAATGTACAGAATTCGAGCCGCTGAGACTGGTAAGCCTCTCTTCGTCAGCAAGGAGATTATCGAGGACTATTCAGAGATTCGTGTGGACACTCTGCACATGAAGAACCTCCTGCATCTCGGTGAAGATAGGTACCTTACGACCCTCCTTCTCAAGTACCACAGCAAGTACAAGACCAAGTTCATCTTCCATGCTCACGCGTGGACTGTGGCACCTGACAATTGGGCTGTGTTCATGTCCCAGCGTCGCCGGTGGATCAACAGTACGGTACACAACTTGATGGAGCTCATCCCGCTGCAAGAACTGTGTGGTTTCTGCTGTTTCAGCATGAGATTCGTAGTCTTCCTCGATTTGCTTTCCACCATCGTAGCACCTATCACAGTGGCATACATCGTGTATCTGATTGTCCTCGTCTCGATACAGACCGATCTGGTACCGCTGATGGCATTCATCCTTCTAGGTGCGATCTATGGTCTCCAGGCAATCATTTTCATTCTCAGAAGAAAGTGGGAAATGATCGGGTGGATGATCATCTACATCCTGGCCATGCCTGTGTTCTCTTTCGCATTGCCACTGTATGCATTCTGGCACATGGACGATTTCAGTTGGGGTAACACGCGTGTCGTCACGGGTGACCACGGCAAGCAAGTGGTCATCTCGGATGAGGGCAAATTCGATCCTGACTCCATTCCGAAGAAGAAATGGGAAGAATACCAAGCTGAGCTTTGGGATGCACAGACCCAACGAGACGATGCCAAATCCGAGATCTCAGGATACAGCTATGGCACTAAGTCATATCATCCTGCTGGCTCAATCTATGGTGGTGCTGGCGGTCCGCCGCCTGTTTATCACGATGGGCAGTATCTCCAGCCTATGTCCAGGTCGGCAAGTGCTATGGGTATGATACCCCGTTCGACGTCGCCATACAACGGCGGCTATGACCAGTCCCGGATGTCGGTCGCAGCCTCTGAGATGATGATGGCTAGGAGCATGGCAGATATGGAGATGTCGGACTTAACAGGTCTGCCAACTGATGATGCCATACTTAACGAGATCCGAGACATCCTGCGCACGGCAGATCTGATGACTGTTACGAAGAAGGGTATCAAGCTCGAGTTGGAGAAGAGGTTTGGGTGCTCTTTGGACGCGAAGCGGGCGTATATTGGATCTGGTGAGTACCATGCACATCATTCTCTACAACCATTTGCTAACATTTGTCTAGCTACTGAAGCAGTTCTTTCTGGTCAACTATGAAGCCTCGGCGACCTGCGCCAACGACGAGTTTCTTGAAACACATCAGGTTTTATTCGATATTTGCATATGACAACATCATCTAGCATTGACGAGGCGAGAGCGATTTGAAAAGGTTACAATGATGTTAGGAGTATCCCAGCCTCATTGGCTGTGAGCACGAGCACGTGCTTGGATAGTGTCCAATTGCTGGCGTGACGGACAATGTCTGGCTTTTTGGTCTGGAATCTTGGCTTGGCTAGAAGCGAGTGCACAATTTGTACAGGTACAGGTTAGCTAATGAAGATATCTACCTTGAGGTATGACCTTAATAGCAAGGTATCGATACATCCACATTGATGCATAGTCCGTTGCGAAGTACCCTCATTGTGGCCTGCTGCTTCTAATGAAATACGACTTGTCGAGGGTCTATGGCAATGCTTGGCAACGCAGTCATCTACACTACCAGTGCAGTGTCTCACAACCCATTTCTGTCGCTCGAGATGATGGAAAGCCATGATATGACCTACCCGCTTCCCAGCTCAGGAACCCTGGTCCGCTCTGCTGGCGGCCAGTCTCTCCAGTCTACCAGCCGGTAATGCCTTCTCACCACGCAACGTATTGGTGATGACCTCTCGTCTCCTGAGTCGTGCCTTCCGTCCTATGCGCGTTGCATCTTTCCCTGCTACTGTCATGTCGCAACTTTTTGTGCCTGTGCACAATCGCGCCATGCCTTCATCGAGTGGGGACTTTGACTAAATGGGGTTGGTGTAAGATAGTGGTTCTAGTTTGGTACACAACACTACTCTGCCCCATGGGCCGTGGTAATCACCAGCAGCAATGGGCTCGTTTCCTGGACTCCCGGGAGGACGGACAAGCTACGGGTTGAAGTAATTCATAGCGCGAGACATGCTGGATCTAACGGGTGTACACTTCCGTAGTGTATACTCCCATTCTGAATGTTTATGAACAGATTTACGAGGCGAACGACAGCCCCGGAACGTAGTTCGCGCTTCCTCGTTCATCAACGAATGACTGAGGCTCCGGTGTGCTCTGGGGCTCATGGATAAGCATATGCTACGTGTACAGTTGAAGAAGACGCGTACGTGATTCACCGTCGAGGGCCACGCGATACTGAGCCTTACCGACTTCCCACTGGCCCTCAGACATCACAGGTGATTGGCTCTCACTTGCCGACGGTGCGCGGTAAGGACCACGTTTCCGCGGCACAGAGATCTTAGCGGATACTCCTTGCCATTCTTAGCATCGTCAATAATGACGTATCACTTCCTGCCACCAATAACCAACCACAACCTTTGGCACACCTTCATGTTCTGGAACAACCTAGGAATGTGCCGTCCAGCCATCTCAGCCAACCTGAATCGAAGGAAGATTTCGGCCATTCACACACGGAAAGTCATGGCTGACGACAATCTTCTCAGGGCGCTTCGTCACACTGTTGTCGCAGCAAGAATGTCAACGTTGTCTTTGATCCAGTGATGCGCAAGCGAAGTGCACTGCCTTGATCGCCAACAATAACATTGTCACCGTGAAGAGCCCTTTTTGCTGCACACATTCCATCAATTTCTGGTTGCGAGTGAATACTTCTGCTTGATACCCACCACTGTTACCACTCACTAATCGGGGTGTCCTCGAGTTGTTAACAAGAGAGTACCATCGCTTTGATCACGACTCAGTACAGAACCAGATTGCTAAGAAGGTCGAGCACTACGAGATCTTAGCCGCAATTGAGCCCAAGTAAAACAGTATGAGGTGGTCTTCAGCAATTACATTGCTCTGCTCAGCGGCAGCGCTGATCCTCTCCTTCCTGTGCCTCTTCGCCGGCAGCAGCCGATCGTTCCTGCAGAATGGTGATCTTCTCACCCTCAACATGAGCCGCCTTGGGTACGGATCCACCTTCAATACGACTGACGGCGACGGTGGTTATCTCGACAACCTAATCAATGACGCTCAATCCGACGTCAACGACCTAATCAACGATGTGGCAACCGACATCGTATCCCAACTGAACATCTCCGATTTCTACTCGGTTCATCTCATGAACTACTGTAAGGGCATGTTCGAGCCGAATGGCACCGCCGCCGCCAACGGGTCTGACGTGAGCAAGAACGTCACATACTGCTCGCCTCGCAACTCTGCATTTCACTTCAACGTCACCGAGGTCGTGCAGAATGCCCTGCCTGGCAACATTAGCCTCGGCGACATCAACTGGCCAGCAGACGTCACCAGAGCACAGAACCTGATCCGCACAGCATCGATTGCAACTGAGTCCCTGTACATCATCGGCATAGTGTTTACGTTTATCGCCTTCCTCGGCGCCATATTTGTCTTCTTCACCTCTGGACGGCTCAGCGCATGCTGCAACGTCATCATCGACCTGATAGCGTTGATTGCGCTCATAGGCGCCAGTGTTGTTGCAACAGTGATAGCAGTGAAAGCAGTCAACGCGCTGAACAACTATGGAAGCGATATCGGCGTCTCAGCGACGAAGGGGACCTTGTTCCTAGGCATGACGTGGGCGGCAGTGGCACTAATGCTCATCGCAACCATTGTCTCAATCGTACAGCTAATTAAAGGACGGAAGAACGGTGGTTATATCAGCGACATGAGGCAGAAGCACTAGCTTGTCCCGATGCTTACCGACAAACGATGAAGGGGGACTAACAATAGATTGAGAACGTTACGACGATATTCATGTCATGTACAGCAAGCGAATTGACTATCTTTGTATTGTATTGTATTGACTAGAACACACAGCACTCATAAGCGCTTTTCCAGCAGCATGATGAAATCCCCCCACCCAACCGCGTCTGATCGAAACCAATGCTTAAAGATTCTACTTGCTTTTAGTATTACAGATTGGCCGTCCGTGGACGCCACCCCGTCCGATGACCCAGCTATCGCAGCAATCCCAATCCCAATCCCAATCCCAATCCCCATCCGAACCCGTACCTACTCGTATCGTATCGTATCGTGTCGTTGCACTAAGTGCTACCCTGAACTCTACCCTACCTTTCAACCGCTGCATTGGATTGCATTACAGTCGTGCGTTCCTCATCTCATGACCCAGTCCAGTCCAGTCCAGACCGCTAACCACCATCATCATGCTCCGCAGCTCCCCCCATCAGGTACGGTGCCACCCTCGTTCCCTCGGGCGCCGCGGCGCGGCGATATGGTGCTACCGTAGACCTTCCTCCCTTGCTCTTGCCTGATCGCAGCGCCTCCCTGCCCAACCCAATTAACTGATTGCAGTCGCGCTTCTCTCGATCGATCGATGATGCGTCCGTCCGCCTTTCACGCATCGGCCGATTGTTTCTTGCGTCGTGTCGTGGAGAGCGACGGTCGCGCCTGCCTCGGCTACGTTGCGATCGGATCGGATGGGCACAAGGAGGCACGATCGTAATGTGGCAGGTTCGTCGGAGTAGACTGGAATGGCGAAGTGGGCGCGACGTACTCACGAGTCAAGCGAAAGGTACGGTAAGGTGAGGTGAGGTGGCTTAGAAGAATTGAAGTCGTCGTGTGGTGTGGTGTCACGAGCAATCATCTAACCAACCAGCGAATGCTGGATTTCGAGGATAGGTAGTGAAATAGGAATCGTCATGGCTTTGTATCTCCAGTCGCAGTCGCGAGCTAGCATAATTCCCAAATCCCCAGTCGACCGACACTCTCACCAGCGTTTCGCACGACGCAGAGATGTCGTTCACGATCAATCTGCTGTTTTCGCTGTTTCTCTTCTTTTGCCTTCTGCGCGTCAGCTTTCGCAGATGTGCCCTTGCCTTTGTCGCTCTTTCCCGGCTGTTGCTTCTGCGCACCTGCACCACTCTGTTTAGGGCCCTCAGTCACATGACTTTCACTATCAGCAGACGCTTTCGACGTCCTCTCTACTTCCCACCATCCTTCGATTACTCTCTGCACCCAAATACCCCCTATACCCGTCCCACATCCCTGAGACAGGTTATATCCACCTGTTGTCATAAACCCGATCTGATCCTCCGTGCCAGGGCATGGAACATGACGGTCCCACAGCCCCTCTTCGACCAGATCGCCATCAGCATTCATGACCATGCGTGAAACAAGTTGAGGTTGTAACATCTTCAGTCGTTCCTCAGCTGTCCTTGACGGCGGCTTAGGTCCAAACATATTCAGGACTTGAGGTTTCGTCTCGTGCGGTGGGAAGACACGGATGCGGGAGAGGTCACTAGTGTACTTTGTGTCGTAAGCGCGGTGCGTTGAGGGGTCGTCGTCACGGTTGCGGTGTTCCTTTTTGGAGGGGTAAGGAAGGTTGGTCGAGGAGTAGGGGTTTGGCTGCGATGGTGTGGGATCTAGTCTGAGCCAGCGTTCACGCAGGGCAACGCCATCTACATTGACGGACGCGGTTGAAGGCGTGTCGATGAAGAGCGAAGAAGTAATCAGGGGATGAACGTTTGCAGCCGACTCGGGTTCTGTCTGGGCTGAAGCTGATCTGTCCTCATCGTGTGGTTTGCGCTGACTTGATGCGTCAGTCGGTTTCGCAAAAGCGTTGGGAGGCAACCTGTAGATCCGTGCTGGTGGCTTCGCCGTTCCTCTGGTAAGCAGTCTGACACGCACTGTCGCCAGGCCTGGACACGCAGGGAGTGCTGCTTGTCGGGGATTCTTCAATGCAAATGCTGCATGAGCCGGCGTGAGTTGAGTATATTTCACGTCGTTGTGTAGCCTATCATGCTCGTCTTCGGATTCAGGACTTGAAGTGTTGCGTCTTCGGGCTTGTACTTCCTGTTTCTTTTCAGCTTCCACGGCCGCAGCTTTCCGCTGTCGCTGGGTGAGCAGTCGAGGTTGGGATGACTTCGTGGTGGTTCCATTAGGAGCGATGCCCAACTTAGGCTTCTGCTCTGCTGCGATAGGAGCGGTATCGCGGAACAAGTACTCCCAATCGCAAGCCCAGCCTCGACCCAGCTCACCTTTCCTACCCAGCCCGAGATCAAGCACGTCCCAGGCCAATCTTTTACTTGTCGGACGTCGAATCCAGTTGTCGAACCTCTTCTCTGACGCCGTCCTATCCCAAGCTTTCCCTGCTTCGGTTCCTGGAAAGTCAGCAGGATACCATGGCAGAGAACTCTCGAAAACGATCTGCTTCGTCTGCTCCAGTCCGCCGAAAGATGGCGTGCTGCCGGAAGTCAAAGGATAATACATCAGTGACCGCCACACGAGATCGACACAGGACCAAGGGAGTAAAACTGTCCAGGTACCCTGGTTGCTAATGTCGATACTCGCTGGACGATGTGCAAGGAGCATGACTGATATATTGGGGTCCTGGCCTGATGCCTCCAGCAGGTGACCAGGTAGCTTTCCTGCCCTGCGACGGTTGATAGCTTTCTGCGAAGGTAGTGACTTCGATATGTGATATCGGTCTCTGTGATCGAAAAGTTTCGATGGTTGAAAATTCATGTCTGCTTCCCAGGCGACGATCAGTTGATTGAGTCTGTTCATGCTTTGGTCATCCTTTGCAACAGACATCTGTCGAGGGGGATGATTGAGCCGCGGGTCAATGGTGCTGAAGGCAAGCATTGCGTTCAGTGGTAGTGCAGCAGGGTTGTTCAGAGCTGATAAAGATGGCCAAATCTTCTGAACATGGGCCTGGTTTGGTGCGAGCTTCAGCACAGCTACCAGTGCTTCTGTTGATCCAGGCCCTTGGATAACAATGCTGCCTATCTCAAATCTCAGATCCTCGAGCAAGATTTGCGGCTTCTGGAGCTTAGCCACCTTCAGGAGCTCCAGCCAGAACTGATGGAAAGCAGAAGGATGCAGGCGTATAAACAGTCGCCTGGCAAGCTTGACTCTGGGCTTCGCCTTTTCGGGTTTAGTGGTTCCGTTACCATCCACGTCCATTGCCTCTGGCTCAAGGGTCTGTTTCTGCGCGTCCTCTTCGTTGACCTGCCAGATAACTGTAATGGGCGCAATTGGCCTCTTCCCATTGTCCCGTTCGAAAGCCCAGCCCTCGGCAAACCTTGTGCCTGCCTTCCACCTTCTGTATCTTGCACCTGACCATCCTTCACCAGCGAAGTTTAAAGCTTTCAGCATACCTTCCAGTGCCGCTTCTGTGCCCTGACAGCCAAGGGTCGAGATATAGCTCATGTCCCATGCGATACAGCCCCTTGAGCCTGCAGCACGATGTGTCAGACGATATGTTTTCTCGGTAGGTCTCAGCGGAATGGCCATTCTCCAGAGAGGAAGTGTGGGCTGCGACATGTGTGCTCTCTTGGTATGCCACAGATGGGTAGGTAGCCATGTCTTGTTGACCTGGCGGCGCTTGAACTTGGACGTTGCCTGAGGTGGCTCGGCGAGCTTGTTCTTCTTGATCCTGGTCACTCGAGCCGTTGAGAGATGCTTGCCTGGATCCGGCTCTTTTGCATTCTGCTTGGCCTCTCGCTTCTTCTGTCGAACGCTTTTCCGGTTGGCATTGAGCTTCTGCAGCCTCTTTGCGGTCTCGAGCCTGAGTCTTAGCTTGGCCGACTGTTTTCGTTTTCGAGCACTTCCTGTTGGAGTGTTGTCCTCTTTCATCTAGCCATCCTGGTCAGCCGGTCAGTATCGGCGCCACCCGTTGATTGACTGGTCATACCTCTCTGGCTGCTCGTCCTCGCAGACGTCGTGGGATTTTCTTGACATTGTGACTAGCCGTTCTCCTCCTCATATGCCTAGGGACCTGCTGAAAGGCTCTCTGAGTGAGACCTTTTCTAGCCTTCTTCATGCTCGAGTCTAGGGCAGCAATCTCAAACTGCCGAGCCTTCAGAAAGGAAGCAATATTGAGCTCGCCGGCCGTGGACAGAGCCGCGTCTGCTGTCTGGCTGGGAATGGTTCGAGCATCTCTGCCTTTCTGTCGTTTTCGAGCTTGTGCTGGCGTACCAGGCGGATTGTAGTCCACCTTGCGCTTTTGGCCCGCCAGCTGCGCCATGATACTCGTCGAAAAGAAGAGGGTAGGGACGCAGAGCCTGCTTCAAAGACATGGATCAATGGCTAATTTACGCGTGTGACTAAATAGGCTTGAATGATAATGATGATGATGATGAATTCAATTTAGGTAATACGGCGCTGCGCGCAAGATAGTCTGGCCTTCGGCCGCTGCTGCGCAAGCAAGTTTGCAATTCCACTGGGGGGACGTAGCGCTGCGCGCAAGGTAGTCTGGCCTGCGGCCGCTTGCAGCGCTCGGTCGCAAAAGCTCCCTCACATGCTGCAAGGCTGCGCAAGCAAATTTGCCGCAAAACCACGCATTCTCGCTCGAGTTGCCATGGGAATTAGCGTGGTTTCGCCTCCTAGTAAAGGGGACGTAAGCTCTCTCAGGCCCGCGACTTTCGCCTGAGGCATCAGCAACCTTTCCGCCAAGCGCTACTGCCACCACTCCGCTGCTTGTTGCTTCTCAGCAGTGTCTTGTCGAATGGCAGTGATGCAGACACAACCATGGCGTGCGTCAGACAAAAATACAGATATGATTAGCCTCCAAGCTCCAAGTCAAGCTTCCAACTATGAGCTCCATGACCGCTGTCCCGTTCGTCCAGATGGTATCATAAACCCGGCTTCACTGTAGTTTAGCCTGATATGGGCCGCCTGCTTCACCTTCCCCTGTCATCAAGCGTCATTACTCTCCCAGTCTCTACTCTCCTGTTCACTTTCTAGCATCATCCGCTTCTCAGGTATGGACTCGAACACGTCAACCCACCACATCTGTCTGGTATCGCGCCATATGTCTCGCCTTGACATGATCCTGGAACATGGTGTCGATCTCTGCGAAGCTCAGTCCTTTCAACTCCGGGACATACAGCCACGACCAGATGGTGGCGATGACACCAAGTCCGCCAAACACGAAGCCCACCTTGCCCTATGATCAGTGTTAGTAGAGAAGGTCCACCACGCAGACACATACGCACCTTAAGACACAGAGTGTTCGGACTGATCATGTACGCAATCATGATGTTGAAGATCGTGCCGAACAGAGCCTGACAGGCGGTCGCCAGTCCGATTGTTTTGGCTCGCAGCATCGGCGTCGACGTCTCTCCAAGGATGGCGAAAGCCAAGGGGCCAATCGTGGCTTGGTAGAAGAGGGCGTACACCACCGTACAGAGAGCTTGGGCCCACCTTGCACCGGCTGTTGGCAGTACATCAAGGATGCCCATCAGCAGCATCACCGTAGTCATACCGACCAGACCAAGGATGAAGAGTTTCCGCCTACCCCAGCTGTTCATCAGTGACCATGCAACCGTGCAGCCGACGACGCCAATAGCCGTAACACCAACGCCGAGATCGAACGCGTGGCTGAGCTCGATGCCCGCAAGTTCGAAGAAGTAGGTCGAATAACCAAGTGCGAAAATGATTCCTGACATATGCTGGCAGGCGAATACACCAACAGAAATCATGGTCCGAAGCAAGTTCGTGCCTTGGAAGCACTGAACCTATTTTGACGAACTTGACAGCTCAATGTCTGCTTCCACCGTCCTTTTGATCATAGCGAGCGTGTATCTGACATCCGCTTGCTGGCCGTATAACTGTTTCAGCGACCGCTCAGCACTGGCTTGATCACCTTTCCTTACAAAGTACCATGGCGATTCGGGAGCAAAGGGCAGAGCGGGCAGCATGACCGCGACAAAGAGCCACTGCGTCGCAAGAGGAGCTCGAAAAGCCCAAACGTCGTCCCTCTCTCCGAAACCATTGATGACGGCATTTGACAATAGCTGGCCCATGCATATCGCCAAATTTGTGCCTCCAGTGACGATACCTCTTAAGGCAAGAGGTGCAATTTCAGAAGCATAAAGAGGACCGATGGTCAGGTAGAAACCGAGGCCGATACCCAGAACAAGCTTGCTGAACAAGAAAGCCACCCTTGTGCTTGAGAAGACTTCGCCGAAGATACCGCCGGTCACGATCATGAGGCCGAGAAAGAGAGACCACCTTCGGCCGGTACGATCCGAGAACCAGGAGCAGATGAAACCGCCGAAGAATTGGCCCACGCTCGATATACTATTGAAAGCGCTCTGCCATGAAGCGGAAAGGACCTGCTGGCCTTCATAGGTATAACCGAAGACATGTCTGAACTGTGGAATACCAATCATGGCGCCATTGACCTGAGCATCGAAACCCCTATACAGCAATCCCCCGTCAGCCTTGTGTTTCAGGTAGGAGGTGCATGAGTCATCCTCTGTTTGAGGCTAGACCGATGTCCTTACCAACCAACTGCACTGAAGGCAAAAAAGAGGCACCAGAAGACAACCCGGGGCTCTTTCACCATAACCTGCCAAACCGACTGCCTGTGCTCTCCGTTCATCGCCATAGTGGCTTTCAGATCGATCGTGGTGTCTTCGATCTTATCGTCCAAGGTTCCCATCTCTAGGTGTGATCGGTCCATGGTCTGCGGCCGTCAAGATGGATTGCGTAAACAGTTGAGTTGAGGTTATGGTTAGTGCAAATGTGATGGTCAGACGAGGTGTAGGATGAGGATGAGGAGTCTTTATACCGTGCTATCTCATGCTCGTCGTTTGCATGTCGTGCCGTAGACATCATCACGTACATGTTGTCCGTACATCACAACTACCTACGTAACCAAGAAGATGTAGACAAAGGAGCCTGTATACGAGTACCTTCATCCCCGAGACTCCACTCACCTTAAAAGAGCAAATCAAGCTCACAGAGAAGCGAATGTGAGTCGGAACTGCTAGTGTATTCCCCACTTGGTGAAGCTTCCTCTGCTGCAGCCTAGAACCGTCCCTGAAAGAGAGGACCTTCGATCGCGATTGGTGGCCAAGCGTGCCAGGGCATAAGCTTGCATACTTCTCGAGCAGGAGCCAGCTGTCTCTCCTGCAGGGCAAAGATGATGCATTTTAGGCTTTTGAACCAATCTCATCCACTTCCCCAGATCAACTCCTCTCCTCCGACAATCCGCTGGACGGATCTCTACTTCTACACGTTGCCCCATACTTAGTATGCCACGATGCGGCTCCTGTTACGATGAATAGTTGCTCAAATGGAGAGCAATTTGCGACATATACTGCACTTCAGCAATTCGGAAACTGACGTGCAATTGCTTCATGACCGGAGTCACCCGTTGGTGGAAGGCGGTAGGAATCTCACCATCGACGAATTAAGCCAGAACTACCCAGAGGACGATGGCGACAGTACTATGCCACGAAAGAGGTCCAACCCTAGCACTCGTTTATCATACCCGAGAAAACGTGCTATCCGAGCTTGCCAAAAGTGCAGAGTGAGGAGGACGAAATGCGACAATGTCAGACCAGCTTGTACGGCATGCTTGGACCTTGGGGCAGAGTGCATCTACTCAGAAGGTGATCCTTCGACGTGCGCGACCTAGTCTAGTATGTTGTGCTTATCATATGCTAATATGCCGTAGCTTCGACACAGCAAGTCTGGCGATCCTGGAAAAGCTGAATACCATCGAAGAGCTTTTGCGCAAACCGACTCCAACGCCTCAATCACAATCACCACCCAGGCAAGACAGCAATGTTGCGCAAACACCAGCCTCGATCCCGTCAGTGCTTAGCGCTGCAGCACCAGAGAAGCCCATGGCCTCTACAAGAAGGCGAATGTCCATTGAAACTGTTCTATCGTGGCAGGCTTTCGCGGACCAGTCGCCTAACCTCGACCTGAAGGGACTACTGGTGCGCGACGATATCGGCCAAGCAGACTCTTCCTTGAACACGGATTTCATGCAGCAGACTGGTTACGAGGAGCAGCTGTTGCAAAGGTTCCTCGACAACGTCTTCATCTACAACCCAGTTCTTGAGGAAGCAGTACTACAGCAGTACATCCGCGAGATACAATTTCATGGTCTGAAATGGGATGCCAAGTCCTGCTTGCTTGTAGGTCAGATTCTTCTGGTGTCCCGGTGTGGAGCGCTGACTGTGACAGCTTCTTATCTATGCTCATGGATGTCTCAGCTTCTCCGAAGACATAAATCAGCCTGCCGATTCAATGGCATTCCGCCAAACAGTAGAGTTCAAGAGAGCTGAACACTTCTTCGAGGCCGCCCAGAAGCGCATGGGAGTCCTGCTCTGCAAGAGTACCGTGGTTGAAGCGCAATGCTTCTTCCTCGCTGGAGTGTACCTGATGGCCACACTCCGCCCAGTCGAAGCCTGGAAAATGTTCGTCCAAGCCTTGACATGCTGTCAAGCATTCGTGCCAGAGCAAGCGATCGATGACGGTCGTGAAAGCGAGCAAAGACTGCAAGAGAGCATATACTGGACCTGTTTCAAATCAGAACTGTACGCTACCTCCCATCCCATCCCAATGCACTATCCATTCTAACCCGTACCACAGCGAGCTAAGACTTGAACTCAACGTCTTCGAAAACTCAATCTGGGACCTAACCTATCCCGCCTTCTACCCATCCCCTCCCGACGGCCTCAAAAGTCAGCGCGAGGTAGTATGGTACTACTACCTGGGCGAAATTGCCCTCCGCCGCCTCGGCAACCGCATCCTCAACTTCTTCCACAAAGCCCACCACCCCAAAATCGACATCGACGCAGTCGCCGGCTTCGAGCAACAAGCCGCGGACTGGATCCGCTCACTCCCCAGCGTCCTCAACTTCGAGCTCACAGGCCAGTCACCCGGCGGTGACCTGGTCGATAGCCTCAAATTCATCCTCGACGGGCACCTCCTCGATTGCTACGAGATGCTCTACTGGCCGTTCCTCACCGAAATCATACTCCACGGCCTGCCAGCTGCTCCGGCGGGGAGCTACCAACACCAGCCACTCGAGCAGCTAGCGTACAAGTCGCTGCATATCTGCGTGCAGCGCATCCACAAGAACGAGCACGGCTTCTTCAGCCGCCACCACGGCACCTGGCTGATGCTGCGATCGTGCACGAGGAGTGCACTCGTGCTTCTCGCAGCGCGGAAGGACCCCGTGCTGGCGAACTTGATGCCGCAGGACTGGGAGCAGGCCGTGTGGAAGGTGGCGAAGATGTTGGAGTTTTGGAAGAGTGAGAGTCGTGATTGTGATGATCGGCTGGGCATCATTCGGTCGTGTATGCGCGAGTTTACCCTGGGAGCAGCGGGTGGGTGAGCGAGTAGAGTATGTATGTACAATTATCGAGAGGTTTGAGCTGTACCCACCCACCGCACTCGTCACGTTCAGAGGATAAATTTCTCGCGGGCCCTTCCCTGCAGTGCCAGTGGCCGCCACGGTCCGCGCCAGATTTCAGCCCCGTCCGTCGACGACCAACGGTCACCCACACGGCATCGTAAGCATCCTCGAAGCCGTGAAGCTTGAGAGCGCAATGACGGCTACTTATTGCCTCACATCAGGGCTCCTCTGTAGTAACAAGTTTATCCACTCTTCAAACCATAACCATATTTCGGCAAGGCCGGACACTCCGCAGATGAGCGTGTCTGTTGGTGGTCCGTCCTAATTAGTCCTTCCCAGTGTCTCCAGTGTTATGTTAGCATCCACGGCGCGGATCACTTGCAAGGGAGAACTTCATTCGTAGTGGGAGCGGGAAACGCGCAGCGGCTGACAATGACCATGACAAAACGTCGGTATTATTCTAGTCGAGTCGGAGTGCAGCTCCACGACTCTTCGATATCTAGTCTCCTCTCTCTTCCTGCACTGTTCCACGGGACCAGCCCTGAGGACACCAGAAAACTCGTTTTGCTCTCCGCGTTCCTCTCCTGCCGCTCAACCCTTTCTGTGTTACAGGAATCTCCTCGTTCGTCATCGACAAGAACGTATGGCCGGCTACAGGGGTGCCGCAACTTGCTTACGCGTCATCATGAGGCTTGAAGTTGTACTTCTCGTAACAGTGGATGTATTTGCAGCCCTTCAGGTAGCATGCTTCTAGGAGGAACGACGTTTTGCGGTTGTAGCTCGTAGGGCGCCACTTGCAGGTGCAGTCATCACTGACTTGGCAGCTTGCTCTGTTTCGGTTGCTTGTTTGGTGCTGTTGGGGGCTGTACCTAGACCGGGTGCAATAGTTTTGTTTGGACAGTCTCGGTCAGCTTGACGGGTCAATCTTGGCATGGGTGTGTCATTTGCGCTTCTATTGGTGCTGCCGATAGTAAGTGAGTTCGTCGAATGGCATCGAGCAGCTAGGTTCTGCACATGTCGACACACCTGGATAAGTATGATCCTAGTGAAGAGGTAAAAGCATGCTATTACGGCGGCAAGACTGATGCAGGAACTTAGTAGCGACGATCTCGTTGAAGAGTTGTTGTTGCTCCAGGCTTCGATGAGCTTTTCTAGAGCCGCGGAGACGTTAGTGGAAGGTGCTGACGTGGAGTAGACTTCGATCACTGCTGAGATGGTCCGTGAAGCGACGGCATCGACAACGTGGCCCTGATCTGAGCGAGTGAACATGCGAACACCCTTGTTCCACGCGAGTTCAGCAAGTGCTGGAATTGCTTTGTTGATGACTAGGTAGAAAGCTTGGTTTAGCAAGGTCGCGGTCAAGCTTTGTGCTGCCATGATGAACGTGATATGTGTGTGCCTGTAGGAGCTGTTGGCGTCGTGTTGTAATGCCTCGTCGAAGCTGGTGCTGTTGTGCTATTGAGGTGGGAATGGAGAGGTCTGAGATCGGGGTAGCCTGGGCGGAGAGGCATGTTTGGGTCCAAATCACCGCTCTTATATAGCAGAGGAGCAATATGCGAGATGCAAACCGTGAAGTACTTTTGACCATGTCTTGGGCAGGGCACAAAGCAGTGTCCGGCAAGCTGGTCAAGGTATCTGATGGACTTGAGACTGTGTTCTGAGCACCAACAACAGTAAAACGATTCTTTCAGAGGACAGCAGGCTGAGCGTGTCTCGATCACATGGCTCCGAGACATAGTGTTAGCTGTTGTGAATGACCCAAGACCTTACGATTGTAATCTGACTCCGTGTCTTCCAAGCTATGCTTCTCAGGTTCGGGCACGTCTCTTGCTTGGCATGAGCCTTCATCGTTTCTCCGTCATGCCAAACTCCGAAGTGCTTGAGAAAGATATAACTCATACATACCTGGCCCTAGCCTACAAGTTTAGAAGCTACCTTTCTCAGGCATCGCGCGCGATTGGTTGCAGTAAGTCTGAGATCATCTTCCTTGAGGTCTGTCGGTACCTGATGTCTACTTGAGCTGCTGGAGCACATGTTATAACTTTGAGACATCCTCCCCGAGACCTGTAGTCACGGACAAAGGTCAAATGAAGATGCCGCACACCAGCTAGAAAATATGATCATTCGGCCAATAGCCGTATCGCTACCATCCAAAGCTGTAGAACTGCCGAAAGATGAGAAGCATGGCTCGAAGGGTGTCAAGCATCGTGAAAGAAGAAGTCGACGCCAGGAAGCTGTACGAGTACCGGCGTGCTGGCGCGGACAAGACTACTTCAGAAAAGGGGAAAGCGCTTCCCCGATTTTCGGCGTCACAAAGCCCAGGCCCGAGTCGGAGCTTGCAGTAAGTGAGTCTAAATCTTTTTGAAGCCATCGGAAAATCACTTAGTCGAGGAGGTATATTGAGCATTCACAGCCGCGCTACATCTTGCTCGAAATTGACCCCTCAGTCTCTTCCTCTTCCCCTGCAGCACAGAAGCTGTAGGCAGTGCCGCATGGCGGCCACACGGCGCACAGCAGCGCTTCTGCTGCACCACGCGACGCAAATCTCCAAACCGACGACCAAGACCTTCTCACCACAAATCAGGACCAAGAGCACAAACTCAACATCAGCACTTGCATACAAAGCCTTGCATAGGCGGTCACCTTTACCGCTGCCGATAGTCGAGCCAAACCCTTCAGGATCCTACGGCGCCGCCGCAGCCGTGTCGAGTATTCTCTATGAAACCCCAGCTGTGTCGACAGCACCTTCGAAGAAGCATGTTCTGAACTGTCTTGTACAAAACGAGCCGGGTGTGTTGTCCCGCATCTCGGGTATCTTAGCTGCGAGAGGATTCAATATCGACAGCTTGGTCGTGTGCAATACCGAGGTTGAGGATCTGTCTCGCATGACAATCGTGCTACAGGGTCTGGACGGCGTGGTCGAGCAAGCTAGAAGGCAGCTCGAAGACCTGGTGCCGGTCTGGGCCGTGTTGGATTATACAGAGGCTGCCCTGGTTCAGCGAGAACTCCTCCTCGCCAAGGTCTCCATTTTGGGTCCTGAAGTCTTCGAAGAGCTGATGGAGCATCACCGGGAGATCACTCAGCCAGAGGGCTCATATTCAACAGGCCCAAGCGAGAGCGAGGACCAAGAGACCGAGAGGAACGCCGAACAGCGGTTGCAAGAGCTTGAGGGGACAAATGACCAGCAGAAGGACGAGGGCATGATGGAGAAAGCTAGACAGATGCTGGGAGCTGCTACAAACTACCACCCGAATCGTCTGGCCGTCAGTCAGGCCCTTAGACACAAGCACGAGCATTTGGAGGCTATCACCCACCTAACGCATCAGTTCGGCGGTAAGGTGCTGGATATCTCAACCAACAACTGCATTGTGGAAGTGTAAGTCCAGCAAACTCTCCACTTAGTCGAGACAGCTTACTAACGCCTTCATTCTTTAGTTCTGCCAAACCCACCCGTATTGACTCGTTCATGAAGTTGATCGCGCCATTCGGTATTCTCGAATCTACCCGAACTGGTCTAATGGCACTGCCAAGATCACCTCTCTATGGTCCGAACGAGGAGCTTGAGAGGGACGCCGGTGATCTTGTCGATGCAAGCACCCTGCCTCCGGGCTAAGAAGCTAGACTTCCGAATGTTGTATTTGAGCAGATATACGGGGAGGCGGGAGCGGAGGAATGATACCCATGTAAAGTCTAGGGTGGCACGATGTAAATCTTGGTTATGCGACAAGATCTTCGTTCAGTAGCCGTTGCACGTTAACATGTAACTCTTGCTTATGCAACATGTGCTGCGTGGTGACTGCGCAGCCATGAGCAGGCGGGTAAATCGTGGCTTCCTGCCTTTCTTCAGAAGCTAAGAATGCATTGCACCTTTCCTTTCCTTGCATCATCACTTCTCGAACACCGGCAGAGTGATACGTGCTTGCCCAGGGCAGACGCGTCCTTGATACCAACGAGCCTGCAACTTCGTCTTGTTGACACAGACGTGAGAATAACATACGCTGCCAGAGTGTGCATGTAACTCTTTTGTAACGCGTCTTCATCCACGTGAAACAACCACATCTCAGATCGACGAGACGCAGCAGGCCATTATTCGCCAACAGCGAGCTCCAGCGTCAGGACAGTATGTCGTCGTATCTTGCATTTCTTCCACCTCCGAAAGACTTCATTCCGCCTACGCCAGAAGCACTTATGGTAGTGCAGACCGTCTTCAAAAGTTTCCTGCCGGTAAGTCCTGACAGCACTTGGCTGAAAACTTACTACAGTCCTTGGGAAAGTTGTTCAGGAGCCATAATACCTGCATTCTAGATAGCTCATAGAGCTTCTGACTTGTCGATCTTGCTCTCACTAACCTATGGTCCACAGTTCTCAATAGTACAATGGATCGCGCCACCCACCCCAATGGGTCGAACGTCTCTCGCACGAGCCTGGCTGAATCTCCCTGGCCGCTACGCCTGGTCTCTGGCTGAAGCTGTTGGTCCGCTGAACCTCATCTACATCCTCTACAGCTTGCCAAGCAAGCTCCACCCACTCTCATCGAGCACGACTACTATCAGCCCATCGACTGGTCTCTTTGGAACGGGCCTCCCCATTACTCACGAGATCATGGGATTGCTATACGTACTTCACTACATCAACCGAGCTGGTGTGACACCACTGTTCGCCGCCCCAAGCATGTCACCCATCTGGGCACCCGTAGCCTTAGCAATGGCTTTTTTCCAGTTCCTCAACTCCAGCAGTTTAGGCGGATGGATCTGTTACGATGCCCAGAAGCGCATCATCGATCTATCTTCAGACAAAGCAGTCGACGCAGCGCTCATCTCACCACTCTCGGTGCTCGGCATGATCCTGTTCGTAGGCGGTTTGGCAGGGAACATATTAGCCGAAGGGCACCTGTTCGACCTAAGACGAGGCGCAGCGAAGCGAAAGGCGAAGTCCGAGGGCAAAGCTACTGTCACTTACGACAAAGTGTACACTATCCCTGAGCCGAAAGGTCTGTTCAAGTACGTGATGTATCCGCATTACAGCCTGGAGTGGGTCGAATGGACTGGGTACTGGATTCTAGGGGGAGCTTGGGGGCTAGGGTGGAGCTGGAATGTGAGTGCCGCCTTGATGTTCTTGATCAATGAGCTGTCGACCATGACTCCGAGAGGTGTTAATGGGGTAAGGTGGTACGAGCAGAAGTTTGGGAAGAGAGCTGTGGCGGGGAGAAAGGGTGTAATCCCTGGTATAATCTAGGTTGAGAGAAGTCCATGTTGATGGGTAAGGGCGATCAACCCGCCCGAAACCTCAACAGACGTCGATTCGACGTTCAGAGCCGGTTCCACCGAAAACACAGACGAGCAACAAACAGACTTCTCAAGTAGAAGCCTCGTTGGCAGAGAGATATTCACTCAAAGCAGCCGCCCACGGCACCTCCTCGTTTGGATAACCCTGCTCATATTGCTCAGTATCTCCAGGCACATCAACAATCGCACTCCTAGTCCAAATGTGGACTGCCTTCTTCAACATGTCTTTCGTCAAGCCCTCAATACACCCGCCTTTCACGAATGCCTCTCTGGCTCCGTCTGTGTGCACCAGCCTTGTGCCACATCCACCACAGAAGTAGTGGTGGAACTCGTTGCCGTTTTCGAAGACTTTGGTCCAATAGGCTAAATACTTGTTCGATGTCGGTAGCTCAAAGGCTGGAAAGACACACGATATACCGAATGCCGAGGCGGACTGGCGGCGACATTCAGTGCAGTGGCAGATATGAGTCCACAACGGACTCCGAAGGGGCAAGGTAAGCTTGACCTGTCCGCACTGACAGCGAGCTTCCATGATGATGATCTTGCTTGGTGCTGTCAGATTCGAGGGCTTGCTTTATGTGCGCTATGGTTGACACCACGCTCAATCCGGCGGAGGACGAGGGTAGTAAGCACTATTCAACGCTGTAACCGCCTCGTCAACGCGTTTTCCAGGCGCTCGTGATGGACGCTACGTATGAATTACTGTCGCAATGGCTCGCAGTGCATCGATACTAAGGGACCCTATTGATAACGTGAAGCAGGAAACGCAGACCTCCGCCCGGACAAACTAAATACCCGCCTCTTACAGCTTCACTGCTAGCAGTTTAGACACACAAGCTCGTCTATTATAGTCGTAGTTGAATTAGACTCTCTCATAGAAGATTAGGATTACGAACAAAGGTTTCAACTAGGATAATCACGACGATGCGTTAAGATATCACAGTCGATCAATTTTTGGCACGAAATGGAGAGGCGGCGGCCACTTTGTTTGTCCAGGCGGAGGAGACAAATAAGACGCCCAGAGAGAAAGATTCCGATGGGGAGATTCGGCGAGATCTTTCATGGTTCCTGGCCTGAGGCATCAGACCCTGGTTGCATCATCCGATCTGACCAACAGGCATGCCCCGCGCGAGCTCGCGATCATGCAGCTAAAATTTCGTTGTATGCCCACCGCCCGACATTTTTGTTTATGTACAGAAACTGGGCCTTCTCCTGCTTGTCTTTCTTCACAATATTCAAGCACACTAGATCTGTCAAAATGGTTCAATCGTAAGTGAAGCCTTCGACCTCGATTGTCGGCGTCTAGGGGCTCTTGACTAACACTATGGCAGATCTGTTCTGGGTTTCCCACGCATGGGCGTCAACCGTGACCTGAAAAAGGCCACGGAAGCGTACTGGGCAGACAAGCTATCACAAGAAGACCTTCTTAAGGAGGGCAAGAGACTGAGGTTAGAGCACTGGAAGATCCAGAAAGATGCTGGGATCGACATCATTCCAAGCAACGACTTCGCCTTCTATGATCATGTCCTCGACCACATCCAACTGTTTGGTGTCATCCCGGAGCGATACACCAAGAACAACCTCTCGCAGATCGACCAATACTTTGCAATGGGCCGTGGTCTGCAAAAGCCAGACAAGAACATCGATGTGCCTGCCCTAGAGATGGTCAAATGGTTTGACTCGAACTACCACTACGTTAAGCCTACACTCCAGGACAGCCAGGTTTTCAAGCTGTCTGAAAACCCAAAGCCAGTTGCGGAGTTCAAAGAAGCAAAAGAGGCGGGCATCACAACCCGGCCAGTCTTGCTCGGGCCTGTCTCCTTCCTTGCTTTGGGCAAGGCTGACCGCGATCAGAGCATCTTGCCCCTTGATAGTCTCGACAAGCTGCTACCTCTGTACGAGGACCTGCTGAAGCAACTCAAGGCTGCTGGTGCCGAGTATGTTCAGATCGATGAGCCAATCCTGGTCTTTGATCTGAAGCAGGATGCCAAGGATGCTTTCAAGCCAGCATACGAGAAGCTCGGTAGTCTTGGTGATGCTGCTCCTAAGATCACTCTTGCCACCTACTTTGGTGACATTGTACACAACACAGACCTGCTGAAGCACCTCCAGAAGCTCCACTCCATCCACGTTGACCTTGTCCGAAACCCGGAACAGCTCGACGAAGTCATTGCTGCTCTCGGCCCACAACAGTCCCTCTCTGCTGGTGTCGTCGACGGTCGAAACATCTGGAAGACCAACTTCCAAAAGGCTATCGAGGTTGTTGAGACTGCTGTTCAGAAGCTCGGAAAGGACAGAGTCATCGTGGCAACCTCCAGCTCTCTGCTGCACACCCCTCACACCCTGGCTTCAGAGAAGAAGCTCGATGCCGAAGTCGCTGACTGGTTCAGCTTCGCTGTTGAGAAAGTCTCCGAAGTTGCCATCATCGACAAGGCTGTCAATGAGGGCCCAGCTGCCGTCCGAGACCAACTCGACGCCAACGCCAAGTCCATGAAAGCTCGAGCTGACAGCAAGCGAACCAACGTTGCCGCCGTTAAGGAGCGACAGCAAAACGTTACAGAGGAGATGCACAACCGAAAGGCTCCGTTCCCAACCCGTATTGCAGAGCAAGAGAAGACTCTGAAGCTACCAAAGTTCCCAACAACCACTATTGGCTCATTCCCCCAGACCAAGGAGATCCGAATCCAAAGGAACAAGCACACCAAGGGCGAGATCACAGATGAGGAATACGAGAAGTTCATCGAGAAGGAGATTCAGGATACCATCAAGATCCAAGAAGAGCTTGACCTTGACGTTTTCGTCCACGGTGAGCCAGAGCGAAACGACATGGTACAGTATTTCGGCGAGCGCCTCGATGGCTACGCCTTTACTCAGAATGGTTGGGTCCAATCCTACGGCTCTCGATGTGTCCGACCACCAATCGTCGTCGGCGACATTTCTCGGCCAGCACCGATGACCGTCAAGGAATCCAAATATGCCGCCTCGATTTCTAAGCGACCAATGAAGGGTATGCTCACGGGTCCAATTACTTGTCTCCGATGGTCTTTCCCACGAAATGATGTCCACCAGTCTGTCCAGGCACAGCAGCTCGCTCTCGCACTTCGAGACGAAGTCATTGACCTCGAGAAGGCTGGTGTGTTCGTCATTCAGGTCGACGAGCCAGCCCTCCGAGAAGGTCTGCCACTTCGTCAAGGCAAGGAGCGAACAGACTATCTCAAATGGGCCGTTGACTCATTCCGTCTGGCAACTGCGGGTGTCGAGAACGGCACTCAGGTTCACTCCCACTTCTGCTACTCTGAATTCCAGGACTTCTTCTACGCCATTGCTGCCCTTGACGCGGATGTGCTGTCCATTGAGAACAGCAAGTCTGATGCTAAGCTGCTGAAGGTCTTCGTTGACGAGGCTTATCCCCGACACATCGGGCCTGGTGTTTATGACATTCACTCGCCACGTGTCCCATCTGAGCAGGAAATCAAGGACAGAATTCAGGAGATGTTGAAGTACCTGAAGCCAGAACAGCTCTGGATCGATCCCGATTGCGGTCTCAAGACCCGTCAATGGAAGGAAACAAAGGCTGCGTTGACCAACATGGTAAACGCTGCGAAGTACTTCCGCGCTCAGACCGCTTGAATGGCACCGACGTGATGATGTCGGCACGCGAGGGCCCAGCACGGTCAGATGTTGTTGCAGATCGTGGAGTTAAGGTTACTTGATTGAAAAATTTGGCATGGTTAGATGGCAGAAAAGTGTTCAACATGATACCCCGGGGCGTCCACCCCAAGGTCGAATTTAACATCGACTGGCGTTAGGTGGGCAAAAAGTTATACGATGTAACGATAGCGAGTAGCGCCTCAGGTGTCATATGCATTCAACAATGCATTATAATAAATCCTGATTGATGGTGTCCTGCGAGGACGCCACACCGCAAATCTATAGTTCTTGTTTTTCCATCCTGCATGTTTGTCAGTGCTGTCGTCCTTATGACTTGTCCTTGTCTATATTATACTCGGGTAAATGACTTTTGAAAGGTAGCAGCGAGCCCAAATGCGGATAGCCATAATGTAATCCTCTCATATGGATTTCGTACCAGTCCCGCCTCTGTCCAGCTTCACAACCTGAATATAACCTCTTTTCCCCCCGGAACTCGACAGTCATGCTTCGGTAATGCACCTGCAGTCAGCGTATGAGACGGAACTCGCCAGTCGCGGCATCTACGCATCTGTTACAGTACATCAGCACCCCGTAGACATCGCTTCGCCAGCAGTGCTCAGGGTACATACCTCATCTCACACTCCTCCACCCCTCTATTTGTTAGACACACAACTACTCGAATCGAAGCAACCGGCAACATACCACCTCGTCCTGTCCCTCGCCAACCGGCAACAGCAATGCCATCATCCCGCAGCGCCATCTCCCCCTCATTCAGCAAAAAGAAAGCGCAAATCCTCTCAGACATCAGCAATCACGACTCCACCGATTACAGCGATAAGTCGCCGAAGGGCTCAATCGACAGCGAGATCATCGACCTGATCGACGAGATCAACGCGTTCGAGAGCTATGTGACTACGAGCTCGTGCGCAGGGCGGGTTGCTGTGTTCGTGGAGGGACGGAAGGCGGTGGCGAGTACTAGTACTAGTACTGCGGTAGCCATGAACGGCGAAGGGGAGGCTAGAGCACGTGAGACAGCTGGAAAGACGGAAATTGCGCCTGCGTCGAACAAGGGCACGGCCACGGCAGCGGGTCCGGGCGGAAAAGGTCACGGCAACAAATGGCTGTATGTCTCGCACTCTCCGATCCCGACATCCCACCTCACGTCTACGGATCCAGCGGGACTCTACGGCCTATTCCAGTTGCAGCTGATGCCTGGTTCTCCGCTTGCTCCCATCCCGACCCATGCCCCGCACAGCCCGCGCCTAATCAAGCTCTCGTTCTCGCCGCTCATTCTGCACGTGCTATGCGCCAACCTGCACGCCGCGAAGGGGCTGCTCGCGGCCGCGATAAACGCCGGGTTCAGGGAGAGCGGAGTGCAGAGTCTCAAGGCGCTGGATGATGACGGGGCGGGCGTTATGGTTGGGATTAGGACTGCGGGGTTGGGGTTCGAGACTGTGGTTGGGTGTGTGGATGGGGATGGGGATGGGGATGGTGAGGAGATGGAAGGGGAGGTGTATAGGGGACTTGTGGATGAGGGGTATTTGAGGATGTGTGTTGGGGTGGTTAATGGGCGGTTTGGGTGGAATGTGGAACGGCGGGAACGGT
>Ga0210040_10001059_pt1 | contig 43158 bp, 38 predicted proteins | sample CryGeyCG12114_NA_FD_185462 | JGI IMG/M metagenome (GOLD analysis project Ga0210040, IMG submission 185462) | Groundwater microbial communities from aquifer - Crystal Geyser CG19_WC_8/21/14_NA (SPAdes) (version 2) | ecosystem: Environmental > Aquatic > Deep subsurface > Groundwater | place: USA...
TGTTCGGTCACCGGGACCCCTCCTCGTTCGCCCGTGCGCTGCGCGCGGTCGCGGCGGTGCGTCAGCGGGTCGGGGTGAGCCTCTCGCCGTGCCGAGGTCGAGGACACGGACCTTGGTCGGTGCCGGATGGGGTACCAGGTCGATTGCGCCGGCCGCCGGACCGCGCTCAGCCGGTGGAGCCGACCGTCGGCTCGTAGTCACCGGCTACGGGCTCGGGTGCGTCGACGTGCCGGTGGATGCAGCGCACCAGCGCGCGGACCTCCTTGATCAGCTCGTCGCTCTCCTGGTCCGCGGCGAAGTCGTGGGCCGCCAGGTCCGAGGAGATCTGGTCCGCGCGCTTGGCGGCGATCAGCAGGATGGCACCCTGCAGCGCGGCCAAACAGCTGAGGATCAGGTTGAGCAGGATGAACGGGTAGGGGTCGAAGCCGCTCCCCCGGTTGCCGATCATCCAGCCGGCCAGGAACAGCAGAGCGGCGAAGACGAACCCCCAGGAGCCCATCCCGTTGCGCAGCCGGTCTGCGGCGCGCTCGCCGGGGGTCAGCTCGTCGCTCGTGCGCAGCGCCGGATGACGGCGCAGGTGGCGCGGCAACGACGGTCGTCGGATCCTCGCCGTCCGGGGTCCGTCCTCGGCGAGGCCATCAGCCACCGACGGCTGCCGACTCGGCCACGGGCAGCCCGCTCCGGTCTCCGTGCGGGTGCACCACCATCACCGGTCCCGAGCCGTGCATGGCGCACGCCAGGGCCACCGAGCCCACCAGCAGGCCGCGGAACGCGCCGTGGCCCCGGCTCCCCACGACCAGGAGGGCGGCGTCGGCCCCCCACCTCACCAGGACGTCGGCCGCCGGCCCCTGGGTCACCACCACGGCCACCTCGGGCACGGTGTCCCCGTGCGCCGCCCGTCGCTCGGCCAGCACGTCGTCCACCATGGCCTCGGCACCGCGCTGCAGCTCCCACCGGACCTCGTCCTCGGTGGGCACGACCACGGTCGACAGGTCGACCCAGTGATCGGCCATCTCGTACGTGGTCACCACGGCCACCCTGGTCTCCAGCCGGGTCGCCTCGTCCACGGCAGCGACGAGGGCCGCCCGGGACGCATCCGAGCCGTCCACCCCCACGATGACCGCCCGGTCCTGCGCGGGCCCGGCAGGCGTCGGGTGGACCACGACGACCGGGCAGTGTGAGTGCGAGACGCAGTGCAGGGCCACGGACCCCAGCAGGACGCTGCGCACCGCGCCCCGGCCACGGCTCCCCACGACCAGGAGGTCGGCGTCCGCAGAGGCGTCCACGAGCAGCGGCGAAGGCGGGCCCACGGACACGACCACGGACGTGGGGACCTCTGCGGCACCGGGCACGGCGGCGACAGCAGGATCCCGGCGGACCTCGTCGATCAGCTCGCGCACGCGGGTCTCCGTGCCCTCGCGCAAGGTCGACATCGCCGGCATCCCCAACGGGTAGCCCCCGATCCACACGGCCTGCACGGAGTACGTGGACACGACCTGCAGGTGCGCTCCGCGTCGCGCCGCAGCCGTCATCGCGTGGACCAGGGCCGCGCGCGACGCCGCTGAGCCGTCCACCCCCACCACCACCCGGGGCGGCCGACGGGTGGCGCTGACGTGGCTCGGGTCGGGCGTCTCGGACATGGCAGCTCCTCGTTCCTGGCCCGACCGGACGCCGTGCACTCCCGCCCACGATCACCGGTCGCACCGCGTCCGCAGGAGGGACCGAGGTCCCTGGTCGCACCCCCGCAGGTCCCTGGGGCGGACCCCGGCCTGCCCCTAGCGTCGGGTGCACCGTCGGGAGCCAGGAGGAGCCGTGCAGGTCAGGGACGTGATGACGAGCGACGTGGTCGCCGTGGGACCCGACACGTCGGCCAAGTACGCCGCGGAGGTCATGGCCGAGCGCGGGTTCGCCGCGTTGCCCGTCGTGGACGACGACGGACGGGTCGTCGGCGTCGTGGCGGAGGCGGACGTCCTCCGTGACCGCGTCCCGCAGGATCCCCGGCTGCACCTGCTGCGCGAGTCCGCGGCCGCGACACCCCCGGCCCTGCTGGTCCGCGGCGTGATGACGGCCCCCGCTCGCACGGTCCCGGTGACCGCGGACGTGGCCGATGTCGCCCGGCTCTTCGTCGACGCCCAGTTGCGCAGCGTCCCGGTGGTCGACGGGGAGCGGCTGGTGGGCATCGTCAGCCGCCGGGACGTGCTGCGCACCCTCATCCGCCCCGACGACGAGATCCGCGGCGACGTGCTCCGGCTCGTGGAGGCGTACACCCAGGAGCTCGGCTGCTGGGCGGTGGAGGTCTCCGACGGGGTGGCCACGGTCCGCCGTCGTCGCGACACCGATGACGCGGCGAGCGAACGGCTGGCCGTCGACCAGGCCGTGGCGACCTTGGCCAGGACGGTCCCGGGTGTGGTCACGGCGCGGGTCCTGGCCGACGCACCGGCCTGACGAGCTCACCATCAGCGCACAGGAGGAGTCAGCCATGAGCCACCCCCAGACCGGCCGGCGGGTCGTCGCCGCCGTCGACGGGTCCGAGCCGTCCCTGCACGCAGCGCGCGTGGCAGCTGAGGAAGCCCGCCGCCGAGGTGCGCCGCTGCACCTGGTCACCGCCCTGCCCTGGGGGTCGCGCGACGTCGTGACGCCCCGCGCCCCGGCCAGCGATCTCCCGGCGGTGCTGCTGCGCGCTGCCGAGGACGTGCTGCGCGAGCTGGCGACCACGCTCGCCCCGGTCGCCGCGGCCGAGGGCGTGACCTGGGCAGTGGTGGAGCGCCCTGCCGTCGACGTCCTGCGTGAGGAGTCCGCACGGGCAGGGCTGCTGGTCCTCGGCAGCCGCGGTGCCGGCGGGGTGGCCGGCCTCCTCGTCGGCCACACGGCCAACGCCGTGGTCGCCGCCGCCGAGTGCCCGGTCGTCGTCCTGCCGGACGAGAGCACGGTGACGGTGACCCGGCGACGGTCCGTGGTGGTCGGCGTCGAGGGCCGGCCGGGTGACGAGGACGTGCTGCGCTTCGCCTTCGCCGAGGCCGCCGCCCGACGGACCGACCTGGTGGCCGTGCACACCTGGCAGGACGTCACCCTCGAGGCGGCGTACTCGTCGGTCACGCCCCTGGTCGACTGGAGCAGCGTCCACGCCGACGAGCAGCGGGTGCTCGCCGAGGCGCTGGCGGGTTGGCCGGACAAGCACCCCGATGTCGAGGTGCGGGAGCTGGTCGTCCGGGAGAAGCCGGCCCGCGGCCTGCTCGCTGCGGCGACCACCGCCGAGCTGCTGGTCGTCGGCCACCGCCGGCGCAACCGGCTGGCTGCCCTCGGTTCCACGACGCACGGGGTCCTGCACCGCGCCCCGTGCCCACTCGCCGTCGTGCCCGTCGGCACCGGCGCCGGACGATGACCGTGCGCGCCGAGGTGGGCGACTGGGTCCTGATCCGGAACCGGCGGTTGCACCAGCCGTCGCGGACCGGCCAGATCGTCGGGGTGCCGCACGCGGACGGGTCACCGCCGTACGTCGTGCACTGGCTCGACGACGAACGCACCAGCCTGGTCTTCCCGGGCACCGACGCCGTCATCGCCGGCGACCCGCCCGTCCTGGTCGCCGGAACGGCTCGCGGCTGATCCGCGGCAGCCGTGCCCGAGTCGACCAGCCCTCGTCGTCCCTGACCTCGTCGTCCCTGACCTCGTCGTCCCTGACCTCGTCGTCCCTGACCTCGTCGTCCCTGACCTCGGCGACGAGGGGCCGACCCGCCGGGGCCCTACGGGCACGCCGTCGCCCCGGGCGAGGGCTGCGCGCGGGACGCCTCACGCGGTCGTGTGGTGCTGACCGAGGACCAGCACGTCTGCATCCTCGGAGAGGGCGGTCAGCACGTCCGCGACCGGCCCGGCGACGAGCTGGGTCTGCGTGCGACCGCGGACGCCCGTCTCCTCGACCGCGGCCCTCACCCGGGCCACCAGCTCGGCCTCCCGGGCAACCCGCTCGTGCTCCGGGCCGCCGTCCCAGACGGTCACGGCCAGCACGGTCCCGTTCCTCCGTCCTGCCTCGCGCAGCGCCCACAGCAGCGCTCCGCGGCTCTCCCGGGTCGGTCCCACGCCGACCACCAACCACGGCGGCCGCTCGTGGGACGGGCGTTCGGTGTCCATGCTGGTAGTGCAGCGCCGGGAGGTCGCCGTGCCCAGGGCCGGTGGTCACACGGATCGACGGCCGGAGGGCCTTCCGCGACCCTCCCGACAGGAGCACCGTGCTCGGGCATGACGTCGGTGATCTCGGTGACCGGGCTGGTCAAGACCTTCGGCCGGACGCGTGCCCTGGACGGGCTGGACCTCGATGTGCGGGCCGGTGAGGTGCACGGTTTCCTCGGGCCGAACGGGTCGGGGAAGTCGACCACGATCCGGGTGCTGCTGGGGCTGCTGCGAGCCGACGGCGGGCAGGTGCGGCTGCTCGGCGGGGACCCGTGGCGGGACGCCGTCGCCCTGCACCGCCGATTGGCCTACGTCCCTGGTGACGTGACGCTGTGGCCGACGATGAGCGGCGGGGAGGTCATCGACCTGCTGAGCCGGCTGCGTGGCGGGGTGGACCCCCGGCGGCGCGCCGAGCTGCTCGACCGGTTCGAGCTCGACCCCCGGAAGAAGGCCCGCACCTACAGCAAGGGCAACCGGCAGAAGGTGGCCCTGGTGGCGGCGCTCGCCTCCGACGTGGAGCTGCTGGTCCTGGACGAGCCCACCTCCGGGCTGGACCCGATCATGGAGGCCACCTTCCAGAGCTGCATCACCGAGGTCCGCGCCCAGGGCCGCACGGTGCTGCTCTCCAGCCACATCCTCGCCGAGGCGGAGGCGCTCTGCGACCGGGTGAGCATCATCCGGCACGGCCGCACGGTGCAGAGCGGCACGCTCCCCGAGCTCCGTCACCTGACCCGCACCTCGGTCACCGCCGAGATCGAGCGCCCGGCGACCGGACTGGCCGGTGTGCCGGGCGTGCACGGCCTCCGGACCACCGACCACCGGGTGAGCTTCGACGTCGACAGCGACCACCTGGCCGATGCCGTGCGGCAGCTGACCGACGCCGGCCTGCGCGGCCTGTCCAGCGCACCGCCGACCCTGGAGGAGCTCTTCCTCCGCCAGTACGGCGACGAGCTGGCCGCCGCCGGCGATGTCGACCTGTCCCGGAGCCGACCGTGACGCCCCGCCCGACGTTGGCCGGTACCGCCGCCCTGCTCCGCTTCGCGCTCCGCCGGGACCGGCTGCGGCTGCCCATCTGGGTGCTGGCCGGCGCAGCCTTGATGGCGATCCAGTCATCGTCCAACCAGCGCTTCTACCGCACTCCGGAGTCACTGGCCGCCTACCGGGCCTCGGCAGGCAGCAACGCCGCGAGCATCGCGTTCTCCGGGCCACCGGTCGGGCTGGACCGCGTGGCGGGCACCATCGCCTTCGAGATCTCCAGCCCGCTCGTGCTGCTCACCGTGCTGATGGCCATGTTCACCACCGTCCGGCACACCCGGGCCGATGAGGAGGCGGGTCGCACCGAGCTGCTCCGCTCCGCGCAGCTGGGTCGGCACGCGCCGCTGCTGGCGGCCGTGGTGCTCTCGGGGATGACCTGCGCCGTGCTGGGTCTGGCGATCACCGCCGCTGCGGCGGCAAGCGGCCTCCCGCTCCCGGGGGCGCTCCTGCTCGGGACGGCGACCGCCTCGGTCGGCTGGGTGTTCACCGGGGCGACCGCTGTCTGCGCCCAGCTGACCGGCGTGGCCCGTGGCGTCTACGGCCTGGTGGGCGGGTTGCTGGGGATCGCCTTCGTGCTGCGGGCGGTCGGCGACATCACCGGCAGCGAGCTGTCCTGGCTCTCCCCCATCGGCTGGGCGCAGGCCACCCACCCCTGGTCGGACGACCGCTGGTGGCCGCTGCTGCTCCCTCTGCCGGTGGCCGCTGGGCTGCTGCTGCTGGCCCGCGGCCTCCTGGACCACCGGGACTCCGGCGCCGGACTGCTCCAGCCCCGGCCCGGTGCGGCGACCGCGTCCCCGGGCCTCGCCGGTCCGCTGGGGCTGGCCTGGCGGCTGCAGCGTGGCACCCTGCTCGCCTGGGGCATCGGCATCGGCCTGCTCGGCTTCGTCTACGGGGGGCTGGCCGAGTCCGTGGAGACCCTGCTCGGCGACAACCCCGACGCCCAGGTGTTCTTCCGCGGCGACTCGGCCGCCGGCCTCATCGACTCCTACCTCGGCGTGACGCTGCGCATCACGGCGCTCATGGTGGCCGCCTACGCCGTCTCCGCGACCTGCCGCGCCCGCAGCGAGGAGGCCGCCGGCCGGGTGGAACCCGTGCTGGCGACCGGGGTGAGCCGGTGGCGCTGGCTGGGCAGCCACCTCGTCATGGCCCTGGCCGGCAGTGCGGCGCTGCTCGTGCTGGACGGCCTGACCACCGGGACCGCCCGCGCCCTCGCCAGCGGCGATGCCGTGGACGTCCTCCGGCTCGGGGGTGCGGCGGTGGGCTACGTGCCGGCCGTGTGGGTGCTGGCCGGGGTCGCTGTCCTGCTCGTCGGCGGAGGGCTGATCGCCTTCCGCCGACGGGACGTGACGACCGCCTGACGATCAGCGCCTGCGGCCGACCGGCCACCAACGGCGCCGGCGACGGGCCGCGGGGTCGACCGGCCCACCGCCGCCGGCGGCAGTCGTCGGGCTGCGCCGGTCGGGCACGGCAGCCGAGGCCGTGGCACCGGACTGCCCGGCTCCCTCACGGACACGGGACTCGGCCAGATAGTGCTGCACCCCCCCGGGAGCAGCGTGGTGGCCGCGGGCCGCGACGTCGTGACGCGCCTCCCACTCGGCGGCCACCTTCTCCGCGGCCGACATCGCCAGCGGATCCGGACGGTCAGGGCGTTGCTGACGGGGGCCGGTCTGCTCTGACGGGCTCATGACGGTGCTTCCTCCCGGACGGTGCACGGCTACCTGTGTCTCCACGGTCGCCAGGCGGCCCGGAGCCCGGGAGTGCGGTAGGGCTCGCTGACCGGGGACCAAAGCCCCGCGCGCGCTGCCCCGACGGCCCCGCACGATCGGATCAGCCGCCGACCTCCGGGAGCACCGCCGCATGTCCACGACAGAGACCAGCCCGGCGCCGCCGGCGACCGACGAGTACGCCGAGGCGGAACTCACCCTCGACCTGCGCTGGTGGGACACCGCCAACTACCTCACGGCAGCCCAGATCTACCTGCGCGACAACCCGCTGCTGACCGAGCCGCTGCGGCGGGAGCACATCAAGCCGCGGCTCCTCGGGCACTGGGGCACCAGCCCCGGTCTCACGATGATCCACACCCTGCTCAACCGGTTGATCCGTCGGACCGGCCGCGAGGTGCTGGTGGTGACCGGACCCGGGCACGGCGGGCCCGCGGTCCTGGCCGGCGCCTACCTCGACGGCACGTACAGCGAGGTCCACCCCGACGTCTCGGCCGACCTCGCCGGCCTGCACCGGCTGGTCCGCCGGTTCTCGACCCCGGGCGGCGTCAGCAGCCACGCCGGGATCCACATCCCGGGCAGCATCCACGAGGGTGGGGAGCTCGGGTACGCCCTGCTGCACGCCGCGGGTGCCGCCTTCGACGACCCGGACCTGCTCGTCGCCTGCGTCATCGGTGACGGGGAGGCGGAGACCGGGCCGCTGGCCGCGTCGTGGCGGCTGCCCGCCTTCCTCGACCCCCGCCGCGATGGCGCGGTGCTGCCGGTCCTGCACCTCAACGGGTACAAGATCTCCGGCCCCACGGTGCTCGGCCGCACGTCGGACGAGGACGTCTGCGCCTTCCTCGCCAGCCAGGGGTGGGCGCCGGTCGTCGTCTCCGGAGAGGATCCGCGCGACGTCTTCCGGCAGCTGGACACGGCCCTGTCGGCCGCGCAGGCGACCATCTCCGACCTCCAGCGACGTGCCCGCGCCGGCGAGGACGTCCGGCCGGTCCGCTGGCCGGCCGTCGTGCTGCGCACCCCGAAGGGCTGGACCGGTCCGCGGACCGTGGACGGCGTCCGCGTGGAGGGCACCCAGCGCTCGCACCAGCTCCCGCTCGCCGGGGTCCGTGACAACGCCGAGCACCGTGCCCAGCTGTCGGAGTGGCTGCGGTCCTACCGCCCGGAGGACTCCTTCGACGCCGAGGGCCGGCTGGTCCCGGAGCTGGCGGCGCTCCGGCCGGACGGCGACCTCCGGATCTCCGCGTCCGCACGGGCCGGCGGTCCGCGCTTCCGGGTGCGTCCGCTGCCGCTGCCGGACCTGGCCGACTACGCGCTGCCGATCCCCTCCCCCGGGATCGTCCAGCACGAGACGACCCGGCCGCTGGGTGAGCTGCTCCGCGACGTCATCACCCGGACCAGCCGGGCGGACGGAGGAGGCGACTTCCGGCTGTTCTCCCCCGACGAGACCGCCAGCAACCGGCTCGGCGCCGTGTTCGAGACCACCGACCGGGCGACCCAGCTGCCCGTCCTCCCCGGCGACGACCACCTGAGCCCGGCCGGCCGGGTGGTGGAGGTGCTCAGCGAGCACCTGTGCGAAGGGTGGCTGGAGGGCTACACCCTCACCGGCCGCCACGGGCTGTTCGCCACCTACGAGGCCTTCGCCATGGTCGCGGCCTCGATGGTGGTGCAGCACGCCAAGTGGCTGCAGCTGGCCGCCGTGGAGCCGGGCCGCAGCCCGGTGCCCTCGCTCAACGTGCTGCTGACGAGCACCTGCTGGCGGAACGACCACAACGGCTTCTCCCACCAGGGTCCGGGTCTGATCGACACGGTGGCCCCGCTGGCGCCGGACGTCACCCGCATCTGGTTCCCCCCGGACGCCAACTGCACGCTGGTCGTGGCCGAGCGGTGCCTGACCAGCCGCGGGCAGGTGAACCTCGTCGTGGTCGACAAGCAGCAGCACCTCCAGTACCTGGACCTCGACCAGGCACGCACCCACGTCGCCGCAGGCGGCTCGGTGTGGGAGTGGGCCGGTACCGAGGAGCCGGACCGGCAGCGCAGCGAGGACCCGGACATCGTGCTCGCCGCCGCCGGGGACGTGCCGACGATGGAGGTGCTCGCCGCGGCGCAACTGCTGCGCGAGCACGTGCCGCACCTGCGGGTCCGGGTGGTCAACGTGGTCGACCTGATGGGTCTGCTGCCACCGGGAGAGCACCCGGCGGCCTTCTCGCCCGAACGCTTCGCCGACCTGTTCACCGACAGCGTGGACGTGGTCTTCGCCTTCCACGGTCACCCGCGGGCCATCCACCCCCTGCTGCACGGTCGCCCGGACATCGACCGGTTCCACGTCCGGGGCTTCACCGAGCACGGCAGCACCACCACGCCCTTCGACATGGTCGTGCTGAACCGGATGAGCCGCTACCACCTGGTCCTGGAGGCCCTGCGCCGCTCGCGCCGGGTCCCGGACGGTGGTGACCGGCTCACCCGGCTCTGCCACGACCAGCTGGACCGGCACCGCACCCACGTCGTGGAGGCGCTCGAGGACCTCCCGGAGGTCCAGAACTGGACCTGGCACGACCCCACCCGCACCACTCCAGAGGAGCAGGCATGAACACCCAGTCCCCGTCCGTCGTCGTCGGCGTGGACGGCTCGGTCCCCGCCGCCGCGGCCGCTCGGGCCGCAGCCCGCGAGGCCGGCCGGCGGCAGCTGCCGCTCCGGGTGGTCCGGGCCTTCCACTGGCCCGCCGGTGACCTGCCCGGCCTGCCGGACGCCTTCGATGCGGCCGCCGCGTCGCGGCACTCGGCGAACGGCGACCTGGAACGACTCCGCCGCGACCTCGCCGACGTGCTGCCTGCGTGGGCCATCAGCATCGAGCTCCTGGACGGACGTCCGGAGTCGGTGCTGTGCCGGGCGGCTCGCGCCGGAGACCTGCTGGTCGTCGGTGCCAGCGGTCTGACCTGGGGCAGCGACGGGGTCCTCGGTTCTGTCGCCGAAGCTGTCGCGGCCACCGCCCCCTGCCCGGTGCTGGTCCACCGGGACCCGAACCCGCTGCAGCGCTGCCACGGCGTGGTGGTCGGCGTGGACGGGGCCGCGGGCAGCGACGAGGTGCTCGCCACAGCGGCCACCGAGGCGGACCTGCGCGGTGAGCCCCTCACCGTCGTGCACGCCTGGCGGCAGCTCACCGAGGACGCCGCCCACAGCCTGCGCTGGCGGCTGGACGGCGTGACCAGCGTCGCTGCCGAGACCGCGGCGGTCGAGCCGCTGGTCGCGCAGCTGCGGAACCGCCGCCCCGGCCTGGCGGTCGACGTCGTCGTCCAGCAGGGCCGGGCCGGGCAGGTCCTCGTGCAGGCCGCCGCGTCGGCGTCGCTGGTGGTCGTCGGCCGCCGGGACATCGCCGCCGGCGGCCCCGGCGCGACGGTGCACTCGGTCCTGCACCGCGTCGGCGTGCCGGTCCTCACCGTGCCGTTCGCCTCGTCCGTGGACGCCCGCACCACGGACCGGACCACGGGGGCGGTCACGGCGCCGTTCGGCGGCTGACCCCCGGGACGACGGAGGGGGCGGCCCGCAGGACTCCTGCGGGCCGCCCCCTCCGTCGTGTCGTCAGTCCGACGTGGTCAGCACCTCGGCGACCGGCCGCCGCCCGGTCGCCGTGGCGGGCGCCGACGGCCAGCCCAGCCGCACCAGCATCTGCGGGTGCCCGACGAGGGAGAGCTCGACCGTCAGCCGGGTGCGGGTCGCCGGCCAGTCGAGAGCCTGGGTCATCGGGGATGCCGCCAGCCCGGCCGCGGTCAGCCGCAGCAGCACCCGGCCGAGCGCCCGGCCGGCCTGCACCCAGGCGGTGCGGTCATCACCCATCGTCCCGAGCAGCAGGACCGCAGGCCGCTCCACCACCGGCGGCGGGGCGTCGTCGGCGACCGGCACGGCGGGCCGGGCAGTCCGCTGACCGACCAGGAAGTCACGGATCGACCAGTTCGACGGCCGGGCGGCGGGATCGTCACCCGGGACCGCGTCGACAGGGACGCCGTCGACGGCGTCCGGGTCGGTGCGCAACCAGACCTCGAGCTCGGCGCGGTAGGCGGGATCGCTCTCCTCGGCCTGCTCCGCCCGGTCGATCAGGAACACCGTGATCAGCTCGGCGTCGTCCCGGCTGACGTTCTCCACCCAGACGCCGTAGTCCCCCGCGTCGGCCTGGAGCCGGTCGATCAGCTCGACCGGCACCTCCTGCGGCAGGAATGGCGCCCGGGTGGTGTGCCGCTGCGGGATCGCGTCGGCCAGCGCCTGCTCGTCCTCGCCGGCCGGCCGCGCGCCGGTCACCCGGACGGTGGCGAGGTGGTCGGCGTCGGACGGCTCCGGCGCGACGTCGACCGCCACGTCCAGTCCCTGCGCGCGGAGGGCCAGGGCGGCGAACTCCACCGCCACGCCGCAGCTGATGACCTGCTGCCGGTGGGTGGGGTCCAGGATCGGCAGGAAGCGCTCCGGGTCGAAGCGCACCTCGAGCCGGTCCGCGGTCGCGGTGAAGCGCCAGGGTTGCGTGTTGTGGATCGAGGGCGCGCGGGTGGCCGCCTCCACCACCTGGTCCCAGTCGGGCGCTCCGGTCACTGTTCCTCCTCGTTGTCCGGCACTGTCCACATGTGCTCCCGGGCGGGCCGGGGGATCTGGATGCTCATCGTCCGGCGGGCACAGCTGCCCCACGACGGTGCGCGAGGACCGCGACGACCGCCGCCGGGAGCAGTGCCACACCGGCTGCGACGGCGAGCTGGCCGACGCTCAACGTCGTCGTCCCCAGCAGGTCACGCAGCGCCGGGACGTAGACGGCGGCCAGCAGGAGGACGGCGTTCACCGCGACCGCGAGCGGCAGCCAGCCGGCACTCCGCCCGGCACGCCAGGCGCCGGCGGGGCGCAGGGCCAGCGCGACGGCCAGCTGCCCCGTGGCCAGGGCGATGAAGAGCTGCGTCTGCCACGGCCCCTCACCGCTCCGGGACACCATCGCCACGGCGAGGCAGACGGCGGCCAGACCGGCACCGGTCGCCGCCACCCGGCGTACCAGTGACTGGTCGAAGACCCCCGCCGACGGGTCCCGCGGGGGCCTGCTCAGCACGTCGGGAGCGGCCGGCTCGGTGCCCATCGCCACCCCGACCGGACCGTGGGTGAGCAGGTTCACCCACAACACCTGGGCGGGGAGGAGTGGCAGGGCCAGGCCCAGGAACGGGCCCAGGAGCATGACGAGGACCTCCGCAGCGCCCCCGGCCAGCCCGTAGCCGACGAAGCGACGGACGTTGTCGAACACCCGGCGGCCCTCGGCGACCGCCGCGGTGACCGTCGCGAGGCTGTCGTCGGCCAGCACCAGGTCCGAAGCTTCCTTGGCGACCTCGGTACCACGCCGTCCCATGGCGACACCGATGTCGGCCGCGCGCAGCGCGGGGGCGTCGTTGACGCCGTCGCCGGTCATCGCCACGACGTGCCCCTGGGCCTGCCAGCCGGTGACGAACCGCAGCTTCCCCTCGGGTTCGACGCGGGCCAGCACGCTGTCGGCGACGCTGTGCCCTTCGTCCACGATGCCCACCTGACGGGCGACGGCCTCGGCCGTGCCGGCGTGGTCACCGGTCACGAGCACCGGCCGGATCCCGGCGCGGTGGCAGGAGGCGACGGCCGCGGCGGCCTCGGGACGGACCGGGTCGGCCAGTCCCAGGAGGCCCAGCAGCCTGCCGTCCTGCGCCACAGCCAGCACCCGCCGCCCGGTCGCGGTCCACTCCTCGGCGGTCACGGCGGCCCCCCGGTGCTCGCCGCTGAGGGCGAGCACGACCTCCGGGGCACCCTTGACGACCACCGTGGCCCTTCCGTCGGGCCGCCGGTGCTCGGTGGTCATCCGCCGGGAGACCGCGTCGAACGGCTCGTCACCGATCCTCGGGCACCGCGCGCGCTCGGCGGCGACGTCGATGCCCGCGGCCCTGGCTGCGCGCACGAGGGCCGTCTCGGTGTCGGCGGCACCCGCCTGCCCTTCGGCACCACCCCCGGTGGGGTCGGCGTCGTTGCACAGCGCGGCCGCAGCGAGCAACGACGTGGCCGCTGCGGGCAGCGGCCAGGGCCCGGTGGGCCGGTCGCCGTCCGCCGGTGTCCAGATGCGGTCGACGCGCATCGCCCCCTCGGTGAGGGTGCCGGTCTTGTCCGTGGCCAGCAGGGTCACCGAGCCCAACGTCTCCACGGCGGGCAGCGATCGGACCACCGCGCCGCGGCGGCTCATCCGGGCCGCTCCGCCTGCCAGGGCCAAGGTGACCACGGCGGGCAGCGACTCGGGGACGGCCGCCACGGCGAGGGCGATGCCGGCGACGAGAGTTGTCTCCCAGGGCTGTCCGCGCAGCAGCCCGGAGAGCACGAAGAGAGCACATGCCGCACCCACCGCCAGGGCGATCTGCCGGCCGAGGCGGGCGAGGCGGTGCTGCAGCGGCGTCTGCGGGGAGGGGCGCTCGTGCACCAGGACGGCCAGCCGCCCGACGGCGCTGTCGGCACCGGTCGCCACGACGACGGCCTCGCCCGTCCCCCGGGTGACCGTGCTGCCGGCGTGCACCATGCCCGGCCGGTCCCCCACCCGGTCGTCCCGGGACGACCGGGCGTGCTCGTCCCGGTCCACCGGGAGCGCCTCGCCGGTCAGCAAGGACTCGTCGACCTGCAGCGAGCTGGTCCGCAGCAGCCGGGCGTCCGCGCCGACCACGTCGCCGGCGGTCAGGCGCAGGACGTCACCCCGCACCAGCTCGCGGGTCGGGACCCACAGGTCGTGCCCGTCCCGGAGGACGCGCGCGCTCGGCCTCACGAGGGCGCCGAGCGACCGGACGGCGCGGAGGGCACGACGCTCCTGGACGACGCCCAGCGTCGTGTTGACGACCACCACGAACCCGATGACCGCGCAGTCGACCAGGTCACCGGTGGTCGCGGTGAGCGCACCGGCGCCGAGCAGGACCAGGACGAGCGGGTCCCGGAGCTGGGCGAGCACCGACCGGGGCAGCGAGACCGGCCGGCGGGTCTGCACCTCGTTGGGTCCGTCCGCCGCCAGTCGATCCGCGGCCGTCACCGCGTCGAGCCCGACGGCCGGGTCGACCTGCAGCTCGGCTGCCACGTCCCGTGCCGAGAGCGCCCAGGGTCGGGGCCCGGCCGCCGAGCTGCTGCTCGCACCGCGGCCTGCCGGGGCCCTGGTGAGCAGGCCGACCAGGCCGTGCGCGGTCACCAGGGCCATCGACGCGGCCATGAGCAGTCCGGCCAGCGCGCCGATGAGGAGCACCAGCGACGCGCTCTGGCCGGGTCGCCACAGCGGCGTGGCCACCGCCAGGAAGACGGCCAGGCCCGCCAGCCAGCCGAGCGCGGTCCAGCCGATCCATCCCGCTGCCCGGGGCACATGCCGGCGCAGCACCGTCCACTGGGCCGCACCGATGGAGAGCAGGAGCGCGAGCCCCGCCGGGGCCAGCACGGTGCCCTGCACCCAGGGCGGCAGGTCGGTGAGGGAGCCGCCCATCGAGCTGGGGGCCATGCCGATCGCCCAGGCACCCGCCGCGGCAAGCGCCGTCCGGCTCGTCCAGGCGCGGCTGCTGAGCGCCGGGAGCTCACGCCGCAGGACCCGGGACTGGGCCCAGCCCAGGACGGCACCCTCCCCCGCGCCGGCGAGCACCATCAGCACCCAGCCGGTCGCACCGTCGAGTGCGTCCCCAGCCGCGGCCGCCGCCGCGGCCGGCACGAGGAAGCCGAGGAACTCCCCGCCGGTGGTCGCGGCGACCCAGCGCCGCCACACGCCCCGGGGGTCCCGGGCCGCCCGGGCAGTCGTCGCCGGTGGGCGGGGCGGAGCGGTGCCGATGGCCACCTCAGCAGCCTCTGGTCCAGGTGCCCCCCTTCCCAGGGCAGGAGGTCCCGGGACGGTGGCCCGCTGTGCCCTGCCCGGCCGGGTCGGGAGCCGCTGTCCTGCCGCCCGGACCTCCAGCACGGTCGTCGCCGTGGAGACCGAGCGCCAGCTGACCGAGCACGACCACCGGTCCGTCGTCGTGGGGGTGGACGGTTCGCGGGCTGCCCGAGCCGCCGTCCGAGCCGCCGCCGTCGAGGCGGCCGCCCGCGGCACGACGCTGGAGGTGGTCCTCGCCTTCCCGTGGGGCCCGGAGGACGACGCGGAGCCACCGACCGGTCCGGAGTGGTCGTCGGCCTGAAGGGGTCTGCCGCGGACGAGGAGCTGGTCGAGTTCGCCTTCACCGCAGCGACCGACCGGGAGTGCGACCTGATCGCCGTCCGGGTCGCGCGGCACACCGTCCCCGGCGCCACCGGCCTGCTCTCCCCCGTCGTCGACGAGGCGACGGCCCAGCGGCGTGCGGAGGAGCTCCTCGACGACGCCCTCACCGCCCCCGGGAGCCGCCACCCCGGAGTGCACGTCCGCCGCCTCGTCGAGCGATCGACGGCGGCCCGGCCGCTCGTCAGCGCGTCGCTGACCGCCGAGCTCGTCGTCGTGGGGCGCCGGCACCACCCGTTCCACCGGCTCGGCCCGGTGACGCAGGCCGTGCTGCACCGGGCCGGGTGCTCGGTGGCCGTGGTCCCGCTGGACGACCGGACCGGACCGGACCGGGCGCGGGCCGGTGCCCGTTGCCGTCCCGGCGTCCGACGCCCGTCGACGATCAGCGCGGGGTCGCCGGCACCACCCGTCCCCGGACGTCGACGGCGGTGCCCACCGAGCCCGTGACGACGAACGGGTTGGCCTCGAACTCGGCCAGTTCCGGCAGGACGTCGACGAGCCAGGCGACCCGGCGCACGCAGTCGGCGACGACGGTCCGGTCGAGGGTGGCGCCGTGGCCGGTTCCGAACACGCCGGTCCCGTCGAGCATCTCGTCGAGGTCGGCGTCGGTGAGCGGGGCCATCCGGTGCACCCGGTGACCCAGCGCGTCGGCCGAGCGGCCGCCGGGGCCCAGGGCCACCACCGGACCGGCGGAGGGATCGCGGACCGCGCCGATCAGGAACTCGTCCCCCGGCTCGACGAACGGCTGCACGACCGCTCCCCGCCAGTCCCGCCCCGCGCGCTCGGCCCAGTCGGCCACGACCCGCTGCGCCTCGGCAGCCGAGGTCACCGGAAGGCGCAGGAGTCCCGCGTCGCTCTTGTGGACCACGCCGGCGACGCATCCCTTCAGGACCACCGGACCGCGACGACGGCGTACGGCTGCCGCGGCCTCCCGGGCAGTCGACACCCACTCGGTCGGCACCAGCGCCATGCCCGCCGCGTGGCCGAGGGCGTCGACCTCCGCCGGGAGGAGCCAGTCCCCGTCCGGTGCGCGGCCCAGCGCGGCGGCCACCACGTCGGTGGCAGCACGGACGTCGACGCCGACCGGCGCCTCGAGCCGGCGACGCGGGCGAGCGAGTCGCTGGCCGTGCCCGCACGCCACGCGGAGTGCCCTCGCTGCTACCTGGGGATCACGGACCTGGACGAGGAAGCGGTGCCTGGTCCCGGACGGCAGCTCGATGCGGCGCACGGCCGTCGAGGCCCCGATGCGGACGTCGATGACCGGTACGTCCCCGCCTGTTGCCTCCGCTGCCGCGGGCACGACCCCTGAACCGGGGTCACTCACCGCGGTCGGCGCGGTCACGGTGACCACTGCGTCCACCGCCGGTGACCGCAGCAGCAGCCCGAGGGCGGCGCCGAACTGGGCGCCGTCGGCCACAGCGCCGGCGTCCACCGGGTTCTCGGCGCTGGCCAGCGGGGGCAGCACCTCGCGCAACGCGGTCTGGAGCTCGGCCGGCAGCGGGTCGACGAGCAGCCCCTCCGCTGCGCACGCGTCCGCGGCCAACACGCCCCCACCGCCCACGTTCGTGAGGACCGCGACCCGTCGTCCCCTCGGCAGCGGTTGGCCGCTGAGCAGCGCCACAGCGGCGTCCAAGGCGGTCAGGTCGGGGACCGTCTGGATGCCGCCGGCTGCGTACGCCGCCTCGCGGACCGCGCGAGGGGTCGCCGACCGCGCCGTGTGCGAGGTCGCCGCCCGGCGACCCGCGCGCGAGGTCCCCGATTCGAGGGCCACCACAGGCACCCGTGAGCTGAGGTGGGCCGCAGTACCGGCCAGCTCTCGCAGGTCCGGCTCCGACTCCGCGTAGACGACGACCAGGTCGGTGTCGGGGTCCTCGTCGAACCAGGCCAGCGCGTCCCGGGTCCCGACGTCCCAGGAGTCACCGGTCGAGATCATCGCGGACGCCCCGAGGCCGAGACCTGCCCACGCCTCCAGCGCCGCCAGGACGATGCCGCCGCTCTGTGCCACCAGGCCGATCCGCCCCGCAGGCGCGGGTCGCGCGGCGAAGGTCGCGTCCAGGCCCGCCCGGGCACCGGCCACGCCGAGGCAGTTGGGCCCCACGAACCGCATGCCATACCCGTCGGCGATCGCCCTGAGCCGATCGGGCAGCCCGGGGACGGTGCCGAGCCCACCGCTGATGACGACGGCCGCACCGACCCCGTGCCGGCCGCACTCCTCGAGGGCACCCTGCACGGACCCGGCGGGCAGGCAGAGGACGGCGAGGTCGATCGTGCAGGGCAACGCGGTCACCGACGGCCAGCAGGGCACGCCGTCGATCCTCTCCGCGTGCGGGTTGACCGCGACCAGGGCTCCGCGGAACCCCGAGGCGTGCAGTCGGTGGAGGACGGCGTGACCGACCGATGCCGGCCGCCGCCCGGCGCCCACCACCGCCACGGTCTCCGGGCGCAGGATCGGGCGGAGACTCGCGGCGACGGCCAGCCGGTGACGCCGCTCGGTCACCTCGGCGTAGCGCTCGTCGGGGTGCAGAGCCACCTCCAGCCGGACGGCATCGCCATCGCGAGTGGTGGCCACGGGTAGGCCCAGGTCGGTGAGCACCCGGAGCATGGCCCCGTTCTCTGCCAGCACCTCGGCCACCAGGCGGCGTGTCCCCAGCCGGCGAGCCGTAGCGGCGAGCTGCTCGAGCAGGGCAGTTGCGAGGCCGTGCGTCCTCCAGCGGCCGTCGACCACAGCCGCCACCTCCGCAGCGTCGGCACTCACCGGGAAGAGCTCGACCACTCCCACCAGGGAGCCTCGCACCCGGGCGCCCAGAGAGAGCGCCGGCCCGCTCGGGTCGAGGCTGCACCGCACCCAGCGGCCGAGGTGCACCGGGTGCGATGTGCTGAAGCGGAGGTAGCGGTCACGGTCGCTGAGCCGCTCGTGCAGGGCCAGCAGCTCCGCCTCGTCCGACGGCCCCAGCCGCGAGATCACGGCCGGCGTGCCGTCCGCGAGCAGCACTCGCCTGACCGGCGGAGGCAGCGCCGATGACGGCGGTGAGAGCGACGGGGCTCCGTCCACCGACCCCGGGAGGTGGGAACTCGTCACCGGACCGACGTCGGGACCGGTGCCGGACGCCCCCGGCCGGGGCCGGTCCCCACCGCTCGTGCCAGCCGGTCCATCACCGCCTCCTCGTCGACCGGTTCCGCCAGCAACCGCAGGCCGGTGGCCTCGAGCCGGGCAGTCGCCGGCCCAGGGCGGTCCGCCGCACCCGGCCGCAGCGGGACGAGCCGCGCGCAGACCCGCTCCCGGATCTCGGCGGACCCGGTGCCGATGCCGCCGGTGAAGACGAGGGAGTCCCAGCGGTCGAGGGTGGTCACCGCGCCTGCCACCGCCATGGCGACGTCCCGGACGAAGACGCGCAGCGCCAGATCGGCGCCCGCGTCGCCGGCGGCCAGCAGCTCCCGCACGTCGGTGCGTCCTCCGGAGAGACCCGCGACGCCCGACTCGGTGTTCAGCAGGCGGCGGACCGCCTCGACGTCCCCGTCGTAGGCGTCCAGCAGCTGCAGCACGACCTCCGGGTCCAGGTCGCCGCTCCGGGTGAGGGAGGGCACCCCGCCCGCCGGGCTCATCGCCATGGTGGTGTGCCGGGACACCCCGTCGGCCACCGCCGTGACGCTGCACCCGCCGCCGAGGTGCACGACGACCGCTGATCCCAGGTCGGGCAGCTGGTCGACCACGCTCTGCACCGCCAGCCCGTGGAAGCCCCACCGGCGGAGGCCGACGGCGCCGGCCCCCCGAGGCAGCGGAAGGGTGCTCGCCTCGTCCGGCAGCTGCTCGTGGAAACCGCTGTCGGGGCAGAGGACCACCCGGGCGTCGGGCCAGCTCGCGCGTGCGCGGTCGACGATGTCGAGCTGACGCGGCAGGTGGAGGGGCGCCCGGGACCTCGCCCCCCGCAGTGCGCCGACCAGCGCGTCGTCGGCCGCCCGGGGAGCGGTGAGGAGGCTGCTGCCCACGACGATCCGGTGCACGACGACCACCGGACGGCACCCGTGTGCGGAGAGGGCGTCGGCGACGGCGCCCAGGGCCTGGCCCCAGCCGCGCAGAGCGACCTCCTCCTGCTGCCGCTGGCCCGGGACGTCGACCGTCAGCCCACCGGTGCTCGACGTCAGGTCCGCCGCGTGGACGCGGATCCGCAGCTCTGGATCTCGTACGGCGGCCTTCAGCGAGGAGGAGCCCACGTTCAGGGCCAGCACGACGTCGGACGACGGGTCCACCCGTGCACTCCTTCCACCGGTGTTCTCGGCTGTGGCCGGCAGTCGCCGCCCGTCGTCCAGCCTCACGCCGCGACCTCCTGCGCGGCAGGGTCCAAGGCCCCGGCCTCGGCGCCGGATGCGCGCCGCGGGCCGTTGGTCCCAGCGGCCGGGGACCCGGGACCCCGGCGCGTGGGTGCATCACCGCCGACGCTGGGCAGGACGGCGCGACGAACGGAGGCCCCACCATCATGCAGACGACCAGCCGCGACCCGGCTCCGCACGACGTGGGGCCCGCCTCGATGGACCGGGCCCTGGAGGTGGACCAGATCCTGGAACTGGACGAGCGCATGGCGGCGCTGGAGGACGCCGCGGACGCGGCGATGCTCGCCCCGTCGGTGCACGGCAGCCAACCGTGGACCATCGTCCTGCACCGGGACCGGCTCGAACTCCGCGCCGACCGGACGAGGCAGTTGGCCGGCCTGGACCCGGCCGGCCGGGAGCTCGTGCAGAGCCTCGGCGCGGCGCTGATGAACGTCCGGGTGGCGTTGGCGGCCCGTGGCTGGGCCGCGGACGTCGACCGGTTGCCGAGGCCCGGGGACCCGGAGCTCGCCGCCCTCGTCCGTCCTGTCCCGGGCGCGCCGGAGGGCCACCTGCCGCTCCTCGCCGACGCGCTGCGCCAGCGCCGCACCCACCGCACGGGCTTCTGGGCCGAGGAGGTGCCCCAGGAGCTGCTGGACCACCTGGCCGCGGCGGCCCTGGCCGAGCACGGCGACCTCGTGGCGGTGAGCTCACCGGAGGACCGGCGGCTCATCGCCCGGTTGACGCTCGAGGCCGATGCGGTCCAGCACGCCGACCCGGCCTGTGCGGACGACCTGCGCCGGTGGCAGCAGGAGCCGGCCGACGGCCGGCGGACCGTCGACAGCAGGACGGGCGAGGACCGTACGTACGTGCTCCTGACCTCACGCGCCGACGGCCCGATCGACTGGCTCCGCTCCGGGGAGGCGATGGAACGCGTGCTGCTGGAGGTCACCCGCCTGGGCTGGGCCGCGAGCCCGATGACCCAGGTGCTCGAGGTGCCGTCGACGCGTGCCGAGCTCAGGGCATCGACGACGTGGGAGGCGTACCCCCAGATGCTCCTCCGCATCGGTTTCGCCGACGCGCGGACCCCGTCCTCCCGCCGACACCGGGAGGACGTCGTGGTCAACAGCACGCGGCTCGAGGTCCGGTCGGCACCGGCCGACGGCGGCCGCCTGAGCCGCAACACCGTCTCCGGATCCGAGCCGGCCATCCGTCGTCCCGTGTCGGACGGCCGTGGGGGGACGACGTGGATCTGACCGACCGCTCCCCGTCCGTCATCGTCGGCGTGGACGGATCCGACCTCGCCGACACCGCCGCTGTACTGGCCGTCGAGGAAGCACACCGCCGGCTCCTGGCGGTCCGGCTCGTGACGGCGTTCAACTGGTCCGACGACCTCCCCGTCGCGGCGCCCCACCCCGGCCGCGCAGCTGCGCGACAGGCCGCCGCGGACCACCTCGAGCAGCTGCAACGAGACTTGCGAGCACGTTTCCCCGGCATCCAGGTCGAGGGCGTCGTCTTGGACGGCCCGGCGGCCGACGTCCTCCTGACCCAGTCGGCCCATGCCGAGCTGCTGGTCCTCGGGGCCCACGGCCCCGGCCCGCTGGCCGCCGTCCTGGGCCCAGTGCGTGCCCCGGTCCTGCGCCACTGCCTCCGGCCGGTGCTCCTTGCCGCCGCCGTCCGCGACCACCCGGCGCCTTCGGCCCCGGTGGTCGTCGCCGTGGACGACGCGCCCGAGGACTGGGGCCGGCTGCTCCGGTCGGCCCTGCTGGCTGCCACCACGCGCAGCGCGGCCCTCGTCGTGCTGGACCTCCGGCAGCCCGGTCCGCACCGGACCGGCACCGATGCCGGGCTGGACGCGCTGGTCGAGAGGCTGCAGGACACGTGCCCCGGTGTGCGCACCCGGGTGGAGCCGCCGACGGGGCCCAGGACGCTGCCCGAGCAGCCGGTCGCCCACGGTGCCCAGCTGCTGGTCGTGGGCCGAGGGCGGCCGACCGAACCGTTGGGCAGCACCGCCCGGGCCGCGCTGACCCAGTCGCAGGTACCCGTGCTCGTCGTCCCCACGACCCCCGAAGCGCAGCCCCACGGGCCAGTGCGCGCGCTCGCCCGGACAGGGGCTTCCCCGTGCTGACCCGGCGGCAGCGCAACGGCCTCCGGGTGGGGGCGGACCGGGCCGCGCAGGCGCCGTCGGTGCACAACACCCAGCCGTGGCGCTTCGACCTCCACCAGGACCGGCTCGAACTGTGGCTGGACCGCACCCGCCAGCTGACCGCCGCTGACCCGCAGGGACGGGAACTGGTCATGAGCGTGGGCGCGGCACTGCTGAACGCCCGGGTCGGGATCGCCTCTGTCCACCAGGCCTGTTCGGTGGACCGGTTCCCCGACCCAGCGCAGCCCGACCTCGCAGCTGTGGTCAGGCCGGCCCTGGCCGATGCCGAACCCGGGCTGGCGGCGCTCGACCCTCTGGTCCCGCTACGCCGCAGCAACCGATCGGACTACGCGGGAGCGGCACCGACGGAGGTCGTCGAGCTGCTGCGCGCCGCAGCCGCCGCCGAGGACGTCGTCCTCCATCCGTTCGACGAGTCTCAGCAGCGAGCGCTCGCGCGGCTGGTCCACGTCGCCCGCGCGGTCCAGGAGTGCGACGAGGCGTACGAACGGGAGCTGCGCATCTGGACGTCCCGGCCGGCCCGGCTGCACGACGGGATGCGCCGGGAACCGACCGGGACGGCGCGCACCGGGTCAGCAGCCGTACCGCTGCGTGACTTCGGTGCCGGGCCGGTCCTCGGCGACGACGCGTCGGGCGGACCGCGGGGCCAGGAGTCGGTGCTGGTGCTGGCCACCCGGGGCGACACCCCGGGCCACTGGTTGCGGGCCGGCGAGGCGCTCGAGCGGGTCCTGCTGGAGGTCGTCCGTCTCGGCTGGCAGGCCGGACTGGTGACCCAGCCGGTCGAGGTGCCGGCCACCCGCACGGACCTGGCGAAGATGCTACCGCCCGGCCTGGAGCCGCAGGCCGTGCTCCGGGTCGGCAGGGCCGAACCGCCCCACGGCATCGCACCTCGCCGCTGCACCGCGGACGTCCTCCGCGACCTGACCGCGTTCCCGGAGGCAGGTCCCGGGCCCGCCGGGACCTCGGCCTCTGGGGGTCAGCCGCGCTCCTGACCAGAGTGGGAGTCCGGCGGCGACCCGCCCGACACGACGGCGCACGACGACGACCGAGTGAGGACAGACGATGAACGACCACGGACCCCGCATCCTGGTGACGGTCGCGAGCAAGCACGGCGCCACCGCGGAGATGGCGACGGCGATGGCCGGCTACCTGCAGGACTCCCCGGCCGGCCGCGCGAGCCTCCTGCGTGCAGTGGCCGTCCCCGTCGAGCGGCGTCCGGATCCGGCGGACTACGACGCCGTCGTGCTCGGCAGCGGCGTCTACGCCGGCCGCTGGCTGGAGCCCGCCCGTCACTACGCCGCCGAGCACTCCGCTGCACTGCGTCGACGGCCGGTGTGGCTGCTGAGCAGTGGGCCGATCGGCGAGCCGCCGTTCCCTCCGGACGAGCCGCACGACGTGGAGCCCATCCTCGCCATCGTCGGGGCTCGCGGGCACCGTACCTTCCCGGGGCGCCTCGACAAGGCCCTGCTGGGGATCGGGGAGAGAGCCATGGTCACCGCCATGCGCGCCCCGGTCGGTGACTTCCGCGACTGGGCAGCACTGCGGGCGTGGGCCGAGGAGATCGCCGACCAGCTCACCAGCAGCCCGCTCCCGTCGCCGCCCTCGGTCGTCACGCGGTCCTGATCGCCGGCCGGTCCCTCACACCCGGTCGGACGTCCGGGGGCGGGGCGAGCGGACGACCGTGACCGGGCACGGCGCGTGGCGCACCACCTGGTCGCTCACCGAGCCCAGCAGCAGCCCGGTGAAGCCGCCGTGCCCGCGCGAGCCGACCACCACCAGGTCGGCATGCGCAGCGGACGCGATGAGGCGCGGCGCCGGGGCCCCGTATGCCACGTGACAGGTGACCGGCTGCGCAGGTCCCAGGTCGAGGACGGCGACCTGGGTGCAGAGCTCCTGGTGGACCGCCGCCTCCCACTCGTGCAGGGGCGGCACGTAGCCGACCGCCCAGCTCGACGGCCGGGGAGCGCTGGCCAGGTCCCAGACGCGCAGCACGTGCAGCTCGTACCCGGCACGGTGCGCCAGGGCCGCTGCCCATCGCACCGCCTCCTGGCCGCAGGCAGACCCGTCCGTGCCGACGAGCACGCCCGCAGGCACGTCTGCGACCCGGCACACCTTGTCCCCGAACGACTCGCCGTCCATCACCGGCACTCCATCCCACCTGCGTCAGTGCAGTCGAGCGACCACGAACCCAGACTCGCTGACGCCCCCGGCCGCGCGCAGGGACCAACGGCCCACCCGACCAGGCCCTCGGTCTCGGGCGAGGGAGCCGGCCTGGTGCCGAGGACGGTCCCGACGAGCCGTGCGGCCACCCGAGACGGGACGAAGGACACCGGCGCATCGCCGACCCCTCAGCCAGGCTCGACAGACGTTGGTGGGCAACCCGACCGGGCGTGACATACACCGAGGAGACACCATGGACCCGCTGCGCGAGGCCAGAGAGCTGGACGTGCTGGACCAGGCACAGTGCCTGGACCTCATGCGCACGGCGACCATCGGTCGGGTGGCCTTCACCCAGGGGGCGCTGCCGGCCGTGCAACCGGTGACGTTCGCGCTCGGCGACGAGGAGGTCTTCATCCCGACCCACCCGGGCAGCAAGGTGGCCGCCGCCGCGAAGGGTGCGGTCGTCGCCTTCGAGGTCGACGACGTCGACCCCGAGGGCCGCACCGGGTGGAACGTCACCGTCGTCGGCCCGTCCCGGGTGATCAGCGAACCGGCCAAGGTGGCCCGGCTGGACCGCCTGGGCGTGCGCCCCTGGGCTCGGGGCCGGGGCAGGCACTGCTACATCGGCATCACGATCTCGCTGGTGCAGGGTCGACGACTACGGAGCGACGACTCCTCGGCCGATGTCCGCACCCCCCAGGTCGAGACCCCGCCTGGCGCGCTGTCCGTCGCGCCCACCCGTTCCTGAGGAGACGTACACTGCCACGCTGTCCTCCGCTCCCCTCGCCTGCGACCATGGCTGCGTGACGACGGCAGAGATCCCGGGCGGGCGTCAGGAAGACGTCATGGCCTCACCGCTGGCCGCCATGCGGCTCACCGAGCTGCTGGACGAGGTGCAGGAGCGGTTGTCGGCCGTCGCCCGCACCCAGGCACGACTGGAGGACCTGCTCGACGCCTTCATGGCCGTCTCCACCGGTCTGGACCTCGCGACGACGCTCCGGCAGATCATCGAGGCCGCCGCCGAGCTCGTCGACGCCCAGTACGGCGCCCTGGGGGTCCTGCGGCGGGAGGGCGGGCTCGGCGAGTTCATCACCGTCGGCATCTCGGACGAGAAGCGGGCGACCATGGGGCACCCGCCCGAGGGCAAGGGCGTGCTGGGGCAGCTCATCACCGACCCGCACCCGCTGCGCATCCCGGACCTGGGTGCGCACCCCTCGTCGGTCGGCTTCCCGGCCGGTCACCCTCCGATGCGGACGTTCCTCGGGGTGCCCATCACGGTCCGCGGCACGGTGTTCGGCAACCTCTACATGACGGAGAAGCGCGGGGGCGGCCAGTTCACCGCCGAGGACAAGGCCGTGCTCGTCGCGCTGGCGGGGGCCGCCGGCATCGCGATCGACAACGCCCGCTTGTACGAAGAGGGCGAGAACCGTCGCCGGTGGCTCTCTGCGGTGGGCGAGGTGCGCGCGACCCTGCTGAACGGCCTGCCTCCGGAGCAGGTGCTGCACCTCGTCGTGGGCAGCGTGGCCGAGCTGACCGACGCCGATGCCGCCTGGCTGCTCTCCGGGCCGGACACCGACGGGACCTACGAGGTGCAGGCCCAGGCGGGGGACGGTCTGGTGGACATCACCGGTCACCGGCTGCACCCCGCTGACGCGCCGGCTCTGCAGGCGGTCGTCGACGCCGGCAGCGTGGCGACCCTGGACATGTCGGGGCTCCCCTACGACGGACCCAACGGGCACATCCCGTGGGGGCCGTCCATCGGAGTGCCGCTGCGCAGCACGGACGCCCGGGCGGCCGTCGTCATCGCCGCCCGGTACGGCGGCCGCTCAGCCTTCGATCCCGCTGTCGGTCCGCTGGTGACCGAGTTCGCCGACCAGGTGGCGCTGGCCATGGACATGGCGACGCGCCAGCAGGTGGCCCGGCGGTTGGACGTCTACGCCGACCGGGACCGCATCGCCCGCGATCTGCACGACCACGTCATCCAACGGCTGTTCGCCGCCGGGCTGAGCCTGCAGGCCGCAGCGACCCGGGTCCGGGACGACGTCGTCCAGCAGCGGCTCCGTCAGGTTGTCGACCAGCTGGACGAGACGGTGCGGGACATCCGCACCACGATCTTCGACCTGCACACCACCGACGGCGGCGATCACGCCGACAGTCTCCGGCGCCAGGTGCTGGACGTGGTGACCGAGACCGCCGGCGACGCCCTGCACTCCACCGTGCGCATGTCCGGCGCCGTGGACAGCCTGGTCACCGGTGACCTCGCGGTCGACGTGGTGGCCGTGGTCCGCGAAGGGGTCAGCAACGCAGCGCGGCACTCCGGTGCCGCGCACGTGACCGTCACCCTCGATGTCGCCGACGAGGTGGTCGTGGAGGTCCGGGACGACGGTCGTGGCATCGACCCGACCGTGGCGCGCAGCGGGCTGCGCAACATGACCGACCGGGCTGCGCGGTGGGGTGGCAGCTCTTCGGTGCGCCGGCTGGTCGAGGGAGGCACCTTGCTGCAGTGGCACGCGCCGGTGCCGGTGCCCGGCAGCAGCTGATCGAGTTCGGGACCACCGCCCCCGCCGACCCGATCGCCCTCCGGTCGGGAACCGGGTGAGGAGCGCTGCCGCGTGCGGATCCGGATCCCCGCGGTAGGGGGCCGTCGGCCCTGACGGCACGCATCCGTGCCGTCAGCCGTGTCAGCCGCGGGCTGCTCCAGACCCGGTGCCGCGCAGCTCGGTGGCGAGGATCGCCGCCTGCGTCCGCCGCTCGAGACCCAGCTTGGCGAGCAGGTGGGACACGTAGTTCTTGACCGTCTTCTCGGCCAGGAACATCCGCTCGCCGATCTGCCGGTTGGTCAGCCCCTCGCCGATCAGCTCCAGAACGGTCCGCTCCTGGTCGCTGAGCTTGGCCAGCGGACCGGCGGGCTCGGTCGCCCGGCGCATGCGCTCCAGCACTGCGGCGGTGGCGGTCGGGTCGAGCAACGACCCACCGGCGGCAACCGTGCGGACGGCGGTGACCAGGTCCTGCCCGAGGATCTGCTTCAGCAGGTAGCCGGAGGCGCCGGCCATGATCGCCTCGAACAGCGCCTCGTCGTCGCTGTAGCTGGTCAGCATGATGACCTTGAGGTCGGGCATCTTGGAGCGGAGCTCGCGGCAGACAGACACACCGTCTCCGTCAGGCAGCCGCACGTCGAGAACGGCCACATCGGGCCGTAGTGCCGGTACCCGCGCGAGGGCCTCGGCAGCGTTCTTTGCCTCCCCGGCGACGGTGATGCCGGGATCGGTCTCCAGCACGTCGGCGACGCCGCGGCGCACGATCTCGTGGTCGTCCATCAGGAAGACCCGGATCGGCTGTCCCTGGTCGGCGGTGCTGTCCACCGGTCACCTCGTCCCCTCTGGCTGCACCCGGTGCAGCGACGTCCCGTGGACGACGTGGCGTCGTCCTCCCGCGACGATAGGTGGGTCCTCCCGCGCCCCGCTCAGGGCCGAAGGTCCCGTTCCGCTCCGTCGGTCGTGGTGGGAGGCCATTCGTCCCGGTCGCCGAGGACCAGGGACCAGGGTTCCCGATGGCCCGACCGAACGATGCTGGTCCTGCGCCGATCAAGTCGTGCCTGCCACCGCGGTGGGCCGGAGGGAGTCCCGTGACCAGCCAACAGCCCGTCGAGATGTCACCGGCAGCCGCACCCGTCCCGACCTGGTGGTTGGAGCAGGACGAGTTGGGGGTCACCGCCAAGGACGCCCACGGGGCCGTGGGGCACGTCGAGGTGGTCGAGGACGACTCCCGCGTGCGGCTGGTGTTTTGGCTGGACGAGCGAGTGCCGCACGACCTCCGCACCCGGCTCGCCCGGACGGCCTTCGAGCACCCTGCGCTCGTCTCGCAGCGCGCCGTGTCCGTGGCGCTGCCGCACCATGAGGTCGAGGTGCTGCAGGAGGCCCGGGCCCACCTGGCGAACCCGTCCGTCCACGTGGCCGGGGTGACCTGCCTGCTCGAAGGGCGGGTCCGCTGAGGCAGATCGCCGCCGTCGCGCGACCGGCCGGCACCGGCCGCACGAACCGCCGACCGACGCTCCGCACGACGGTCCAGAGCCTGATCGTCGTCGTGGTCGGGCTGCTCCTCCTGACCGCGGCCGCCACCGCCTGGACCCGGTCCACGGTCTCCTCGGCCGAGGCGACCCTCTCTGATCGGGTGCTGCCTGCGCGACAGGCGGCCGCCGACCTCACCACGGCCTACGTCGACCAGGAGACCGGTCAGCGCGGCTTCCTGCTGACCGGGGACACGCGGTTCCTCGAGCCGTACGACGCCGGACGGGCCGACGCTGCTCGACTCGCCGGGAAGCTCGACTCGCTGCTGTCCGGCGACCCGGGAGGGCTGGGTGCCCTCTCCGCGGTGCTGAACGCGGCAGCGAGGTGGCAAGCGGGGGCCGCGCAACCGGAGATCGCCGCCCGGATCGAGGGCCCGATCCCCGCCGACCAGCTCCTGACCATGGGTCTCACCGGCAAGACGCTGTTCGACGCGCTCCGCGGGCGGCTCGACGATCTCGCTCGCCGCACCGGCGCGCTCGCCCGGGACCAGCTGCGGAGCATCGACCGGGCCCAGTCGTTCGCCAACCGGGTGACCGGCGTCAGCGTCGTCGTCGCGCTGGCCGTCACCCTGACGTCGGTGTCCGTGCTGCGGCGCCGGCTGAGCCGGCCGATGGACCGGCTGGTGGCCCAGGTCCAACGAATCGCCGCGGGCGACCGGGGGGGCCCGATCGACCGGACCGGACCGCGCGAGCTGGCCCTGGTCGCCGACGCCGTCGAGCGGATGCGCACCAGCATGCTGCAGCACTCGGCCGAACGGCTGGCCACCCAGCGGGAGCTCACGCTGCGCGAGGAGCACGAGCGGGTCGCCACCGACCTGCACGACCTGACCATCCAACGGGTGTTCGCCCTGGGCCTGGCGCTGACCTCGCTGTCCCGACGTCAGCCCGACCTCGCCCCCCAGCTGACGCCGCTGATCGAGGAGACCGATCGGATCACCCGCGAGATCCGCACCGTCGTCTTCGACCTGCGTCCGGTACCGGAGTCCGAGGACACGCTCCGCGGCAGGGTCGTGGAGCTCACCGAGCAGAGCGCCCGCGCTCTCGGTTTCATCCCGGTGCTGGAGTTCGCCGGGCCGGTCGACGGGCTCGGGAGCGAGCAGGTGGCGGACGACCTGGTCGGGGTGCTCCGGGAGGCGCTGAGCAACGTGGTCAGGCATGCCGGCGCCACGCACGTGGCGGTCCGCCTCTCGGCCGCCGCAAGCACCCTCGTCCTTACCGTCCGGGACGACGGACGTGGCCTCGCCACCGACGCGCCGCGACGCCACGGCCTCAGTCACCTGGTGGACCGGGCGTCCCGGCACGGCGGGACCGCGGACGTGCGATCCGGTCCGGACGGCGGCACGGTCCTGGAGTGGCGGGTGCCGCTCCCCCAGCCGGTGGCGGTTGAGCGGTGTCAGGCGCCGGACGGCGGTCGCGGTACGAGGGACCTGGTGGGTCTGGCGCAGCGGCGTTCCAGCTCGGCAGCGCGGGCCAGCAGCTCGCCGGCCGGCACGGGCTCGGAGAACCAGTAGCCCTGGCCCAGGTCGCACCCCCACTGGAGCAGCTGGTGCCACTGCTCCCCCGACTCGACACCCTCGGCGACCACCTCGAGGTCGAGGGCATGGGCCAGGTCGATGGTGCTGCGGACGATGGCCCGGCTCGCCGGCTCGGTGAGGCTCGCGGCGACGAAGGAACGGTCGATCTTCAGCGTGCTGACCGGGAGCTGGACCAGGTGCGTCAGCGACGCGTGTCCGGTGCCGAAGTCGTCCACCGACAGCCGGACGCCGAGCAGTCGGAGGTGGGAGAGCACCGTCATGGCCGTGCGCTCGTCCTCCAGCGCGGCCGTCTCGGTGATCTCCAGCTCGAGCTCGTCCGGTTCGACGTGGTGCCGGCGGAGCATCGCCGCCACCCGGCCGGGGAAGTCCAGGTCCTGGAGCAACCGGGGCGACACGTTGACGGCCACCTGCAGCGACCGGCCCAGCTCCTGCCACCGGTGGCAGTCCTGCAGCGCGCGGTCCAGCACGACGTCGGTCAGCGGGGCGATCAGCGCGGTCTGCTCCGCCACCCCGATGAACCGCCCCGGACCCAGCAGCCCGAGCTCCGGGTGGTGCCAGCGGACCAACGCCTCGACCCCGGTGACCCGGCTGCAGGCGCTGGCGAACTTGGGCTGGTAGTGGACCGACAGGCTCCGGTCGCGGATGGCGCGGCGCAGGTCGGCGTGCAGGGCGAGCTGCCCGGCGTCGAAGGGGTCGGCCGCCGGGTCGTACACGACCACGCCGGCCGAGGTCCGCTTGGCGTGCACGCGAGCGACGTCGGCCCGGCGCAGCAGGTCGGTGGCGGTCGGTCCGTACCCACCCGCCATGCCGATGCTGAGGTCGACGTCGATCGACAGCTCACCGACTGCGAGCGGCCGGGTGGTCGCCTGTCGCAGGGCCGCAGCGACGCCACCGGCCTGGGCGGCCAACTCCCCGCGGAGGAAGATGCCGAACATGTCGCCACCCGTCCGGGCCAGCACGGCTCCGCGCGGGACCACACCCCGCGCCCGTGACGCCAGCGCCACCAGGAGAGCACTGCCCACCTCGTGTCCCAGCGTGTCGTTGACCGCGGCGAAGCGGTCGACGTCGAAGAGCACGGCGGCGACCTCGCCGTCCCGGGCGGTGGACTCGTGGTCCTCGCGGACCGTCGTCAGGAAGGCCGGCAGGCTGGCCAGCCCGGTCAGCGGGTCCTGACGCGCCTGGTCCTGGGCCACCCGCTCGGCCGCCGCCCGACCGGCGGCCTCGGCCTTGAGCTGACGGGCTCGACGGGCGCCGAAGATCATCATCAGCAGGTGCGAGGCGGCCAGCACGACCACGATCTGGTCGACCGGTACCCCGGTGGAACGAGACACCTCGAGCGCCTGACGCGGGAGGTCCCACTGCACGCTGGCCACCACCACCAGGCCAGTGAGCCCAGCGACGACGGCCGCCTCCCGCACGACGGTCCGCCGCAGCTCGGCGGGCACCGACGCCGAAGTCGCCACGTGCTCGTGGATCCTGGTCATGGGTTTCCCGACTGTTCGCTGCCACCCGGCCCGGGTTGCGTGCAACGGAGCGTGATGAGAGCGTGACAGGTCCACCAGGGACCAAGGTCCCTGGTGGCCGGCTGTGCCCCTCCTACGGGTGACGTCAGGCTCCGGCGACGGGCCGCTCCCGTGCGGCGGCTACGATCCGGGTGCCCGCTCGACCGGCGACGACCTCCGCCGCCTGGGCCAGCGCGCCGATCGACGCCGTCCGCCCGGTGGCCCGCACGAACTGCTCGCAGGCCGCCACCTTTGGTCCCATCGAGCCTGCCGGGAACGACATGCCGGCCAGCTCCGGCAGGTCGAGCTCGCGCAACTCGGTCGCCTGCGGGGTGGCAAAATCACGCATCACGGCGGGGACGTCGGTCAGCAGCACCAGCCGCTCGGCGTCCAGCGTGGTGGCCAGCAGTGCCGCGGTCAGGTCCTTGTCCACGACGGCCTCGACGCCGGCCATCTGTCCGCCGGCCCCCGCCACCACGGGCACCCCTCCCCCGCCGCCGCAGACGACCACCGTCCCAGCGTCCACGAGGGCCCGGATCGACGCCTCCTCCACGACCCGGATCGGCCGGGGCGACGGGACGACGCGCCGCCAGTAGGCGCCGTCCTGTGCTGCGGACCAGCCGTGGGTGCGGGCCAGCCGGTCAGCGGTGGTCTGGTCGTACACCGGGCCGATGAACTTCGTGGGCTCCACGAAGGCCCGGTCAGCAGCGTCCACGACGGTCTGGGTGACCACCGACAGCACCGGCGCGGTCACCCCCGCGGCGGCGAGTTCTTGCGCCAGCCAGTAGCCGATCATGCCCTGGGTCGCCGCACCGAGCGCATCCAGCGGGTAGGGGTGGGACAAGGAGCGGTCCTGCACCGACTCCAGCGCCAGGACGCCGATCTGCGGTCCGTTGCCGTGGCAGACGACCAGCTGGTGCTCCGCGGCGAGCGGAGCCAACGCCTGCGCGGCCTGCCGGACGTGCCGGCGCTGGATGGCCTCCTCTGGGGCCTCGCCGCGCTGCAGCAGCGCGTTGCCGCCCAGGGCGACGACGATCCGCACCTCAGGCTCCCAGCGCGTGGACGAGCACGGCCTTGATGGTGTGCATCCGGTTCTCCGCCTGGTCGAACACCACCGACCGGTCGGACTCGAACACCGCGTCGGTCACCTCGGCACCGTCGAGCCCGTAGGTGTCGAACACCCGTGCACCGAGGGTCGTGCTCCGGTCGTGCAGCGCCGGCAGGCAGTGCAGGAACCGGGCGTGCGGCCGTCCGGTCGCCGTCATCAGCTCCTCGGTGACCCGGTAGGGGGTCAGCAGCGGCACGCGGGCGTCCCACTGGGTCTGGGACTCCCCCATGCTCACCCAGACGTCGGTGTACACGAAGTCCGCGCCGGCGACGCCCGCGACCGGGTCGTCGGTGACGAGCACCCGTGCACCACTGCTCCGGGCGAGGTCCTGGGCCGTCGCCAGCACGTCCGCCGGCGGCTGCAGCGCCGGCGGCGCAGCGATCCGCACGTCCATCCCCAGCAGCGCCCCGGTCACCAGCAGGGAACGGGCGACGTTGTTGCGGCCGTCGCCGGTGAAGCAGACGGCGATCTCCGGCGCCGGTACGCGCCGGTGCTCGAGCATGGTCATCACGTCGGCCAGCATCTGGGTCGGGTGCCAGGAGTCGGTCAGCCCGTTCCACACCGGCACTCCGGCGTGGTCGGCGAGCTCCTCGACGGTCTCCTGCGCGAAGCCCCGGTACTCGATGCCGTCGAACATCCGGCCCAGCACCCGGGCGGTGTCCTTGATCGACTCCTCCCGCCCGATGTGCGAACCGTCGGGGCCGAGGTAGGTGACGTGCGCGCCGAGGTCGTGGGCGGCGACCTCGAAGGCGCACCGCGTCCTGGTGGAGTTCTTCTCGAAGACCAGCGCGATGTTCCGGCCGGCCAAGCGCTGGTGCTGGTGGCGCTCCTCCTTCTCCAGCTTGAGCTGCGCAGCGAGATCGACGAGGTCGAGGAACTCCTTGGCGTCGAGGTCGAGCTCCTTGGTCAGGGAGCCGGGATGGCGGCGGGGGTTCACGGCGCGGGGCCTCTCGGTCGACGGAGCAGTTGCGGGCACGTCAGAGCCCGTCCCGCTGGATCGGGCAGGTCATGCAGCGGGCGCCACCGCGGCCTCGTCCCAGCTCGCTGCCCGGGATCGGGAGGACCTCGATGCCGGCATCGCGCAGCAGCTGGTTGGTGACGACGTTGCGGTCATAACCGACGACGACGCCGGGTGCCACGGCGAGGAAGTTGTCCGCGTCGTTCCACTGCTCGCGCTCGGCGCTGCGGGCGTCCACGTCGGCGGAGAGCACCCGCACCTGGTCCAGCTCGAGCGCCTCGGCGATGGTGGCGAACAGGTCGTCCCGGCGCTCGACGCGCAGCCCGGCGTCGCTGTGCTCGAGGACCTCGTCGGGGTCGGCCGGGGTGATCACCCACGGCCGGAACGCCGCCGGGTCCAGGTACGGGTAGCGGACGAAGGTGTCGGTGTCGATCATGGTCAGCACGGTGTCCAGGTGCATGAGCGCGTGCGAGCGGGGCAGCTCGGCGGCGATGACCTGGCGGGCGGCGCCCTCGCGGAAGAGCTGGCGGGCGAGGATCTCCACGCCCATCGGGGTGGACCGCTCCCCCATGCCGATCAGCACAGTTCCTCGGCCGAGGACGTGGATGTCGCCGCCCTCGAGGGTGGCGGGCTGGTGGTCGAGGTCGTCGTCGCCGTAGAACACCGGGAAGGTCGCGCCGGCGAACAGCGGGTGGAACCGGTACACCGCCCGGCTGTGCACCGACTCGCGCCGGCGGGCGGCCTTCGCCATCGGGTTGACGGTCACGCCGGCGCCGATCCACGCGGAGTTGTCCCGCTGGAACAGCGTGTTGGGCAGCGGGGCGAGCACGAAGTCGTCCAGCCCCAACGTCTGCCACCGGAGACTGCCCACGTGCAGCGGTGAGAGGTCGGACTTGGTGATGCCGCCGATGAGGAGCTCGGCGAGGTCCCCGGGCCCCTGGTCCTCGGCGAGCGCCCGGACCGAGCGGGCCAGTGCCGGGCCGAGCTGGGCCTCCGTGCAGACCCGTTCCAGCACGAAGGCGCGGGCCTCCGGGGACTTGAGGGTCTCGGCGAACAGGTCGCCGAAGTGGTGGACGGCGACACCGTGGTCGCGCAGGACCCCGGCGAAGACGTCGTGCTCGGCCCGGGCCTTCTCGGCCCACAGCACGTCGTCGAAGAGCAGGTCCTGGCAGTTGGCCGGGGTGAGCCGGTCGAGCTCCAGGCCCGGGCGGTGCACGATGGCCTGGCGCAGCTGCCCGACCTCGGAGTGGACGCCGATCTCGTGGGACATGTCAGTGCCTCTCGTGGTCGCTGGTCAGGAGTGGGCCGGCTGGGGCCGGTCGCTGCGGGGCTGAGGGACGGGCGGGACGTCGGCCGCCGCCTCGTCGAGGGAGGCGGGGATGGCGTCGGCCGGGCGGGGGGACGCCGGCTCTCCGTACTCTCCGCGGCCGACCTTCATCCAGATGTAGACCGGCACCCCGAGGAACAGGCAGAAGGCGCCGTAGTAGACGGCCTGGTAGCCGCTGCCCGCCAGGGCCCAGAAGGAGAAGACCAGGCCCAGGACGGCGACGGCCACGTCACGGACGAGGCGGGGGGACTGTGCTGCCACCCCGCGGGTGAGCAGCCAGAACAGCTGCGCAGCCGCGCTGAAGATGTACGGGATGACCGCGGTGAGCACGCTGAGCAGGACGATGGTGGTGAAGACGTTGGAGAAGCTCGTGTAGCTCACGACGGTCAGCACGGACGCCAGCACGGTGGAGCTCAGGATGCCGAAGACCGGCACGCCGTTGCGGGACGCGGCGAACTGACGCGGGAAGAGCCGGTCCTGGGCGGCGACCCGGGGCATCTCGGCCACGATGAGCGTCCAGCCGATCAGCGCCCCCAGGCCGGAGACGACGGCGGCGACGGCGACCGCCTGCCCGGCCCACTCACCGCCGACGATGGCGTTCGCCGAGTCGGTGAAGGGCGCCGATGACGTCTGCAGGGCGGCGTTCGGAACCGTGCCGAAGACGGTGACCGTGCCGAGGATGTAGACCACGGCGCAGCCGATGGTGCCCAGCACGGTGGCCAGGCCGACGTTGCGGCGCGGGTTGCGCACCCGGCCGGCGGCCACCGACGCGGTCTCGATGCCGAGGTAGCTGAACAGCGCGATGGCTGCCGCCGCGGAGATGGCACCCCCGGCGGACATCCCCGAGACGTTGAACGAACCGAAGTTGTCCACGTCGACGAACAGCAGTCCGACGGTCGCCATGAACAACAGGGGCAGGAACTTGAGCACGGTCGTGACCACCTGCATGGCGCCGGTGTTGCGCAGCCCGGACAGGTTGACCAGGGCGGGAATCCACAGGCCGGCCATCGCGATGACGATGGACCAGCCGGTGCTGTGCCCCTCGTTCCAGAACACCTCCACGTAGCCGACCCAGGCCACCACGATGGCGGCGTTGCCGGCCCAGGCGGTGATCCAGTAGGACCACGCGGTCAGGAAGCCGGCGAAGTCGCCGAACGCCTCCCGGGCGTAGAGGTAAGGCCCGCCGGAACCGGGGATGCGGCGGGACAGCGCACCGAAGGTCAGCGCGAGCGCCAGGGCGCCGATGGTCACGATGACGAACGCGACCAGGCTGATCGGCCCGTAGGCGGCCAGCGCCGACGGGAGCGCGAAGACCCCGGTGCCGATCACGGAACCGACCACCAGCGCGGTCGCCGTCGGCAGGCCGAACCGGTGCTCACCGGGGGCGGGGGGCGCGGCGCCGGACAGGTCGTCAGCGCCACGCACGGCGGTGTGGTGGGACATCGAGAGCTCCTCAGCGGGTCGGTGCCGCGCGTTCGCGGCCTCGACACACGGTGGAGGGCCTCGTCGTCCGGCACCCAGGGACCAAGGTCAACACGAGCAGGGCCGCACCGCCCCAACGCCGGCCGGAACGGCAGGTCATGACCACGGGCTGCGGTTCCTGAGGGCCAAGGACCCTCCCCCGTCCTTTGTCGGCGGATGACAGTGGCATTGCCATCCGCAACCACCTGGAGGACCCGTGAGCGCCAGCCCCACCCGGACGCAGAAGATCGTCGTCGCCGTCGATGGGTCACCCTCCTCCCAGCTGGCCCTCCGGTGGGCGGTGGCGCAGGGCGCGGCCACCGGCGGCGAGGTGCACGCGGTGACCGCGTGGCATCTGCCCGACGTCTACGGCTGGGGGGCCGTCATCGACGACGTGGACTGGGCGGAGAACGGCCGGACCGTGCTGGAGCAGGCGATCAAGGAAGCTCTCGACCCCACCACGGCCGACCGGGTGCACCGGCACGTCGTCGAGGGACACGCCGCTGCCGTGCTGCTCGACGCCGCGGCCGACGCCGACCTCCTGGTGGTGGGCAGCCGAGGCCACGGCGGCTTCGCCGGCATGCTGCTGGGATCGGTGAGCCAGCACCTGGTCGCCCACGCACCGTGCCCGGTCGTCGTCGTCCGAGCAGAGGCGCGCGCGCGGGACGAGCAGCCGGTCGGGGTGACGGCCGCCGTGTCCTCCCCCGCCCTCGGCACCGCCCGCTGATGAACCGCCGCTGGGTCGACCTGACCCCGGGTCAGCAGACCGCCGTCCTGACGGCCGCCTCGGTACAGCTGTCCCTGGCCGCCACCGCCTGGGCGCAACTGGCCACCACTCCGGCCGCCGAGGTCGACGGCAGCAAGGCGCGGTGGGCCGCGGTCATCGCGATCAACTTCGTCGGTCCGCTGGCGTGGTTCCGCTGGGGCCGGCGGACGCCGCGCCGATGACATCGGCTCGGGCCCCGCCGCTGCCCGTCACGTGCGCGAAGAGTGGGACCGGCTGTCCGTGCCGTCTGCGTCCGGTGAGCCCTTCGATCCGGACACGGCGGCCGGTCTGCCCGAACCGGCCCGTCGCTGGCTGACCCACGCCATCGCGCCGGGGACCCCGCTGTGGCAGTCCGTCGAGCTGACGATGGAAGGGGAGATCCGATTGGGCAGCTGGCGGCGCTTCACCGCCCGCCAGGTGCTGGCCCCACCGTCGGGGCTGATCTGGGCGGCCAGGACCGGGGTCGCAGGTCTGCCGGTGACCGGCTACGACAGGTACAGCGGCGCGACCGGTGAGATGCGCTGGCGGCTGCTGGGGCTGGTCCCGGTCATGTCGGCCCGAGGTCCGGACGTGACCCGCTCAGCGGCCGGACGTCTGGCCGGCGAGGCCGTGCTGGTACCGACCGCTTTCCAGCGCGCGTCGTGGGAGCCGGGAGATGCGCCCGACACGGCGGTGATGGTGTGGCGGCTGGCCGGCAACGTCGAACGGGTCGAACTCCGGGTGACCCCCGACGGCAGGCTGGTCGAGGCGGTGCTGCAGCGATGGGGGGATCCCGACGGCGCCCCGTTCGCCCGGTACCCGTTCGGCGTCGCGGTGGAGGACGAGGCGACGTTCTCCGGTGTCACGATCCCCTCGGTCGTGCGGGCCGGCTGGTGGTGGGGCACCGACCGGGCGCAGGAAGGCGAGTTCTTCCGCGCCCGGATCACCAGCGCGGTGTTCCGCTGAACGTCGCCTTCAGCCCCGCATGGACCCCAGGAACCGGGTCATCTGGGTACGGAGCTGCTCGGCCAATCGCGACAACCCGGTGACGTCGCTGTCATCGGGCCCCAACGACGAGGTCCCGTCCACGGCGGCGACGATGCCGTCGACCAGACCGTTCATGTCGGTGACGGTGGCGCCGACGGCGGTCATGCCCGAGGCGACGTCCGCACAGGACGCTCGGATCGACTCCACCTGGCTGGTGACTCGTTCCGTCGCGCGCGCGGTCTGGTCGGCGAGTTCCTTGACCTCCGATGCCACCACCGCGAACCCGCGGCCCGCCTCGCCGGCGCGGGCCGCCTCGATCGTGGCGTTCAGGGCCAGGAGCCGCGTCTGCGCCGCCACCGTGTCGATCAGGGCGATGATCTGCTGGATCTCGGCCGAGGACTGGGTGAGCGACCCGATGGTGACCTGCGCCTGAGCCACCTCGCTACCCGCGGCAGACGCCGCGAGGGTGAGTCCGGCGGCGGACGCGCTCAACTCGGTCGACGCGGTCGCCACCTGCTCGCTGAGTGCCATGACCACCGACTCGAACTCGTCCGCCAGGGTGGCCCGGGCAGCTCGTGCGTCGGACACGCGACCGGCCGAGGCGCGCATGGCATCCCGGTTGTCGTTGATGATCCCGGCGGCGCGGCGGAATACCCCGCCGAGTCCGGTCTGCAACAACTGCCGGTGGAAGCGTCCCTCGGCGGCTGCGGTGAGTGATGCGTCCGCCTCCCGGACGAAAGCGTCGGTGACGTCCAGGACCCGGTTCACACCGTGGTGGACCGACACGAGGTCGGTCAGCTCCTCGAAACCCAGCACCGGCCGGCTGCGCGCCTCGAGATCCCCGGCTGCCGCGGCACGGCAGACCTCGTCGAGTTGGGCGATGAACGCCCGGTACAGGTCGAGTTCTGCCTTGACGGACAAGGCGCGCTCGCCTCTGCCGTGCTTGCTCATCTCAGTTGCCTCCGCTGATGATCGACCAGATGAACTCGTCATAACCGGATGCGTGCTCGGCGACGAGCTCGTCCAGCAGCCGGCTCGATGCCTCGACGGCGGTCCTTGCGTTCGGGTGGCGACGCTCCTCGGCCAACAGCTGGGCGTAGAGGGGCTTGACCCGGTCGACCGCCCCACGTGCCGGCAGCCGCCGGTTGGAGTGGTAACCGACCACCTGGCACGACGCTGAGTAGGACGGCGTGACGTGTGCCAACACCCAGTAGTTGCTGCCGTCGGCCGCCAGGTTGTCGATGTAGGCGAAGACCTCCTGCCGCTGGCTGAGCCGGTCCCACAGCAGCTTGAACACGGCTCTGGGCATGTCGGGATGCCGGATGAGGTTGTGCGGCGCGCCCATCACCTGTTGGAGGCAGTAACCGCTGACCCGCAGGAACACGTCGTTGGCGTAGGTGATCACACCCTTGAGATCGGTCTTGGACACGATCAGCTCGTCGGCGGTGAATGTGCGTTCCACGCCTGTCGGACGCACCGTTCGTCGGTCCACCCGTGGGCTGTCGATGACCGTCCCCACCGTCATGCTCGCTCCTCCGCTTGCCGCGCCTTCCGGTACCGCCCGGTCCACTCCTGCTTTCGACGGCAGGAGCTGCGGCGTGAGGCGAACTGCCGGAGTCAGGACCAAGGTCCCGAGGGCACGGGCCGGGGGCCTCGCTGGAGCGGCGACGGTCGAGGAGGACTGTGCCGAGACGGACGGGGGCGAGCCGCCCACAAGCTGGAGCGACTGGTTCGCGTCAGTGGGTGAACTCGGGGGCAAGCGAACGCTGCGCCGGGAGTTCCAGCAGGCTGTCCTGCTCCTCGGCCAGCGTCGGGTCGTGGGTGACGCAGACGACCAGCCGGCCGGCCAGGGCGCGGCGGAGGTCGGCGATGAGCGCGGCCGCCGTCGGCGGGTCCAGGTGCGCGGTCGGCTCGTCGAGCAGGACGACGTCCTGGTCGGCCAGCAGCGCGCGGGCGACCGCCAGCCGGCGCCGCTCGCCACCGGACAGCGACGTGCCGCCCGCGCCGACCGGGGTGTCCAGCCCGTCGGGGAGGGTGGCCAGCAGCGCGCCGAGGCCGGCGTCGGCCAGCGCCCGGCGCATCGCCTGCTCGCCGTTCGGTCCCGCCAGCTCGCCCCGCAGCCGGGCCAGGGCGAGGTTCGCCCGCACCGAGGCGTCGAAGACGTGCGCGTCCTGCGGGCACCAGGCGATGGCGGCCTGCACGTCGGAGCGGGTGAGCCGGTCCACCGGCACCGGACGGCGGCCGTCGCCGAGCACGTGGTCGCCCGACGCCGGTCGCAGCGAGGCCATCAGCACCGACAGCAGCGTCGACTTGCCCGAGCCCGAGGGCCCGGTCACCACCAGCCAGCCCGCGCCGGCGGTGGCGAGCAGGTCGAGGTCGGACAGCACGCCGGGGCGGCCCGGCCAGCCCGCGGTCAGGTGCTCGGTGGCCAGCTCGCGCACCGGGCAGGGCGCGGCCAGCCGGTCCGCGGGCGCCGGGTCGGCGGCCACCGGCTCGGCGAGCACCGCCGCCACCCGGGCCCGCGCGTCGACCCAGGCCAGCCGCTGGCGGCGGGCGGCGCCGATCGCGGTGAGCGGCTCGAGCAGGGCGAGCGGGGCGAGGGCCAGCACGGCCGCCACCGGCGCTGAGAGCTCCCCGGCCCGGACGGCGGCGCCGCCGACGGCGAGCGCGAGGACGGCCGCCGACCCGGTGGCGAGCACGGCGATCGCGTCGCCGAGAGCAGCCGCGGTGGCACCGGCCTGCGCCGCGCGCCCCTGCCGGCGGCCGAGGGCGTCGAGCCGGTCGGCCGCGGCCGGGGCCAGGCCGTGCACCCGCAGGTCGGCCGCCGCGTCGAGGGTGGCGGCGGTCTCGCGCAGGGTCACCGTCTGCAGCTCGGCGGCGGACCGGGCGGCGCCGCGGTCGGCCCGGCGGTGCACGCCCAGCACCGCCAGCACGGCGAGCACCAGCACCGCGGCGACCAGGACACCGCCGAGCGGGTCGAGGACGGTGAGCACCGCCGCCGTCCCGGTCAGCACGACGGCAGCCACCAGCGGCGGGGTGACCACCCGGACCGACAGGTCCTGCAGCAGCCCGACGTCGCCGACCACCCGGGCCAGCGCGCGCCCCGGCGTCCGGTCGGCCGCGGGGCCCTGGGCCACCAGCGCCCGCCACAGCCGCAGCCGGGTGGTCGAGGCGAGCTGGAAGGCGGCGTCGTGGGCGGCCAGCCGCTCCAGCCAGCGCAACACCGCCCGGCCCAGCCCCGAGGCCCGGACGGCGACGATCGCCACCATCAGGGTGAGGATCGGCGGCTGCTCCGCGGCCCGGACGATCAGCCAGCCGGAGACCGCGGTCAGCGCGATCCCGAACGCGCTGGAGGCGGCCCCGGCCGCGACGGCCCGCGCCACCGCCCGCCGCGGCCAGGCCAGCCCACCGCCGTCTGTCGCTGCCCTCTCCGCGAGGGGCGCGGGGACGTCGTCCACCAAAGGCGCGCTGTCGGTGGCGGGGACTCCGGCCACCGAGAGCGCGCTCTCGGTGGTGGGGACTCCGGCCACCGAGAGCGCGCTGTCCGTGGCCGGGACGACGGTGGCGGGGAGGTCGACGACGCGGTCGGCCAGCGCGGCCAGGGCGGGATCGTGGGTGATGAGCACAGTGCACAGCGAGCGACGGAGCGAGTGCAGCAACTCGGTGATGGTCGCGACGGCTGTCGGGTCCAGCGAAGCGGTCGGCTCGTCGAGGAGCAGGACGCGCGCGCCGCTCTGCACGCGCATCACCGCACGGGCCAGCGCGACCCGCTGCAGCTCGCCCGGGGACAGCGTGCGACAGCGCCGGTCTCGCAGGTGGGTTCCCGCCACGAGCGACAGGGCGGTGTCAGCCCGGGCGACAGCACGCTCGTGAGCGACGGGGCCAGCGTGCCGGCGCAGCTCGTCGATGACGGTGTCGGCGACGGTGTGCGGGAACTGCGGGACGACGGCGACGTCGGCGGGCCGGAGGACGGTGCCGGACACCGCAGCGCCGGCTCCGTCAAGAAGCTGACCGGCGAGGACGGCGAGCACGGTGGACTTGCCCGACCCACTCGGCCCGCGCAGCGCGACCAGCTCACCGGGCGCCACCGACAGGTCCACGCCGGCGAGGGCCGGTACGCCGCGGCCGGGGAAGGTGACCGTCAGGTCGGTGACGGTGATCCCGCGCACCGCGCCGGCGTCGGTCTCGGTGACCACCGGTCGGGCGGCGGGGCTGGCCAGCACGGTGCGGGCGGCCGCGGCGGCCTCGGCGGCGTCCTCCGAGGCGTGGTGCGCCGAACCGAGCGCGCGCAGCGGGGCGAACGCCTCGGGGGCCAGCAGCAGGGCGAGCAGGCCGGCGTCCAGCCCGAGGGAGCCCTCGACCAGCCGGACGCCGACGGTGACCGCGACCAGCGCGACCGACAGCGTGGCCAGCACCTCGAGCACCAGGGCGGAGAGGAAGGCGATCCGCAGGGTGGCCAGGGTGCGGCGGCGGTGCGCCTCGCCGAGCTCGGCCAGCGCGCTGAGCTGGTCGGCGGCCCGGCCCAGCCCGACCAGCACCGGCAGGCCGCGGACCAGCTCCGCGACGTGCCCGGCGATCCGGTCCAGCGCGCGGGCGGCCTCGGCCGTCTCGTCCCGGGTGTGCAGCCCGACCAGGGCCATGAACAGCGGCACCAGCGGCAGCGTGACCGCCACCAGCAGGGCCGACAGCCAGTCGGTGACGCCCAGGACGACGAGCAGCACCGGCGGGACGACGATCGTCGAGGCCAGCGCCGGCAGGTAGGTGGCCAGCGCCGGGCCGAGCTCGTGCAGCCGGGTGGTGGCCAGGACGGCGGCCGGGCCGGTGCCGCCCGCGGCGGCGACCGCCTCGCCCTCCCCAGCCAGCAACCGGTCCAGCAGCCGGCGGCGCAGGGTGTCCTCGGCGCAGCGGGCGTCCCGGGTGGTCACGACGCTGCCGGCCCAGGAACCCAGCGCCCGCACCACCGCACCAACCAGGGCGACGGCCAGCGCCGTCCCCGGGGTCGTCCCAGCCGCGACGTGGGCGACCGCGCGGGCGAGCCCGGCGGCGAGCAGCACCACCCCGGCGGTCTGGACCAGGGCGAGCAGCGCCGCCCGGACCAGCGCCCCGGTCAGCCCCGGAATGCCGGCCAGTGCCCCGAGCGGCCCGCGGCTGCGGTCGCCCGCGGAGTCGCGGGTGGCCACCTCTGTCCCGTCGGCGACGCCCGTCACGCGCCCACCGGCTCCTGGGTGCTCGCCGGCATCTCGGGGTCGGCGGTGAGCCGCTTGCGGAACACCCAGTAGGTCCAGGCCTGGTAGGCCAGCACGAGCGGCAGGCCGAAGCCGGCGGCCCAGGTCATCACGGTGAGCGTGTAGTCGCTGACCGAGGCGTCGGAGATCGTCACGTCGAGGGCCGGGTCGATCGAGGAGACCAGGACCACCGGGTAGGCGGCGCCGAAGATCGTGCCGGCCGAGGCGAGCATGACCAGCGCCCAGGCGGTGAAGGCCTGCCCCTCCCGGTCGACCCGGATCCGCGCCCAGGTGACCAGCACCGCGAGCGCGGCGACCAGCCACAGCAGCCCGGTGACCAGCGTGCCCTGCCGCAGCTGCACCAGGCCGGCCCAGGCCAGCAGCGGCAGCGCCGCGACCGGCGACCAGCGGGCGGCGAACCGGCGGGCGGCCAGCCGCAGCGGCCCGTCGGTCTTCAGG
>Ga0210040_10001060_pt1 | contig 43110 bp, 46 predicted proteins | sample CryGeyCG12114_NA_FD_185462 | JGI IMG/M metagenome (GOLD analysis project Ga0210040, IMG submission 185462) | Groundwater microbial communities from aquifer - Crystal Geyser CG19_WC_8/21/14_NA (SPAdes) (version 2) | ecosystem: Environmental > Aquatic > Deep subsurface > Groundwater | place: USA...
ATGCGGGCGAGGAGGTCGTTGCCGCCGCCCGCGGCATAGGGAACAACGATGCGGACGGGGCGGTCGGGATAGGCCTGTGCCGCGCGGTTCTGCGCGAGGGCCGGGAAGGCCAGCGCGAGGGCGCTGGCTCCGGCACCCGCCCCGATATCGGCCATGAGGGCGCGTCTGGTCGCCATCGATGGTTTCCCCCTGCTCGCGGCCTTGCTTGCGGCGCGATTGTTCCTTCGTGCTGATCTGGCGGCCCGGCGCCGCCTGGCATGGCAAGCCTGAACCGCATTGCAGTACGCGGGACCTACGATACGGTTCGATCACCCCATCCTGTCAACAGGAACGGGCGGCCGCGCGCCGCGGGCATCTTGCATCCCGCGGCGCGGATGGCATTCCCTGCCGCGTGCCCCAGGCCTGCGAAACGGCCCCAGGAGAATGGATTGCCCCCCGAGAAGAACCAGATCCAGGTCATCGGCCGCGCCGCCGCGGTGCTGCGCAGCCTGGAGAACCAGCCGCACGGCCTGAGCCTGGGCCAGATCGCCGCCAAGGTGGAACTGGCGCGCTCCACCGTGCAGCGGATCGTGGCGGCGCTGGAAAGCGAGAAGCTGGTGGTGGCGGCAACCCCGGGCGGGCGCGTGCGGCTCGGGCCGGCGCTGCTGCGCCTCGCGGCCTCCGTCGAGACCAATGTCGCGGCGCTGGCCCACCCGTTCATCGCCGAACTCTCGGCCTCGCTGGGCGAGACCGTCGATTTCGCGGCGGTTCGGCGCGACCACCTGATCTTCGTGGACCAGGTGGTGGGAATGCAGAGGTTGCAGGCGGTTTCGGCCGTGGGAGAGACCTTCCCGCTCTACTGCACGGCCAACGGCAAGGCCTATCTCGCCAGCCTGTCGGATGCCGAGATCGAGGCGCTGATCGGCCGGCGCTACCAGCGCCGCACGCCCAACACGCTGACGGCCATCGAGCCGCTGCTGGCCGAGATCCAGGTGGTGCGCCAGGCCGGCTTCGCCCTCGACCGGGAGGAGCACGTGCTGGGCATCTCCGCCGTCGGCGTGGCCCTGCGGGACATGCTGGGCAACCCCGTCGCCATCTCCGTGCCCGTGCCCACGCAGCGCTTCCTGGGGCGGGAGGAGGACATCGCCGGGCGGCTGCTGGAGACCAAGAAGGCGCTGGACCAGCGCTTCGCGGCGGAGACTGCCTGAGGGCGGCGGCGCCGCAAATTCCTCTTGCGGAGGCTGACCGTATCCCGATACGGTCAGCCCACGAAGCAATACAAAGCACGCGGGGGAGGGGCCGGGCGGCCCCATCCGGTGCAGGGGGAACGCGCATGCCGGTGACCGTCAAGGGCATCCAGTTCGAGGCGAATCTCGACAACACGATGGGGTTGCACTTCCACAACCTTTCGCACCGGTTCGGATTCCAGTCGCCGAACTGGCCGTATTTCCAGGACGTGCAGATCGAGCGCATCCACTACATGGCGAAGTCCGGCGTGCTGAGCCAGCGCATCACCACCACCATGCACAACGGCACGCATATCGACGCGCCCGCGCATGTGGTCTCCGGCACGCCGTTCATCGACGAGGTGCCGCTGCCGCACTTCTTCGGCACGGGGATCGTGGTCTCCATCCCCAAGAAGCGCTGGGAGATGATCACCTATGACGACCTGGAGAAGGCGGCGGGCTCGGTCGTGCGTCCCGGGGACGTGGTGATCGTCAACACCGGCTGGCACCACAAGTACGACGACAATGACGAGTACTTTGCCTATTGCCCGGGCTTCGTGCCCTCGGCCGGCGACTGGTTCGTCGAGAAGAAGGTCAAGGTGGTCGGCCACGACACGCAGGCCAACGACCACCCGCTGGCCACCGCCATCGGCCCGCACCGCAACGGCCCGCTGCTGCCGCACCTGGCCAAGGAATACCTGGAGTGGTCCGGCGGCCGTTCCTGGGACCAGGACCATCCGGAATGGGAGCCGGTGCACCGCAAGCTCTTCACCAACGGCATCCTCGGCATCGAGAACGTCGGCGGGGACCTCGACGCCGTGACGGGCAAGCGCGTGACCTTCGCCTTCTTTCCCTGGAACTGGGACCGCGGCGACGGCTGCATCATCCGCCTGGTCGCCATCACCGACCCGACGCAGGGCTACCGGATCGAGAAGGGCGACAGCTTCTGATGCGCGCCGGTCTGATGAAAGTCAGGCGCTTCCAGGACGCGAAGCCCTACGAGGCGCCGAACCACTTCGACATGAAGGGGTTGCGCCTCCAGGGTTTCGAGGAGGGTGGCCCGGAGACATTCTGGACCGGCCTGTCCCACTTCCTGCCGGGCGGCGGAGCAGGGCCGGACAGCTCGCCGCTGGAGAAGGTCTATGTGGTTGTCGCCGGCGAGGTGACGGTGCGGGCCCAGGGCGAGGAGGTCGTGCTCGGGCCGCTCGACAGCGTGTGCATCGGCGGGAACGTGGTGCGGGAGGTGGTGAACGCCTCCAACACCGTGGCCAGCATGATCGTCATCATGCCCTATCCGGAGAAGCCCGCATGAGCGACTTCCTTTCGGACCCCATGTCGCTTTTCGGCGTGAAGGGAAAGGTGGCCATCGTCACCGGTGCTTCCGGTGCCTTCGGGGCGCTGGCGGCGAAGGTGCTGGCGGGCGCAGGGGCCAAGGTCATCGCCGTCGCCGGCAGCAAGGGGCCGCTCGACGAGGTGGTGGCCGAGTGCCGCGGGCTGGGCGCCGAGGCGGAGGGCGTGAACCGGCGCCCGGATTCAGAGGCCGAGTGTGACGCCATCGTGGCGGAGGCCGTGCGGCACTACGGGCGCGTCGATATTCTCGTGGTGGCGTCGGGCAAGAACGACGTGGCCAAGATCACGGAGATGGCGCCGGAGCGCTTCCTCGATGTCATGGACGCCAACGTCACCCAGTCCTGGCTGATGGCGCGCGCGGCCGGAAAGCGGATGCTGGAGCAGGGAGAGGGCGGCAAGGTCGTGCTCATGTCCTCCGCCCGCGGCAAGCTCGGGCATCCCGCCGGTTATTCCGCCTACTGTGCCTCCAAGTCCGCGGTCGATGGTCTGACGCGCGCGCTGGGTTGCGAGTGGGGCGAGGCGGGGATCACGGTGAACGCCATCGCGCCCACCGTGTTCCGTTCCCCCCTGACCGCCTGGATGTTCGAGGACACGGAGCGCGCGAAGGCGGTGCGGGCCGGCTTCCTTTCGCGCGTGCCGAAGGGAAGGCTCGGGGAGCCCGCGGACCTCGCGGGGCCGCTGCTGTTCCTCGCTTCCCGCGCCTCGGACTTCTACACCGGGCACGTGCTCTACGCCGATGGCGGGTACACCGCGGGATGATCGAGGGCTTCGGGCGCGTCGCGGTGATCGGGGCCGGGCTGATGGGCCACGGCATCGCGCAGGTGTTTGCCTCGGGCGGGCTGGATGTCTCGGTGTATGATCCGGCGCCGGCCGCCCTCGCGGCGCTGCGCGACCGCATCCGCGGCAACCTGCGCGACCTTGGGGAGGACGAGGACGCGGCCGACCGTGTGCTGCCTTGTGCCGAGTTGGCCGAGGCCGTGCGCGAGGCGGACTTCGTGGTGGAGGCGGCGCTCGAGAACCTGGCGGTGAAGCAGGCGCTGTTCGCGGCCATCGAGGCGGCCTGCCCGTCGGGCGCGGTCCTGGCGAGCAACACCTCCGTCATCCCGATCACGCAGATCATGGGCGGGCTGCGCGACCGCGCGCGGGCGCTGGGCACGCATTGGTGGAACCCGCCCTTCCTCGTGCCGCTGGTGGAGGTGATCGGCACGGAGTGGACCTCGCCCGAGGCCGTCGCGCGCACGATCGCGCTGCACAAGGCACTGGGCAAGGTGCCCGTGCACGTGAAGCGGGACGTGCCGGGCTTCGTGGGGAACCGGTTGCAGCACGCGCTTTGGCGCGAGGCCATCTCGCTGGTGGAGCAGGACATCTGCGACGCCGAGACGGTGGACCTGGTGGTGAAGAACAGCTTCGGGCGCCGGCTCGGCGTGCTCGGTCCGATCGAGAACGCCGATCTGGTGGGCACGGACCTGACGCTGGCGATCCACCAGACGGTGCTGGGTGCCGTGGACAGCCGCCCGGCGCCTTCCCCCTATCTGGAAGGGCTGGTGGCCGAGGGGCGTCTGGGCATGAAGAGCGGCGAGGGCTTCCGCCGCTGGACTCCGGAGCAGCAGGCGGCGCTGCGCCGTGATATCGTCACCGAACTGAAGCGGGCGCGAAGCAACGACGCCCTGCGTGCCAAGGGAACGGACGGGAATGACGACCATGGAGACGGGCCAGCGGGCGGCTGACGCCAGGCTGACGCGCCGCGCCGCCGCGGCAGCGGCCATCGGCGTGCTGGCGGCGCCTTCGGTGCTGCACGCGCAGGGTGCGGGGCGGCCGATCAAGATCGGCTTCGTGAACCCGCGCACGGGGCCGCTCGCGGCCTTCGGGGAGGCGGACGCCTTTGTGCAGGAGGGGCTGGCCCGGGCCTTCTCGGGCGGCATCCGCATCGCCGGCCGCAACCACCCCGTGCAGATCCTCGCGCGCGACAGCCAGTCGAGCCCGAGCCGCGCGGCCGAGGTCGCCTCGGAACTGATCCTGCGCGACAAGGTGGACATCCTCACCGCCACGAGCGCGCCCGAGACGGTGAACCCGGTGGCCGACCAGGCCGAGGTGAACGAGGTTCCCTGCCTCACCACCAACTGTCCCTGGCAGCCCTATTTCTTCGGCCGCCGCGGCGACCCGGCCAAGGGCTTCGACTGGACCTACCATTTCTTCTGGGGCCTGGAGGACGTGATCGCGGCCTTCACCGACCTTTGGTCCAAGACGGAGACCAACAAGGTCGTGGGCGCGCTGTTCCCCAACGACGCCGACGGCAATGCATGGGGCGACGCGCGGCTGGGCCTGCCGCCCGCGCTCGCGCAAAAGGGCTACCGGCTGATCGACACCGGGCGCTACCAGCCCGGCTCCAACGACTTCTCCGCGCAGATCGCGGCCTTCAAGGCTGCGGGGGCGCAGATCGTGACGGGGGTGATGACGCCGCCGGACTTCGCGACCTTCTGGACCCAGGCGGGGCAGCAGGACTTCCGCCCGAAGATCGCGACCATCGGCAAGGCGCTTCTCTTTCCGTCCGCGGTCGCCTCGCTGGGGGATCGCGGGCAGGGGCTGACCACGGAGATCTGGTGGTCGCCGCACCACCCCTTCCGCTCATCGCTCACCAACCAGAGCGCGGCGGAGATCGGCGCGGCTTATACCCAGGCCACCGGCAAGCTCTGGACGCAGCCGATCGGCTACCAGCACGCGCTGTTCGAGGTGGCGGCGGACGTGCTGAAGCGGGCGACGGCGCTGGAGCCCGAAGCCATCGTGCGGGCCATCCGCGCGACCGACCTGCGCACCGTGGCGGGTCCGGTGAAGTGGGGATCGGGGCCGGTGAAGAACGTGGCCAAGACGCCGCTGGTCGCAGGGCAGTGGCGGCGCGTCGCGGGCGGGGCCTGGGACCTGGTGGTGCTGGCCAATCCGGGGGCCGCCGAGATCCCGGTCGGCGGCAGCCTTGAACCCCTCGGCTGAGCATCCGCCCATCCTGGCGCTGGAGGGCATCCGCAAGCGCTTCGGCGCGGTGGTGGTGGCCGACGGCATCGACCTGTCGGTCCGCACCGGGGAGGCGCTGGGCATCCTCGGGCCGAATGGCGCCGGCAAGACCACGCTGTTCGGCATGGTCACGGGCACCGTGCGGCCCGATGCCGGGCGCGTGCTGTTCGAGGGACGCGACGTCACCGCCCTTTCCCCCGCGCGGCGCTGCCGGCAGGGCATGGCGCGCTCCTTCCAGGTGCCGCAGCCCTTCGCGGGGCTGACGGTGTTCGAGAACCTGGTCACCGCCGCCTCCTTTGGCGCGGGGGAGGGGGAGCGCGCCACCTATGACCGCTGCGCCGCCATTCTGGAGCGCTGCGGGCTGATGCCCCAGGCGAACCACCGCGCGGGCGGGCTGCGCCTGCTGGACCGCAAGCGGCTGGAACTGGCCCGCGCGCTGGCCACCCGCCCCAAGCTGCTTCTGCTGGACGAGGTGGCGGGTGGGCTGACCGAGCATGAATGCGCCACGCTGGTGGAACTGGTGCGGGAGGTGCGCGCGGGCGGCGTGACGGTGGTGTGGATCGAGCACGTGCTGCACGCGCTGGTGGCGGTGGCCGACCGCGTCGTGGTGCTGCACGGCGGCCGGCTGATCGCGGAGGGCCGGGCGGACGAGGTGGTGCGCATCCCCGCCGTGGCCGAGGTCTACATGGGCATCCCCCTCGATGCCTGAGGCCGCGCCCCTGCTGGAGCTTCGCGCGCTGGACGCCTTCTACGGCGACTTCCAGGCGCTGTTCGGCGTGTCCATGGCCGTGCGCGCCGGGCAGGTCGTGGCCGTGATCGGTGCCAACGGCGCGGGCAAGAGCACGCTGCTCAGGACCATCGCCGGGCTGATCGCCGCGCCGCGGCGGGATGCGGTGCTGTTCGACGGGGAACCCATCGGCGGGCTGGCCGCGCACGGCACCGTCGGGCGCGGCATCGCGCTGGTGCCGGAGGGGCGGCGGCTGTTTCCCTCCCTCAGCGTGGAGGAGAACCTTCTGATCGGCGGGCGCACCCGGCGGCCCGGCCCCTGGTCGCTCGATGCGGTGTACGGCTTCTTTCCCGCGCTGGCGGCGCGGCGGCGCGCGCCGGCCACCTCGCTCTCGGGCGGGCAGCAGCAGATGGCGGCGATCGGGCGCGCGCTGATGTCCAACCCGCGCCTGCTGCTCTGCGACGAGGTCAGCCTGGGCCTGGCGCCGGTGGTGGTGCGCGACATCTATGCCCGCCTTCCGGCGCTGGCGGCGCAGGGCACGGCCATGGTGATCGTGGAGCAGGACGTGTCCCAGGCGCTGGCCGCCGCCGACCGCGTCTTCTGCCTGCGCGAGGGGCGCGTGGTGCTGGAGGACGCCGCGCGCGCGCTGACGCGCGAGGCCGTCGCCTCCGCCTATTTCGGGGTCTGAGCGGCCATGGAATGGATCAACGCCATCATCCAGGGCGTGCTGCTGGGGGGGCTCTACGGCCTTTTCGCCGCCGGGCTCTCGCTGATCTTCGGCGTGATGCGGCTGGTGAACATCGCGCATGGCGACCTGATCGTGCTGGCGGCCTACCTGGCGCTGGTGGTGACGCAGGCGCTGGGGATCGGGCCGCTGCCGTCGCTGCTGCTGGTTGTGCCGCTGATGGCGGGCATCGGCTACGGGCTGCAGCGCCTGCTGCTGAACCGGGCGCTGGGCGACGACCTGCTGCCGCCGCTGCTGGTCACCTTCGGGCTTTCGGTCATCATCCAGAACGGGCTGCTGGAGGTGTTTTCCGCCGACAGCCAGCGCTTGCAGGCCGGTGCGATCGAAGTCGCGGCGCTGCCGCTCGGCGGCGGGCTCGCCGTTGGCGTGCTGCCCCTGCTGCAGTTCGGCGTGGCGGTGGCGGCGATCGCCGGGCTGCAGCTTCTGTCCTGGCGCACGCCGCTGGGCCGCGCCTTTCGCGCAACGGCGGACGACCCGGAGGTGGCGCGGCTGATGGGGCTGGACAACCGCCATGTCTTTGCGCTGGCCATGGCCCTGTCGCTCGCGGTGGTGGCGCTGGCCGGGGTGTTCCTGGCGGTGCGCACCAACTTCGACCCGGCGATCGGCCCGGCGCGCCTGATCTTCGGCTTCGAGGCGGTGATCATCGGCGGCCTGGGCAGCCTCTGGGGCACGCTGGCGGGAGGTGTGCTGCTGGGTGTCGCGCAATCCATCGGCGCGCAGGTCGATCCCGGGTGGCAGATCCTGGCGGGGCACCTGCTGTTCCTGCTGGTGCTGGCGGTGCGGCCCGAGGGGCTGTTCCCGAGGCTGCGCGGATGAGCGCCGCGCGCGTTGCCCATGGCACCCGCGCCAGCCGCATCGGGCTGCCGCTGTTTGTCGCGCTGCTGCTTGTGCTCGCGGCGGCGCCCTGGTGGGCGGACCGGCAGGGCCTGCGGCTGATGGGCGAGATCTACGCCTATGCCGCGCTGGCAAGCCTTTGGAACCTGCTGGCGGGCTATGCCGGGCTGGTGACGGTGGGGCAGCAGGCCTTCGTGGGGCTGGGCGCCTATGTGCTGTTCTCGCTGGCCTTGCTGTTCGGCGTGAACCCGCTCTGGGGCATTCCGGCCGCGGGGTTGCTCGGCGCCCTGGCGGCGGTGCCGGTGGCGGCGCTGACCTTTCGGCTGCGCGGCGCCTATTTCGCCATCGGCACCTGGGTGGTGGCGGAGGTGTTCCGCCTTTTCGCCGCGCAGTTCACCGCGCTGGGCGGCGGTTCCGGCACCAGCCTGCCGGCATCGGTGGTGGCCACCATCGCCAGCGGGCGCGCAGCGCGGGAACAGTTGCTCTACTGGCTGGCGCTGGGGCTGGCCGTTCTGGTCCTGCTCGCGATCCTGCTGCTGCTGCGCTCGCGCCACGGGCTGGCGCTGGCCGCCATCCGGGACAACGAGGTGGCCGCGCGGTCCTGCGGAGTGGAGGTGGACCGTACGCGCCTCGCGGTCTTCGTCGTGGCCTCCGCGGGGGCGGCCATGGTGGGGGCGCTGATCTTTCTCCAGAAGCTGCGCATCTCGCCGGATGCGGCCTTCAGCGTGAACGACTGGACGGCGCTGGTGATCTTCATCGCGGTGATCGGCGGCATCGGGCGCGTGGAAGGGCCGCTGATCGGCACAGCCCTCTTCTTTCTTCTGCGCGAGACGCTTTCCCAGCTCGGCAGCCTCTACCTCATGGTGCTCGGCGCCGTGGCCATCGCGGTGATGCTCTACGCGCCGCGCGGCCTTTGGGGCGTGCTGGCGGAGCGGCTGGGGTGGCAGGTGTTTCCGCTGGCGCGAAGGCTGGAGCCGCGCCCGGCGCCACCGGCCGTGCTGCAGGAGCGCCGTGCGCCGTGATGCGGAACAGGTCAGGCAAAACAAGCGCGGAACGCACGTCATGACGCAGCACATCTCGCGCCGCTTGGCGCTCGGCTCGGCGTTCGGTGCCGCGCTCGCCGCCCCTGCCGTGGCGCAGGGCCTTTCCACCCGGCCGGTCACGGTGATCGTGCCCTTCAGCGCCGGCAGCCCGCCCGACGTGGTGGCGCGGCTTGTGGCCGAGGGCTTCGCGCGCCGCTGGAACCAGCCCTTCGTGGTTGACAACCGCACGGGGGCCAGCGGCAACATCGGCGCCCAGGCTGCGGCCCGGGCGGCGCCGGACGGCCACACGCTGATGGTGACCGCCAGCACGCTGGTGATGAATGCCAGCCTGTTCCGACAGCTTCCCTATGAGCCCGTGGGCAGCTTCGCGCCCGTGGCGGGGCTGGCGACGGTGGGGTTCGGCCTGCTGCTGCATCCATCCGGCGGCGCGAACGCCGCGGAGTTCGTCGCCCGCGCCAAGGCGCGGCCGGGCGCGATCAACTACGGCTCCCCCGGCGTCGGCACGCCGCACCACTTGGCCATGGAGCTGTTCCGCCAGCGCGCCGGCATCGACGTGGCGCATGTGCCGTATCGCGCCGTCGCCGGTGCTGTGGCCGACCTGCTGGCCGGGCAGGTGGCGGCGATGTTCGTGCCCATCGGCAGCGCGCGGGAGCTGGCCAGGGACAACCGCCTGGGCCTGGTCGCCGTGGCCAGTGCCCAGCGCCTGGCCGCCGCACCGGATGTGCCCACCCTGGCCGAGGCCGGGCTGCCCGCGATGGAGATGCGCGACTGGTACGGGCTGTTCGCTCCGGCCGGCACGCCGGCCGAGATCGTGTCCAGGCTGAACGCGACGGCCGGCGGGATCCTGGCCGCGCCCGAGGCCGCTGCCGCGCTCACGGCCCAGGGCATGGCGGCCGTCGGCGGCCCGCCGGACCGGCTGCGCCAGGACATCGCCGCCGACCTCGCCCGCTGGGCCGGCGTGGTGCGCGACGCCGGCATCACGCCCGAGTGACCTTCCTCCCCTCCCGGAAAGATCAGCCATGAGCAGCCTTCGCAACAAGGTCATCATCACCTGCGCGGTCACGGGCGGCATCCACACGCCGACCATGTCCGATGCCCTGCCCGTCACGCCCAGCGAGATCGCGGAGCAGGCGGTGGCGGCCGCGGAGGCGGGTGCCTCCATCCTGCACCTGCACGCGCGCGACCCGGAGACCGGCAAGCCCACGCCGGACCCCGAGGTGTTCATGCAGTTCCTGCCGCGCATCAAGCAGGCCACGGGCGCGGTGCTGAACGTCACCACCGGCGGAGGGCTGAACATGACGGTGGAGGACCGCCTGGCCGCGCCGCTGCGCGCGAAGCCCGAGATGTGCTCGCTCAACATGGGTTCCATGAACTTCGGCATCTTCGGGCTGGCGGACCGCTACAAGGAATGGAAGCACGACTGGGAGGAGCCCTATCTGCGGGGCACCGACGACTTCATCTTCCGCAACACCTTCCGCGATATCGCGCGCATCCTGCAGATGCTCGGCAAGGACCACGGCACGCGCTTCGAGCACGAGTGCTACGATGTGGGGCATCTCTACAACCTCGCCCACTTCGTCGACCGCAAGCTGATCGAGCCGCCCTTTTTCGTGCAGACCATCTTCGGCATCCTGGGCGGCATCGGCAGCGACTGGGACAACGTGCTGTTCATGAAGCGCACGGCGGACCGGCTGTTCGGGGAGGATTATGTCTGGTCCGTGCTGGCGGCGGGGCGGCAGCAGATGCCGATCTGCACCCAGGCCGCGATGATGGGCGGCAATGTCCGGGTCGGGCTGGAGGACAGCCTCTATATCGGGCGCGGCAAGCTCGCATCCTCCAACGCGGAGCAGGTGAGCAAGATCCGGCGCATCGTCGAGGAACTCGGCCTGGAGGTCGCGACCCCCGACGAGGCGCGCCAGGCGCTGGCACTGAAGGGTGCCGACCTTGTCGGCTTCTGACACGGCGGCGCGCATCGCGATCCGGGAGCACCGGATCCCCACGCCGGACAGCCGCCCCTATATCTGCTGCCCCGGCCCGGACGGGCGCCTGTGGTTCTGCGAGAGCGGAGCCGCGAAGATCGGCTGCCTGGACCTGGACAGCGGCGTTTTCCGGGAATTCGCCCTGCCCACGCCGGACAGCACGCCCATCGGCATCATCGCCGGGGCCGACGGGGCGCTCTGGTTCACGGAGAACACCGCCAACAAGGTCGGGCGCATCACCACGGATGGGCACATCACCGAGTTCGCGGTGCATACTCCGGCTTCGGGGCCCAACGGGATCGTCCTGGGGCCGGACGGCAACATCTGGTTCTCGCAGACCGATGCGGGGCAGGTGGCGCGGGTCACGCCGGATGGAGGGGTGACGGAGTTCGCGCCGGCTTCACGCCGGGTTGCCGGCCGCTCTCCCCCGTCTCGCGCGACGGAGCGGTATGGTTCAGCGAGGCGCAGGCGAGCCAGGTGGCGCGGGTCACGCCGGACGGGGACGTGACGGAGTTCCCGATTCCCAGCCCCGACAGCCAGCCGCGCGCGATGGCCGTGCATCCGGATGGGAGCATCTGGTTCGTGGAAACCAGCGCCAATGCCCTGGGACGGATCGACGCCGGGGGCCGCATCACCGAGCATCCCGTGCCGATCCCCGGGGCCTCCCTCCGCGGCGTGACGGTGGCCCTGGATGGGGAACTCTGGTTCACGGCGAACGCGGCGAACCGGATCGGCCGCATGGCGCCGGACGGCAGCATGCTGGGAAGCTATCCCATCCCGACATCCGGCAGCGGTGCGCGCTGCATCGCCACCATGGCGGACGGCCGCATTGTCTTCACCTGCCATGATACCGGCACCATCGGCGAGATCGTGAAGGGGCGCGGCGCATGAGCGGCACCATGGAAACGCTGCGCTACGCGAGCGGCGGGCTTGCGCTGGCGGGGACGCTTGTGATCGGGCCCAGGGCCGATGCATCCGGCCCGCTGCTGCTGGTTGCGCCGAACTGGCTGGGCGTGACGCCCGAGGCCGCCGAGCGTGCCGCGCGCATCGCGGGGGAGCGCGGGATCGCGCTGGTGGCGGACATGTATGGCGGCGGCCTCGGCGTGTCGGGACCGGAGGAGGCGGCGCCGCTTGCCGAGGTGCTGCGAGCCGATCCGGCGGAACGGCGCCGCCGCATCGCCGCCGCGCTGGACGCCCTGACGGCCGAGGCGGCGCGCCGCGGCATCGGCGATCCCTCGAAGCGCGCTGCCATCGGCTTCTGCTTCGGCGGAGGCAGCGTGCTGGAGCTTGCGCGGACCGGTGCCGCGATCCAGGCCGCCATATCGCTGCACGGCGACCTCGTCAGCCCGTTGCCTGCCCAGGCCGGCGCGGTGCGCGCGGCGCTGCTGGTGCTGCACGGAGCGCGCGATCCCGTCGCGCCCAAGGCGCAGCGCGACGCCTTCGAGGCGGAGATGGAAGCGGCCGGGGCCCGCTGGCGCATGATGACCTTCGGCGGCCTCGTCCATTCCTTCTGCGAGGAGGACGCGGCGGTGCCCGGCATTGCCGAATACGACGAGGCCGCGGCGCGGGCGAGCTACCGCCTGATCGCGGACTTCCTGGCGGAGAGTTTCGCGGCACGGGAATGACGGCCCGTCGAACCCGGCGGATCAGGGAGGAGAAAAGCGATGCGGCGGTTTCTCGGACGGGTCCTGCCGGGCCTGCTGACGGCGCTCTGGGCCTGGGGAGCCCAGGCGCAGGGTTATCCGTCGCGCCCCATTCGCCTGATCGTGCCCATCGCCCCGGGAAGCGTGACGGATGTGATCCTGCGCGCGGCGTCTCCGGAACTGTCCCGGCGCCTGGGCCAGCCGGTGGTGGTGGAGAACCGGGCGGGCGCCAACGGCATCGTCGGCGCTCAGGCCTGCGCGCAGGCGGCGCCGGACGGCTACACCTTCTGCGCCGTTTATCACGCGACCATGTCCTTCAACCCGCTGCAATTCGAACGCCTGCCCTACAACCCCGCCGACTTCGTGCCGGTCACCAACCTGTTTCTGCTGACCGAGGTGCTGGTCGCTTCCGCCGCCCTGCCCGTGCGCTCGCTGGAGGAGTTGCGGGACTATGCGGCCTCGCATCCGCTCGCCTTCGGAACGCTGGGCGGCGGGTCGCTGCAGGAACTGTTGGTGCAGTGGCTGAACACGCAGTGGTCCGTCGGCATCACGGGTGTGCCCTATCGCGGGGGAGGGCCGATCGCGCTCGCGGTGTCCGCGAACGAGATCCAGCTCGGCAACATGGGGGTGGGCAACTTCCTCGGGCAGATCGCGGCCGGCACGGTGCGGCCGCTGGCGGTGACCACCACGCGCCGCTCGCCCCTGTTGCCGGACGTGCCGACCTTCGCGGAGGCCGGGTTGGGCGGCTTTCCCTCCCGCGGCTGGTGGGGGCTCGTCGCCCCGGCCGGCACGCCGCCGGAGGCGGTGTCGCGCATGAACGCGGAGGTGGTGGACCTCTTCGGCGAACCGGGCTTCGCCGCCCTTCTGGGGCGCCAGGGCGTGCAGCCCCAGGCGGGCACGCCGGAGGAGTTCAAGGCCTTCATGGCGGAAGACCGCACCGGTGCGGAGGCGCTGATCCGCCTCTCCAGCCAGCCGCGCGCGGAGTACCGCCCGGCGAACTGAGTGGGCATGATCGCCGTTGACCGGAATGCGGGTCACGCATACCGTATCGTGGTCCAAGAGAGCGCAATGGTCCGCAAGCGGCCACGCCAGGGAGAAGCCCGCCATGACTTCGTCCACGTCGCTTCGCCGCACGCTGCTGCTTCTGGCCGCTGGCCTGATCGCCGGCCTGGGTTCGGCACGGGACGCGATGGCGCAGACGGTGCCCGCCTGGCCCAATCGCCCGCTGCGCGTGATCATCCCCCAGCCGCCCGGCGGCGTGCTGGACATCCTGATCCGCGCCATGGCCGAGCCGTTGCGCCAGCAGTTCGGCCATCCGATCGTGGTGGACAACCGCCCCGGCGGGAACAACGTGGTGGGCCTGGAGGCCTGCGCCCAGGCGGCGCCGGATGGCTACACGCTCTGCGCCGTCTCGGCCGAGGTTCTCTCCACCTATCCGCTCGTGGAGCCCACGCTCTACGCGCGGTACAGCTCGATCGTCCCGGTCACGCTGATCGCGCGGAATGCGGGCGTGCTGCTGGCCAATCCCGCCGTTCCGGCCAAGGACCTGCGGGAGTTCGTCGCCTGGGCGCGCACCCAGTCCAACCTGAACTACTCCTCCTCCGGCGCCGGCTCCACGCCGAACCTGCTGTGGGAGTACATCAAGCAGCATGACAGGCTGCGGATCGAGCAGGTTCCCTATCGCGGCATCGTCGAGGCCTTCAACGAGATGGCGGCCGGGCGCGTGCAGGTTTCCTATATCGCGCTCGGCTTCGCGCTGGAGCCGATCGCGACAGGGCGCGTGAAGCCACTGGCGGTGCTCGGCGGCACGCGCTCGCCGCGCCTGCCCGAGGTGCCCTCGCTCGGCGAGCTCGGCTACGAGTTCCCCTATGACGGCCCCTGGTGGGGCTTCGCCGCGCCGGCCGGCACGCCCGCTCCGGTGATGGAGCGCATCGCGGTCGCGACGCGCGCGGCGCTGCAGGACAGCAACCTTCGCACCCGCCTCCTGGAGCCTCAGGCCTACGAGGCCGTGGGCAACACGCCTGCCGAGTTCGCCGCGATCATCGAGCAGGAGCGCACGCGCGGCGTCTCCATCGTGCGCGCGGCGGGCATCGAAGTGCGCTGAGCCCCAGTTTTCCATCCCGCCGCCACGGAGGCTGTCGCTTGATCAGCAAGATCGCGCTCGAGGAACACTTCATGACCCCCGGCATGGAGGGCTACTGGCAGGCGACGGTGGAGGACCTTCCGCCCGCGCTCTACAGGGACATCCATGGGCGGTTGTCCGATTTCGGGGAAGGCCGGCTCGCCGCGATGGACGCGGCCGGAATCGCGCGCGCCGTGCTGTCCCTCGCAGGGCCCGGGGTGCAGGTGGAGCCCGACACGGCCACGGCGGTTGTGCGCGCGAAGGAGGCGAACGACGCGCTGGCGGAGGTGATCGCCGGACGGCCCGACCGCTATTCCGGCTTCGCCCACCTGCCGATGCAGGACGGGCGCGCGGCGGCGGATGAGCTGGAGCGCGCCGTGCGCCAGCTCGGCCTCGTCGGCGGCATGGTGAACGGCCAGACGGACGCGACCTATCTCGACCACGACAAGTACGAGGTCTTCTGGGAGCGCGCGGCGGCGCTGGGCGTGCCGGTCTATATCCACCCCAACGACCCGCCCGCGCCTTATGGCGGCTGGGCGGACGTGAAGGTGCTTTCCCGCGCCACCTGGGGCTGGACGGTGGAAACGGCGACGCACGCGCTGCGCCTCGTGTTCGGCGGCACCTTCGACCGGCACCCGGAGGCGCGCGTCATCCTCGGCCACATGGGCGAGACGCTGCCCTTCCTGTTGTGGCGGCTCGACAGCCGCGCCAAGCTCTACAAGGCGGAGCGGCCGTTGAAGAAGGAGCCCTCCGCCTATATCCGGGAGAATATCCTCGTCACCACCTCCGGCCAGTGCGCGGCGGAGCCGCTGCTCTGCACCCTTGCCTCGCTCGGCGAGGAGCGGGTCATGTTCGCGGTGGACTATCCCTTCGAGGCGGCGGAGATTGCCGGCCGGTTCCTCGACGAGGTGCCCGTGAGCGAGGCGGTGCGCGAGGGGATCGCGAGCGGGAACGCGAAGCGCCTGCTCGGGCTGTAGCGCGAAAGGAAGCGCCGTGGGGCACTGGGGGACCGGCCGGCGGGCCGAGGACGACGCGCTGCTGCGCGGGCTCGGCCGGTATTCGGACGATGAACGGGCGGGGGGCGCGGCTTCTGCGGTGTTTCTCCGCTCTCCCCATGCCGCGATCAGCGGCATTGATGCGGAGGCCGCGCGCACGATGCCGGGCGTGGTGGCGGTGCTGACGGGCGCGGACCTCGCCGGCTTGGCAGCGTGACCAGCCCCATGCCCATCCGCGGGCGCGACGGCTCGCCGGTCCGGCCCGTGCACCGCCCCGCCCTGGCCAGCGGCCGCGTGCCGCACCTGGGCGAGCCCGTGGCGCTGGTTGTGGCCGAGACCGCCGCCCAGGCGCAGGACGCGGCCGAGGCGGTGTTGGTGGACTACGAGCCCCTGCCGGCCGTGCCCGACGCGCCGGCCGCGCTGGCGCCGGGCGCACCCGTGTTGTGGCCGGACGAGGCGCCGGGGAACCTGGCGCTGGACTGGGTGCGACCGCCCGACCCGGATGGCGCGGGGTCCGCCGCCGTGGAAGTGGCCTTTGCACGCGCGGCGCTGGTCGCGCGCGGGGCCGTGCCGATCGGCCGGCTGGTGGTCGCTTCGCTGGAGCCGCGGGCGGCGACGGCCTTCTTTGATCCCGGCACGGGGTGCCAAACGCTTGTCACGGGCTCGCAGGGGGCGGCGGGAATGCGTCAGGGGGTCGCGTCCTCCATGGGCGTTCCGGAGGCGGCCCTGCGCTTGGTGAGCCAAGACCTGGGCGGGCCTTCGGCATGAAGTCGGGCAACTACCCGGAATACCTGGCCCTGCTGCGCGCGGCGGAGCGGCTGGGGCGGCCGGTGCGCTGGGTTTCCACGCGCTCCGAGGCCTTTCTGACGGACAATCAGGGGCGTGGCAGCGACCGGACGGCGGAGCTGGCCCTGGAGGCCCAGGCCCGTTTCCTCGCGCTGCGGGTGAAGGGGCTGGCCGATCTCGGCGCCTATCTCACCCAGGCCGCCGCCTTCGTGCCGACGGGGCTGGTGATGATGTGGTGGAGGAGGCGGCGCGCGGGCGGCTGCGCGGGGTCGGGATGGCCTGCTTCCTCGAGAATGCCGGCGTGATGCCGGAGGAACCCGCGCGCATCGCCTTTGCCGCCGATGGCACGGTGAGCGTCAGCATCAACTCCGTTTCCGGCGGGCAGGGGCACGAGACGGTGTTCGGCGATCTTGCGGCAGAGCGCCTCGGCGTGCCGCGCGCGGTGGTGCGCGTCACCCGGGGTGACAGCGACCGCGACGTGCCGGGCTTCGGCGCCGTTGCCTCGCGCTCCGCCATGACGGTGGGCGGGGCCATCGCCAACACCGCCGACGAGGTGCTGCGCAAGGCCCGCCCCGTCGCGGCGCTGCTGCTCCAGGCGCGGGAGGAAGAGCTGGTGCTGGCAGGGGGCCGCTTCAGCGCGGGGGGCGCCGGCGGCGTGGGGCTGATGGAGGTCGTGGCGCGCGCGGCCGGGCTCGGAACGCCGCTGGACGCCACCGGCAAGGTGACGGCCCCCGCCACCTTCCCCAACGGATGCCATGTGGCCGAGGTGGAGATCGACCCGGAAGCGGGCACGGCGCGGGTCGTCGCCGATCTCGCGGTGGATGATTGCGGGCGGGTGCTGAACGCCATGGTGGTGGAAGGCCAGATCATGGGCGGGGTCGCCCAGGGGCTGGGGCAGGTGCTCACCGAGCGCGTCGCGATGGACGCGGACGGGCAACCCGTTTCCGGCTCCTTCATGGATCACGCCCTGCCGCGGGCGGAGGACGTGCCGGAGATCCGCGGGCTGCCCGCCACCACCAACCCGCTGGGCGTGAAGGGCACGGGGGAGGCAGGGACGACCGCCGCCCCGCCCGCGATCCTCGGCGCCATCGCCGAGGCCTTGCCGCCCGGAGCCGCGTCACGCCTTGTCCTGCCCGCGACGCCCGAGCGCATCTGGCAGGCCCTGCGCACCGCCGCATGACAGGACCCCGCATGATCGACATCTACACGCATATCCTGCCGCAGCCCTTCTCGGAGGCGCTGGGGAAGGTTTCGCCCAAGCTCGGCAACATCGCGGCGCGGCTGCGCGGCGTGCGGCCGCTGCACGACCTGGAGGCGCGGTTCCGCGCCATGGACGCGGTGCCCGGCTATGCCCAGGTGATCTCCCTGCCCAATCCGCCGCTGGAGGACATCGTCTCCGCCGTGCAGGCGGCCGACCTCGCGCGCATCGCCAACGACGCCATGGCCGAACTCTGCGCCCGCCACCCCGACCGCTTCCCCGCCTTCGTTGCTACCCTCTCCATGCTCGACCCCGAGGAGGCGGTGCGGGAGGCGGAGCGCGCGATCACGACGCTCGGCGCGCGCGGCGTGCAGGTGTTCACCAATGTCGCGGGCAGGCCGCTGGACCGGCCCGAATACGCGCCGCTCTTCGCCGCCATGGCCGGGCACGACCTGCCGGTCTGGCTCCATCCCGCCCGCACCGCCGACATGGCCGACTACGCGAGCGAGGCGAAAAGCCGGTTCGAGATGTGGTGGTGCTTCGGCTGGCCCTACGAGACCTCGGTGGCCATGGCGCGGCTGGTTTTCTCCGGCCTCTTTGACCGCCACCCCGCCCTCAAGATCATCACCCACCACGGCGGCGGCATGATCCCGACCTTCGACGGGCGCGTCGGCCCGGGCATGGCCGTGCTCGGCAGCCGCACGACGGACGAGGACCTTTCGGGCATCCTGCCCGCCCTCAGGCGCCCCCACCTTGATTACTTCCGCGACTTCTACGCGGACACGGCCATGTTCGGCAGCGGCACGGGGCTGCCCGCCTCGCTCGCCTTCTTCGGCGCCGAGCACCTCGTCTTCTCGACGGACGCGCCGCTTGGCCCGATCGCCGAGACCTTGAAGGCGCTGGAAGGGCTGGATCTCACCCCGGCGCAGCGCCACGCCGTGATGCAGGGCAATGCGGAGCGCCTGCTGCGGCTTTGAGCGGCGTCAGGATGCCGTGGCGGCGGCCTTGCCGGCGATGCGGCCCAGCGCCACCGCCGTGAGCAGGCCGTTGCCCGACAGATAGCCCGAGGCCCGCGCGCCCGAGACGCCGCAGGCCGCGCCCCCGGCCGCGAAAAGGTTGGGCATGGCGCTGCCATCCGCGCGCAGCACCCGCGCCGCGTCGTCCACCACCAGGCCGCCCTGGGTGTGGAACAGCGCGCCGGTGACGCGCACCGCGCGGAAGGGCGGAACGAGCTGGGGCACGCCCGCGAAGCTGCGGCCATGGGCATCCGCCGCGCCCTCCTCCTTGAGGCGCGCGGCCTCCTCCAGCGTGGCCGCGAGGGCCGCTTCGGGCAGGCGGGTGGCGGCGGCGAGCGCCGGGATGGTGTCCGCCTCCAGGATCGCGCCGGCAGCCTCGGCCTGGCGGAAATCCTCGAACTGGCGGGCGATGCCGGCGATGCGGGCGTCGAAGACCGTCCAGGCGATGCCCTCGGGCTGTTCCAGCACGCGCGCGGCCTGCTCGGAATAGCCGTGGCTCTCGTCGGAGAAGCGGCGGCCCTCCAGGTTCACCTGCACGCCGCCCTCGGCGATGGTGGCCCAGGTGATGAGGATGCCGGCCGGGTGCGCCACCGAGCCGTGCCCCTGGTGCCCGGACAGGTGGCGCGTGGCGGCGCCCAGCGCCTCTCCCCAGAGGACGGCCTCGCCCTGGTTGCCGGGATGGCCGAAGTAGAGAGCGTCGGCCAGGGCCGGCACATGGCGGCGCACGAGGCTCTTGTTGCCGCCATAGCCGTTGCAGGCGAGCACGAGGGCGCCGCAGCCGAGCCTGTCCTCGGTGCCGTCCGGCCGGCGGAGGGTCAGGCCGGCGATGCGGCCATCCGGGGAGGCGTGCAGGGCGGTGACCCGGGCATCGCAGAGGATGTCGATGCCGGCGGTCTCGGCGGCCTCGCGCAGGCGGTCCACCAGTTCCTCCCCGGCGCGGCTGGGCAGGCCGTGCATGCGGTTGGCGGAATGGCCGGGATAGCGGAAATCCGTGATCACGGAGAAGCGGAGGCCGTGCGCGTCGGCCAGCCATTCCAGCGCCGGGCCGATGCTGCGGGTGACACGGGCCACCCCGGCGGGGTCGGGCTCGCCCTCCGCCTTGGCCATGATGTCGGCGGCGAAGGCCTCGGGACTGTCCTCGATCCCGGCCTCGCGTTGCCAGCGCGTGCCCGCCGCGGGCACCAGCCCGGCGGACAGGGCGGTGGATCCGCGCGGCACGGGATCGCGCTCGAGCACGAGCACCTCCGCCCCCGCCTCCTGCGCGGCCAGGGCGGCGCAGAGGCCGGCGGCACCGGCACCGACGACCACGACGGGAATGGTGACCTCGTAGGATTCCTGGGCGGGCAGGATGGTCACGCGGCGGCGCCCAGTTCGGCCATCGCCTCCGCCACCGTCGCGATGCGGGCGACGGGCCGCAGCGCGGCGATGGCCGTTGCGTGCGTGTCCCGCCCGAAGGCGGCGCAGCCGTCGGACAGGACGGTGACGTCGATGTCCCGCACATGGGCATCGCGCACGGTGGTGGCCACGCCGCCGTTGGTGACGATGCCCCCGACGATCAGTCGCTCGATCCCGCACTTGCGGAGCAGCCACTCGAAACGGGTCATGTAGAAGGCGGAATAGGCGACCTTCTCGATCATCAGGTCGCTCGGCTGCAGCGCATCCACGAGCTGGTGGCCCCAGGATCCCGGCGCGAAGTCGCCGCGGCGCAGGAAGGGGCGCAGCGCCTTCAGGTGCGGCGAGATGATCGGCTCGCCGCCCTTGCCCGGCACGAGGGTGAAGTGCGTGGAGGCGATCCAGCCGCCGGCGGCGCGCATCGCCGCCGCGAGGGGGGCGAGGCGGGCGGGAAGCGCCGCGATCTCCGGGTCTCCCTGGCCGCCGCGGGCATAGGCGCCATCCGGGTGGATGAAGTCGTTCTGCAGATCGAAGATCAGCAGGGCGGTCTTTGCGGCGGGGATGGCGGTCTGGCTCATGGCGCGCTCTCGATCACGACGTTGCCCAGGCGGTCCACGCGCGCGGAAAGGCCGGGATCGACGACGGTGGTGGCGTCGGGCTGTTCCAGGATGGCGGGGCCGGGGATCACCGCGCCCACGGGCAGGTCCAGGCGGGAGAGGATCGCCGTCTCGTGCCAGGCGCCGCCGAACCAGACGGGGCGCGTGCCGCGACGGGCGCCCTCCAGCCTCGCACCGGGTTCGGGCGCGAGGGTGGAGAGGTCGAAGCGCGGGCGGCGGCCGATGGCGGCGGTGCGGAGGTTGACGATCCGCGCCGGCACGCCGTCCAGCAACCGGCTGAAGCTCGCCTGATAGGCGGCCTCGAAGGCCTGTCGGATAATGGCGGCGGTGATGCCGGTGGTTTTGTCCCGCACCTCCACCGGCAGCGGCACGGAAACCGTGTGGGTCTGGCCGGCATAGTGCATGTCGAGCGCGAAGAGCGTGTCGATCCGTTCCACCGGCAGGCCGGCATCGGCGACCACCGCCCGCACGGCCGAAGCGTCCGAAACCATCAGCCGGTCGAGCGCCGGGCCGTCGATGCCGTCCAGCGGAAGGTTCACCGTGCGGACCTGATCGTGGCGGATATCGGCGATGACGCAGCCCAGCGCCGAGTTGATGCCGGGGAAGCGCGGCACCAGTGCGGCCTTCAGGCCGACCTCGCGGATCAGCGCTCCCGCATGCAGGGCGCCGCCGCCGCCGAAGGGCACGGCGGCGAAGCGGGCGGGATCGTGCCCGCGCTCGATCGAGACGAGGCGGATGGCGCGGGCCATGTGACCGTTGGCCACGCGGAGGATGGCTTCGGCCGCCGCCATGGCGTCGAGCCCGAGGGGTTGGCCGACATGCTCCCGGATGGCGGCGCGGGCGGCTTCCACGTCGAGGCGTGCGAGGCCGCCGCCGATCGGGCGTTCGGCGTTGATGCGGCCGAGCACCACGTTGGCGTCGGTCAGCGTCGGGCGGGTGTTGCCGCCGGCGTAGCAGACGGGGCCGGGGCGGGAGCCGGCGCTTTCCGGCCCCACCTGCAGCAGGCCGCCGGCATCGACGCGCGCGATCGAGCCGCCGCCGGCGCCGATGGTGGTGATCTCGATCATCGGCGTGCGGATGACGAGGCCGAAGTCGATGGTGGTCTGGGCGGCGAGCGCGGTTTCGCCGGAGACGACGAGGGAGACGTCGAAGGAGGTGCCGCCGAGGTCGCCGGTGACGACATCGGGGAAGCCGGCCTCGCGCGCGATGGCGGCGGCGGCGATGACGCCGGCGGCGGGGCCGGAGAGGGCGGTCCGCACCGGCAGCCGGCGGGCGGACTCGGTGGACATGACGCCGCCGTTGGATTGCACGATGTGGAAGCGGCCGGTGAAGCCGTCGCTTTCCAGCGCGGCATCGAGCTTGCCGAGGTAGGAGCCGACCACGGGCTGGAGGTAGGCGTTGAGCGCGGTCGTGGAGCTGCGCTCGAACTCGCGGATCTCCGGCAGGATGCGGGAGGAAAGGGAGATCGTGTCGGCAGGCCAGACCTCGCGCGCCGCGGCCAGCGCGGCCTCCTCGTTGGCGGGGTTGGCGTAGGCGTTGATGAAGACGATGGCGAGCGCCTCCGCGCCCTGGGCGATGAGCTGGCGCACGGCGGCGCGCACCGCATCGAGATCAACGGGCTGGCGGATGGTGCCGTCGGCGAGGGTGCGTTCCGCCACTTCGAGGCGCATGTCGCGGTCCACCACGGGGATGAAGTCGCCCCAGAGGCCCCAGGTGCGGAGGCGGTCGCGGCGGCGCATCTCGATGACGTCGCGGAAGCCCTGGGTGGTGATGAGGCCGACGCGGGCGCCCTTGCGTTCCAGCAGCGCGTTGGTGCCGACGGTGGTGCCGTGGACGACGGAGGCGAGGTCGGCGACGGCGCCGAGCTGGCGCAGGCCGTTGAGGAAGCCCACCGCCTCGTCGCCGCGGTTGGAGGGGACCTTGGCCGTGCGGAAGGTCCGCGTGCCCTCGTCGAACAGGAAGAGGTCGGTGAAGGTGCCGCCGACATCGACGCCGACGACCTTTGTGGCGGCGCTCATCCGGCCGAGGCGCCCGTGACGTAGCCGAGGCGCGCGTCGCGCGCGGCGGCGGCCGGGTCGCGCGCAGCGGGGTCGCCCCAGCCGCCTCCCCCGGGGGTTTCGAGGCGGAGGCGCCTGCCGGCTTCGAGGCGGATGTCGGTGACCTTGGAGACCATGGGCGGCGACTGGCGGCCTTCGGACGTTTCCCAGGAAAAGCGGTTGCGCGCGGCGGGGCCGCCGCCGCCGACCCCGAAGGGCGCGACCTTGCCGCGTTCGCCGAGGAGGGAGACGCTGGCGGGGACCAGGGCCTCGATCTCGTAGACGGCGCCGAGGCCGCCGCGATGCGCGCCGGGGCCGGCGGAATCGGGGCGGAGCGCCCATTGGGTGAACATCACGGGATAGGCGGCCTCCAGGATCTCCACCGGCGGGATGGTGGCGGTGGAGATCGGGTTGTTGGCGTGGTTCAGCCCATCCGATTCCGGGTTGCCGCCGAGGCCGCCGCCGAAGAAGGAGAACATCACCCAGCGCGAGCCGTCCGCCCGGTGGCCGGCCATGGAGAGGGCGTTGATGGTGCCGAAGGGCGCTGCCGTGGCACGGGCGGGATCGGCCTTGGCCAGCGCCCCGAAGATGACGCCGACGAGGCGCAGCACGGTTTCGGTGTAGCCGGCCATGGGGTGGGGCGCGCCCGCGCCGAGCAGCGTGGCATCGGGCACGACGAAGCGGATGGGGCGGAGGCAACCGGCATTGGCCGGCACCTCCGTGAAGACGTGCTTCAGCGCCACGTAGCAGCCGGCGATGGTGGTGGCGCGGCTGATGCTGACCGGGCCCTGGGCGGGCGGGGAGGAGCGGGAGAAGTCGAGCACCATCTCCTCCCCCGCGATCGTCAGGTCGAGGGCGATGGTGAGGGTTTCGTCGGTGATGCCGTCGTTGTCGAGCACGTCCTCGAAGGCGTAGGTGCCGTCGGGCAGGCCGGCGATGGCGCCGCGCATCAGGGCTTCCGCGCGGGCGGAGAAGGCGGCGAAGGCGCCCTGCACCAGTTCCTCGCCGTGCTCGTCGATCAGGGCGGCGAGGCGGCGCTCCCCGAGGTCGAGGGCGTTGAGCTGGCCGTTGAGGTCGCCCCAGTTGGAGGTGGGGACGCGGGAATTGGCGGCGAGGATGTCGACGAGGTCCTGGTTCATCACGCCGTCGCGGATCAGGCGCACCGGGGGAATGCGGAAGCCTTCCTGGAAGCTTTCGGTGGCCTTGGGGTTGTAGCCGCCGGGGACGTTGCCGCCGACGTCGAGCCAGTGGCCGACCGAGGCCATCCAGCAGAAGAGCCTGCCCTGGCGGTGGATCGGGCGCACCAGGCGGAAGTCGTTGAGGTGGGTGCCGCCCTGGTAGGGGTCGTTGAACAGGAAGGTATCGCCCGGGCGCAGGTCGGCGTCGCGGGCGACCTTGTCGATCACGGCCTTCACGGCGAAGGCCATGGCGCCGACGAAGATCGGCAGGCCGCTGGTGCCCTGAACCAGGGTTTCGCCGGTCTCGGCATGGTAGAGGCCGTGGCAGGCGTCCTTGGCCTCGGCGATGATCGGGTTGAAGGCGGAGCGGAACAGCGTCGCGTCCATCTCGTCGGCGATCCCCTCCAGCCGGCCCTTCAGGATCGCCAGGGTGACGGGATCGGGGGTCATGCCGAGGGTTCCTCGTAGCGGCGGCCGAGTTCCAGCATTTCCGGCGTGCCGATCAGGGCGTTGAGGCCGCCGAAGTCGTGCATGCGGCTGGCGAAGGGCCGGTTGGATCCGTTCGCGGCGAGGGACCCGTAGTAGTCCTGCGCGGTGCGGGCCAGGGCGCGCACGATGCCGCCGGGGAAGATGACGAGGCGGAAGCCGGCCTCGCCGAGTTCGGCGGCGGTGGAGATGGGGGTGTCGCCGCCTTCCACCATGTTCGCCATCAGCGGGCGGGTGGCGCCGAGCCGCTGCACGACCGCGGCCATCTGCCCGCGGTCGCGCGGTGCCTCGACGAAGAGGATGTCGGCGCCGGATTCGGCGTAGAGGGCGGCGCGGTCGAGCGCGGCGTCGAGGCCGTCGGTCGCGATGGCGTCGGTGCGCGCGATGATGAGCGTTTCCTCGCTGGCGCGCGCGTCCACCGCGGCGCGGATCTTGCCGGCCATCTCGTTCGCCGGGATCAGCGACTTGCCCTGCAGGTGGCCGCAGCGCTTGGGAAGCGTCTGGTCCTCGATCTGCAGCGCGTTGGCGCCGGCGCGCTCGTACATGCGGACGGTGCGCTGGACGTTCAGCGCGTTGCCATGGCCGTTGTCGGCATCCACCACCAGCGGCAGGTCCACGCGGTCGCGGATGAGGGCGATGGTTTCCGCCACCTCGGTCATGGAGACGAGGCCGATGTCGGGGCGGCCCAGGCGCGTGTAGGCGATGGCGGCGCCGGAGACGTAGAGCGCCTCGAAGCCGGCCGCGGCGGCGATGCAGGCGGTGAGCGCGTCGTAGATGCCGGGGGCCGTGACGGGGCGCGGTTCGGCGAGGCGCTGGCGTAGGGAGGTGGGGGTCATCTTCAACTCACAGGCCAAGGTAGATGCGGCGCAGCTCGGGATCGTCGCGGAGGGTGGCGGCGGGGCCGCTCATGGCGAAGGTGCCGTTCTCCAGGATGAAGCCGCGCGTCGCGATCTCGAGGGATTGGACGACGTTCTGTTCCACCAGGAGGATGGGCAGGCCGTCGGCGTTGAGGCGGCGGATCAGGGTGAACATCTCCTCCACCAGGAGGGGGGAGAGGCCGAGGGAGGGTTCGTCGAGGATCAGCAGCCGGGGTTCGGCCATCATGCCGCGGCCGATGGCGAGCATCTGCTGCTCCCCGCCCGAGAGGGTGCCGGCGAACTGGCGCGCGCGCTCGCGGAGGCGGGGGAAGGTCTCGAAGACGCGCTCGAGGTTGGCGGCGCGCCGCGGGCGGCCGCGGCGGTAGGAGCCGAGCTCCAGGTTCTCGCGCACGTTCATGTTCGGGAAGATGCGGCGGCCCTCGGGCACGTGGATCAGCCCGGCTTCCACGATCGCGGCGGGGGTGGCTCCATCCAGGCGCATGCCGCCGAAACGGATCTCGCCCTGCCGCGCAGGCAGCACGCCGGAGAGAACCTTGTTCAGCGTCGTCTTGCCCACGCCGTTGGCGCCGAGGACGGCGACGATCTCGCCGTCCGACACGGCCATGTCGAGGCCGCGCAGGACCTCCACGGCGCCGTAGCCCGCTCTGAGGCCCTTCACCTCAAGCATGGGTGCCGCCCGCGGCGATGCGGGCCGCAGCGCCGTGGCCCAGGTAAGCCTCGACGACCATCGGGTCGGCGCAGACCTCGCGTGGTGGTCCCGCGGCGATCATGCGGCCGCCTGCCAGCACGTGGACGTGGTCGCAGAGGTTCATCACGGCCTGCATGACGTGCTCGATCATCAGGATGGCGACGCCGCGGCCACGGATGGCGCGGATCACCGGGATGATGTCGCGCACCTCCGACGGGTTGAGGCCGGCCAGCACCTCGTCCAGCAGCAGCAGGCGGGGTTCGGTGGCGAGCGCGCGGGCGAGTTCGAGGCGCTTGCGGCCGGCGACGGTCAGGGAGGAGGCCTGGGCATCCAGCATGGGGGCGAGGCCGACCTCGGCCGCCACGGCCTCGGCGAGGCGGGTGGCCTCGCTGCGGGCGGCGTGGCGGAGATAGGCGCCGACGGCGATGTTCTCGCGCACGGTGAGGCCGGCGAAGGGCTGCACGATCTGGAAGGTGCGGGCCATGCCGAGCGCCGCACGGCGGTGCGGGACTTCGGCTGTCACGTCCGTGCCGGCGAAGGTGACGCGGCCGGCGCTCGGGGGAAGGAAGCCGGAGAGAAGGGAGAACAGCGTGGTCTTGCCCGCGCCGTTGGGGCCGATCAGCCCGACCAGCCCACCCTCGGGCACGGTCAGGGAGGCGTTGTCCACGGCCAGCAGCCCGCCGAAGCGGCGGGAGAGGCCCTCGGCCACCAGAAGGCTCATCGTGCCAACCCCCGTGCTGCCCGGCGCAGCCCGCCCATGACGCCCTGCGGCAGGAAGGCCACCGCCAGGATCAGGAGCGCGCCGAAGAGCATCAGGTCGATGCCGGGCACCGGTCCCGCGATGCCGTTCAGCGCGATCTTCGCGGCTTCTCCCGCGCCGTGGAGGGCGAGGGCGCCGATGACGGGACCGAGCACGGTGCCGCTGCCGCCGAGGATGCAGGCGATCAGCACCTCCACCGAGATCCAGGTGCCATAGGCGATGTTGGCGTCGAGGTAGAGGAAGTTCTGGGCATAGAGGCATCCCGCCGCGGCGGTGATGCCGCCGGACAGGGCGATGGCGCCGAGCTTCACGCGCAGCGCATCGACGCCGAGCGCCCGGGCGGCATCCTCGTTCTCCCGAACGGCGACGAGGCGGGCGCCCATGCGGCCACCGGCGATCCATGCAGTCAGCAGCAGCACGGCGGCGACGATGGCGAGCACCAGCCAGAGGAAGGTGGCGCGGGAGGGGAATTGCAGGTTGGCGGCGCCGGGCGCCATGCGGATCAGCAGGCCCGCCGCGCCGCCCGTGAGGTCGAAGGCGTTGGCGAGGATGCGCAGCACCTCCGCGAAGGCGAGGGTGACCAGCGCGAAATAGGAGCCGCGCAGCCGCGCGCGGAAGGAAAGGAAGCCGATCATCCAGCCCACCAGCGCCCCGAGCGCGACGCCGATGGCCAGCCCCGCCCAGGCATTCACCCCGTAGCGAAGCTGCAGGATGGCCGTGGCGTAGGCCCCCGTGCCGAAGAAGGCCGCGTGGCCGAAGGAGAGCTGCCCGGCATAGCCGCCGAGCAGGTTCCAGCCCTGCGCGGCGAGGGCCACGATGAGGGACGAGAGAAGGAAGTTCAGCGCCGCGTTGGACGCGACGAGCGGTGCGAGGGCCAGCAGGGCCAGCACGAGCAGGCCAGGGAGGATGTCGCGGGCCTTCATGCCTTTGCTCCGAACAGCCCGGTCGGGCGGAACAGCAGCACCAGGATGAAGATAACGAAGATGCCGAGCTGCCCGAGGCTGTCGCCGAGGAAGAGGCCGCCCAGGCTCTCCACCAGCCCGACGAAGAGGCCGCCCAGCAGCGCTCCGGGGATGGAGCCCATGCCGCCCAGCACGACGATGGTGAAGGCCACCAGCACGAAGGCGTTGCCGACGCGCGGGTTCACGTAGAAGGTCGGCAACAGGAGGCAGGCGGCGACGGCCAGGCAGGCGCAGCCGAGGCCGAAGGTGACGGCATAAACGTGGCGCGGATCGATGCCGACGAGCTGCGCGCCGAGCTTCTCCTTCGCCACCGCGCGGATGGCGCGGCCGGTGTCGGTGGCCGAGAGCAGCGCCCAGAGCAGGGCGGCCGTCAGCAGCGCGACGCCGAAGCCGATCAGGCGCGGGCGGGAGAGCAGCATGGGGCCGACCTCCACCACGTCGAAGCCGGCATCGCCGCCGAGCGTGCGGGTGTCGGAGCGGAAGAGGGCGAGCAGGGCGTTCTCCAGCACGATGGAGAGGCCGAGCGTGACCAGCAGCGTGTTGCCGTCGTCGCCATGGCTGGAGGGGCCGATCACCCAGCGCTGCAACGCGTAGCCGAAGGCGAAGAAGGCCAGGGCGAGCGGCGGGATGGAGAGGTAGGGGTCGAGGCCGAAGGCGGCGTGCAGCCCCCAGGCCGCGAACATCGCGCAGGTCAGCAGGGCGCCGTGCGCGAAGTTCACGATGTGCAGCACGCCGTAGACGAGGGTGAGGCCGAGCGCGACCAGCGCGTAGGCCGCGCCCGCCAGCAGGCCGTTGACCGCCGCTTCCGCGATCAGGGCGGGCGGGAACATCAGCCCTGGATCGGGAAAACGGGCCGGGCGTTCGCGACCTCGGAGGGGAAGATCACCTTGATGTCTCCGTCCTGCACCTGGGTGTTGACGGGGCGTGCGCCCTGGTTCTGGCCGTTGACGAAGCGGGTGGGACCATAGGGCATGATGTGGCCGGAATAGTCGGAGGCGGCGAGCGCCTGCGTCACGCGGCCACGGTCGGCGGCACCGGCGCGGTTCACGGCATCGGCCACCAGCTTCACGCAGGAATAGTTCAGCGGGATGTTGTAGCCCCAGAACTTGCCGGCGGTGTCGGCCGCCGCCTTCAGCGCGATCGCCTCCGCGTTCTTCGGGTCCTGCCAGTGGTTGCAGTCCATCACGCCCAGCGCCGCGTCCGGGAATTCCTTGACGAAGCGGTAGTTCGAGGCGGCGCCGTTGAGGACGGCGTAGATGCCCTTCGGCCGGATGCGCTGCTGGCGCATGGTGCGGGCCAGCAGCACGAACTCGCCGTAGTAGCTCGACGGGATCAGCAGGTCGGGGCGGAGCGAGCGGAGGCGGAGCGCGATGTTGTTCATGTCGCGCGCGGGGGTGGGGTGCGGGATGGTCTCCAGCACCTCGAAGCCGTGCTTCGGCAGCTCGGTGGCCATGAGGCGGGCGAGGCCCGAGCCGAAGAGGCCGTCCTCGTGCACCAGCACCACCGTCTTGCAGGGCTTGCCGGCGCCGTCGTTCAGGCGGACCAGGTTTTCCACCGCCGCCGAGGTGACGGCGGCGAAGCCCGGCGCGAAGCGGAAGGTGTTGGCAAGGCCCCGGGCGGTGATCTGGTCGGCGACGCCGACATCGACGACATAGGGCAGGTCGTAGCGGGCGGCGGCCTGGCTGGCCGCGAGGCAGATGGGGCTCGCGAAGCCGCCGACGATGGCGACCACGCCCTCGCCCTGCAGCTTCTCCACCTCCTGCGCGCCGGCCTCCGGGTTGGAGCGGGCATCGGCCACCACCAGCTCGACCTTGGCGCCGCCCAGCGCGGACAGGCCGCCATTGGCGTTGATGAAGGCCGCCGCCTGTTCCGCGCCGAAGCGGCCGAGGTCGCCATCCTGGGCCAGGGCGCCGGTCAGGGGCTGGAGGACGCCGATCCTCACGGCGGCGGGCTGGGCGCGCAGCACCGCCGGCATGGCCAGCAGGCCGGCGCCGGCGCCGAGCAGCGCGCGGCGGGGGAGGTGGGGATTCGTCATGGTGGCGCTATCCTCTCGCGGTGCCGCGGGCCGGGTGCCCGCTTGTGGGAGTGTCGTCCGGGTCCTGGGTGGTGGGCGGGGCCACCGGGCTCCAACGGCGGGCGCCCTCCGCCCCCGTGCGCTGGAGCTGCATTTCGAAGGAGAAGCGATCGGGACGGTAGAGTGCCCGCAGGTGCTCGACGGGCCGCCCTTCCTCGTCCTGCACCAGGCGGGTGAGGGCGATCAGCGGGGCGCCGATCTCGACCTCCAGTGCGCCCGCCACCTCCGGCCCGGCCAGTGTCGCGCCGATGCTCTGCCGCGCGTGGCCGATGCCGGTGCCGGACCGCTCCAGCAGGGCCAGCAGCGGCTGGCTTCCCAGCTCCGCCTCGGAATAGGTGCGGCCGATGCGCCCCGGGACATGCGTGGTCAGGTGGGAGAAGGGGCCCTCCGCCATGCGCCGCACCCGGACGGCGCGCTGCGCGGCCTCTCCCGGAGGAAGGTCCAGCGCCGTTGCGACATCGGGCGGGGGCATGATGTAGCCGAAGGAGAGAAGGCGAACCTCGGTGCGGCGCCCCATTTCCTTGAGGTGCGAGAAGACGTCGGAGAAATCCACCGCGGTGGGGGGCATGGCCGTGCCGCCGCGCACGAAGGTGCCGACCCCCGGCCGGCGCTCCACCAGCCCGTCGCGCGCCAGCTGGTCCAGCGCGCGGCGCATGGTCACGCGGGCGACGCCGTGCTCGGCGGCCAGGTCGGGCTCGCCCGGGAGGCGCGTGCCGGCGGGCAGCAGCCCGCTCGCGATCCGGTCGCGCAGCACCAGATAGATCCGGCGCGCCTTGAAGGGTTCAACCGCCGCGCTCAACCGATTGTTCCCTCCCTGTCCTGTAATCAAGACCGCAGGCTGTCTAGGTTACAGAACAGGAGGATTGCATCAAGCCTTTTCCGGCGCTTAGTCTCGCCCGGCAGGAAACGGGGAAACGACGCATGGCGGAACACGCCCCGCGCACGCTGTTCGACAAGGTCTGGGACGCCCATGCCATCCTTTCGCGCGAGGATGGGCAGGCGCTGTTGTGGATCGACCGGCACTTCTTTCACGAAGGCTCGCATCACGGCTTCAACCAGTTGAAGGCGCGCGGCGCGGAGGTGGCACGGCCGGCGCTGAACATCGGGGTGGCCGACCATTACGTGCCCACGCGTGGCCGCGGCGGTTTCATCGCCGACAGCAGCGTGCGCCACATGGTGGAGCAGCTTTCGGCCAACGCGGCGCATCACGGCCTCAGGCTGTTTGGCCTGGGCAATCCCGGCCAGGGCATCGTGCATGTGGTGGGGCCCGAGCAGGGGCTGACCCTGCCTGGCCTGACGATCGTCTGCGGCGACAGCCACACCTCCACCCACGGGGCTTTCGGGGCGCTCGCCTTTGGCATCGGGGCGTCCGAGGTCGCGCATGTGCTGATGACGCAAACCCTGTGGCAGCGCCGGCCGAAGCGGATGCGCGTGACGGTGGAGGGGAAGTTGGGCCCGGGCATCGGGGCCAAGGACGTCGCGCTCTCGGTTATCGCCCGGCTGGGCGCGGATGGAGGGCAGGGGCATGCGCTGGAATATGCGGGATCCACCATCCGGGGGCTTTCGATGGAAGGGCGGCTCACCCTGTGCAACCTGTCCATCGAGTGCGGCGCGCGCTGCGGCATGGTGGCGCCCGATGCCACCACCCTCGCCTTTCTGCGCGGCCGCCCCTTCGCCCCGGCGGATTTCGAACGCGCGGCCGAGGCCTGGATGGCCCTGCCCAGCGACCCCGGCGCCGCCTTCGACCGGGAGGTCGCGCTGGACGCCTCGCAGATCGTGCCGGTCGTCACCTGGGGCGTGACGCCGGAGGACGCGCTGCCGGTGGACGCGACCTTGCCCGACCCCGACCGCGCCGCCGATCCCGCGCGCGCCGAGCAGATCCGCGACGGGCTGGACTACATGGGCCTGCATGCCGGGCAGCGCGTGTCGGACATCGCGATCGACCGCGTCTTCATCGGCTCCTGCACCAACAGCCGGATCGAGGACCTACGCGCGGCGGCGGCCGTGCTCGCCGGGCGCCGCGCCCGCGTGCCCGGCCTGGTTTCCCCCGGCTCCACCCCGGTGAAGCGCCAGGCCGAGGAGGAGGGGCTGGACCGCATCTTCCGCGACGCCGGGCTGGAATGGGTGGAATCCGGCTGCTCCATGTGCGTCGGCATGAACGGCGACCTGCTGGCCGCGGGGGAACGCTGCGCCTCCACAACCAACCGCAACTTCAAGGGGCGGCAGGGCAAGGGCTCGCGCACGCACCTCATGTCGCCCGCCATGGTCGCCGCCGCCGCCGTCACCGGGCACCTGACGGATGTGCGCCCACTGCTGGAGGGGCGCGCCTGATGCAGCCCTTTCGCGTTCTCGCCGCCACCGCCTGCCCGCTGCCCATGGCGAACGTGGACACGGACCAGCTCATTCCCGCCCGCTTCATGAGCCGGCCCCGCAGCGCGGGCTATGGCGACTTCCTGCTGCACGACCTGCGCGCGGGGCCGGACGGCGCGCCGCTGCCCGATTTCCCGCTGAACCGGCCGGAGCGCGCGGGGGCGGGCATCCTGGTCGCACGCCGCAACTTCGGCAGCGGGTCGTCCCGCGAGGCCGCGGCCTATGCGCTGGTGGATGGGGGTTTCCGCTGCGTCCTGGCGCCCAGCTTCGGCGACATCTTCAGCAGCAACGCCGTGAACAACGGCCTCCTGCCCGCGCGGCTGGAGGAGGCGGCGGCGGAGGCGCTGCTCGGCTGGCTGGAGGCGGGCGGGCTGGAGGTGGTGGTGGACCTGGAGGCCTGCACCGTTTCGGCCGGGGAGCAGCGCTGGCCTTTCGCGGTGGACCCGGTCTGGCGGACCAAGCTGCTGAACGGCTGGAGCGACGTGGACCTGACGATGAGCCACGCCGCCGCGATCGAGGGCTTCGCCAGGGTGGACCAGGCCCGCCGCCCCTGGGCCTGGCTGCCGGAGGGCACCGGCACCGGCTGAGGCCCCGTTGCCGGTCCTACCCCTGGCCGGAGGCCGCCGCCCGGCGCATCCTGGGGGGATCGAGACGCACCGTGGCGGCGATCAGGCCCGGGCGAGGAGGAATGCCGCCATGCAGCGCCGTACCGCGATCCGTCTTTCCGCGCTTTCCCTGCCGGCCCTGGCCTGTTCCGTCCTTTCCCGGCCCGCCCTGGCGCAGGAGCGCTTTCCCGACCGCGCGCTGCGCCTCGTGATCCCCTTCGCCACCGGCGGCAGCAACGACGTGGTGGGCCGCCTGATCGCGGAGGGCATGGGCGCCCGCCTCGGCCAGACGGTTGTTGTGGAGAACCGCGGCGGCGCCGGCGGCATCCTCGGCAACGACCTTGTCGCGAAGTCGCGGCCGGATGCCTACACGCTGCTGCTGGCGGGCAGCGGCAGCTTCCTGATCAGCAGCCTGGTCCAGCCGCGCGTGCCCTATGACGTGCTGGCCGATTTCACCCCGGTGGGCTTCGTCGGGCAGGCGCCCAACGTCATCACGGTGAACCCTTCCGTGCCCGCGCGCACCCTGGCGGAGCTGCGCGAGGCGGCGCTGCGCGCCAAGCCGCCGCTCACCTATGGTTCCCCGGGTGTCGGCACCACGGGCCATGCCCTGCCCGCCATGATCGCGCTGACGCTCGGGGTGGAGCTGGAGCACGTGCCCTATCGCGGCACCGGGCCCGCGCTGACCGACGTGCTGGCGGGCCGGCTGAGCATGATCACCAATGCCCTGGCGCCCCTGAAGCCGCACATCGAATCCGGCGGGCTGCGCGCGATCGCCGTTGCCGCCCCGGCGCGGTCCGCCGTCATGCCCGATATCCCCACCACGGCGGAGCAGGGCTATCCCGGCATCGTTTCCTCGACCTGGTACGGGCTGGTCGGGCCCAAGGGGCTGCCGGCGGACCGGGTCGCGGCCCTGCACGCCGCGCTGAACGCCGTGCTGGCGGAGGAAGCCACCCGCAAGCGCCTGCTGGACGAGGGCGTGGAGGTGGAGCCCAGCGAATCGCCCGAGGCCTATGGCCGTTTCCTGGCCGAGGACCGCGAGCGCTGGGCCGAGGTCGTGCGCCGCGCCAACATGCGCAGCGAATAGGGCGCGCCGCTTGCCCGGGCGCCCGCCTCTCGCCGCCGTCGCGGTGCTGGACGATTTCGCCGCTGCCGCCCGCGCCTCGGCGGACTGGTCCGGCCTGCCCGTCACGGTCTTCCGCGACCACCTGTCCGGCGAGGACGCCCTGGCCGAACGGCTGGCGGGGTTCGACGCGCTGGTGCTGATCCGCGAGCGCACGGCCCTGTCGCGCAGGCTGATCGAGCGCCTGCCGGCCCTGCGCCTGGTGGTGACCACCGGCATGAGCAACCGCACCCTGGACATGGAGGCCTGCGCCGCGCGCGGCATCCCCGTGCTGGGCACGGCCTCCCTCCCGACGCCGACCGTGGAGATGACCTGGGCGCTGATCCTGTCCCTCGCCCGCCGCGTGCCCTGGGAGGACGCGGCGCTGCGCGAGGGCCGGTGGCACACGGGCACCGGGCGCAGCCTCTCGGGCGCGGTGCTGGGGGTGCTGGGCCTGGGCAAGCTCGGCCGGCAGGTCGCCGCACTCGGCCGCGCCTTCGGCATGGAGGTGATCGCCTGGAGCCCGAACCTGACGGCGGAGGGCGCGGCCGAGGCCGGTGCGCGCCGCGTGGAGAAGGAGGCGCTGTTCCGCGCCGCCGACGTGGTGACGCTTCACCTCGTGCTCGGGCCGCGCTCCCGCGGCGTGGTGGGGGCGGCGGAGCTGGCCGCCATGAAGCCCGGCGCCCTGCTGGTGAACACCGCCCGCGCCGGGCTGGTGGACCAGGAGGCGCTGCTGGCCGCCCTCCGCTCCGGCCATCTGGGCGGCGCCGCCATCGACGTGCACGACCCCGAGCCCATGCCGCCCGGCCATCCGCTTCTGTCGGCCCCGCGCACCATCCTCACCCCGCATCTCGGCTATGCCACGGCCGAGAACCACCGGCTTTACTTCGAGGGCGCCGTGGAAGCCCTGCGTGCCTGGAACGCGGGCGTTTCCCTGCCGCGCCCCCTGGCAACCCCGTGAAGGACCCGACCTTGCAGCCAGACGCTCCCTTCGACGCCATCACCCTGACGACGGATGGTTCCGTCGCGACGCTGACGCTCAACCGCCCGGAGGTCCGCAACGCCATCGACGACGCGATGCGCGGCGAGATCCTGTCCGCCCTGGACCGGGTCGCGCGCGACGACGCGATCCACGCCCTGGTGATCACCGGCGCCGGCAAGGGCTTCTGCTCCGGTGGCGACGTGAAGGGGATGCAGGCCCGGCTGAGCGTCCCGCCCGGGGAGGTCGCGATGAACGGCTGGCGGCGGCAGCACCGCACGCACCACATGGTCTCGGCGCTGCACACCCTGCCCAAGCCCACCATCGCCGCCGTGAACGGCGCCGCGGCGGGGCTGGGCTGCGACCTCGCCCTGTGCTGCGACTTCGTCGTGGCCGCGGACACGGCGACGCTTGCCATGAGCTACGTCCTGCGCGGCCTGGTGCCCGATGGGGGTGGGATGTACTTCCTTCCGCGCCGCGTCGGCCTGGCGCGGGCGAAGGAGCTGATCTTCTCCGGGCGCACGGTCCGGCCCGACGAAGCGCTGCGCCTGGGGATGATCGACCGCGTTTCCCCGGCCGATACGCTGCTGGCCGATGCGCGGGCCTGGGCGGCCGAGCTTTCCCTGGCCGCGCCGGGCGCCATCGCGCTGAGCAAGACCATCCTGGACCAGAGCTTCGAGTTGACGGCGGAGCAGGTCTTCTCCCTCGGCAGCCAAGCGCAGGCGATCTGCTATTCGTCCAAGGACCACCTGGATTCCGTCGCGGCCTTCCTCGCCCGCAGCGCGGCCCGCAGGGGCGGCGCGTCGTGACGGCCATCGCCCGCCTTCTCAGCCCGCGCAGCGTCGCCGTGGTCGGCGCCTCGGCGGATGCCTCCAAGATGACGGGGCGGCCGGTGAACTACCTGCTCCGCCACGGCTTCGCCGGCGCCATCTATCCCGTGAACCCGCGCGCGGCGGAGATCGCGGGGCTGCGCTGCTACCCGGATGTCGCAGCGCTGCCGGAAGCGCCCGACGCCGCCATCGTGCTGCTCGGCCCCGAGCGCGCGGAGCCCGCGATCCGCGCGCTCGCCGAGCGCGGCACCGCCGCCGCCGTGGTGTTCGCCGGCGGCTATGCCGAAACCGGCGAGGGAGGCATCCGGCGGCAGCAGGCGCTGGTGGAGGCGGCCGGCGCCATGCGGCTCCTTGGCCCCAACACGATCGGGCTGGTGAACCTGACCGACCGGATCACCCTTTCGGCCTCGGGGGCGCTGGAGGTGGGGCAGCTGCCGGCCGGGCGCATCTCGGTCGTCTCCCAGAGCGGGGGCATCCTGGGCTCGCTTCTTTCCCGCGCGGCGGACCGCGGCATCGGCTTCGCCAAGCTGGCCTCCACCGGGAACGAGGCCGACATCGACAGCACCGACCTGCTGGACCACCTGGTGGAGGACGAGGCCACCGCCGTCATCGTCCTCTACATGGAAGGGCTGCGCCGGCCGGATGCCTTTCGCGCCGCGGCCCTGCGGGCCGCCGCCGCGGGCAAGCCCATCGTGGTGTTCAAGGTCGGCCGCTCGGAATCCGGCGCGCGATCCGCCAGCTCCCACACGGGCGCGCTGGCCGGTGCGGACCGGGTCTATGACGCGCTGTTCCGCCAGTGCGGCGTGATCCGGGCCGAGACCTTCGGCGACCTGATCGACATCCCGGCCGCGCTGGTGGCCGGGCGGCGGGCTGCGGGGCGGCGGGTGGCCGTGCTCACCTCCTCCGGCGGGGCCGGGACGCTGTTGGCGGACAGCCTGGGCGTTGCCGGCTTCGACCTGCCCGAGCCCGATGCCGCGACCGCCGCGCGCCTCGCCGCGCTTCAGGAGGGCGACCCCGCGGCCATGCGGAACCCCGTGGACGTGACCCTGGCCGGGCTGCGCCCGGACCTGTTCCGCGGCGCCATCGACGCCCTGCTGGAAAGCCCGTCCTACGACGCGGCGGTGGTGATCGTCGGCTCCTCGGCCCTGGCGCAGCCCAGCCTGGTGGCGGATGCGGTGGTGGAATGCCAGGGGCGCAGCGCCAAGCCGCTGCTCTGCTATGTCAGCCCCCACGCGCCCGCCATCACGCGGCTGCTGAACGGCCAGGGCATTCCCGCCTTCACGGCGCCGGAGAGCTGCGCCTCGGTGCTCGCCGCCCTTCAGCCGCGCCCCGTGCCGGTCCTGGCGGCGCCCGCGCCCGCCGCCGTTCCGCACCGGCTCCTGGCCTCCATGCCTTCCGGCCCGCTGAACGAGGCGCAGAGCAAGGTGCTCTTCGCGCATTTCGGCATGCCCGTGACGCGGGAGGTGGTTGCCCCCGACCCCGCCGGCACCCTCAACGCCGCGGATGGCCTGGGCGAGCGGGTGGTGCTCAAGGTCCTGTCCCGCGAGATCCTGCACAAGAGCGACCTGGGCGGGGTGAAGGTGGGGCTCGCCGCGGAGGCGCTGCCCGCGGCCGCGGAGGCCATGCTCGACTCCCTCTCCCGCGCGGGCGCCCCGGCGCCCGAGGGTTTCCTGGTGCAGGAGATGGTGGGCGGCGGGGTGGAAATGATCCTCGGCTTCCACCGCGACCCGCAGATCGGCCCGGTCTTCCTGCTGGGGATGGGCGGCATCACGGCGGAACTGCTGCAGGACACCGTGCTCCGCCTGCCCCCGCTCACCCGCGGGGATGCGGAGGGCATGATCGCCGAGCTTCGGACCCTGCCCCTGCTGACCGGCTTCCGCGGCGCCCCGCCCGCCGACCGGGCTGCCCTGGTGGACGCCATCCTTGCCTTCGCCGCCATGGCCGAGGCCACGGGGGAGCGGCTGCTGGAGGCCGAGATCAACCCGCTGGTGGTGCTGCCGGAAGGGCAGGGGGTGCGGGCGCTGGACGGGCTGGTGGTGCTGGCCTGACCCCGCCATAGCCCGGGCCTATGGCTGACCGAAGCCATGCGGAATGGCGTCGGGCGCCGGCCCGGCCCATCCTTCCCGCCGCCAAGCAAGAAAGGAAACGCCGTGCGCTACGTGGATGCCTTCTGCCACTTCTTTCCCAAGGCGCTGTGGGACCGGATCCTGACGCTGGAGGGGGCCGGCGCCGGCATCGGGGCCCGCATGCGCGGCATTCCCGCGATCTACGACCTGGAGGAGCGCTTCCGGGTGATGGATCAGTTCAGCCAGCACGACTACAGCCAGGTGATCTCGCTGGGCATGCCGCCACTGGAGAAGCTGGGCACGCCCGCCGTTTCGGTGGAGCTGGCGAAGCTCGCCAATGACGGGCTTGCGGAGCTCGTGCGGAAGCATCCCGACCGCTTCGCGGGCTATGCCGCCGCCCTTCCCATGAACGACCCGGACGCGGCCGTCCGCGAGGCCGAGCGCGCCTTCCGCGACCTCGGCGCCAATGCCGTGCAGATCCACAGCAACGTCGGCGGCGCGCCGCTCGACGAGGAGCGCTTCTTTCCGATCTTCGAGACGGCGGCGAAGCACGGCAAGCCCGTCTGCCTTCATCCTTCGCGCGGCAACGAGGTGACGGACTACGTCACCGAGGAGAAGTCCAGGTACGAGATCTGGTGGACCTTCGGCTGGCCCTACGAGACCTCGGCCGCCATGGCGCGGCTGGTCTTCGGCGGCGTGATGGACCGCCTGCCCGAGCTCAAGATCCTGGCCCACCATCTCGGCGCCATGGTGCCCTATTTCGAGGGGCGCGTCGGGCCCGGCTGGGACCAGCTGGGCAAGCGCACCACGGACGAGGACCTGTCGGGCGTGCTGTCCGGGCTCAAGCGGCGGCCGCTGGAGTACTTCAAGGACATGTACGCCGACAGCGCCGTGTTCGGCTCGCGCGCGGCCACCGTCTGCGGGCTGGAGTTCTACGGTGCCGACAAGGTCCTCTTCGCCTCCGACTGCCCCTTCGATCCCGAGCGCGGGCCCGGCTACATCCGCGAGACGATCAAGGTGCTGGAAAGCATCGACATGCCCGAGGAGCAGCGGCTGAAGATCAATCACCGCAACGCCGAGGCCTTCTTCGGCCTCGCCCCGCGCTGAGCACGGCCGGGCGGCGGGGCGGGGTGCCCCGGCCGCCCGGCGCGGAACAAGGAACGCGACGCCGGTTCAACGGCGCGCCACGAGAGCAAGGGAGGTCCAGCATGCTCACCCGCAGACAGGCCGCGGCCGCCGGCCTTGCCGCGCTCGCGGCTCCCGGTGCGGCCATGGCCCAAGGGATGGCCCAGGGGGTGGCCCAGGGGGGCGCGGCGCCGGCCACACGCCTGCCGGATGGGCCGGTGAACATCATCGTCGGCTCCACGCCCGGCACCGGCAACGACATCCTCGCGCGCCTCATGCAGCCCTTCCTGCAGCAGCGCCTGGGCCAGCCCATCGTGGTGGAGAACCGCACGGGGGCCAGCGGCATCATCGCCGCCCAGGCCGTGAGCCGCGCGGCGCCGGACGGGCGGACCCTGCTGGTGCTGGGCGATCCCTTCGTCACCAGCCCCAGCCTGACCAAGAACCTGCCCTATGATCCCGAAAGCGGGTTCACCTTCCTGATCCGCCTGGCCAGCGCCTTCGTGGTGCTGGCGGTCAAGACCGACTCCCCCATCCGGGACCTGCGGGGGTTCGTGGAAATGGCGCGGGCCAGGCCGGGGCAGCTCAACTACGCCTCCCCCGGCAACGGCACGCCGCATCACATGATCATGGAGCTGTTCAAGGTCACCAACGGCCTGGACGTCGCGCATGTGCCCTATCGCGGCGCCTCCCAGGCCGTGCAGGACCTGATCGGGCAGCGGATCGACGCCATGATGCTGCCTGTCCATGTCGCCCTGCCGCTGGCGCGGGAGGGGCAGGTCCGCATCCTCGCGCTCGGTGCCGACCGCCGCCTGCCGGAGGCGCCGGAGGTGCCCACCATGGCCGAGGCGGGCTTCCCCATGACCAATGCCACCCTCTGGTTCGGGCTGTTCGGCCCGCCCAACATGCCGCCCGTCCTGGTCGCCCGCATCAACGCCGAGGTGAACGCCTGGCTGGCCCAGCCCGAAACCAAGGAGCGGCTGCGTGCCCAGGGCCTGGTGGGCGATGGCGGCACGCCGGAGTTCTTCCGCCAGGGCATCCTGTCCGACCTCCGCCACTGGGCCCAGGTGATCCGGGAGGCCGGCATCAAGGCGGACTGAGGCAGGGACGCGGGCGCCGGCCGGGGAAGCAGGGGAAAAGCATGGCCGGAAATGTCCGGGTGGGAACCGCCGGGTGGAGCATCCCGGGCCAGCACGCGGCCGCCTTTCCGGCCGGGGGAAGCCACCTGGAGCGCTACGCCCGCGTGCTGCCCGCGGTGGAGATCAACTCCTCCTTCTACCGTCCGCACCGCCCCTCGACCTATGCGCGCTGGGCCGCCAGCGTGCCGCCCGGCTTCCGCTTCGCGGCCAAGCTGCCGCGCGCGATCACCCATGAGCGGCGGCTGGACGGGGCCGCCGAACCGCTCGCGCGCTTTCTGGGCGAGGTGGAGTCGCTGGGGGACCGGCTGGGGCCCTTGCTGATCCAGCTGCCGCCCAGCCTGCGCTACGACGCGGCGCTGGTGGAGGGTTTCCTGTCGCTTCTGCGCGGCCGGTTCGACGGCCTCCTGGCCTGCGAGCCGCGCCACCCGAGCTGGTTCACGGACGCGGCGGAGGCGCGGCTCGCCGGCTTCCGGGTCGCGCGGGTGGCGGCCGATCCGGCGGTGGTGCCGCGGGCGGCGGAGCCGGGCGGCTGGACGGGCCTGTCCTATCGCCGCCTGCACGGGTCCCCCGAGATGTACCGCTCCGCCTACGGCCCCGGCCTCATCGCGGCCACGGCGCGGGAGATGGACGGGGAGGGCGGGCGTGAGGCCTGGTGCATCTTCGACAACACCGCCCTCGGAGAGGCCACCGGCGATGCGCTGCAACTCCTCGGGCGGATCGCGGGATAGGAGCGCGGCGCCGGCCGGGCCATGATCGCGCCTGCCGACCGGAGAACGCCCCGTGAAGATTCCCGACCTTGCCTTCACCGTCACGGACTGGTCCGCCGTGCCCGCGACGCGGCACGCCGGCGAAACGGGCGAGGCGCTGTGGCGAAGCTTCACCGTGGGCGACCTGCGGGTGCGGATGGTGGAATACACGCCGGGCTACCTGGCCGACCACTGGTGCGACCGCGGCCATGTGCTGACGGTGCTGGAAGGGGAGTTGGAGACCGAGTTGCGGGATGGCCGGCGCTTCACGCTGAAACCGGGCATGAGTTACCAGGTGTCGGATTTCGGCGACGCGGCGCACCGGTCCTCGACGAAAACCGGCGTTCGGCTGTTCATCGTGGATTGAGGCCCGCCGCTCAGGCGAGGAGCAGCCGCGCCATCCAGTAGCCCGCCGCCCCCACCGCCGCCGCGGCGGGCAGGGTGATCACCCAGGCCCAGACGATCCGCCGCGCCACGCCCCAGCGCACGGCGGAGGCGCGCCGCGCCGCGCCCACGCCCACGATGGAGCCGGTGATCGTGTGGGTGGTGGACACGGGGATGCCCAGCCAGGTAGCCCCGAACAGCGCCAGCGCGCCGCCGGATTCGGCGCAGAAGCCCTGGATCGGCCGCAGTTCCGTGATGCGCGAGCCCATGGTGCGCACGATGCGCCAGCCGCCCATCAGCGTGCCCAGCGCCATGGCCGCGTGGCAGCTGATCACCACCCAGAAGGGCACGTGGAACTCCGCCCCCAGCATTCCCTGGGAGTAAAGCAGCACCGCGATCAGCCCCATGGTCTTCTGCGCGTCGTTGCCGCCATGGCCCAGGCTGAACAGGCAGGAGGAGAGGAGCTGCATCACCCGGAAGCGCCGGTCCACCGCGAAGGGCGTGGAGCGGCGCACGGCCCAGGGCGCCCGGGCATGGGGTGGGTAACGCGCCAGGCCGGGCGGCGAAAGGGCGGGATCGCCCGGGATAGACGGTCGCTTGCCCCCTGTTCCCCGGCCGCCTAGCGTCCGCCTCCGCCAGGGAAGGGCTTGCGCCGCCGCTCATGCTGTTCCAGCAGATCCGCCTTTTCGTCGCGGTCACCGAGGCCGGCAGCTTCACCACGGCGGCCCGGGCGCTGAACCTCTCCCAGCCCGCCCTCGGCGCGCAGGCCAAGAATCTGGAGGCGTCGCTGGGCGTGCGGCTGCTGGAGCGGCACTCGCGCGGCATCGCCCTGACGCCGGCCGGGCGGGCCTTCCTGGTGGAAGCGAAGGCCGTGCTGGCCGCGGTGGAACGCGCGCGCGCCGCCGTGGCGCCTTTCGCCGGCCGCAGGGAGATGCCCGTTGTGCTGGGCTTCACCCCCACCTCCGGCCGCACCCTGGTGCCGGACCTGCTGACGGAGGCCGCGCAGCGCCTGCCCGAATTGCGGCTCCAGCTTCGCGCGGGCCTTTCGGACGACCACCGGCGCGGGCTGCTCGCCGCCTCCGACCTCGACGCCGCCTTCTGCTACGACCCCGAGCCGCACGAGGCGCTGCTGATCCACCCGCTCTATGAGGAGGACCTGTTTCTGGTCGGCGCGCCCGGGCTGGTGGACCGTGCCCTCGGCCCGATCCCGCTGGCGGAGGTGGCGCGCCTGCCCCTGATGCTGGAGCAGCGCCCCCACGGGGCCCGGCGCATCATCGAGGAGGCCGCCCGCTCCATCGGTGCCCGGCTGGACGTGGGGCTGGACGTGGAGCCGGCCGAGGTGAAGCGCGCCCTGATCATGCGCCGCGGCCACTGCACCCTGGTGCCCTACGGCCTGTTCATGGAGGAGATCGCGGCCGGGCTGATGGGCGCCCGCCGCGTCGTGGCCCCGCCGATCCACCGGACGCTGGCGCTGGCGATGCGGCGCACCCTGCCGGCGGTGGTGGTGCAGGGGCTGCTGGCGCTGGTGCGCCCGATCGCCCGGCGCAAGATCGAGGAGGGCGCCTGCGGCTGGCGCGCCCCGCCCGCGGGCGGCGGGTGAGGGGACGCCTTCCCCGGACGGAGGACGGTGCGCCCTAGGCCAGCGGCAGCGCCCAGCCCTCCACCGCCTCCATCAGCGCCAGGTCCGCCCCGCGCGGGCCGATAACCGAGAGGCCGACCGGGCACCCGTCCAGCAGGCCCACCGGCATGGAAACCTGCGGCAGCCCGCCCAGCCCGGCGATGCAGGTCAGCGTCATCGCGCGCGTGCGGAAGGCGTCCAGCTCCGCCGCGGGGGTGGCGAGGCGGGGGGCGATCCCGGGGGCGGTGGGCAGGAGAAGCGCGGTGCCGGGCGTCAGGGCCGCGTCCAGCACCCGCAGCGCCGCCTGACGCCCGGCCTCGGCGGCCTCTCCCATCTCCCCGGTCAGGCTCGCGGCCCAGGCGAAGCGGTCGCGGATGCCCGGGCCAAAGGCGGGCTCCACCGCCGCCACCCATTCGCCGTGCGTGCGCCAAG
>Ga0210040_10001062_pt1 | contig 43061 bp, 38 predicted proteins | sample CryGeyCG12114_NA_FD_185462 | JGI IMG/M metagenome (GOLD analysis project Ga0210040, IMG submission 185462) | Groundwater microbial communities from aquifer - Crystal Geyser CG19_WC_8/21/14_NA (SPAdes) (version 2) | ecosystem: Environmental > Aquatic > Deep subsurface > Groundwater | place: USA...
CGTGGCGCTCCTCGGCGCCAACGGCGCGGGCAAGTCCACCACGCTCAAGGCCATCAGCGGCCTCCTCAAGACCGAGGAAGGAGAGGTCACCCGCGGCGAGGTGCGCTTCGGCGGCGTGCGGATCGACGGCATCGATCCGCACGAGATCGTCCGCCGCGGCATCTTCCAGGTCATGGAGGGCCGCCGCATCGTGGCCGACATGACCTGCCTCGAGAACCTCCGCCTCGGCGCCTACACGCGGCGCGACAACGAGGTGAAGCGCGACATCGACATGGTCTACGGCTTCTTCCCGCGCCTGAAGGAGCGCACCGGCCTCGCCGGCTATCTCTCGGGGGGCGAGCAGCAGATGCTCGCCATCGGCCGCGCGCTCATGGCCCGCCCGAAGCTCATCCTCATGGACGAGCCCTCGATGGGCCTCTCGCCGCTTCTGGTGAAGGAGGTCTTCGGCATCATTCGCCGGATCAACCAGGAGCTGGGCGTGACCATCCTTCTGGTGGAGCAGAACGCCCGCATGGCGCTCTCCGTCGCCGATTACGGCTACGTCATGGAGCAGGGCAAGGTGGTGCTGGACGGAACCGCGGCGTCGCTGGCGGAGAACGAGGACGTGAAGGAGTTCTACCTCGGCGGGCACGGCGCCGAGCGGAAGTCCTTCCGCAACCTCAAATCCTACAAGCGCCGGAAGCGCTGGCTGTGAGCGCCCATCTCGATGCGCTGGAAACCCGCGCGCCGGAGGAGCGCGAGGCGGCCCTGATGGCGCGGCTTCCCGGCTTCCTCGGGCGCGCCGCAGCGGGTTCCGCCCATGCCGCGCGCGTGCTGGCCGGCGCCGCACCGGCCGCGATCCGCTCTCGCGCAGCCCTCGCGCAGCTGCCGCTGACGCGCAAGTCCGACCTCATCGCCGCCCAGGCCGATGCGCCGCCCTTCGCGGGGCTGAACGGCGTGCCCGTGGCCTCGCTCGCCCGCATCTTCGTCTCGCCCGGGCCGATCCACGAGCCGCAGGGACAGGGCGTGGACACCTTCCGCTTCGCCCGCGCGCTGCACGCGACCGGCCTTCGCGCCGGCGACATCATGCAGAACTGCTTTGCCTACCACTTCACCCCCGCCGGCTTCATGCTGGAGGGAGGCGCCCGCGCGCTGGGCTGCCCGGTGATCCCCGCCGGCACCGGCAACACCGAGGCCCAGGCCCGCGCCATGGCGCATCTGCGCCCGCGGGCCTATTCCGGCACGCCGGACTTCCTGAGGACCATCCTCGAGCGCGCCGACGAACTCGGCCTCGACGTGTCCTCTCTCCGCCTCGGCCACGTCTCGGGCGGCCCCTTCCTGCCGGCGCTGCGCCGCTTCTATGGGGATCGCGGCCTCACCGTGCTGCAATCCTACGCCACCGCCGAATGCGGCGTGATCGCCTATGAGAGCGAGGCGCGCGAGGGGCTGATCCTGGACGAGGAGGTGATCGTCGAGATCGTCCGCCCCGGCACGGGCGACCCGGTGGCCCCCGGCGAAGTCGGCGAGGTCGTCGTCACCGTCTTCGACGACGCCTATCCCCTGATCCGCTTCGCCACCGGCGACCTCTCCGCCTTTTTGCCGGGCACGAGCCCCTGCGGCCGCACCAACGCGCGCATTCGCGGCTGGATGGGCCGCGCCGACCAGGCGGCCAAGGTCCGGGGCCTTTTCGTGCGGCCGGAGATGGTCGCGGAGATCGCGCGCCAGTGCCCGGTTCCCGGCCGCATGCGCCTCGTTCTCTCCGAGGAGGAGGGACGCGACCGGATGGAGCTGCGCGCCGAGGCACCGGAGGACGACGCCCTGCACCGGCGCCTGTCGGATGCCCTTCAGGCCGTCACGCGCCTGCGGGGGGAGGTGGCCCTGGTTCCACCGGGCAGCCTGCCGAACGATGGCCGCGTGGTGGACGACACCCGCCCGCTCCCGGACTGAGCGCTTACCCGGCTGCCGGCTTGCGCAACCGGTAGCCCAGCGCCTCCGCCATGTGCCCGCGCGTCACGGTGGGCGTGCCCTCCAGGTCGGCGATGCTGCGCGCCACGCGCAGGGCGCGGATCAGCCCGCGGTTGGAAAGGCCCAGCCGCTCCGCCGCGCCCTCGGCGAAGGCGAGGGCCGCGTCCTCGAAGCCCTCGCGGATGGCCTCGACCGGCGCCTCGGAGTTGGTCGTGAAGCCCATGCCCTCGTAGCGCCGCCGCTGCGCCGCCCGTGCCGCGTCCACGCGGGCGGCCACGGTCTCGCTCGTCTCGCCCGCCGGGGCCCGCGCCAGTTCCCGCGGCGCGATCGGCTGCACCTCGATGGTGAGGTCGATCCGGTCCAGCAGCGGGCCGGAAAGCTTGCCCTGGTAGGTCTCGCCGCAGCGCGGCGCCTGCCCGCATTCCCGCCCGGCATGGCCGAGATAGCCGCAGCGGCAGGGATTCATCGCCGCGACCAGCTGCACCCGCGCGGGATAGGACACATGCGCCGCGGCCCGGCTGACCGTGACCCGCCCGCTCTCCAGCGGCTGGCGCAGCGCTTCCAGCGCGGGGCGCGGGAATTCGGGCAGCTCGTCCAGGAACAGCACCCCGCGATGCGCGAGGCTCACCTCGCCCGGCCGCGCGCGTGGCCCGCCGCCGGTCAGCGCGGCCTGGGAGGCGGAGTGGTGCGGGTCCCGGAAGGGCGGGCGGGCGCTGATCCGCCCGGCCTCCAGCCCGCCCGCGACCGACCGCACCAGACTCACCTCCAGCGCCTCCGCCGGCGTGAGGTCGGGAAGCAGTCCGGGCAGCCGCGCCGCCAGCATGGATTTGCCCGAGCCAGGCGGCCCGATCATGAGCAGGTTGTGAGACCCAGCCGCCGCGATCTCGATGGCGCGCTTGGCGCTTTCCTGCCCGCGCACCTCCGACAGGCAGGCCCCGCGCGCCTCGCGCGGCATGGGGGCGGGCGGGGGCGGTGGCGAGAGAGCCTGCCGGCCCTGGAAATGCGCGATCAGGCTCCGCAGGTCCGGCGCGGCCAGCGCTTCCGTCGCCCCCGCCCAGCTCGCCTCCGCGCCCTGCGAGGCCGGGCAGACGAGCCCGAGTTCCCGCTCCGAGCAGGCGAGGGCCGCCGGCAGAACCCCGGCCACCGGCCCGATCGTCCCGTCGAGCGCCAACTCCCCCATGGCGGCGAAATGCGCGACCTCGTCCACCGGGATCACCCCCATGGCCGCCAGCAGGCCGAGCGCGATCGGAAGGTCGAAATGGCTGCCCTCCTTCACGAGGTCGGCCGGCGCCAGGTTCACCAGGATGCGCTTGGGCGGCAGGGAAAGGCCGAGCACCGACAGCACGGCACGCACCCGCTCCCGGCTCTCGCCCACCGCCTTGTTGGGCAGGCCGACCACGGTGAAGGCGGGCAGTCCGGCGGCCACCTGCACCTGCACCTCGACGGGAACCGCCTCGACCCCGTGGAAGGAGAAGGTGGTGACGCGCGCGAGGCTCAACCCCAGGTCCCAAGGAAGCGCGCCAGCAGGCCGCCGATCACCTCCGTGTTGTAGCCGCCCTCCTGGATGATGGCGGCGGGCAGGCGCATTCCGGCGATGGCCGCGCCCGCCCGGGCGAAGCCGTCCTCCGTCACGCGCAGCGCCGCCAGGGGCTCGTGCTCGGAGGCATCGAAGCCCAGCGACACCACGAGCGCCTCGGCCCCGAAGGCCTGCACGCGGGCGATCCCGGCGGCGACGGCGTCCAGCCAGGGGCCGTCGCCCGTGCCCATGGGCTGGGGCAGGTTCAGGTTGAACCCGGCGCCGTCGCCCGCGCCCGTCTCGGAGGCATGACCGACGAACCAGGGGTAGTAGCCGTCGGGATCGGCATGCACCGAGACGGTCAGCACATCCGGGCGGGACCAGAAGATGCCCTGCGTGCCGTTGCCGTGATGGCTGTCGATGTCCAGCACGGCCACGCGCGCCGCCCCGGCGTCCCGCAGGGCCTGCGCGGCCAGCGCCGCGTTGTTGATGTAGCAATGCCCGCCCGCGCGCGCCGCGTAGGCGTGATGCCCCGGCGGCCGGCAGAGCGCATAGGCCGTTCCGCCCCGCGCGGCGACCTCGGACGCGGCCAGGGCGCAGCCCGCCGCGGCGGCCGCGGCCTCATGCGTGCGCGGGCCGACCGGGCAGGCCGTGTCCGCCGTGTACCACCCGGCCCGCCCCACGGCCCTGGTTGATGGCCGGGCGCCTTGCGCCAGCATCTCCGGGGAAGGATGGATGTTCGCCACCACCTCCGCCCCGGCGCCCGGCATGGCCGCCCATTCGGCGGGCGCGTCGCGCAGCCAGTCCAGGTAGTCCGGCGCATGGACGCGTTCCAGCGCCGCGCGGCCGGGCAGGGGCGGAACCTCCGCCGCGATGCCGAGCGTCCGCAGCCCGTCCCGCAGGGCCGCCGCCCGCGCGGGCACCTCGAAGTTCGGGCGCAGCACGCCGCGCATGAGAAAGAAGGCCGGCGCATGCGCCGATTCCAGCGGATGGTCGAAGGCTTGCATGGCCCGGGACCCTATGGGCGCACCGGAAGCTTGTCCACGCGCCTCGACACCGTGCGCGAAGCGCGTAGCCTGCCGCCCCGCCACACTGCCAGGACCATTCATGCCCGATCTCGACCCCGGTGCCCGAAGCGCCATTCTGGACGCCGTCAAGGCTCTGGAAGGGGAGGCGGTGGACCGCCTCGCCGCCCTGGTCCGCTGCGACTCCACGCTCGGGCGGGAGGCCGGCGCGCTGGACCTCATGGCCGCGAACTTTGAATCCCTCGGCCTCGCCGCCCGCCGCATCCCGACCGTGCCGGAGGCGCTGCGCGACCACCCGGGCTTCTCACCCCCGCTGATCTCCTATGACGGTCGGGACAACGTGGCGGCCATCCACACCCCGCGCGAGGTGCGCGGCCGGAGCCTGGCGCTGCAGGGCCACGTGGACGTGGTGCCCGAGGGCGCGGCCGACCTCTGGATCACCCCGCCCTTCGAGCCCTCCGTGCGCGATGGCCGGATGTACGGCCGCGGCGCCGGGGACATGAAGGCGGGGATCGTCTCCTACCTCACGGCCTTCCAGGCCCTGCGCCTCGCAGGCCTGCAGCCCGCCGCCCCCGTGCAGATGCAGGCCGTGATCGAGGAGGAGTGCACCGGCAACGGCGCGCTGGCCACCATGCTGGCCATGCCCCGCACCGACGCGGTGGTGATCCCCGAGCCAGGCCCCTCCATGGCCGCCATGTACTCGGCGGAGGTGGGCGTGGTCTGGGCCTGGGTCACCGTCACCGGCCGCCCGACGCATGTGCGCGACATGCACGCGGGCATCAACGCCATCGAGGCCGCCATGGGCATCGCGCGCCGCTTCAAGGACTACGAGAACGAGCGCAACCGCGCCGAGAACGTCCACGCCGCCTTCCGGGGCGTGAACCACCCGGTGAACGTCAACCTCGGGACCATCGAGGGCGGCGAGTGGAACAGCAGCGTGCCCACCCGCGCCCGCATCGGGCTCCGCGTCGGCGTCATGCTCGGCTACAGCGCGGCCCAGACCAAGGCGGACATCGAGCGCATCGTGGCCGAGGCCGCCGCCGACCCGGCGCTGCGCGGCACCAAGGTCGCGCTCGAGTTCAAGGGCTTCATGGCCGATGCCTGCGCCTTTGACATGGAAAGCGAGATCTGCCGCCTCGCCCGCCGCTCCTACGCCGAGGTGACGGGCAGCGAGCTGCGCGACTACCCCGCCACCGGCCTGACCGATGGCCGCTTCTTCACCCTCTACCAGAACACGCCCGTCGCCTGCTTCGGCCCGGACGCGCAGGAGATCCACGGCATCGACGAGAGCGTGTCCCTCGCCTCCATGCACGCCATCACCCGCAGCATCGCGCTGCTGATGGCCGAGTGGTGCGGGGTGGAGCGCGCGGCATGACCAACATCCCCTTCTCCGGCGCGCGCCTCTGGGACTCGCTGATGGAGATGGCGCGGATCGGCGCCACGCCGAAGGGCGGCTGCAACCGCCAGACGCTGACCGAACTGGACGGGCAGGGAAGGGCGCTCCTGGCGCGCTGGGGCAGGGAGGCCGGCCTGACCCTCACCACCGACCGGCTGGGCAACATGGCGCTGCGCCGCCCCGGCCGCGATCCCGCCCGCCGGCCCGTCGCCATCGGCAGCCATCTCGACACGCAGCCCACGGGCGGCAAGTTCGACGGCGTGCTCGGCGTGCTCGCGGGGCTCGAGGTGATGCGCGCCCTGCACGAGGCGGGGGCCGAGACGGAGGCGCCGCTGCTTCTGATCAACTGGACCAACGAGGAGGGCGCCCGCTTCTCGCCGCCCATGATGGGCAGCGGCGCCGCCATGGGCGCCTTCTCCGAGGCCGAGGTGCTCGACATGCGCGACCCCGACGGCATCCGCTTCGGCGACGCGCTTTCCGCCATCGGCTGGGCGGGCGATGCCGAGCCCGCCGCGCTGCGGAACCTCGACGCCTATTTCGAGCTGCACATCGAGCAGGGCCCGGTCCTGGAGCGGGAGGGCCTGGATGTCGGCGTCGTCACCCACGCGCTCGCCCAACAGTGGTTCGACGTGACCGTCACCGGCGAGGAATCCCATGCCGGCGGCGCCATGTCCCACCGGCGGGACGCGCTGGTGGCCGCGGCCAGCCTCGTGCAGGCCGTGGAGCGCATCGCGCGGGAGGCGGGCGGCGATGGCCGGGGCACGGTCGGGCGCATCGCGGTCGAGCCCTCCAGCCGCAACGTCGTCCCCTCCCGCGCCACGTTCAGCGTCGATTTCCGCAACGGCGACGAGGTCACGCTGGACCGCATGGCGGCCGCCCTGCGCGAGAGCGCCGGGGCCGCCGCGGCGGAGCGCGGCGTGGGCGTGGAGGTCACCCCCTTCTGGGCCTTCCCGCAGACGCCCTTCGACCCCGCGCTCGCCCAGCGCCTGCGCGACGCCGCTGCGGCGCGGGACATCCCCTTCCGCGACATGCCCACCGGCATCGGCCACGACGCCGTCTATGTTGCCCGCGAGGTGCCCAGCGTCATGATCTTCACGCCCTGCCTCGGCGGCATCAGCCACAACGAGGCCGAAAGCATCACCCCTGCCCAGGCCGAGGCCGGAATGCTCGTGCTGGCCGATGCCGTGATCGCCACGGCCGGTCTGGCGGGGGCCGCCTGATGCGCATCGCCATCGGCGGCTTCCTTCACGAGAGCCACTCCTTCGCCCCGGTTCCCACGGGCTGGCAGGACTTCGCCGAGCCCGGCGGCTGGCCCGTCCCCATGCGCCCGGCCACCCTGCTGGACGGGCTGCGCGCAACCGGCGTCCCGGCCGCCGGCGCCATCGCCGCGGCCGAGCGCAGCGGATTGCAGGTCGCCCCCCTCTCCTGGGCCTTCGCGAACCCCGCAGGCCCCGTGACCGCGGAGGCCTTCGAGCGCGTGGCCGCCTGGATCGTCGCCGACCTGTCGGACGCCATGGCGGCAGGCCCGCTCGACGGCATCTACCTCGACCTGCACGGCGCCATGGTCGCCGATGCCTTCCCGGACGCCGAGGGCGAGCTGCTCCGCCGCGTGCGCGCGGTGGCCGGGCCGGACATGCCGGTGGTGTGCAGCCTGGATCCGCACTGCAACCTGACGGCGGAAATGGTCGAGCGCTCCGACGCCGTCTCGCCCTTCCGCACCTATCCGCACGTGGACATGAAGCAGGCCGGCGCCCGCGCGCTGCGACTGCTGGTGGAGCGCGCCCGCCGCGGGCGGCCCTTCGCCCGTGCCTTCCGCCAGGTGGACTTCCTGCTGCCCATCACCAGCCAGTGCACGCTGGTGCCCCCGATGAGCGAGGTTTTCGCCGAGCGGGAGCGGATCGCCACCCGCCACGGCGTGTCGGAACTCGCCTTCTGCTTCGGCTTTCCTTATGCGGACTTCCCGGGCTGCGGCATGGCCGTCGCCGCCTATGCCGCCGACCAGGCCGCGGCCGACGCCGCTGCCGACGAGTTCCTGGCCCTTCTGCACCGGCGCGAGCGCGACTTCGCCGGGGAGATCCTGCCCGCCGACCGCGCGGTGGCCGAGGCGATGAAGGGCTCGGCCTCCCGCCCCGTGGTGCTCGCCGACACGCAGGACAATCCCGGCGGCGGGGGGCATGGCGACACAACCGGCCTGCTCGCCGAGCTGGTGCGGCAGAAAGCCATCAAGGCCGTGCTCGGTTCCATCAACGACGCCGAAAGCGCGCAGGCCTGCCACAAGGCGGGAGAAGGAGCGACGCTCTCGCTGAAGCTCGGCGGCAAGAGCGACGGCACCCCGCTCGACGCCACCGCGCGGGTGCTGCGCCTGTCCAACGGCCGCTTCACCTGCACGGGCGCGATGGCCGGCGGCAACCCCGCCGATCTCGGACCCTCGGCGCTGATCAGCATCGGCGGCGTGCGCGTGATCGTCACCAGCCGCAAGATGCAGGCCTACGACCTCGCGCTGTTCCGCCACCTCGGCGTGGAGCCGGCGGAGGAAAAGATCGTGGCCGTGAAGTCCAGCGTGCATTTCCGCGCCGATTTCGGCCCGATCGCCGAGCGCGTGCTGGTGGTGGCCGCTCCCGGCCCGGTGGTCGCGGACCCGGCCACGCTGCCCTTCCGCAACCTTCGCCCGGGGTTGCGCCTTCGCCCCGGAGCGAACGCCACGACGGGATAGACACGATGTTCAGCCACGTGATGGTCGGCGCCCGCGACGTGGAGGCGATGGCGCGCTTCTACGACGCCGTGCTGCTCCCGCTCGGCCTGGAGCGAGGGCCGGATTCGGTGGCCGGCCCGAGGGGCGTCTGCTGGCGCGCGCCCGGACAGCGCCACCCCACCTTCGACGTGCAGGAGCCCTTCGACGGCAACCCGCCCTCGCCGGGAAATGGCTGCATGGTCGCCTTCATGGCGCCGGACCGCGCGGCGGTGGACGCCGCACACGCCGCCGCACTGGCCCATGGCGGCTCGGACGAGGGCGCCCCGGCGCTTCGCGCCCGCTACGCCCCCGATTATTACGGCGCCTATATGCGCGATCCCGAGGGCAACAAGCTCCACGTCGTCCATCGCGGCCCATGACCCCCCGCGTTTCGCGCATGGCCGCGCTCCCGCCCGGCTTTCCCGTGCTGCGTGACGCCGCGCTGGGGGAGGGCTGGAAAATGCTCCGCGTGCTGGAGGAGGACATGGCCAGCGGCGCGATGCGCTTCGCCGCGCCGGGCGAGGGGCTTTTCGTGGCCTGGCGCGGCGGGGCCCTGGCCGGGATCGCCGGGCTGACGGTCGATCCCTACGCCGAGACCGACACCGTGGCACGGGTCCGGCGCCTCTATGTCGCGCCGCCGCAGCGTCATCATGGCGTGGGGCGCGCGCTGCTCGAGGCCATGGCCGCCTCGGCGGCGGAGGGTGGCTTCCGAGCGGTGCGCGTGCGCGCGCCGGCCGCGGCCGGGCGCTTCTACGAAGCCTGCGGCTTCCTGCCGGCCCTGCTCCGTTCCGCCACCCATATGCGGCCGCTCTGAGAGCAGTAGGCGGTCAGAGGCGGGCGGCGGTGTCCTCGAGCCGGCGCGCGGCCTCCCGGGCGGCCTGCACGTCGAGCGCCGTTGCCGTAACCGCGCGGTCCCAGCCATGCACGCTGGCCTGCAGCTTCGCGGTGCTGTCGCGCAGAACGTAGAGGTTCTCGCGGAGGTCGTTCAGCGCGGCGCGCTGCTCGTTCTGCGCGGCGGCGAGCAGCCGGAGGGCGGCCTGGAGACGCTCCTGCGGACTGCGCGAAAGGGTGAGAATATCGGCCATGCTCTTGCTCCCCGGCGAATTACGAAAGCCTTAACGTTTCGCCGGGAACAAGACACTTCTAATTATCGTTAACGTGTTTCACTTTTTTGCACATGAACGGCAGCGGGCCGCGGGGTTTCCCCCGCGGCTCTTTCGATCGCCGGAGCCGGAGGGTTCTACTTGCCCTCCAGCCGGGCCACCGCCTGTCCGGCGGAGGACTGCGCGGAAACCGCGCCCGGCACCACCTGCGCCACGGCGGCCGGCACGGCCGCCACCAGCGCCATCGAGACCGCGGCCAGGTAGGGAACGGACTGCACCAGCAGGATCACGGTCCAAAGGATCGCCTCCCAGGTGCCGCCGCGATGCGCCAGCGTGATGCCGGCGGCGGCGAGCCACAGAAGAAGCATGATCATGCCCTCCTGGCGGGCCGTCATCAGGCCCTGGAGCAGCGCGGGCGCGTTCTCCATCTTCGGGGTGCGGGCGAAGTGGGCCCGCCGCTTGAAAAAGCCCTGCCACACCGCCTTGCCGATGGTGTGCGTCAGCGCCAGCCCGCCGAGCGCCGCCCCCAGCCGGTCCCACGGACCGCAGGCGACGCGGGCGCGGTACAGGGTCCAGATCTGTGCCAGCTTGAACGTGAACAGGCCGAGGCTCGGGATCATGAAGAGGGTGATCGGGAACTCGTCCGACAGGCCGACCGAGACCAGCGCCGTCCGGAGCCCTTCGGTCGCAAGGTCCAGCCCGAAGAAGTCGATCGTGGGATAAAGCCGCGTCAGCGGGATCAGCACCAGCCCCACCGACCAGAGCAGCCCGCCCAGCACGAAGGCCAGCCCCAGCGCGTCGCCCAGCCACGGCATCCAGCCCATCACGAAATGGAAGCGCTGTCCCTGCGTCAGGCTGCGGTTGAGGGGGTTGAGCAGAGCCCGCCAGTGGCCCTTCACGATCTGCACGGCGCCGAAGGCCCAGCGGTGACGCTGCTTGCGATAGGCCGAGAAGTCGTCGGGCATGACGCCACGGCCCATGGAGTCCGGGCAGTACACGGCTTCCCAGCCCTGGCGCATCAGCCTGAGGCCGAGCTCGCTGTCCTCGCAGATGCACCACTCCGCCCAGGCCTTGCCGCCCACGGCCGCGTCCTCGAGCGCGGACTTGCGGATCAGCGTCATGGTGCCGTGCTGGATGATGGCGTTTCGCTCGTTGCGCGTGACCATGCCGGCCCGGAAGAAGCCCGCGTATTCCCAGAACATCAGCCGCTTGAACAACCCGCCCTGGCTGTCCCGGTAGTCCTGTGGGGATTGCGTGAAGCCGACCTCGGCGCGGCGGAAGAAGGGCACCATGCGGCGCAGCCAGTCCGGCCGCACGGTGTAGTCGCTGTCCAGCACGCCGATCACGGCGGCGTCCGGCGCGGTCTCGCGCAGCGCGAAGTTCAGCGCGCCCGCCTTGAAGCCGGGCCAGCGGCCCAGGTGGAAGAAGCGGAACCGCTCGCCCAGCCGCGCGCAGTGCTCGGCCACCGGCTCCCACAGCGCGGGGTCGGTGGTGTTGTTGTCGATCACCAGCACCTCGAACTCCGGGTAGTCGAGCGCGGCGAGGGCATCGAGCGTTTCCCGGACCATCTGCGGCGGCTCGTTGCAGATGGGCAGGTGGATGGAGACCTTGGGCAGCGGCGTGCCGTCGGCGGCAGGAACCGCCGGCCACTGGCGCTTGCTCACGCGCCCCCAGACCGTCTCGGCCAGCTCGAAGCCGTCGGAGAGCAGGATGGCCAGCAGCAGCACCTGCCCGGCCACCAGCACGCTCCAGACCACGCCGGCGGTGGTGGACATGTAGGTTTCGCTCATGGCCAGCACCACGCCGGTGCCCAGCGCCACGAAGCCCTGGGACAGCACGGCCAGCATCAGCTTGCCCTGCCAGCGGATGTCGGGCCGGCGCGAAAGAAAGAAGAAGGCGGCGAGGAAGGCGGCGAAGCTCGCGCCCATGGCCCAGCCCAGCCAGCGCGGCGTTTCCTGCACGGGCCCGGTCAGCGGCCACTTCTGGGCGCGGTCCAGGTCGTACATGCCCCAGTGCCCGGCCGCGCGCCCCTCGAAGGAGACCTTCCACGGCTGGTCGAAGGCTTCCATGACGAAGTATTCGAGGCCGCGCTGCTCGGCGATGTTGAAGAAGCTCCGCATGAACAGCGCCTGGTTCACGCGGCTGGCGCGGGCCGCGCCCTGCGCCACGCCATCGGAGGGCCAGCCGACCTCGCCGATCACCACGCGCTTGCCGGGGAAGCGCGCCTGCACGGCGTCGTACTTCTCCATGATGAAGCGCAGCGCGTCGTCCACCGGCAGGCCCTCCCAGTAAGGCAGCAGGTGGATGGTGATGTAGTCCACGGCGTCGCCGATCTCGGGATGGTCCATCCAGACGTGCCAGGGCTCGGCCGTGGAGACGGGCTGGCGCACCTGGCGGCGGACCTGCTCGATGTAGCCGACCATCTGCGCGGGCGTCACGTCGCCGCGCAGCACGGCCTCGTTGCCGACCAGCACGCGCTCGACGTTGCGGCTCTCGCGCGCGACCTGCACGAGGCGGCGAAGCTCCGCCGCATTGCGGTCCAGGCGCCGGTCCAGCCAGGAGCCGAGCGTCACCTTCAGGTCGAGGCCGGTGGACCAGGCGATCTCGGGAATGCGCTCCATGCCCCCATGGGCGGCATAGGTGCGGATGTGCCGGGTGAGCGGCGCGACGCGCCGGATATCGCCCTCGATCTGTTCCGGGGTCGGCCAGTTGGTGCCTTCGGCACTCTGCCCGCGCTGGTAGGGCGCGAAGGCGAGGCCGTTCACCTGGCCACGGAAGTCGGGCATGGCCACCGGCCGGTTCAGCGTCCACCACGCGCCGAGATGGCCAAAGGCCACCAGCGCCAGCACCAACAGCGTCGCGCGGTGCCGGGAAAGCCAGCCGACGCGCGGAGGGGGGACGCTGGAGAGCGGCTGGGGGTTGCGGGGCAGGCGCGGGGCAACGAGCGCGTTCATCGCGTGCAGGGCTCCGGCGCAACGCCCCCGGTCCATCGCCCGGCCGATCCGGACTGGCATGAAGAGGGAGGCATCTGCGCTCTCCTGCATTGACGGTGGAGGCTGAGGCGCGCGTCCGGCCCAATCAGGGCAATATTGCGGCGCAGCGGAGTAGCGTTGCACGCTGCAAAACATAGGCGGGGGGCAACTCGCCACCCCGCATCGGTGCTATGCCGGCAAGCCCGTAAGACCCCCACCATTCCGCCACAGGCGAAGGAATCCATCCCCCACCATGTCGGCGCTTCTCGAAATCGGCATCATCATCCTGCTGGTGCTGCTGAACGGCGTCTTCTCCATGAGCGAGCTGGCGATCGTATCCGCGCGCCGCGCCCGCCTCACGGCGCTGGAGCGAACGGGATCCCCGGGCGCCACGGTCGCCATGGAGCTGGCCGACGACCCCCAGCGGTTCCTGCCCACGGTGCAGGTCGGCATCACCCTGATCGGCGTGGTCGCCGGCACCTTCGGCGGTGCGCGGCTCTCGGCCACCCTCGGTCCGGTGCTTGACCGCATCCCCGGCGTCGCCCCCTACGGCACCGAGGCGGCGCTGGTGGTGGTGGTGATGCTGATCACCTACCTCTCCCTCATCCTAGGGGAGCTGGTGCCCAAGCAGCTCGCGCTGCGCCACCCCGAGCGCATCGCGGCACTGGTCGCCCGGCCCATGTCCAAGCTGTCCCGCGTCTCGGCGCCGGTGGTCTGGGTGCTGTCCTCCTCGTCGAACCTCGTTCTGCGCCTGCTGGGTGCCAACCACGCGATCGAACAGTCCGTGACCGAAGAGGAGGTCAAGGCGGTGGTGGCCGAGGGCGCTCAGGCCGGTGCCCTCGAGACTGAGGAGCGCCACATGATCGAGCGCGTCCTGCGCCTGGCCGACAAGCCGATCCGTGCCCTCATGACGCCGCGCCCCGAGATCGTCTGGCTGGACCGCGGCGCGACGCCCGACGAAGTGTCGGAGAAGCTGAAGGGCGAGACGGTGAACCGCTTCATCGTGGCGGACGGTCGGGTGGACAACGTCGTGGGCGTGGTGGCCGCCAAGGACCTGCTGGACCAGGTGCTCTCGGGCCAGCCGCTTTCCGTGGCCTCCGCGCTCCGCCGCCCCATGGTGCTGCCGGATAACCTTTCCGCGCTCGACGCGCTGGAGCGCATCCGCCAGGACCCGCTGGGCCTCGCCCTGGTCATGGACGAGTACGGCTCCTTCGAGGGCGTGGTGACCGCCTCCGACCTGCTGGAGGCCATCGTCGGCGAGCTGGGCCAGCCGGCCAACCTGCCCTCCGCCGGCCCCGCGGTGGAGCGGCACGACGGGAGCCTCCTGCTGGACGGCATGATGCCCAGCGACGAGCTGCGCGCACGCCTGGACCTTCCGGTGCTGCCCCAGCCCGGCACCTACCACACCGTGGCCGGGCTGATGCTGGCCCTGCTGCGCCGGGTGCCGAAGGAGGGCGACCGGATCGTCTTCGCCGGCTGGCGGTTCGAGATCGTGGACATGGACGGGCGCCGCGTGGACAAGATCCTGGTCGCCAAGGACGACGCCATTTCCGCCTGAGGCGGCCTTAAGCCATGATGCGCGCCTCGCCGGAGACGCGCACCGAGGCCCCTGTTTCCTCGGGGATGGTGGCGTGGAGGCGCGACGGCATGCCCATGGCGTCCCCCTGGTGGATGGTGATCCCGCCCCCGTGCGGCCAGCCGGTGTCGCGCAGGTGGCCGCCGAGCGCGGCGGCGGCCGCGCCGGTCGCCGGATCCTCCGCCACGCCGCCCGCCGCGAAGGCGTTGCGGGCGTGAAAGAGGCTCGGGCCCGCCGCGTGCAGCAGCGCCACGGTGACCAGCCCGGCCCTTCCCATCATGGCGGCACCGGCCGCGAGGTCGTAGCGCATGCCGTCCAGCGCCGCCCGCTCGCGAAAGGCCAGGAGGAGGTGCCGCGCCCCCGCCTCGGCGACGGCGGGCGGGATGCGCGGGTCCAGCGCGCCGGGGGGCAGGCCGAACAGGGCGAGGGCCTCCGCGACCAGCGCGGCCGGTGCCGGCGCGCTGCGGGTCGGGGGGGATTGCAGCGCCGCCCGCAGGCCGTTCTCCCGCCAGCCCTCCACCGTGATCCCGCCCTGGTTCAGGCGCAGCCCGAAGCGCCCGTCCCCGAGGGCCAGGGCAAGCGCGGCGCCGAGCGCGATGGTGGCATGGCCGCAGAAGGGCACCTCGATCGCCGGCGCGAAGTAGCGCACGCGCCACTCCCCGTCCTCCGGCGCCGCGAAGGCGGTTTCCGAGTAGCCGACCTCCGCGGCCACCGCCTGCATCGTCGCGGGGTCGGGCAGGCGCTCGCCGATCACGACGCCGGCGGGGTTGCCCCCCGCGCCGCCGCTCGAGAAGGCCGCGATCCGCTGGATCCTCACGCGGCCAGGGCCCTCAGGCGCGCCCGGTGGGCCTGCATCGCGGCCAGGGCCAGCCCGCCGCAGATCCCCAGGTGCTCCACCGCGACGTGCATGTGCGGCACCGCCTCCGCCGGCGGCATGGACCAGAAGGCATGCACCAGCGGGATGGTCAGCAGGGTGAACACCGCCAGAGCCCCGGCGCCCAGCCAGGCATGGCGCCCGTGGATGACCAGCGCCGAGCCCAGAAGCTGGGTGATGATGGTCGCGACCGCGAAGCCGGGCGGGGGATGCAGGCCGAACATGGCCATCTCCGCCTGCGCGCCGCCGAAATCGATCAGCTTCGCCAGCCCGCTGGCCCAGAAGGGCAGGGTGAGCAGGACCCGCATGGCGACGCCGAAGGCACGGCTGTCGAGGATGGCGGCGATCGGCCGTGGCGTTGCGTGCATCTGTGCTCTTCCCCCCGGCCGCGAACCCCGCGCCGCGTCCCCGAGCATGCTTCGCCCGGCGCCGTTTCGCCAGCGCCTCGATTCCGGCGGTGGTTCAGGCGCCGCCGGCGGCCGCCGTCTTGATGATCGGCGCCACGAACTGGGGCTCGGTGTCCCAGGGGAACAGGATCCAGGTGTCCTGGCTGACCTCGGTGATGAAGCTGTCCACCAGGGGCCGCCCGGCGGGCTTGGCGTAGATCGTGGCGAAATGGGCCCGCGGCAGGATGGCGCGCACCACCTTGGCCGTGGTGCCGGTGTCCACGAGGTCGTCCAGCACCAGCCAGCCCGTGCCGTCCCCCGCGGCCGCAGGGGGCTTCACCACGCGCGGCTGGCCCATCTCCTCCTCGTCGTAGGTGACGACGGAGACGCTCTCGATCAGGCGGCAGTCCAGCTCCCGCGCGACGATGGCGGCCGGGATCAGCCCGCCGCGGGTGATGGCGACGATGCCGTTGAAGCCGCCCTCCACCGGCCCCTTGCCCACCAGGCGCCAGGCGAGCGCCTTGGCATCGCGGTGGAGCTGGTCCCAGGTCACGGTGTAGTAGCGGGGCATTCTCGCAATCTTTCAGCAGCGGCTTGGCAGAAGGAGCTTGGCAGGAACCGCCCGGCGGGCAAGCCGGGGGCGGAAAGCCCGGGTCAGAACATCCGGGCGCCGTTGGGAACCGGCTGGTCGGGGCGCAGCAGCACCACCGCGCCGGCCTCGTCGGGCGCGCCGAGCACCAGCACCTCGCTCATGAAGCCGGCGATCCGGCGCGGCGCGAAGTTCACCACGGCCATCACCTGTCGCCCGATCAGCGTTTCCGGCGCGTAGTGCACCGTGACCTGGGCCGAGGAGCGCCGGATGCCGATGCCCTCGCCGAAATCCACCCAGAGCTGGATGGAGGGCTTGCGCGCCTCCGGGAAGGGCTTGGCATCCACCACCGTGCCGGCGCGGATGTCGATGCGGTCGAACTCGTCGAGGGTGGCGGGCGTCTCCATCCGCCGCGCATAGCGGAGGGCCCCGCTTCCTGGAAGAGGCGGGCTGGAAGAGGGGGCGCCGATCCGCTCTAAGCTGGATGGGCGCCGCCCCTGCGGGCCCGGCCGGCGCGCCCGCGGATGGCCCGCGCCACGGAGCGCATACGGACCGCATGCCCGAAGCCCCTCGCGACCGCCTGCGCGCGCTGCCGAAGTCCATCGCCACCGTCTGCCTGTCAGGCAGCCTGCCGGACAAGCTGGAGGCCGCGGCCTCCGCCGGGTTTCAGGGGGTGGAGATCTTCGAGCAGGACCTGCTGACCCATGACGGCCCGCCCGAGGGCATCCGCGAGATGGCGGCGGACCTCAACCTCGCCATCACCATCTTCCAGCCCTTCCGCGACTTCGAGGCGATGCCCGAGCCGCAGCGCCGCCGCAACATGGACCGGGCCGAGCGCAAGTTCGACGTGATGCAGGCGCTGGGCACCGATCTCGTGCTGGTTTGCAGCAACACCCAGCCCTCGGCCCTGGACGACCCGGAGCGGGCCGCCGCCGACCTGCGCGAGATGGCGGAGCGCGCCGCCGCCCGCGGCCTCCGGGTCGGCTACGAGGCCCTCGCCTGGGGGCGCCACGTGAACCGCTGGCGCCAGGCCTGGGACATCGTGCAGCGCGCCGATCACCCCGCGCTGGGCTTGATCCTGGACAGCTTCCACACCCTTTCCCTCGGCGACACGCTGGACGGGCTGTCGGCCGAGGTCCCGGGCGAGCGCATCGCCTTCGTGCAGCTCGCCGACGCCCCGCGCCTGACCATGGACGTGCTCGGCTGGTCACGGCATTTCCGGAACTTCCCGGGGCAGGGGGAGCTGGACGTGCCCGCCTTCACGCGCGAGGTCCTGGCGGCCGGCTATCGCGGCCCCCTCTCGCTGGAGGTGTTCAACGACGAGTTCCGCGCGGCCCCGGCCCGCCGCATCGCGCGCGACGGGCACCGCTCCCTGATCTGGCTGGATTCGGTGATTGCCGCCCCCTCCGTTCCCGCCGCGCCGCTGCCGCCCCCGCCCGCCCTTGGCGGCGTGGAGTTCCTGGAATTCGCGGTGGACGAGGCCCGGGGGCGCGATCTCGCGACCTTTGTTGCCACCCTGGGCTTCCGCCTGGCCGGGCGGCACCGTTCCAAGGCGGTGGAGCTCTGGCGCCAGGGCGGCGTGAACCTCGTGCTGAACGCCGAGCCCGACAGCGCCGCCGCCGGACATTTCGAGCTGCACGGCGCCTCCGTCTGCGCGACCGCCCTGCGCGTGGACAACGCCGCCCGCGCCCTGTCCCGCGCCGAGGCCCTGCTCTGCTCCATCTGGCGCGAGCGCGTGGGGGAGGGGGAGCGCGCCATCCCCGCCGTGCGCGCGCCCGACGGCACGCTGATCTACCTCGTGGAGCCCGGCGCCCGCTCCATATGGGAAAGCGACTTCCACCTCCTGGTGCCGGAGGAACCGGCCGCCCCGGGAGCCCTGGCGCAGGTGGACCACGTGGCCCATGCCCTGACCGGCGGCCAGATGGACGGCTTCGTCCTGTTCCACCGCTCGGTCTTCGGCCTGGAGCCCGGCGCGCCGCTCGACCTGCCGGACCCCCAGGGCCTGGTGCGCAGCCGCGCCATGGCCGACCCCGCCGGGCGGGTGCGAATGCCGCTGAACGTCTCGGAAAGCCGCCAGACGGCGACGGGCCGCTTCGTCTCGGCCATGGCCGGGGCGGGGGTGCACCACGTCGCCTTCTCCACGCCCGACGTGGCGGCCTTCGTGGCCGGGCGCACGGCGCCGATGCTGGAGATCCCCGCCAACTACTACGAGGACCTCGGCGCCCGCTTCGGCCTGGAGGACGAGGCGCTGGCCGCGCTGGAGCGGGGCCACCTCCTCTATGACGGCGACGGCCAGGGCGGCGCCTTCCTTCATGCCTTCACCGTTTCCTTCGAGGATCGCTTCTTCTTCGAGGTGCTGGAGCGGCGCGGCGGCTATGACGGCTACGGCGCCGCCAATGCCGGGGTGCGCATGGCCGCCCAGGCCCGCGCCCGGCCCTGGATGCCCGGCTGAGCCAAGGGGAGCCGGGGGCTTGCGGTGGCGGGCCACCCTGCGCAGGCTCCCCCGATGACCGCCGCCCCGCTGCCCAGCACCCCCAGCTTCCGCCTCGACGGCCAGCGCGCCCTGGTGACCGGCGCCTCCGGCGGCATCGGCCGGGCCGCCGCCGTGGCCCTGGCCGAAGCCGGGGCCGAGGTGGTGCTGGCCGCCCGCCGGATCGAGGCGCTGCGGGAGGCCGCCGAGGCGCTTTCCGCCGCGGGCCACAAGGCCCACGCGCTTGCCCTGGACGTGACAAACCGCGATGCCGTGCGGGCGGCCGTGGAGGCCGAAGGGCCATTCCGCATCCTGGTGAACAACGCCGGCACCAACATCCGCGAGCCCTTCACGGAGGTGTCGGACGAGTCCTTCGACGCCCTGGTCGACCTCAACACGCGCGCCGCCTTCGCCGTGGGCCAGGCGGTGGCGCGCGGCATGGTGGCGGCCGGGCAGGGGGGCGCCATCGTCAACGTTTCCTCGGTGAACGGGCACATCGCCGGGATGAACCGCAGCGTCTACACCGGCACCAAGCATGCGCTGGAAGGCTTCACCAAGGCCTGGGCGGTGGAACTGGCCCAGCACGGCATCCGGGTGAACGCGATCTGCCCGGGCTTCGTGGAAACGCCGCTCACCGAGGGTATCCTCTCGGATACAGCCTTTCGCGCACGGGAATCCCGGCGTATCCCCCTCGGGCGCATCCTGACCGTCGAGGACGTGATGGGCGCGATCATCTTTCTCGCCTCCCCGGCCGCGGCCGGCATCACGGGGGCGAGCCTGCTAATCGACGGGGGGCTTTGTTCCATCTGATGCGCGACCTTCACCTTCCCGGGCGCAGCCCGGCCATGGCCCTCAACGCGATGGCGGCGACTTCCATGCCCGTCGCCACCCTCGCGGCCCTCGACACCATGCGGGCGGGCGGCAACGCGATCGACGCCGCGATCGCCGCCTGCGCCGTGCTGGGCGTGGTGGAGCCGCAATCCACGGGGATCGGCGGCGACTGCTTCTGCCTCTACGCCCCGGCCTCGGGCGGGGTGATCGCCATCAACGGCTCCGGCCGTGCGCCGGCGGGGGCCACGCCCGAGCGGCTGCGGGCCGATGGCCTGACCGCCATGGTCAACACTTCCGCCCACTCGGTCACCGTGCCCGGCGCCGTGTCCGCCTGGGAGGCGCTGAACAAGGCTCACGGCAAGCTCGGCCTCGACCAGATCCTCCAGCCCGCGATCGGCTATGCCGAGCAGGGCTTCGCCGTCTCCTCCCGCGTTTCGGCGGACTGGGAGGACAGCGTGGGCAAGCTTTCGAAGAACCCGGCCTCCGCCCGCCGCTTCCTCAAGGACGGGCAGGCCTTCGCCTTCGGCGACCGCTTCGTGCAGCCCGAGCTCGGCAAGACGCTGCGCGCCATCGGCCGCGACGGCGCCCGCGCCTTCTACACCGGCCCCATCGCGGCCGACATGGTGAAGACCCTTCGCGAGGCCGGCGGCAGCCACACGGAGGAGGACTTCGCCGAGGGGCAGAACGCCGCCAACTTCGTGGACCCGATTTCCCGCAAGTGGCAGGGCATGGAGGTCTTCCAGTGCCCGCCCAACGGCTCGGGCCTCCTGGTGCTCATGCTGCTGGGCATCCTCGAGGGCTTCCCCGACCCCGGCGGCCCGCTGACCGCGACGCGCATCCACCGCCACCTGGAAGCGGCGCGCCTGGTCTACCGCGACCGCGACGCCTTCCTCGCCGATCCCTCCCAGGTCGAGGTGCCGCTCGCGAAGCTGCTGTCGGACGGCTACCTCGACAAGCTCCGCGGCATGATCAGCGACGACAAGGCGATGGTGGACCTGCCGCCCGCCGGCGACGTGGACTGGCAGAAGCACAAGGACACCGTCTACCTCACCGTGGTGGACAAGGACGGCAACGCCTGCTCCTTCATCAACTCCCTCTTCGAGGGCTTCGGCTCGGGCATCCTGGCCGAGGGCTCTGGCGTCATGCTCCAGAACCGTGGCTTCGGCTTCCGCCTCCAGGAAGGCCACCCGAACTGCATCGCGCCCCGCAAGCGCCCGATGCACACGATCATCCCGGGCATGGTGATGAAGAACGGCCAGGCCATCATGCCCTACGGCGTGATGGGCGGGCACTTCCAGCCGATGGGGCAGAGCTGGTTCCTCGCGAACCACTTCCAGTTCGGCATGGACGTGCAGGAGGCGCTGGACCTGACCCGCGTCTTCCCGAGCGTCGGTGCCAGCCACCGCGACGTGGAGATCGAGACCGGCCTGCCCGAGGGGCTGAAGGCGGAGCTCGCGGCGCTGGGGCACCAGCCCAAGCTCATCAAGAAGCCGCATGGCGGCGGGCAGGCGATCCTGATCGACCGGGAGCGCGGCGTGCTGATCGGCGGCTCCGACCCGCGCAAGGACGGCTGCGCGATGGGCTACTGACGCCCGAACGGGCCGCGCCCCGGCGCGGCCCGCCCCTGCCTGATGACCTGCCGACGGGATGTGCCGATGACCGAGCCCTGCGACCTTTCCGCCCTTGAAGCCCGCAGGCTGATCGGGACCAGGCAGCTTTCCCCCGTGGAGCTGCTCGACTCCTGCCTCGCCCGCATCGCCCTGGTGAACCCGGCCATCAACGCCGTGGTCGCCATGGACGAGCCGCGCGCCCGCGCCGATGCCCGGGCGGCCGAGGCTGCGGTGATGCGGGGCGATACGCTCGGCCTGCTGCATGGCCTGCCCATCGGCATCAAGGACCTGGAGGAAACGGAAGGGCTGGTCACCACCTTCGGCAGCCCCCTGTTCAAGGACCACGTGCCGAAGGCCGATCTCCGCTCGGTCGCGCGCATCCGCGCCGCGGGCGCCATCATCACGGCCAAGACCAACACGCCCGAATTCGGCGCCGGCGCCAACACGCGCAACGCCGTCTATGGCGCGACGGGCAACCCGCACGACCCCAAGCGCTCCGCGGCCGGCTCCTCGGGTGGATCAGGCGCGGCGCTGGCGGCGGGCATGTTCGCGATCTGCTCGGGCTCCGACACGGGCGGCTCTCTCCGCAACCCCGCGGCCTTCAACGGCATCGTCGGCTTCCGCCCCAGCCCGGGCCTGGTTTCCAGCGAGCGCCGCCTGCTGGGCTGGCAGAACCTGCCGGTGCTCGGCCCCATGGCCCGCAACGTGCCCGACGCCGCCCTGCTGCTGGCGGCCATGGCCGGCGACGACGCGCGCGACCCGCTCTCCTACACGCTGCCCGGCCACCCCGTGCGCGGCGCGGCCGAGATGTGGACGCCGCTGCGCCCCCTCGACCTTTCCGCGCTGCGCGTGGCCGCCACCGAGGATTTCGGCCTCGCCCTGGTCGAGAACACCGTGCGCGAGGCCTTCCGCGCCCGCGTCGCGGCGCTCGCCCCGCTCTTCGCGCGCATGGAAGCGGCGACCCCCGACTGCACCGGCGCGGACGAGGCCTTCGAGGTTCTGCGCGCGCTCAACTTCGTCGCCGCCCACGCGAAGAAGGTGGCGGAAACGCCGGACATGGTCGGCCCCAACGTGCGGGCGAACGTGGCGGAAGGGCTGGGCTACTCGGCCGCCGACGTCGCCCATGCCGGCATTCTCCAGACCCAGCTCTACCAGCGCTGGCAGGACTTCTTCGAGGCGGGCACCGACCTGATCGTCACCCCCGCCATCACCATCTCGCCGCGGCCGTGGTCCGAGCTGTTCCCCGCGGAGATCGACGGGCAGAAGACCCGCACCTACTTCCACTGGCTGGCCATGGCCTACATCGTGACGCTGACCGGCCACCCCGCCATCTCGATCCCGCTGGGCCGGGATGCCAAGGGCATGCCCTTCGGCCTGCAGATCGTGGGGCCGAGGGGCGGCGACGCCCTGGTGCTGCGGGCCGCCGCCGCGATCGAGGCGGCCGTCGCGGGCGACACCACCATGGCGCGCCCGGTGCCGGACATCGCGGCGCTGGCGAAGGCGCCGCCGATCTCCGCCATGCCGGGCTTCCTGGGCTTCGACTGAGCCGCGCGGCCGCCTACCAGCGGCGGTAACCGTAGCCGTAGCGCGGGTAGTAGCCGTAGCCGTAACCGTAATAGGGCCGGGGATAGTAGGGCGCCGGCGCGTAATAGGTCGGGCCGGACGCGATGGCCGCCCCGGCCGCCGCGCCAACGCCGGCGCCCACCAGCGCCGCCCCCGCCACGTTCGGCTCGCCATAAGGGGCATAGTAGCAGCCGCCCAGCGACAGCCCCGCCACCGCCAGCAACGCGAACCGCGCCTTCATCACCAACCCCTCCCGTTTCCGTAGCCTTGCGCATAGAGCCGCCCATAGCCGCGCCCACGGCCACCATAGGAACCGTAACCACGCCGGTCGGGTTGCCGGGCGTGGTGCCCGTTGTCGCTCGCCGAAGCCGCGAGCAACCCGGCTGCCAGCCCGACGCCCGCGCCCAGCGCCAGCGTGCTGCCCCAGTCCGTGGAGCCGTCGGGGTTCTGGCAGCCCGCCGTGGCCAGGGCGGCGCCGAGGGCGAGGGCGGGAAGAAAGCGGACCTTCATCTGATGGGACCTCCGATGGTCCCCAACATGGGCCGCGCGCGTGGCACCCTCGCGGCATCGCCGCGGCAGGGCGCGGCGGCACGATGGTCTTTTCGTGGCGCCCGCCCCGGCGCCCGGACTCAGCCCCGAGGGCCGGAAAAGGCGTTGAAGGTCTGGAGGGTGTAGGTGTCCTTCACCCCCGCCACGCCCTGCACACGCTCCACCACGAACAGGCCGATATCCTGCTCGGGCTCCAGGTAGAACTTGCCGAGAAGGTCGTACTGCCCGCTGGTCGAGTGCATCTCCGACAGCTCGGGAATGCTGTCCGCCATTTCCCGCGCCACGCGGTAGGCGGCCCCCATCTCGCACTTGATCATCACGAAGATCGCCTTCATGCGCGCACAACTCCGGTTTCGCCGCCAGGATGCCCCCGCGCGCGCCCTGTTCCAAGCAGCACGGCCGAGGCACGGAACCTGCATCGCGGTTCCCGCCGTCAGGCACGCACATGTCCCGACTGCGGAAGACCGTGGCGCGCATCCCCGGCGGGGTGCGGCCGGTCCGGCGGGGGAAAGCCGCCGCAAGTCCGCATCGCCATCGCCGCCCGCACCCCCACGCGGCATTCCCGTGCCCCCGGCCCTCCCGCCCGGGGCGCCGCAGGAGTGTCCCGTCATGCCCCACCCAACCCGCCGCTCCCTGCTGGCCGCATCGCTCGCCGGCCCCATGGTGCTGGGCGCCGCCGCGACGCGCGCCCAGCCCGCCACTCCCATCCGCTTCATCCTGGACTGGAAGGCGCAGGGCCCCCACGCCTGGTACTACATCGCCCAGAGCCGCGGCTTCTTCCGCGAGGCGGGGCTGGAGGTGACGATCGACCAGGGCGAAGGCTCGGCGGCGGCCGTCACCCGCGTCATGTCCGGCGCCTACGATGCCGGCTTCGGCGACATCAACGCGGTGATCCAGAACGCCGCCCAGCGCCCCGGCGAGCAGCCGGTCATGGTCTACCTCGTCTACAACCGTGCCCCCTACGCCATCATCGCCCGCGCCGACGGCCCGGTGCGGACGCTCAAGGACCTGGAGGGGCGGCAGCTCGGCGCGCCCGCGGGTTCGGCCACCGCCCGCATGTTCCCGGCGCTCGCCGCGCGGAACGGCGTCGATCCCGCCCGCGTGCAGATCGCGGCCATCGCGCCGAACCTGGTGGAGCAGATGCTGGTGCAGGGGCAGGTGGATGCGATCGCCCAGTTCTCGGGCACCAGCTACATGAACTTCGTCGGCATGGGCCGGAACCCCGAGCGGGACTTCCGCTGGTTCTTCTACAGCGACATGGGCCTCGACCAGTATTCCAACGGCGTCATGGTCAGCCAGGCCCTGCTGCGGAACAGGCCGGAGGCGGTGCGCGGCCTGGTGTCCGCCATCAACCGCGCGATCCTTGAGGTCGCCGCCGACCCGGATGCCGGGGTCGCCGAGTTGAAGCGGGTGGAGCCGCTGACGGAGCCCGCCATCGAGCGCCAGCGCATGCTCTACATGCTGCGTGCCCAGATGGTGACGCCCGAGACCCAGGCGCTCGGCCTCGGCGACCTCGACGACAAGCGCCTGGAGGGCGCCATCGGCACGGTTGTGCAGACCTATGCCCTGCCGCGCAGCCCTGGCGTCCGGGAGGTCTTCCGGCGCGACTTCTTGCCCCCGCGCGAGGCGCGGGTGCTGGCGGTGGCGGGCTGAACGCGCCATGCCCGGGATGAACGAGCACGAGCGCATGATGGCCATGGCCATCGAGCAGGCGCGCCACGGCGCCTCCCTCGGCGAGCAGCCCTTCGGCGCCCTGGTGGCGCGGGAGGGGGAGGTGGTGGCCAAGACCTGGAGCAGGAAGGTCGGCCTCTGCGACGCCACCGCCCATTCCGAGACCCTGGCGGTGGGCATGGCCTGCCGCGCCCTCGGCCGGCGAGAGCTGCCCGACTGCACCTTCTACGCCACCTGCGAGCCCTGCCCGATGTGCCTGGGCGCCATCCTGAACGGCGGCTTCACGCGGCTGGTGATGGGGGCGCGCAACGCGGACGTGAAGCGCTTGGCCAGAAAGGCCTTCAACTTCAACGGTTACACCGTCGAAAGCTTCGCCGCCACCGTGGGATGGGACCTCGAGGTGATCGAGGGCGTGCTGACCGAGGAATGCGTCTCCCTCTACACCTCTTCGGCGGTGGAGCTGACGCGCTAGTGGCCCGGCGGGGGCGTTGGCGGCGTCCCGCTCCGGACGTAGTCTCCGCCCCCTTCGGCCCGCAGCGGGCCCCAGCGTGGGAAAACGACCGATGGACGATGGCGCGGCGGCACGGCAGGGAATCACACAAGCGAGGACGGGCGGGCAGCTCCTGGCCGATGCGCTGGTGGCCCAGGGCGTGACCCACGCCTTCTCGGTGCCGGGCGAGTCCTTCCTCGACCTGCTGGACGGCCTCTACGAGGTGCGCGAGCGCCTGGAACTGGTCACCTGCCGCTTCGAGGCCGGCGCCGTCCACATGGCCGAGGCCCATGGCAAGCTCACCGGCCGCCCGGGCGTCGCCATCGTCACCCGCGGCCCCGGCGCCTGCCACGCGAGCATCGGCGTGCACGTGGCCATGCAGGACAGCACGCCGCTGGTGCTGATCGTCGGCCAGATCCCCTTCAGCGAGACCGACCGAGACACCTTCCAGGAGGTGGACTACCGCCGGATGTTCTCCCCGCTGGCCAAGTGGGTGACGCAGATCGACGACGCCGCCCGCATCCCCGAGCTGATGGCCCGCGCCTTCGACGTGGCGCGCAGCGGCCGCCCCGGCCCCGTGGTGGTCGCCATCTCCGAGGAAATGCAGAAGGCGGTGGTGGAGGTGCCGGATGTCGGCCCCGCGCCGACCCTGCCGGCCTCGCCCGCGCCCGGCGCCATCCCCCGCCTGCTCTCCCTGCTGGACGGCGCGGAGCGGCCCGTGGTTGTGCTCGGCGGCACCGGCTGGTCGGCCGAGGGCAAGGCGGCCGTGCGCGACTTCTGCCTCGCGCATGACCTGCCCGTGGCCGTCGGCTTCCGCCGCCTCGGGCTGTTCGACGGCACCTCGCCCAACTTCGCCGGCGACCTCGGCGTGGGCTCCGATCCCGGCCTCGTCGCGCGCGTGAAGGAGTCCGACCTCGTCATCGCCATCGGCAGCCGCCTCGGGGAGGCGACCAGCCAGGGCTACACCTTGTTTCCCGCGGGGCAGACCAGCCCGATCGTGCAGGTCCACCCCGATCCCGCCGAGATCGGCCGCGTCTTCCGCCCGCTGCTCGGCATCACCGCCGACCTCAACGCCTTCGCCCTCGCGCTGCGGGACGCCGCGCCGGGCAAGCCGCGCCCCTGGGGCGAGTGGACCAGGAAGCTCCGCGCCGGGCGCGAGGCGAGCGTCGCCGCGCCCGACTACGAGGGGCCGCTGAACCTGGCCCGCGCGCTCCAGGCGCTGGAGGCCGAGCTTCCGCCGGACACCATCTTCACCACCGACGCCGGCAACTTCGCCACCTGGCCGCAGCGCTTCATGACGCTCCGGGAGGACCAGGAGTTCCTCGGCCCGACCAACGGCGCCATGGGCTATTCCGTGCCGGCGGCCCTCGGCGCCGCCATCACCTATCGCGGCCGCTGCGTGCTGGGCTTCGTGGGCGACGGCGGCTTCCTGATGACGGGGCAGGAGATCGCGACGGCCTTCCAGTCGGGCGTCGCCCCCATCATCATGGTCGTGAACAACGGCCAGTACGGCACCATCCGCATGTACCAGGAGCGCCACTATCCCGGCCGCGTCTCCGGCACGCAGCTCACCAATCCCGACTTCGCGAAGTTCATCGAGGCCTTCGGCGGGCACGGCGAGGTCGTCACCGCCACCGACGAGCTGGTCCCCGCCTTCCGCCGCGCGCGGGAAAGCGGGAAGCCCGCGGTGATCGAGGTGCGGATGAGCCCGGAGCAGATCACCAACCGCCAGACGGTGGCCCAGATCCGGGCCGCCGCCGCGAAGCACTAGGACCGGCGCACGTTCCAGAAGGTGGCGAAGCCGTCCAGCACGCCCGTGATGCCCGTGCGCCAGGCGGTGGGCTGGAGATACTGGCCGAGGGGATAGTAGGGCACCTCCCGCATCCCCTCGGCCTGGATGTCCCGGCAGATCGCCTTCTGCGCGGCCTCGTCGGGCGCCTCGAACCAGGCCGCCCGCAACGCCTCGATCCGCGGGATGGTGGCCCAGCCGGCATAGCCGGCCTCCCCCGCCCCGCGCAGCGCGATGTGGACGGCGGGGTTCAGCCAGTCCATGCCCGCCCAGTTCGTGATGAAGGCGCTCCACCCGCCATCCGCCACCGGCCCGCGGCGGTTGCGCCGCTGGAGCATGGCGTTGAACTCCACCGAATAAACCTCGACGTTCATGCCGGCCTGCTTGAGCGAATCCGCGGCCACCGCCCCCATCACGGATGAGCCCGAGGAGGTGGAGGGGATCATCAGCAGCACGGGCTCGCCGCGATACCCCGCATCGCGCAGCGCGGCGCGCACCCTGCCCATGTCGCGCGCGCCGTTCAGCGGCGCGAGGCCCTCCGCGCTCGCCATCGGCGTGCCGTTGCAGAAGAAGCCGAGCGGCAGGGTGTAGAGGCTGGTTTCCCCCGCGCCCACCAGCGCCTGCATGGTGGCCTCCTGGTCGATCGCGCCCCAGAGCGCGCGCCGGATGGCCGGGTTGTTGAAGGGTGCCTGCAGGTGGTTCACCTGCATCATCCCCACGAAGCCCGTGGGGTCTTTCACCTCCACCCTGATGTTGCGGTTCCGCCGCATCAGCGGGAGCTGGTCGTGATAGGCGTATTCCTGCCAGTCCGCCTCGCCGGCGATCAGTGCCGAGGTGGCGGTGGAGGGATCGGGCATCACGCGCCATTCCACCCGGTCGAAATGCACGACCTTCGGACCGGAGGTCCAGGTCAGGGCACCGTCGCGCCGCGGCACGTAGCCCTCGAACTTCGTGTAAACGCTCAGCGACCCCGGCACGCGCTCATCGGCCTTGAACCGGAAGGGGCCGCTGCCGACCAGCTCCGTCACCTGCCGGAAGGGATCGGTGTTGGCCAGCCGCTCCGGCATCATGGCGCAGACGGGAACCGAGGCCTTGCCCAGCGCGAAGGGCAGGAGGGGGAAGGGCCGCTTCAGCCGGAAGCGGATGGTGCGGTCGTCGGGGGCGGAAAGCTCGTCCGTCGCCTCCATGAGCAGGCCGCCGAAGGGGTCGCGCCTGGCCCAGCGCCGGATGCTGGCGACGCAGTCCCGCGCCAGCACGCGCTCCCCGTCATGGAAGCGCAGGCCCTCGCGGAGCGTCAGGTTCCACAGCCTGCCGTCGGCCTCCACGCTATGGCCGTCCACCATCTGCGGCGTCGCCCGGAAGCCGGCATCCATGCCGTAGAGCGTGTCGAACACCATGTAGCCGTGGTTGCGCGTGGCATAGGCGGTGGTGGTGACGGGATCCAGCGTCACCACGTCCTGCTGCGGGGTGAAGCGCAGCGTGGTGCTGGCCTGTGCCCGCGCGACGGAGGGCAGGACCAGGCCCGCGGCAGCGGTTTTCATCAGGCTGCGACGCTGCATCGGCAATCTCCTTCTCGGATCGGCCGGTGACGCGATGTTTCCCGCCCGAAGATCACCACGCCCCGTCCGGGAAGGCCAGCGCGGATCAGCCCCCCGCGCGCGCCAGGATGCGCGCGGCCCGCATGCGAACGGGCGCGTCGATCATCATCCCGTCCACCTTCTCCGCGCCGTCGCCACCGGTGGCGAGCACGCGCCGCGCCCAGGCCACCTCGTCCTCCCCGGGGGCGAAGCCGCGCAGCGCCGGCGCCACCTGGCGCGGATGGATCAGCAGCTTGCCGCCGAAGCCGAGCCCGGCCGCGTGCCGGGCATCGTCCTCCACCAGCGCATCGTCCCCGATCGTGGCTGTGACGCCATCCAGCGGCGCCGGCAGCCCGGCCAGTCGCGAGGCCAAAACGAGCTCCAGCCGCGCCATCAGCAGGGCATCGCGCGTATGGGCGCAGCCGAGGTCGGCGGCGAAATCCATGGAGCCGAAGGCGAGGCACCCCGCGGCCCGTGCCAGCTCCCGCGCCGCCGCCAGGCCGCGGGCGGATTCGATCAGTGCCACGGCCAGGCCGTCCTCGGGCAGCAACGCGCGGATCGTCGCCATTCCCGCCGGATCCTCCGCCTTGGGCAGGACGATGCCGCCGACGCCCGCGCCGGACAGGGCCGCGAGATCCTCCGCGTGCCAGGGCGTGCCGCTGGCGTTCACGCGCACGAGGACGCGGATGCCCGGCAGGCAGGCGCCGGCGGCGGCGCGGCGGGCCGCCTCCTTTTCCTCCGGCGGAACCGCGTCCTCCAGGTCGATGATCACCGCGTCCGCGCCGGAGGCAGCGGCCTTCGCGAAGCGGTCCGGCCGATGGCCGGGGACGAAAAGCGGGGCGACGGGGGCGCCGTTCATGCTGCGAACTCCTGCCGGATCCGATTCGTGTGCTCGCCCAGCGCGGGCACGGGGCCGAGCGCCCGCGGGCCGTCGTCGAACAGCGCCGCCGGCGCGGCCGCCTCCACGGGCCCGCCCGGCGTGTCCAGTGCCACCCGGCGGAGCGCCGGGTGGTGGGCGAAGGCCGCGAGGTCGTTGACGAAGCCGAAGGCGGTGCGCGCCGCGCGCAGGCTGGCCGCCGCTTCATCCCGCGACAGGGCCGCGAAGGCCTGGGCGACATGCGCGTCCACCATGGGGCGGTTCGCCACGCGCTCGACGTTGCTGCGGAAGCCCTCGCGCTGCGGCAGGTCCGGCTGGCCCAGGAAGTGCCCGCAGAACTCCGCCCATTCGCGCTCGTTCTGGATGGAGATCAGCACCTGCGACCCGTCCGCCGTCGCGAAGGCGCCGTAGGGGCAGATGGAGGGATGGGCGAGCCCAACCCGGGCCGGCGCCCGCCCGGTGCCCTCGAAGTAGAGCAGCGGCACGTTCATCCAGTCCGCCATGCCGTCGAAGAGGGAGACGGCGATGCCCTTGCCACGGCCGGTGATGCCGCGCTCGATCAGCGCCTCCAGCACGGCGGCATGGGCGTTCATGCCGCAGGCGATGTCGCAGACGGACACGCCGACGCGCCCGGGCCCCTCGGGCCGCCCGGTGACGGAGCACAGCCCGCTCTCGGCCTGCACGAGAAGGTCGTAGGCCTTCATGTCCGCATAGTCGCCGCTCTCGCCATAGCCTGATATGTCAACCGTGATCAGACGATCATGCGCCGCGCGCAGCTCGGCGCTGCCGAAGCCGGCGCGCGCCGCCGCGCCGGGCGCGAGGTTCTGGATGAACACATCCGCCCGCGCCACCATGCGCCGGAGCAGGGCGAGGTCGTCGGCCGCCTTGATGTCGAGGACCACGCTTTCCTTGCCGCGGTTCAGCCACACGAAATAGGAGGACAGGCCCTTCGCGGCCGCGTCGTATCCCCTGGCGAAGTCGCCCTCGGCGCGCTCGATCTTGATCACCCGCGCGCCGGCATCGGCCAGGCGCCCCGCGCAATAGGGCGCGGCCACCGCCTGCTCCATGGAAACAACCAGCAGCCCCGCCAGCGGCTTCGATCCGGCCATGGTCCCGCCCTCCGTCAGAAGCTGCGCGGCATGCCCAGGATGTGCTCGGCGACGTAGCTCAGGATCAGGTTCGTGCTGATCGGCGCCACCTGGTAGAGGCGCGTTTCCCGGAACTTCCGCTCCACGTCGTATTCATGCGCGAAGCCGTAACCGCCATGGAACTGCAGGCAGGCATTCGCCGCCTCCCAGGAGGCCTTGGCCGCCAGGTACTTGGCCATGTTCGCCTGCGCGCCGCAGGGCTGGTTCGCGTCGAACAGCCGGCAGGCCTCGAAGCGCATGAGGTTCGCGGCCTCGATCTCGATGTAGCTCTCGGCGATCGGGAACTGCACGCCCTGGTTCTGGCCGATGGGACGGCCGAAGACCACGCGCTCCTTCACGTAGGGCACGACCTTGTCGATGAACCAGTAGCCGTCGCCGATGCATTCCGCCGCGATCAGCGTGCGCTCGGCGTTGAGGCCATCGAGGATGTAGCGGAAGCCGCGGCCTTCCTCGCCGATCAGGTTCTCGGCGGGAATCTCCAGGTTGTCGAAGAAGATCTCGTTGGTCTCGTGGTTCACCATGTTGTCGATGGGCCGGACGGTCATGCCGTTGCCGATGGCGTCGCGCAGGTCCACGAGGAAGATCGACATCCCCTCGGACTTCTTCTTCACCTCCGCGAGCGGCGTGGTGCGCGCGAGCAGGATCATCAGCTCGGAATGCTGGACGCGCGAGATCCAGACCTTCTGCCCGTTCACCACGTAGCGGTCGCCCTGGCGGACGGCGGTGGTGCGGAGCTTGGTGGTGTCGGTGCCCGTGGTCGGCTCGGTCACGCCCATGGATTGCAGGCGCAGCTCGCCCGTGGCGATGCGCGGCAGATAGCGGCGCTTCTGCTCCTCCGAGCCGTGCCGGAGCAGGGTGCCCATGTTGTACATCTGCCCGTGGCAGGCGCCCGAGTTCCCGCCCGAGCGGTTGATCTCCTCCATGATGATGGAGGCTTCCGTCAGCCCGAGGCCGGAGCCGCCGTATTCCTCGGGGATCAGGGCCGCGAGCCAGCCGGCCTTGGTCAGGGCATCGACGAAGGCCTCGGGATAGCCGCGCTCGGCGTCGATCTTGCGGTGGTACTCGGCGGGGAAATCGGCGCAGAGGGCGCGGACGGCCTCGCGAAGCTCTCCGTACTCGTCCGTCGCTGCCTGCATGGCCGTTCCTCCCGTTTCCGCACCGGCCTCAACGGCCGGTGCGGCGAAAGGTCATGCCGCCTCGCGCGGCCGCCGGGAAGGGGGCTCAGCCGCCCAGCGGCAGGCGCTCGGCCAGAAGGAAGGGCTCGCCCGGGGCGGCCTGCGTGAAGAGGCAGATGTCCGAGACCCGGCGCGGGCGGGCGGCGGCCTCGCCCAGGAAGGCCAGGGCGGCGGGGCGCAGCACCGCGTCCTGCTCGGGCGTGAGGCGCCGCGTCAGGGTCACGTGGAAGCGCCATTCGGCGAACACGTGGGGGTAGCCCCAGAGCCGCAGGTTCTCCTGCTCGGCCGGGGAAAGGCGCTCGGGGCGGCGGCGGATGATCTCGGCCATGTCGGGCGCCCGGCGGTGCCCGTCCATCCCGGAGACGCAGGCATCCGCCAGGGCGTGCAGGGCGGGGCAGGGGGCGGCCTCGCGCAGGGCCAGGAAGCCGCCCAGGGAGGCCAGCTCCAGCGGCGGAAGGTCGAAGGGGGCGATGCGGGCCGCCAGCGATGCCGCATCGGCCCGCATGGCGGCGTAGCTGCCGGTCATGTGGAAGGGAGGCTTGAGCGTGGCGTGGAGCCCGTAGCGGCGGGGGTCCTCCGTCAGCGCCTGCAGGTCCAGGTCCGCCGCGGGCGGCTGGGGCAGCCGCGCTCCCGTTTCGGCATCACGCCCCAGCCAGCGGCTGCCCAGGGCGTGCAGGGGGTCATCCAGCGCCGGGGCCCAGTAGAGCGCCACGCGGGCGAGGGTGCCGACCCCCATCATGCGATTCGCGCCCCGCCGCGCCACACGGCCTGCACCACCGGCGTGCCGCCGAACTCCCGCAGCCGCACCAGGTCCGCGCGCAACCCTGCCGCGATCCGCCCGCGGTCATCGAGTCCGAGGGCGCGGGCCGGGTTGGATGTCACCGTTGCCACCGCGGCGGACAGGTCCATGCCGGTGGCGTCCGCCAGCCTCCAGGCGGCCTCGATCATGGCGGGCGGCACGTAGTCGGAGGCGATGATGTCCACCAGGCCTTCCCGCGCGAGGTCGGCGGCGGAGACGTTGCCGGAATGGCTGCCCCCCCGCACCAGGTTGGGCGCCCCGGCGATGATGGCCATGCCGTGGGCGCGGGCGGCGCGGGCGGCGGCGGGGTTCACGGGGAACTCGCTGATGCCGATGCCGTCCGCGGCGTTGCGGGCCACCACCTCGGCATCCCAGTCGTCATGCGTGGCCAGGGGCACGTTCCGCCCCTCGAACAGGGAAAGCAGGGCGCGGCGGTTGGGCTCGGCCCATTCGGCGCGCTGCGCCGTCAGCTCCGCGATCCGCCGGTCCACCGCCGCGGGGCTCGCGCCGCCCTTCACGCGCATGGCCCGGTAGCGGTCGGGATCGGCGTACTGGCCGACGCCGGGGGTGTGGTCCATCAGGCTGACCATGCGGAGCATGGGATGGTCGTGGTAGTCTGCGAGCATGGGCAGCATGTCCGTCGCGGGCAGCTCGCAGCGCAGGTGCAGCCGGTGATCGGACTTCAGGGCCCCCGCCTCGGTCAGGGCCAGCAGGTCGCGCGCGCCATCGCGCGCGGTCTGCAGGCGGCTCTCGTCGAAGCCGAGGTCGCCCAGGCAGAGGGCGTCCAGCACCGTGGTCACGCCCGCGACGGCCACCTGCGAATCATGCGCCAGGAAGGCCGAGGCCGAGGGCCAGCGGGCCATGCTGCGGGGCAGGACCTGGCGTTCCAGGTTGTCGGTGTGCACGTCCACCACGCCGGGGATCAGGTGGTCGCCGCCGAGGTCTTCCGCGCCGGGCGCGGCGCTGCGGCCGGGCGAGACCTCCGCGATCAGGCCGCCGCGCAGCAGGACAGTGCCAAGGAGAACGCCGTCCGGCAGCACAAGCCGGGCGTTGGTCAGAATGGTCTCGTCGGTCATGCGTCCCCTTCTGCCCGAGCCGCGCGGCAGGGCAACCCCATCCCGGCGCTTGTCACCGGGCTTTCATCACGCTTGCCGAAGCGGCATTCCCGGAAAGGGACCGGGAAACGAAAAAGGGGACGCACCCTGCGGCGCGTCCCCCTTCAAGTGGCTCCCCGAGTTGGACTCGAACCAACGACCTAGCGATTAACAGTCGCGTGCTCTACCAGCTGAGCTATCGGGGATCAGGCCCGCGATCGGTTGCGGGGCGCGCCGGATACCGCGCCTCCGCCGATCCCGCAAGGGGGGTCGTGGGAGGCGGTGGAGGCCCGAGCGGGAATCGAACCCACATTCACGGATTTGCAGTCCGTTGCATCACCATTCTGCCATCGGGCCGGCACGCCCGGCCGATATCGCCTTCCCGGGGCGGCGGGTCAACCCGGCCCGGCGCGCGTCCGGCGAGGAGGCTGCCGCGGCGCGTCCTTCCAAGCGGGGGCGGCCCCGCCTATAAACCGCCCAGTTCAATGAAGATGGGGCAGCGGGCGGCATGGATTACGCCGAGGCGCGCAGGCGCATGGTCGACGGGCAGGTGAAGCCCAACCGGGTGACGGACCCGCGGATCCTGCTGGCGATGCTGGAGGTCCCGCGGGAGCTCTTCGTGCCGCCGGCGCTCCGCGTCCGGGCCCTCGCGGACGAGGACCTGGCGCTCGGCCGGGGGCGCGTCCTGCTCCAGCCCATGACGATCGGGCGCATGATCCAGCTCGCCGCGCCCCGCCCGGGCGAGCGGGTGCTGGTGTTGTCCGCCGGCACCGGCTACGGCGCGGCGCTGCTGGCCCATATGGGCGTGCAGGTGATCGCGCTGGAGGACGACGCGGTGCTGGCCGACCTGGGCGGCGCGGCCATCGCGGCCTCCAACCTCCCCCCGGGCGCCCTGCGCCGGGAGACCGGGCTGCCGCCGGCGGGCTTCCCGGCGGGGGCTCCCTTTGACCTCATCCTGGTGGAGGGCGCGGTGCCGGCCGTGCCGCCCGCCCTGGTGCAGCAGCTCGCCGAGGGCGGGCGCCTGGTCGCGATCCGCCAGCCGCCGGGCGAGGTGGGGGCCGCCATCCTGGGCCGCCGCGTCGGCGCTGCCTTCAGCGTGGTGGAGGCCTTCGACGTGCAGGGCACCCTGCTGCCCGCTTTCACCCCCAGGGCCGGATTCGTTCTGGCCTGAGGAAGCGGCCGGGCAGGGTCGCTTGCCGCCCCTTGCCCGCCATGAACCATTCGGAAATGCGCTGCCGCAAGTGTGGCCTGCAATCCTGGCCGTGATGCGGCAGCGCGGGCTAGCATGACCGGAACCACGACCATCCAGCCCGCCGCGCCCCGTCCAGGGGCCGCGGCGCGGTTGAACAGGGATAGCAGCCGATGACCCCCAGTCACCTTCCGCGCCCCGGAGCCGGGAAGACCTCCCTTCGTGCCGCGCTGCGCACCGCCGGGTTGCTCTCTGGCACGGCGTTCTGCCTGGCGGCTACTTTCGTCGCTCCGGCCACCGCCCAGACGTTGCAGGAAGCCCTCGCCCAGACCTACGCCAACAACCCCACCCTCGCGACCGCCCGCGCCCAGCTCCGCGTGGTGGACGAGAACGTGCCGCAGGCCCTGGCGGGCTGGCGCCCGAGCGTCAGCATCACGGGCAGCGCGGGCTATGCCGTGGCCAATGCCCGCCAGCGCGCCAACCTGGCCAATGGCCAGCGCATCGGCGTCACCAGCGACCAGGAGCGCGGCATCGGCAGCGTCGCCGCCACCGTCAGCCAGCCGCTGTATCGCGGCGGCCGCACCGTGGCCACGACCCGCCGTGCCGAAAACCAGGTCCTCGCGCAGCGCGCCCGCCTGCTGGCGACGGAGCAGCAGGTGCTGCAGGACACCGTCACCGCCTATGTGAACGTGATCCGCTTCCAGGAGGAGGTGCGCCTCAACCTGAACAACGCCCAGGTGCTGCAGCGCCAGCTGGACGCCACCAACGAGCGCTTCCGCGTGGGCGAGATCACCCGCACCGACGTGGCGCAGGCGGAGTCGCGCCTGGCCGGCGCGCGGGCGTCCCGCGCCGATGCGGAAGGGCAGCTCCAGAACTCCCGCGCCACCTTCCTGCGCACCATCGGCGTGGCGCCGACGCGCCTGACCGCGCCGCAGCCGCTGACCCCGGCCGCGCGCAACAACCAGGACGCCGCCCAGGTGGCCGCGCTGAACAACCCTGCCGTCGTGGCCGCGCTGTTCGACGAGGCGGCGGGGCGCGACGCCATCGACATCCAGCTCTCGACGCTGCTGCCGCAGGCGAGCCTGCAGGCCCAGGCCTTTCGCAACGACAACCAGACCGTGGCCGGAACGCGCGGGATCGGCGAAAGCGTGACAGCCACCCTGACCGTCCCGATCTACCAGGGCGGGGCCGAGTATTCGGCGGTGCGCCAGGCGCGCCAGGATGCCAGCCGCCTGCGCCAGGTGGTTGACGACCAGCGCCGCGCGGCGTCGGCCCAGGCCTCCACGGCCTGGGAGACCCTGGGCAGCGCGCGCGCCACCGTGGAAAGCGTGCGCGCCCAGATCCGCGCCGCCGAGATCGCGCTGGACGGCGTGCAGCGCGAGGCCGTGGTCGGCAGCCGCACCACGCTCGACGTGCTGAACGCCGAGCAGGAGTTGCTCAACGCCCGCGTCTCGCTGGTCCGCGCTCTGGCCAACGTGGTGACGGCCAGCCATTCGCTGGCCCAGGCCGTCGGGCGGCTGACGGCGCGGGACCTTGCGCTGCCCGTCGCGCTCTACGACCAGGAAGCCTATTACCGGGCCGTGCGTGACCGCTGGGCGGGGCTGGGCGACTATTCCGTGCCCCAGGCCGTGCGCCAGTAGCACGCGTTCCGATCTCATTCGCCCCAGAAGGGAGCCCCGCATGTCCGGCGCCGCCACCGCCCCCGGTCAGGACCCGTCGATGGAGGACATCCTCGCTTCCATCCGCAAGATCCTGAACGAGGAGGAGGCCGCCGCGCCGCCTCCCGAGCCGGCGGTGGCCGCCGCGCCCGACGCGATGCCCGCGCCTGTTCTTTCCGTGAGCCTGCAAGACGCGGCCGCCGAGCCGCTTGACCTGACGGAGGAGATGCTGGTCCTGCCCCCGAGCGAGACGCCCCGCGCGGCCGAGCCCATGCCGCGCGAGCCGGCCGGCATCATGGTGGCCGGCGGCCAGTCCGCCCCGGCTGCACCCACCCTGCCTCCGTCCTCCGCCCCGCCGCCGGTCCATCCGGCGCCGGCGGCCGCGGTGGCGGGCAGCCCCGCGCAAACCGGCCGGGAGCCGGCGGCGCCGGTGGCGCAGCCCGAGCCGCCAGCTCCGGTGCCGCAGGCGGCCGAGGGCATCCTGGCCCCTGCCACCGCGGCGGCGGCCTCGGCCATCCTGGGCCAGCTCGCCCGCGCGGTGGCCGCGGAGCGCAGCGCCCCCGTCCACCGCGGCGGGCCCTCCATCGAGGACGTGGTGCGCGAGGAAGTGCGCCCCATGCTGAAGGACTGGCTGGACACGCACCTGCCGGGGCTGGTGGAGCGTCTCGTGCGGGCCGAGATCGAGCGGGTGATCAGCAGGTCGCTCGGCTAGGAGCACCTCCGCCGCGGGGCAGGGGCACGCGCACGGGCCTTGACGGCGGCCCGCGCGCCGCGCCAAGCCTCCGGCCATGCTCGACAAGACCCTCTCGCCCGCCGGCTACGAGCCGCGCCTCTACGAAGGCTGGGAAGGCTCCGGCGCCTTCGCGGCCGAGCCGGCCTCCGCCGCCAGGCCCTTCACCATCATGATCCCGCCGCCCAACGTCACGGGCAGCCTGCATGTGGGCCACGCGCTGGACGTCACCATCCAGGACACGCTGGTGCGCTTCCGGCGGATGCAGGGGCGGGACGCCCTCTGGCAGCCGGGCACCGACCACGCGGGCATCGCGACGCAGATGGTGGTGGAGCGCCTCCTGGCCGCCGAGGGGCTGGACCGCCGCCAGATGGGGCGCGAGGCCTTCCTCGAGCGCGTGTGGAAGTGGAAGAACGAGAGCGGCGGCGCGATCACGCGCCAGCTGCGGCGCATGGGCGCGAGCCTCGACTGGTCGCGCGAGCGCTTCACCATGGACGAGGGGCTTTCCGTCGCGGTGCGGGAGGTCTTCGTGACGCTGCACCGCCAGGGCCTGATCTACCGGGACCGCCGGCTGGTGAACTGGGACGTGAAGTTCCAGACCGCGATCTCCGACCTTGAGGTCGAGAGCCGGGAGGTGAAGGGCAGCCTCTGGCACCTGCGCTACCCCGTGGAGGGCGAGCCCGGACGCTTCCTGGTGGTGGCGACGACCCGCCCGGAAACCATGCTGGGCGACACCGCGGTGGCCGTGAATCCCGAGGACGGGCGCTTCCGGGACCTGGTTGGCAAGTTCCTGGTGCTGCCGATCATCGGGCGGCGCATTCCCGTGGTGGCCGATGCCTATTCGGACCCGGAGAAGGGCTCGGGCGCGGTGAAGATCACCCCCGCGCACGACTTCAACGATTTCGAGGTGGCGCGACGCCATGGGCTGCCCGCGCCGACGGTGCTGGACCCCGAGGGGCGGGTGACGCTCGGCGAAATCGAGGCGGACCTGCGGGCGGTGCCGGGCGTGGCCGACCCGGACACGGCCCGGTTGCTCGCCGGCCAGGACCGCTTCGAGGCACGCCGCGCCATCATCGCGGAGCTGGAGCGGCTGGAGCTGATCGAGGCGATCGAGGCCCACACCCACGCGGTGCCGCATGGCGACCGCTCGGGCGTGCCGATCGAGCCGCGGCTGACCTGGCAGTGGTACGCCGACGCCGCGACGCTGGCCAAGCCCGCCATCGAGGCGGTGGAGAGCGGCCGCACGCAGTTCGTGCCGAAGCAGTGGGAGAACACCTTCTTCGCCTGGATGCGTGACATCCAGCCCTGGTGCGTGTCGCGCCAGCTCTGGTGGGGCCACCAGATCCCCGCCTGGTACGGGCCGGACGGGCATGTCTTCGTGGAGCGCACGGAGGAGGAGGCCCTGGCGGCCGCCCGCGCGCATTACGGCAGCGACCAGCCGCTGAACCGCGATCCGGACGTGCTGGACACCTGGTTCTCCTCCGGGCTCTGGCCCTTCTCCACCCTGGGCTGGCCGGAGAAGACGCCGGAGCTGGCCCGCTACTATCCGGGCGACGTGCTGGTGACGGGCTTCGACATCATCTTCTTCTGGGTGGCCCGGATGATGATGCTGGGCATCCACTTCATGGGTGACGTGCCCTTCAAGGTGGTGAACATCCACGGCCTGGTGCGCGACGAGCGCGGCCAGAAGATGTCCAAGTCCAAGGGCAACGTCATGGACCCGCTGGAGCTGGCGGACGCCTATGGGGCGGATGCCCTGCGCTTCACCCTGGCCTCCTTCGCGGGGCCTGGGCGGGACGTGCGGCTGGGGCGGCAGAAGGTGGAGAGCAACCGGGCCTTCGTCACCAAGCTGTGGAACGCCGCCCGGTTCTGCGAGATGAACGGCATCGCGCCCGATGCTTCCTACGATCCCGCGGAGGCGGCCACGCCGCTCGCCCGCTGGATCATCGACGCGGCGAACGCGGCGGTGGCGGAGGCGACGGCGGCGCTGGAGGCCTATCGCCTCGACGACTACGCCGCGGCGCTCTACCGCTTCACCTGGGGCAGCTTCTGCGACTGGTTCCTGGAGCTGGCCAAGCCCGCCCTGATGGGGCCGGACGGCGCGGAGAAGGAGGCGGCGAAGGGGGCTGCGCAGCATGTTCTGGGCGTGATCCTGCGGCTCGCCCATCCCGTGATGCCCTTCGTGACCGAGGAGCTGTGGGACCGCTTCGGCTACGGCCCCGAGGGCAGCCTGATCCGCACGCCCTGGCCTGAGGCCGTGGCCGTTCCCGGCGCCGCCGAGGCGCGGGCGGAGCTGGACTGGCTGGTTTCCTTTATCACGGAGGTCCGCGTGGTGCGGGCCGAGGTGAACGTGCCGCCATCCGTCACCGTGCCGCTGCTGGTGCAGGGCGCGACCGCGGAGACGCTGGCCCGCGCCGCGCGCTGGATCGACCCGATCCGGCGCCTCGCGCGCGCCACGGAGGTGCGCGTGCTGGAGGGCGCCGCGCCCGAGGGCGTGGCGCAGGCCGTGGTGGGGGAGGCAACGGTGATGCTGCCCCTGGCCGGCGTGGTGGACCTGGCGGCCGAGCGCGCGCGCCTGGCCAAGGACCACGCCAAGGCCGAGGCGGAGGCCCGCAAGATCGCGCAGAAGCTGGCCAATCCCGATTTCACCACCCGCGCCAGGGAGGAGGTGGTGGAGGAAACGCGCGAGCGCCTCCGCACCGCCGAGGCCGAGGCGGCGCGGCTGGCGGCGGCGATCTCGCGAATCGCGGCCTGAGCGCCAGGGCGTAAGGAATAGGGAGTGAGGAACAGGCCGTGAGGTTCTTCGACTTCGTCGCGCTCACCGTGCTGGCGGTGGTGCCGATCCTCTGGTGCCGCTCCCGCCTGCCGCAGATCGACCGTGACCCGCCGATCAGCGAGCAGGCGGCGGTGCGGCTCGGCGCGCTGTTCAGCGCCGTGCTCTGCGCCATCTACATCATGCGCTACGTGGTCTACCGCTGACGGTGCCGGAGGCCGGCAGCCGCTGCGCCCGCCCGGGGGTGATGCCGTGATCGTCTTCCTCGACTTCGAGGCGAGCAGCCTCGGCAAGCGCGGCTTTCCGATCGAGGTCGGCTGGGTGATGGAGGACGGGACGGGGGAGGGGCACCTGATCCGTCCCGCCCCCGGCTGGGAGGAATGGGACGCATCGGCCGAACGCATCCACGGTATCTCCCTCGAACGGCTGGAGCGCGAGGGCGAGGCGCATGACGGCGTCGCGCGGCGGATGGTGGAGGTGCTGTCCGGCCACGCGCTCCATGCCTCCGCGCCTTCCTGGGATGGGCAATGGCTGAGCCGCCTTCTCCGGGCCGCCGGCCTGCCGCGACACGCGCTGCGCCTGCGGGATACGGACGATGCGCAGGCGGAGGTCGCCCTGTCCGAGCTGGAGCGCGCGGGCGTGCCGGGCGGGGCGCGCGAGGCGCTGGCCAAGGCCGTGCTCGAGACTGTCCGGGGCGAGGAGGAGGCGAAGGGGCCGCCGGCCCACCGGGCGCTGGACGACGCGCGGCGCGAGCTTCGCCTCTGGCAGGAGGTCCGGCGCAGGGCGGCCGAGGCGGCGCGGGGCGGTGGATGACCGCCTGAAGCAAGGCGCGGCGCCCGGCCCGGCCGGGGCCGCGTTGATCGGGGCGGTTTGTTGCGCGATATACGGCCCCACAAGAAGGAAATGCCGATGCCGGACAACACCTGGGACAAGTCGCGCCTCCCCAGCCGCCACGTGACGGTCGGCCCGGAGCGGGCGCCCCACCGCTCCTACTACTACGCGATGGGCCTGACCGAGGAGGAGATCGCCCAGCCGCTGGTGGGCGTCGCCACCTGCTGGAACGAGGCCGCGCCCTGCAACATCGCGCTGTCCCGGCAGGCGCAGAGCGTGAAGGTCGGCGTGAAGCACGCCCTCGGCACGCCCCGCGAGTTCACGACCATCACGGTCACCGACGGCATCGCCATGGGCCACCAGGGCATGAAGTCCTCGCTGGCGTCCCGCGACGCGATCGCGGACACGGTGGAGCTGACCATGCGCGGCCATTGCTACGACGCGATGGTGGGGCTGGCCGGCTGCGACAAGTCGCTGCCGGGCATGATGATGGCGATGCTGCGGCTGAACGTGCCGAGCGTGTTCATGTATGGCGGCTCCATCCTTCCGGGCAAGTTCCAGGGCCGGGACGTGACGGTGGTGGACGTGTTCGAGGCGGTGGGACAGCACGCGGCCGGCAACATGTCGGACGAGGACCTGCACGCCCTCGAATGCGTCGCCTGCCCGAGCGCGGGTGCCTGCGGCGGCCAGTTCACGGCGAACACCATGGCGACGGTGTCCGAGGCGATCGGCCTCGCGCTGCCCGGCTCCGCCGGCGCACCCGCGCCCTACGAGGACCGCGACAAGTGGGCGGTCGAGTCCGGCAAGGCCGTGATGGAGCTGCTGCGCAAGAACATCCGCCCGCGCGACATCGTCACCAGGGAAAGCCTCTACAACGCGGCGCTGATCGTCGGCGCGACCGGCGGCTCCACGAATGCCGCCCTGCACCTGCCGGCCATGGCGCACGAGGCGGGAATCCCCTTCACGCTGCACGACGTGGCGGAGATCATGCGCAAGGCGCCCTATATCGGCGACCTCAAGCCCGGCGGCCGCTACGTGGCCTATGACGTCTACAAGGTCGGCGGGATCCCCGTGATCGTGAAGGCGCTGCTCGATGCCGGGCTGCTGCACGGCGACTGCCTGACCGTCACCGGCAAGTCGCTGGCCGAGAACCACCGGGAGGTGATCTTCCCGCGCGACCAGGACGTGATCCGCCCGGTTTCCGACCCGATCTCGCCCACCGGCGGCGTGGTGGGGCTGAAGGGCAACCTCGCCCCGGACGGTGCCATCGTGAAGGTGGCGGGCATGAAGGAGCTTCGCTTCGAGGGCACGGCGCTGTGCTTCGACTGCGAGGAGGACGCCTTCGCCGCCGTGGACGCCCGCGCCTACAAGCCCGGCGACGTGATCGTCATCCGCTACGAGGGGCCCAAGGGTGGTCCCGGCATGCGGGAGATGCTGTCCACCACCGCCGCCCTCTACGGGCAGGGCATGGGCGGCGAGGTCGCGCTGATCACCGATGGCCGGTTCTCCGGCGCCACCCGCGGCTTCTGCATCGGGCATGTCGGGCCCGAGGCGGCCGTCGGCGGCCCCATCGCCCTGCTGAAGGATGGCGACCGCATCATCATCGACGCGGACAAGGGCACCATCGACGTGGACCTGCCCGAGGCGGAGCTGGCAGCGCGCCGCGCCGCCTGGTCGCCGCGCGGGACGGATTACAATGCGGGCGCGCTCTGGAAATACGCCCAGCTCGTCGGCCCCGCGCATCTGGGCGCGGTGACGCATCCGGGCGGGGCGGCGGAGACGCACGTCTACGCCGACATCTGAGGGAAGAGGGACAGCCATGATCCGCGCGCGGGATGCGGCGGATCATGGTCGTGCCACGTTACCTCCGATGAACCAGACCCTGCCGCTCGCATTGACCATGGGCGATCCCGCCGGCATCGGCGGGGAGCTGACACTCGCGGCCTGGGCGCGGCTGCGCGCGGAGGGACCGGCTTTCGTCGCGCTGGACGATCCCCGGCGGCTGGCGGCGCTGGCCGCCGGGCTGGGATGGGACGTGCCGGTGGCCGAGGTCGCCGGGCCCGAGGAAGCGGCGGCCATCTTCCCCGGGCGGCTGCCGGTGATGACGGTGCGCCTGCCCGTGCCG
>Ga0210040_10001063_pt1 | contig 42993 bp, 22 predicted proteins | sample CryGeyCG12114_NA_FD_185462 | JGI IMG/M metagenome (GOLD analysis project Ga0210040, IMG submission 185462) | Groundwater microbial communities from aquifer - Crystal Geyser CG19_WC_8/21/14_NA (SPAdes) (version 2) | ecosystem: Environmental > Aquatic > Deep subsurface > Groundwater | place: USA...
AGCATGAAATATCCATTACTTCAGAAGGGCAAACACAAACCTTGAATAATTTGCTTATCGGTGATATTTGGTTTGCAAGTGGGCAATCTAATATGCAATTCCGAATGAAAGAACTCGAAAATTCAGATAAGGAAATTAACCAGGCTAACTTCCCTAACATCAGGTTGCTCACAGTTGATTTCAATTACGCGGGGCATCCCATACAAAATTTTAAGGGGCATTGGGAGCCATTAACACCTCAATCTGCCAAAGAGTTTAGTGCTGTGGGTTACTTTTTTGCCGTTAAATTATATCAGGAACTTGATATTCCCACTGGTATAATATATTCAGGAATGGGTGGATCTGTTGCCCAAGCTTATGTTCCTCGAAAAGAATTGGCAGCAGACGCCTTGTTAAATAAGACCTATCTATCTTATTTTTTAAGCAGCGTGAGGGCAAAACAACCTATAGAAGGTGTATTTACATGGGACAGGTTAGCCAGTCCTTATTTATTGTACAATGCCATGATTCATCCCTTTATTAACCTTTCTGTTAAAGGTATTTTATGGTATTAGGGAGAGTCTAATGCAAAAGAGAGGGATACCTATGTGAGAGCAACCGAAGTGTTAATTAAGGCTTGGAGAAAGGAATTTAATCAAGGGGATAGACCTTTTTATTATGTACAAATTGCCCCTTTTCAGTATGAAAATAAAGACCTAAAAGCTTCGGATATTGCTTTTTTTAGAGAAAAGCAAACAGTGTTTAGGCAATTAAAAAATGTAGAAATGGTAACGACTCTGGATGTAGGCAATCCGAAAGATATACATCCAAAAGATAAAAAACCTGTGGGTTTAAGGCTTGCCTATATCGCCTTAAATAATACTTACCATAAGAATGTAGCTTACACAGGTCCCCAGTTCGATCATTTTAAAATCTCAGATAAGCAGGTAAAAATATTTTTTAAACCGAAATCTTTATCGGGACGATCAGAAACCAGCGACGGTTTATCTCCTAAATATTTTCAGATTGCAGGCAAGGACGAAAAATTCTATAATGCAAACGCTACAATAAGAAGAAATAAAATTATTTTAAATTCAACGGAAGTAAAACAGCCAGTGGCTGTAAGATATGCTTTTGTAAACGCACCAATAACCAATTTGCAAAATGGAAAAGGATTACCGGCAGAACAATTTAGAACAGATAAGTGAAAAGAAAATTGGGTACAGCCGAATTTGGATTTTGTTCCGATTATAGTTTCTGATAAAAAATAATAAGTTAAAGTTCAGTATGTAATATTAAGAGCATGTTTGAATTTTTAATCATTTGATTATCAAACGATTTTATATTTACAATGATGATTATTTCTTCACAAATATTTAATTAAAGAACATGAATCTTATTAAAAGTTTAGAAAGTGCTCCACCTGATAAATAAACGCGTTTTTAAATTTAAACATGCTTTAAACACAAACTTTTTATTCATGATAAGAATAAAATTTTTAACGATTACTTTGTTAAGTATTGTTCTATTACAAAATGCAAATGCACAAGAGAAAACTGAAGAACAGAAAAAAGCAGAGGCATGGGATAATTTTCAAAAAATGGTGGAAAAAAGATACCATAACGATTGGGCTTGGCTGGAAAGATATAAGTCAGATAATGTGAAAGTCGACTTAAGTAATAACCAGGGCCGAGTTGTTTTTATGGGAAACTCTATTACCGATGGATGGGACGAAGCTGATCCAAGCTTTTTTAAAAACAATCCTTTTATAAATAGAGGCATTGGTGGACAAACTACACCACAAATGTTGGTACGTTTTAGAGCAGATGTAATAGAGCTTAAACCCAAAGCAGTAGTAATATTGGCTGGAGTTAACGATATAGCAGGTAATACCGGCCCATCAACCTTAGAAATGATTGAGGACAATCTAATGTCGATGGTGGAATTGGCTAGGGCAAATAACATAAAGGTAATACTATGTTCTCTGCTTCCGGCTATTGATTTTCCATGGAAGCCAGGTTTGCAACCAGCCCCAAAAATCATCGAATTAAATAGTTGGATAAAGAAATATGCCGAAGCAAATAAATTTACTTACCTAGATTATCATTCAGCTATGGCCGATGAAAAAGGTGGCCTAAAAAAAGAACTTTCAACAGATGGGGTACACCCAACAATGGCAGGTTACGCCATTATGGAACCATTAGTTTTAGAAGCAGTTAATAAAACATTAAAGAAAAAATAGTTTGGTTTAAATGAAAAAGTTAAAACAGATTAGATTTTATTGGCTTAATCACTACTAGAAATTGGGCAATTATATTGATTAATACCTTTTTATATAACTAAAAGTTAATAGAATAAAACCAGAGCGTTAAAAAAATTAAGTAGAAAAATTTTGACGTACCTGACTAAAATTTAACCACATTAATGAGCCTGAAAAAGATTAGTACTTGTTTCATTATATTTTTAGCTTCTTTAAGTTTAAAAGCAGCTACGGTAGATAACGTTACTACCTATAGCCCAACCATGAAAAAAAACATCAGGGCTGTGGTTGTTAAGCCAGATGGTTATGCTATCAAACAAGCGCTACCGGTAGTTTATTTACTGCACGGGCATGGGGGAAATTACGCTGACTGGATAACAAAAGTACCCACTATAAAAGAACAAGCGGATCTTTACGACATAATAATTGTTTGTCCCGATGGAAATTTTTCCAGTTGGTACTTTAATAGTCCGGTAGATTCTAATTGGCAATACGAAACTTACGTAGCTGTGGAGTTAGTAGATTGGATAGATAAACATTATAAAACAGTGAAAAATCCGTCCGGCAGGGGCATAACTGGTTTAAGTATGGGTGGGCATGGCGCCTTATACCTGGCTTTTAAGCACCAAAATGTTTTCGGAACTGCCGGAAGCATGAGTGGCGGCGTAGACTTACGGCCATTTCCTTTAAATTGGGATATTGCAAAAAGGCTGGGTACTTATGCCGAGTATCCGTCCAGATGGGAGGCAAATAGTGTAATCAATCTTACCCATTTACTAACTGGAAAATCGTTGGCTCTTATTATTGATTGTGGAACAAACGACTTTTTTTATCGCGTAAACTTAAACTTGCACGAAAAATTATTGCTGAACAATATACCGCATGACTTTATTTCCCGTCCTGGGGGACATAATTGGAATTATTGGAGAAATGCCGTTAATTACCAACTTTTGTTTTTCAATAATTTTTTTCAATCAGCTAATTAAATTGGCAATTTAGCTGATTTTTAAGGTGCTATTTTTAAAAATGGTCTCAAAATGTATAAATTACTTCAAATAATTTATGCATTTTTAATATTAAAGTGAAAAATGGTATTTTATAACTTTGTACTATAAATTAAAACTAACCACTTACATTAATTAGTCAGTATATAACTCATTTTAAATTAATTCAACTCAGTTTCGTATTAAATTAACTATCATGAATTTGTGGGCTGAGGAATATATTAAGCATTAAGAATAACCCTGTTTTAAAGAATATGGTAAAAATTTTGCTAAAACGATTTAATTAAAATAAGTTTGTATAATGGGCCTATTATTAATAGGTCGGCAACACAATAGTAAATATTAGATTTAAATAGAAAAATATATTGTAGTATTTTTTTTCTTAAAATTACTATAGTTAGGTACATTCTTAGTAGCACTAAGTAAATTCTAATTGATAATTACTTGTTTTATCTTTTAAATATTCATTTTGCTTAATATAAAAAGTGATTGAGATAACGCAAAATAATTAGAAATGAAACTAAAATGAGCTAACCGCTATCCTTCCGAATAAATCTATGTTGCAGTAAACTGAATAGATTTTTCCGAAATTCTTTAAGAACTATAAGGAGAAGAGAAGTAGGCTTATGAACATAAAAAATTAATAAATTTCTACATTTGCGTAAACTCAGTAAGTAAATGAAAATCAATTGAAAAAGAAGTTAATAATAAGTGATATAGCTAAACAATTAAATATTTCCATTACAACTGTTTCTTTTATTCTTAATGGAAAAGCAGAGGAAAAGCGAATTAGTAAACCGGTAATTGAAAAAGTAACTAAGCTGATTGACGAATTAGGCTATAAGCCTAATCAGCTCGCAAAAAGTTTGCGAACTGGTAAAACAAACATTATTGGCTTAGTAGTAGAGGATATTTCTAACCAGTTTTTTGCCAAAGTAGCCAAGCTCATTGAAGAGAACGCCAATAAAAAAGGATACCGCATAATTTATTGTAGTACCGATAATCAACCGGAAAAAGCTAAAGAATTAATTGCTATGTTTTCGGAGCAACATGTAGATGGATACATCATTACCCCTCCAGCAGATATAGAAGAAGAAGTAAATGCTTTAATTAATAATAACTTGCCAGTTGTTTTATTTGACCGGTACTTCCCTCAGTTACCTACGGATTATGTGGTAATAGATAATTTTGGGGGGGCGTATAATGCTACAAAACACTTGATTGCGCAAGGATATGGAAATATTGCTTTTGTTACCATTGCATCTGAGCAAACTCAGATGCAGGATAGGTGCGAAGGTTACAAAAAAGTATTAAGCGAGTATAATAAACAGCCAAAAATACTAAAGACAAAGTACCTGGAAAATCCGGCAGAAGTTATTGAACAAATATATTCTTTTATGCAAAAGGATAGAACGATTGATGCACTTTTGTTTGGTACCAATTACTTGGGCTTATACGGATTAGAGGCCTTAAAGCAATTAAATATTAAGATTCCAACCGAAATCGGTGTTATATCATTTGATGATCATGACCTTTTCCGCTTATATATTCCTTCCATTACCGCTATTGCACAGCCTATTCATGAAATATCAACTCATTTAATAAATATTTTATTAGCTAATTTAGAATTAAAGGATGCAAGTAAGCCTAAGAACATAACACAGCTTCAATTACCAGCAGACTTGATTATCCGAGAGTCATCTCAACGAGATAAATTTGCTGATTATAATTAGTTAATTTTATAAACGAGTATTAATATTAACAATTAAGTAAAACGATTTAATGTTAAATTTTTGTGAAAATCATTTATTTACAGTCCGGAACAGGAATATTAGTTAAAAGCATGTAGCTAAGAACTACTAGCTTTTTAAAAATTGTTTATTCTTGGGTGATGTTGTGGTCTACATCAAAGGGAAATATATTATTAATTAAAAGTTAATTTACATGAATAATTCATTTGTGTTGGGGGGAGATATCGGTGGGACTCATATAACAACTGCTTTGGTAAACCTGCACACCAATACTATTCTGCCAAATTCACGGGTACGCAAAGATGTTAATTCCCAAGCCAGCGCAGCAGAGATTATTACTACGTGGATTGCCGCTTTCAAGGAAGCTTCTGCGCGAGTAAATGCGTCTATTAGTAAAATAGGCCTTGCCATACCAGGGCCTTTCGACTATTCGGCTGGTATTTGTAAAATAAAAGGGCAGTCTAAATATGAAGCTTTGTATAACCTTGATGTAAAAGCTCTTATAGCCGAAAAGTTTCCTATTGCACCAGAGCATATTTTACTTGTAAATGATGCCGAAGGGTTTCTGCACGGGGAGGTTTTTTCGGGTGCTGCACAAGGGTTTAATAATGTTATTGGCTTAACCTTAGGAACGGGCCTGGGCACCGCCACATACCATTATGGCAAAGTTGTAGATGCTGATTTATGGGGCATGGCGTTTCTAGATACAATTGCGGAAGATTATTTAGCTACCCGGTGGTTTGTAAAGCGTTATGAGCAGTTAACCGGTAAACTGATAAAAGATGTAAAAGAATTAGCAGAACTAGTAACGGCTGATGCTAGTCTGCAAATTATATTTGATGAGTTTGGGAGAAACCTAGGGCATTTTTTGTGCGAATTTATGCAGAAAGATAAATCGGAAGTGGTTGTATTGGGCGGTAACATTGCTAAAGCTCAGGCCTTATTTTTACCCCAAACAGAAAAAATATTAGCCGAAGCAAATAAACCGGTACTGCTCAAACAGGCAATGTTGGGCGAAGAAGCGCCGCTCATGGGGGCCGCTAGTTTATGGAAAGCAAAACAAGTAAACTCAATTTTAGCGCTTGATTAGAAAAGAATGCCAGGTTGCTGTTATAATTTTTTATATCATACCTTTTCAAGAGTATGGTTGAATATTAATGTATTGATTTTAAAATACTTATATTTTGAACGTTATGTTATTATATGATTGATTTTCTAAAATCTGGTTTTAGAAAATTACATTAACTTGAAAAAGCTACTCAAATATTGAATAAACTTACTATGAAGATTAAACATAATCTTAATTAAAATGATATGATTCAAAAAATTGTACTTATTTTCAGTTTTATATTTACTGGTTTTATAGCTGGTTGTAAGAATAAAGTTGATGAACCGGTTGATTTTGTTGATTACGTAAATCCATTCATTGGGGCCAGCACCAGTGTAGGAGCGGCCGGAATTTACCATGGGCTGGGAAAAACTTTTCCGGGAGCAACTACCCCCTACGGAATGGTGCAGGTAAGCCCCAATACCATAACGGGCGGCGATAATGGCTCTGGCTACAGTTATGAACACAACACCATCGAAGGTTTTGCTTTTACCCAAATGAGCGGCATTGGCTGGTTCGGAGATTTAGGTAACTTTCTGGTAATGCCCACAACTGGACCTTTAAAAACGGCCGCTGGTAAGGCAACTAACCCCGAAAATGGTTACCGGTCCCGTTACTCTAAAAAAGATGAAAAAGCTTCGGCTGGTTATTACGCAGCTAACCTAACCGATTATAATATCCGGGCCGAAATGACGGCGGCCCCGCATAGCGGCATGTTACGTTTTACTTTTCCTAAAAACAATCAGTCTAGAATTCAAATTGATTTAGCCAGAAGGGTAGGCGGAACTTCGATGCTGCAATCTGTAAAAGTGATAGATGACCATACCATTCAAGGATGGATGAAATGTACACCCGCAGGCGGTGGCTGGGGTAACGGGGACGGGAACGCTAATTATACCATTTACTTTTATGCCCAATTTAGTAAACCATTAAAAGACTATGGTGTCTGGAGTGCCGATATTCCGGATGATTGGTCGCGGAAAAGAGAAGATATTGAAAGTGACCGGTATCAACAGCGAATTGCTCAAGCATCTATGCTGAAGGGCACTAAAGAAAAGGAAGGAAAGCACCTTGGATTCTATACGGAGTTTGAGACTAAAGCTGATGAACCGGTAATTATGAAAGCCGGGATTTCGTTTGTTAGTATAAAAGGAGCCCAGAAAAACTTACAGACAGAAATTAAAGATTGGGATTTTGAGAAGGTACACCAGCAGGCCCGGACTTTATGGAACAATGCATTAAGTAAAATAAAAGTAGCAGGAAGCACCGAAGAAGAAAAAACAATTTTTTACACGGCGCTGTATCACACCCTTATCGACCCTCGCGCTATTTCGGATGTTGACGGAAATTATATGGGCGGAGATGGAGAATCGCATCAATCCTCTGCTTTTACCAAACGCACCATTTTTAGTGGCTGGGATGTTTTCCGGAGCCAGTTTCCGTTACAAACCATTATTAACCCGGTGGTGGTAAACGATATGATTAACTCTTTGGTAGAAATGGGCGATGAAAGCAACAAGCACTACCTGGAACGCTGGGAGCTGTTAAATGCTTATAGCGGTTGTATGATTGGTAACCCGGCCATTCCGGTAATTGCGGATGCTTACGCCAAAGGCATTCGGGATTTTAATATCACAAAAGCTTATAATTATGCGGTAAATACCGCGGAAAAGTTTGGCAATGGGGAAAGAGGGTATGCATATGAACCATTTGGCATATCTAATACGCTGGAGTATGCGTTCTCCGAATGGTGTTTATCCCGGCTTGCCAACCAGTTAGGCAAGAAAGAAGATGAAACAAAATACGCAAAACGCTCCCAAAGCTACCGGAATATTTTTGACTCAGAAAAAGGTTGGTTCCGGCCTAAAAAGAAAGATGGCTCCTGGGAGCCCTGGCCGGAAGAAGGAAGATTAAAACAATGGTACGGTAGTATAGAATGTAATCCCTACCAACAAGGATGGTTTGTGCCGCACGATGTGCCTGGTATGGTACAGTTAATGGGCGGGAAAGAAAAAGTAATTGCCGATTTAACTAATTTTTTCGAAAAAGTGCCAGAAAATATGATGTGGAACGATTATTACAACCATGCCAATGAGCCGGTACATCACGTTCCATTTTTATTTAACCGGATGGGTGCGCCTTGGCTAACCCAGAAATGGACCCGTGCTATCTGTGCAAGGGCCTATAATAATTCGGTAGAAGGTTTGGTGGGCAATGAAGATGTTGGTCAAATGTCGGCCTGGTATATATTGGCAGCCAGTGGTTTACATCCGGTTGCCCCGGGTGATACCCGCTACGAAATAACCAGTCCGGTATTTAACAAAATAGAGATGAAGCTAGAACCTAAATACGCAAAAGGAAAAGCTTTCGTCATTGTAGCTCAGAATAACTCTCCGGAGAACGTTTACATCCAAAGTGCCCAGTTAAATGGTAAGCCTTTAAATAACTGTTACCTAGATTATTCAGAGATTGCTGCTGGTGGAACCTTAGAATTAACGATGGGGAGTAAACCTAATATTAATTGGGGAAAGTAATAAAAATGAAACATCCACGCACTTAATTTTATATTAGCTAAAACGATTTAACAGATAATAATGGCTGGAATAACAACTAATTCTGCAACTGCTTCAAACGAGCTAAAGTATGACGCATCTCAAAGCTACGCCAAACCTTTAATGGTTGTAACTTTACTATTTTTTATGTGGGGATTTATCACCTGCATGAATGATATCTTAATTCCAAAATTAAAAGATGTTTTCACTCTTCAGCACTGGCAGGCGATGCTGATTCAGACCGCCTTCTTTGGCGCTTATTTTATTATTTCCTTGCTGTACTTTATTTTTTCCATTACTAAAGGTGACCCGATTATGAAAATCGGGTATAAGAATGGCATTATTGTAGGTTTGATAGTGGCGGCAATAGGATGTGTATTATTTTATCCGGCTGCTGGTCTGCATAGCTATGGTTTTTTCTTACTGGCGCTCTTTGTATTGGCCTCCGGTATCACCATTCTGCAAATTGCGGCTAATCCTTATGTAGCCATACTGGGTCCCCCCGAAGGTTCATCGAGCCGCATGAACTTAACGCAAGCTCTTAATTCTCTGGGTACTACCATCGCACCGCTTATTGGGGGATATCTGATATTTGAAGCAACTCAACAAGTTGGCGAATCTGCGGCCGATTCGGTAAAAATACCCTATCTGGGTTTAGCGGCAACCTTGTTGGTAATTGCTTTTATTATAAAATTGTCGAGATTACCGCAAGTAGTCGGCGAGGGTAAAATAGTGGCAGACTCCGGGGCATTGCAACACCGCCACTTGGTATTAGGCATTATTTGTATTTTTATGTATGTAGGCGGCGAAGTAGCGATAGGTAGTGCTTTAATTGGCTTTTTTGAACTACCGCAAATTGCCGGTTTACCAGAAGCTGAAGCTAAATACTACCTGGCTTTTTACTGGGGGGGTGCCATGATTGGCCGGTTTTTTGGTGCTGTGGGCTTAGCTCAGTTCCGCAGTGCAATTTATAAGTATTTAATTATTGGGATAATTAGTGCTGTTACGTTCCTTACCATTTACGTATTGTACGATTTAAATCTTGCGCTGCTAACACTTGGGTTAGTTGCCGTAAATGTGCTAGTGTTGCTTTTAGGCCGATTTATTCCTCATAAAACTTTAGGATTCTACGCTACTACGGTTATTCTTTTGTTGCTACTCACCATTTTCACACAAGGGCAATTGGCAATGTGGTCGGTTATTGCCATTGGTTTGTTTAACTCTATTATGTTCCCCACTATCTTCGATTTGGCAATCAAAGACCTGGGGTTACATACCAGTCAGGGTTCTTCCTTATTAGTAATGGCCATTGTGGGTGGCGCTATTATCCCGCCGTTACAAGGTGCCGTAGCCGACTTTACGGGTAACTTACAGCTTTCCTTTTGTGTGCCCCTACTTTGCTATATATATATCGTGTACTATGGATTTAAGGGGTACCGGATTAAAAATGGTTAAATAATTTGTTTTAAAAATATTATAAATAACTAATTTAAGCAGGTTGAACAATCTTCAAGTTATAATGAAAACATATTACTCATATTTTAAATAGGTTTTCACTCCCAAATAAATTGATTTTGTGAAGTAAGTTAAACTTTGCAGTATAATTTTAGATTAAGGCTTTTTCATAAAAATACCTACGACTATATTTTTACCTTCTGCATTATATTCTCTACTATACTTTTTAAATTATATAATTGATTTAGAAGAAATTGCCTTAATAAATTACTTGTCTAAACGCAAGGTTTGTTCATCTTATTTTATGTTACTCTTATTTGGAAATTATGGCAAACACCACCCATCATTTTAGTTTTATAAAAGTGATTCGTACATTATTTATTGTGCCTCTTTTATTCTTGATTTTTCCAAGTTCGGCCCAAAAAGCTTATTTTATTGATGGCTACCACGGAGGCGTTTATGGGCATTACCCCAAGTGGTACACGCAGTTTATAGTGGATAAACTAAAGGAAAATTCGTTCTGGAAAATTAATCTGGAAATTGAACCGGAAACCTGGGATTCGGTTTTGGTGCGGGAACCAGCCGCCTTAAAAGAGTTGCAGCAGCTTTTTGCCGACCAGTCGCTTACCGGCAGGATTGAATACGTGAGCCCCGCTTACGGCCAAAGTTATATGTACAACATCTCCGGCGAAAGCATCATCCGCCATTTCGATTATGGGATGAAAAAAGTCAGGCAATATTTTCCGGAGGCGGTGTTTACTACCTATTCTTCGGAAGAGCCTTGTTTTACCAGTGCGTTGCCACAGATTCTCACTTCCTTTGGCTACAAATATGCTTCCTTAAAAAATCCTAACACCTGCTGGGGAGGGTATACCCGGGCTTTCGGGGGTGAATTAGTAAATTGGGTAGGCCCGGATGGCACCAAACTTATTACCGTACCCCGCTATGCCACCGAAGGGCTAGTACCCAATTCTACCTGGCAAACGGAAGCCTGGACCAACTCACCTAAATACATCAAAGATGCATTGGCTTATGGAATCAAGAATCCCGTAGCCATGACCCTGCAGGATGCAGGTTGGCGCAACGGTCCGTGGATAGGCGATGGGAACCGGGGGTATCAACCCACTGAATATAAAACCTGGCGGGATTATATTGCTAATTCTTCCATTAAAACACCCAACCAAAACTGGAAATTCTCGCAGGAAGATATGCAGGTAAGTTTGGTTTGGGGTTCGCAGGTTTTGCAAAAATTAGCGCAGCAGGTACGGGTAGCTGAGAACAAAATTGTGATGGCGGAAAAAATTGGGGCTTTAGCGAAACTGTATCAGAATGCTGCCTGGCCGCAAAAAGAGATGAACGAAGCCTGGCGCACCCTCATGCTCGCGCAGCACCACGATTGTTGGATTGTGCCCTACAATGGCCGGCGTGGCAATACCTGGGCCGATAAAGTGGTGGTTTGGACCGACACCACCAACCGCATCAGCGACCGTATTATTACACGGGCTTTCCACGCCGGCAGCGGAGCCAACCAATCCATCCGGGTTTACAACACCACCGGCAATGTCCGGAATGAAATTGTAAAACTAATGTTACCGCAGAATACCAATGCTAGAACCATCAGTATTGTGGATGATAAAAACAAAGTAGTGATAACGCAGGGTGCCGCTACTGCTAACAACCCCGGCCCAGTAGTTTATTTTAAGGCTACAGTTCCGGCCCTTGGTTTTGCTACCTATAAAATCGTTAGTAAAAAGCCGGCGGTAACCAAGGGGGCTCAGGCTTCCGTTTCGGCAGCCGGTGATGTAATGCTGGAAAACGATTTTTACAAGTTGGTGCTGGATAAAAAGCGAGGGGGCGTTATTAAAAGTTTAGTGGCCAAAAAACTGGGCCGCAAAGAATTTGTGGATGTTAAAAACGAAAGAGGCTTCAATGAATTGCGGGGCAACTTTTTTAACAAGGGTGGCTTCCATTCCACCGCGGAAAATCCGGTAACTATTTCGATTGTAGAAAATGGCCCTGCCATGGTGAAAGCAGAGATAAAAGGCGAATTGTTGTCGCACCCTTATACCCAAACCATTACTTTAAAACAAGGCGACCGGAAAATTGACTGCAGCCTGAAAATAGACTGGCAGAAAAATATCGGTATTGGTAACGCGTATAAGCAGCAAGGCGGGTTAGATGCAAAAGATTATACCAAACCATTTTACGACGATAGCCAAAAACTGCTGGCCTTGTTCCCGGTTAATTTTGCTTCGCAGAAAATCTATAAAGATGCCCCCTTTGATGTAACGGAAAGCAAGTTGGAGAATACCTTTTTTACCCGCTGGGACAGCATTAAACATAACCTGATGGTAAGCTGGGTAGATGTGTACGACGACAAAAATAATGTTGGCCTGGCGCTGCTCACCGACCATACTACCACGTATGCCCACGGTAAGAATTTCCCGTTGGGCTTAAACGTGCAATATTCGGGCGCCGGTCTTTGGGGAAGAAATCATACCATCACCGGGCCAACCGAAATAAAGTACGCCCTGGTGCCGCACGCCGGCAAATGGGATAAGGCTCAGGTTTCTACCGAAGCACTGTACTGGCATGAGCCGCTCGTGGCCTCCACTACGCAGCCGGCCAAAGACACCCGTAAATCATTGGTGGATGTATCCGAGACGGGCTTGCAGGTAACCACAGTTTTAGTTGATGGCTCCGATTTGCTGGTGCGGCTTTTTAATGCGGAAGGTGATGGTAAAGCCAAAAAAGTAGTGATTGGCGGCAACGCCTCGGCTGCTGAATTGGTTGAATTGAATGGTGCGGTAAAGAATAGCCTATCGCTGCAAAAAAATAAGTCCAATTCTGAATTAAATGTGGCTATGCCACAATTCGGACTGCGAACAATCCGGCTGAAAAATTTCAGGGCTTATTAAACTCAAATTAAGAGTAGACAAGTTTTATGTTTATTGCCTTATCCGTAAAAAATAAAGCTATTAAAAAATAAAGCTATAAAAAGAATACGCATAAAATCTGCGAAGGGATGTATAGGAAGCCGGCCAGTTTTTAAGCAGTTGTTATTTCTGATGTTTCCCTGTTGAACAAAAACCATCTCTTGACTTAAGTTAACTCATCAAAGCTATTTTAACCAAAAATGAAATATTCTTTTACAATCTTCATTACCCTTGTAATGCTTTGTATTGCCAAAACAGGTAATGCCCAACTTACTCATTTGGTTGCACCAGCTAAACCCTGGAATGCACATTGGATAGCCGCTCAAAATGACGATGGTCGGCAGTACGGGGTTTATCATTTCCGGAAAATTATTTCACTGACAGCGAAGCCTGCCGAGTTTAAGATTTATTTATCAGCAGATAACAGGTATAAGCTGTATGTGAACGGTACTTTGGTTTCTATGGGCCCTGCGCGCAGTGATACTCATTATTGGAATTATGAGACACTAGACATCGCCCCTTATTTGAAATCTGGTAAAAATACTGTAGCCTCACTGGTTTTTAACGAGGCACAATACCGCCCTGAAGCACAGTTTACGGTGCGTACCGCATTTATTTTACAAGGAGCCTCAACCACTGAAGAGATGCTGAATACTAATAATACATGGAAATGCATGCGCAATAGGGCGCATAACCCTATCCCCGGGTACTTTTTTGCCGCCAGCAAAGGTGAGATGGTGGACATGAGCCAAAATATAAAAGGTAATTGGACTGCCGTCGATTATGATGACAGCACTTGGCCCACTGCTAATGATATTAGCGAAGGCAAATTAAAAGGAATGGGCGATGGCTTTGGCTGGTCACTGGTTCCGTCGCAAATTCCTCATATGGAATTAACTTACCAACGGATACCTGCTATAAGAGAGGCGGCCGGCATGAAAGTCCCCGCTGCATTTCCGGTGAAAAAGGTGCCGTTTACTATTCCGGCTAATACAACAGCAACCGTACTGCTCGATCAAACTTTCCTTACGAATGCTTACGTTACTTTAGCCTTTAGTAAAGGAAAGGGTGCGGGCATTTCTTTAAGCTACGCCGAAACACTTTACGATAAAGGCAGTAATGGCCGCAGAAAAAGTAACCGGAACGAAGTAGCCGGAAAAGAGTTTATTGGGCGAAAGGACAGCTTGCTGGCCGACGGCAGTAACGGGCAAACATTTACCACCTTAAACTTCCGCACTTACCGTTACATCCGCTTGGTAGTGCATACCAAAGAAGAACCGTTGATTATTGAAGACCTATATGGAACGTTTACTGCCTATCCGTTTAAACAGAATGCTATTTTTAACAATGACAACGCCGAAATAAAACAAATTTTGGATATTGGATGGCGTACAGCGAGGCTTAATGCCTGGGAAACGTATACAGACTGTCCGTACTATGAGCAATTACAGTACATTGGCGATACCCGCATTCAGACTATGGTTTCGTATTATTATAGCGGGGATGACCGACTTGCACGCAATGCGATTACCTTGATGGATCACTCCCGATTACCTGAAGGTGTTACCCTTAGCCGGTATCCTTCGCATGGTACGCAAATTATATCAACCTTTTCATTGTGGTATATAGGAATGCTGCACGACTACTGGATGTATCGTGCAGATAGTGATTTTATAAAGGACAAATTAATAGGCGAAAGGGCAATACTGGATTTTTTTGCCAAATACCAGCAGGCTGATGGCTCCTTGAAAGATTTACCTTACTGGACTTTTGTGGATTGGGCCGGAAACATGGGCTGGGGACCCAAAGGATCGGATGGCAGCGCGGCAATATACGACCTACAATTGCTTTTGGCCTACCAATGGGCGGCGCAAATGGAAGTGGCAATAGGTTTACCGGTTTATGCAACAATGTATAACCAAAAAGCTGCCCAATTAAAAGAAACCATTCATCGTAAATATTGGGATTCCGCAAAAGGGCTTTATGCCGATACCAAAGATAAAAACGGGTTTTCGCAACATACTAATTCGTTAGCTATCCTGAGCGGTATGGTGAGCGATGCGGATATGCCGGCCCTTTGTAAAAAAATGCTTACCGATAATTCATTAACCAAATGCACCGTTTATTTTAAATATTACCTGCACCAGGCACTTGTTAAAGCGGGGCTGGGTAATGATTTTATGAATTGGTTGGGTATTTGGCGGGAGAATATAAAAATGGGTTTAACTACGTGGGCTGAGGATTCTAGTCTGGAAACGGTGCGGTCAGATTGCCACGCCTGGGGAAGCAGTCCTAATATCGAATTTTTTAGAGTTGTATTAGGTATAGATAGCGATGCACCCGGGTTTCAAAAAATTAGAATAAAACCTCATTTAGGTAACATGACCAAAGTGAGTGGCGAAATGCCACACCCACAAGGAAAAGTAGCAGTTGCTTATAACCTGAATAAAAAGGGTTTGAATATCAATATTAAGCTACCTCAAAACACAACTGGTCAGTTTATCTGGAAGGAGAAGACGTTTGACTTGAAAGCCGGAGATAATACTCTATTAATAAAAAGCTAATCCATATTCTTCACCGCTTATCCTGAACAAAAGTCAATTAAAAAGATATGATTTTAGTTTAGTTATGAATTTCAGTTAGCGATATTTTGGAAAATGATATTTCCTTCTACATACATCATAATGAAGAATGTGTATGTATATAAAAGACGCAAAAGTTGTTAATCTTTCAGGATTTACATTCAGGTATATCATGGTTGCCGACTATTTTAAGCTATAAAGGCGTTGAAGAAAAATGATAAGAATGTAATGGCAATTTATTGAAATCAGCATTTTGGCGGTCAGTTTATTAGTGCACGCCCTTCACTTATCAATAACGGTAAACTCATTGCAGAAACGATGTTAAAGAAAATACAGGAAAACTAATAGGGCAAGTTTATTTGCAAGCAGCATCGGGAATTCTAAAGGGGGAAGGGGGGGATTTAGTTTTTGTTTTTATTACCACTGTCGTTTTATTTTATTTCGTTCACTTAAAACACATCCTTACTAAAAAATGAAATAACTGCGGCGACTTTCTGCCATCACGGGGTTGTAGCTCCCGGTCGTGTTAATTGCATCAGGGGCTGGTAAGGAACTTGCCTTTTTCAACTTTTTTGATATCACCTACCGATAAAATACCCTTATTAGTTTTTTAATCAACCTTATACATAATTAAATTTAAATAAAATGAATGTTACTAAATTTTTAATACTAAAAAAGCTGAGTCTTAGCTTGTATTTACTGGCGGCAGTGAGTGCCTGTAAAAACATACCGATAGGAAGCGTAGATACGGCAGGGGCCTACCCGGAAACCCAATTAGGCTGGAAACTAGGCTCACAGGCTTATACCTTTAACCGTTTCACATTTGCTGAGGCCGTTGCTAAAATTGATAGCTGTAACCTGCGTTTCGTAGAAGCTTACCCCGGACAGCGGATTGGCGGAAGCATTGAAGGCACCATGGGGCCGGATATGAACGAGGCCGCCAGAAAAGCCGTGCTAGATTTGCTTAAAGCCAAAAATGTACAATTAATAGCCTTTGGCGTAACCGGCGCCAATGACGAAGCTGGTTGGATAAAACTCTTCGACTTCTGCAAAGCAATGGGCGTACAAACCATTACTTCGGAGCCAAACGAGAAACATATTCCCCTGCTTTCCCAACTGGCCGATAAATATCAAATTAACGTGGCCATTCATAACCACCCCAACCCCTCTCATTACTGGAACCCCGATGTTATCCTAAATGCCATTAAAGGCCAGAGCAACCGCATTGATGCCTGCGCCGATATCGGGCATTGGACCCGCTCCGGATTAAACCCGGTGGATTGTCTGAAGAAGCTCGAAGGGCACGTACTGCATTCACACATGAAAGATTTGCACGAAGAAAGCCGGAATGGGCACGATGTGCATTGGGGAGAAGGCGTGTCCAACATTCCGGGGGTAATTGCCGAATTAAAAAGGCAAAACTTTAAAGGCGGCATTTCTGCCGAATACGAATACAACTGGGAGAGCAACAGTAAAGATGTGGCCGCCAGCGTGGTTAATTTCCGTAATCTTGTTCAAAAGCAATAAAAATTTTTAATAAAATTATGATTGATTTTAATTACCGGTGGCTGTTTGCTTTACCGATATTTTTATTAGCTACAGGAAATATCGTAAAAGGCCAGACAACCGCCAAGCCCGAAGAAAACCGGTTTACCAAAGTAGTATTGCAGCAAAAGCTGGAAGAACCCATGCAGTTCCATATTATGGATGATGGCAAAGTGTTGTATGCCGAGCGCAAAGGCAAACTAAAACTTTATAATCCCGCCACTAATCAAATGGAAGTAATTGCTGATTTTGATGTTAGCCGGGAGTATGTGAGTAAAACCGGCGAACGCTCGGAGGGGGAAGATGGGCTACAGGGGGTAATCCTGGACCCCGGCTATGCCAAAAATCATTTCATTTATGTGTACTACTCGCCCAAAGAGGAGTCAGTTAACCGGTTGTCCCGTTTTACCTGGAACGGCGGCAAACTGGATATGCGTACCGAGAAGAAAGTATTGGATGTAGCGGTACAACGAGAAGAATGCTGCCACGTAGGGGGAGGGATGGTATTTGACAAAGCCGGCAACCTGTATCTAAGTACCGGCGACAATACTTTTTCCAGGTCTTCCGATGGTTTTACTCCCATCGACGAACGACCGGGCGAAGGCCCCCGAGACGCGCAGAAATCGTCGGGCAATACCAACGATTTGCGCGGCAAAATTCTGCGCATCCACCCGGAACCGGATGGAACGTATACTATTCCGAAAGGCAATCTTTTTTCGAAAGGCACCCCCAAAACCCGCCCCGAAATTTACACTATGGGTAACCGGAACCCCTGGCGGCTCACCATCGACCCTAAAACCGGCTGGTTATTGTGGGGCGAAGTTGGGCCGGACGGCTCCAATCCTTCCGAACTCCGGGGGCCAAGGTCTTACGACGAGTTTAACGTGGCCAAAAAAGCTGGCAACTACGGCTGGCCGTACTTTAACGGCAAGGAAGCCTACCGCGATTACAACTTTGCTACCAAACAATCCGGCGACTGGTGGGACCCCTTAAAACCGGTTAATAATTCACCGAACAATACCGGCTTAAATGTACTGCCTCCCACCGTTGAACCACTAATCTGGTATCCGTACGCTGCCAGCGAAGAGTTTTCGGAATTGGGTAGCGGGGGCCGTAGCGCCGTCGGCGGACCTATTTTTTACCAATCTGATTTTGGTAAGAATGCCAAAAGCCTTTTCCCAGCTTATTACGAAGGCAAATGGATTATTACCGATTGGGTGCGCGGCTGGATGCAGGCCGTTACCCTCGATGCAAACGGTAAACTAGTATCTATGGAGCGTTTTCTGCCTAATATGGTACTGTATGGCCCTATCGATATGAAGTTTGGGCCGGACGGTGCCCTGTACGTGCTCGAATACGGAAACGGTTATTTTAAAGACAATCCTGAAGCAGCACTCGTTAAGATTGAATACAATGGCGGTAATCGTACGCCAGTGGTGCAGGTTGCGGCGAACAAAGTAGCCGGGGCCGTGCCCTTAAAAGTACAATTATCGTCGAAAGGCACCACAGATGCAGACGGTGACCGCCTGGCTTACGACTGGAAAGTTACCAAAAAAGGTGTAGTGGTGCAGACTAAAAAAACGGCTAACCCTGAAATTGTAATCAGCGAGCCGGGTGTTTACAAAGCAACCCTAACGGTTAGCGACGCCAGCGGAGCAAAAAATATCAAATCGGTAGACCTCTCCGCTGGCAACGCCGTACCGGAAGTAGCTTTCAATTTCACGAAAGGAAATTTCAGTTTTTTCTTTCCGGGCAATACTGTAAACTACGCGGTCAGCGTATCTGATAAAGAAGACGGCAGCCTGGCCAATAAGAAAATTCTTCCCGCCCAGGTTTCCGTGTCTATCAACTATCTGTCGGAAGGTTATGACCTGACCGTAGTGGCCCAGAACCAAAATAAGTTTGATGCTTCCGCCGAATTTGCTGGTGCTAAAACCCTCATCAGTAAAAGCGATTGTAATGCATGCCATGCATTGGATGCCAAATCATTAGGTCCTTCCTTTACGCAGGTGGCTTTAAAATACAAAGGCGATAAATCGGCCGAAGACCGATTGGTTAAAAAAGTTATTAACGGCGGGTCCGGTGTTTGGGGAGATGCCATGATGCCGGCGCACTCTTCCATGCCTACTACCGAAGTAAGCTCTATTATTAAATACGTGCTAAGCCTGAGCGAGAAGAAAGCGGCGCCGAAGAACCTGCCGGTTACCGGCAGTTATACTACCCAGGAGCAGCCCGACCAGACCAATAAAGGTATGTATATTTTCCGGGCGGCTTATAAAGATAAAGGTACCAAACTAGCCGCCGCCCAACAGGGCGAAAGTGTCGTGGTGCTGCGCAATCCTTTAATTTCGGTGGCAAATACCGATGGGACCAACGGCATTGATTTTAACAAAAATAAATCGGTAGCTACTGTGAAGGAAAAAGGGGGGTATTTGGTTTTAAAACAGATTGACCTTACGGGTATAAAAAGCCTGGAGGTTAACGGTACTAACAAAAAAGCAGCCGGCGCTTTACAGGTAAGGCTCGGTGCTCCTGATGGCAATGTAATTGGCGAGGCCGCTTCGGCCGGTTCAGAGATAAAGCCGCTGATGCTCCAACTTACGCCAACGGGTGGCAAACACGATGTTTATTTTGTATTTAACGAGGCAGAGAGCCAAGTTACTTCTATACGGGTAAGAGATAAATAGCCGGTCCGGAATGTACGGGGCAACCTTAAAATGTAGGATGGAAATAAGTATTAAAACAGTTTCTAAAGCATTTTAGGGCAATTTTAAGCAGCTTGTTCTTCGTAAATTCCTGCTACAACTTATAAATCGGAAACATGTTTTCAAGCCAATCAACCTGGTATATAACCGGGTTGATTGACTACGAATCAGATGGCTTTCAAAATATATTTACGCTATTCATATTTATAATATTTTGGACTTCTATTAAAACTTAGTAACTTACCCAAATTCCTCTTTTCTTATTACATCGCTTGCAACTATATTAAAATCTCTAAACGATGTTTTTAAAAGGCTGGAGTTCTAAAATTTTTATTGCTAAAACGATTTACCAAAGTATATTTATTTTTTCAAAATTTAAGTTTTAAGTGCTTAAAACTTAAATTAATCGATATTATTCGTGATATAAATAAATGTTTTTAGGCTAATAGTTAACTGTTAATCAATAAGGCTACTTAATATTTAATTTTCCATATAGCCTTGATTTTTAAAAGTACTGCACTTAAATAGCATTATAAAAGAAAAAGAAATCAGGATAAGAAAAATGGCTTAACATTATTTAAGGGAATAATATAAATTATTTAATTGATGAGAATTTTAAGTTTTATTTTTGGAGTTATTTTACTATTTCAGCAACAGCTATCGGCACAAGCTAAACTGCAGCCTTTTAAATCGGGCGACCGCGTTGTTTTTGCCGGAAACAGCATTACGGAAGCCGGGCTTTATGGCTCGTATATTTGGCTGTATTACATGACTCATTTTCCGGATAGGCGGATTTCGGTACATAATGCGGGCATCGGGGGCGACGTGGCCGGGCAAATTTACACCCGTTTGGAGAACGATATTCTGGCCAAGAAACCAACTGTTTTGGCCGTAACTTTTGGTATGAACGATAGCCGGTACTTCGAGTACAACTCGCCAAATCCAAAAGTAGAGGAATTCGTGAAAACATCATTAGACAGCTATCAGAAAATTGAGAGCCGGCTTAAGCAATTAAGCAGCGTGAAAAAGGTAATCATGTCTTCTTCTCCTTACGATGAAACTGTGCAGTTAAAAGAAGGAAATCTTTTTAAAGGCAAAAGCAAAACCATTGCGAAGATTGTAGAATTTCAAAAGGAATCGGCCATAAAAAATAACTGGTCTTTGGTGGATTTTTTTTATCCAATGACGGAAATAAACCTGCGCGAACAAAAAACAAATCCGTCTTATACCAACACCGGCCCGGACCGCATCCATCCGGGTAGCGCCGGGCATTTTATTATGGCATATCTGTTCCTTAAATCACAGGGATTGGCTAATTGTTACGTGGCAGATGTAAATATCAATTACCCCACTGCCAAACTTGTAAAGGCATCGAACGCAAAAATCAGCAATCTCAAGAAAACTAAAAATGGCATTCAGTTCGATTATTTAGCGGCCTCCCTGCCTTTTCCAATCGATACTGTTCCCCGGGTATGGCTGAATAATCAGGTTCAGGCGGAAGCGCTTAACGTAATACCGTTTAACCAGGAATTTAATAATGAGCAGTTAACCGTTAAAGGCTTGCCATCAAAAAAATATATGCTGGCTATCGATGGACAGAATATTACCGAGGTGTCGGCGGCGGACTTAGCAAAAGGAATAAATTTGGCCGTTTTAAAAAATACGCCGCAATACCGGCAGGCTTTAAAAATATTAGGGCTGAATAACGAGCGTAAGGAAATGGAGGGAAAATACCGGAACTACTATTGGGTAAATTATAATTTCCTTAATGAAAAAGAGATGCTGTTTAACCACTCCGGGGCGGCCAAAGATACAATTTTAAAATATGCACCTACCAACGGATGGCTAAATTCCAAAAAAGAAGATTGGGAAACCATCCGAACAGAAAGTACCCGTCAAAATCTGGAAAATAAATTGAATGCGTTAACCGACCAGATTTACACCATCAATAAGCCGCAAAAACACGTGGTCTCGCTTAAGCCGGTTGGTAAATAACAGAAGAAGAGAAACATGAATTCATAGAATAGCTTAAAGATTAAGGTGTTCTATAGCTAAGTTAAATTTTAAGAAATAAATATTTTGCCGTTTGCTAGCAGTTAAAAATTGTAAGCATAACATTAATTAAGTAAGCTAAATATGATAAAACTTAAAAAAGGCATACTTGCCTGGCTGTTGTTTTGCTTTGGTGCAGCCAATGCCCAGCAAAAAGATTTGGTTCGCTATGTAAACACGTTGCAGGGTACCAACTCCAATTGGGGCCTTTCGTACGGGAACACGTACCCTACCATTGCCGTGCCCTTTCCGGTGCACTCCTGGTCGCCGCAAACGGGCAAAAATGGCGACGGCTGGAAGTACACCTATCCGGCCAAAACCATCCGGGGATTTCAACAAGTGCATCAGTGCAGCCCTTGGATGGGCGATTATGCGGTGTTCTCCTTAATGCCGGTTACGGGCGCCTTGGAAGTAGGCGAAGAAAAGCGCGCTGCGTCTTTTACCCATGCCGACGAAATTGCCAAACCGCATTATTATAAAGTTAAACTGGGCAACGGGGCTACTACCGAAATCGCTCCCACCGAACGGGCCGGGCACATGCGCTTTTCGTTTCCCAAAGGCAAAAATGCTTTTTTAGTGCTGGATGGTTATACCAAGACCAGCGGCGTTACCATCCATCCCAAAGAACGAAAAATTACCGGCTGGGTCCGCAATGGCACCTTTATTCCCAAAGAGTTCCGGTGCTATTTCGAGATGCAGTTCAACGAGCCTTTTGTTGCCTATGGCACCTGGGAAAACCGCCAGAATGCGGTTAATGCTAACAATCTTACCGATAGCGGCGAGGGCAAGGGCGCTTACGTACAATTTAAGCCCGGCACGATAGTGCAGGTTAAAATTGCTTCTTCTTACATCAGTCCCGAACAGGCAAGCCTTACCTTAAAACAGGAACTGGGAAAATTTAAAAAAGTAGAGCAAACCAGCGAAGCAGCCCAAAGAGCCTGGAATACCCTGCTGAGGCGGGTGGCGGTTGAAGGCGGCACCGAAGCAGAAATGGCTACCTTTTATTCCTGCTTGTTCCGGGCTAACCTGTTTTCACATAAATTTTACGAAATAAACAAAGACGGCAAGCCTTACTATTATAGCCCGTATGACAGCAAGATTCATGAAGGTTACATGTACACCGATAACGGCTTCTGGGACACCTTCCGGGCCCAATTTCCGTTAAGCAATATTTTGCATCCTGCCATGCAGGGAAGGTATATGCAATCGCTCCTAGATGCGCAGCAACAGAGCGGTTGGCTGCCTACCTGGTCTAATCCCGGCATGTCGGGCGTAATGGTGGGCAATCATGCCATTTCCTTGCTGACGGATGCCTGGGTAAAAGGCATTCGCAACTTCAGCCCCGATTCGGCTTTAAAAGCGTATTATCACGAAGCAACCAACCGCAGCCCGATGGGCGGTTCCAGCGGCCGGGAAGGACATGAATATTATTTCCGGTTAGGCTATATCCCGCAGGATAAAGTGCATGAAAGCGCCGCCAAAACCCTGGAATATGCTTACGATGATTTTTGCGCCTACCAATTGGCCAAACTCACCAATAATAAATTTTACGAAGACATTTTTGCCCGGCAGATGTATAATTACCGGAATGTTTTTGATACGGCGAAAGGGTTTGTACGGGGCCGCAATAGCAACGGGGAGTGGATACCAAAAGATTACGACCCTATTGAATGGGGCGGCGCCTTTACCGAAGGTAATCCTTGGCAGTGGACCTGGTCGGTATTTCATAATATCAAAGGGCTAGTTGGCATGATAGGTGGCGAGGCGGCATTTAATCAAAAACTCGACAGCTTGTTTCATGGTTCCAACGCCGTGAAATACGGCTCCTACAAACAGGAAATCCACGAAATGAAAGAAATGGTACTTGCTAACATGGGACAATATGCGCACGGCAATCAGCCGGTGCAGCATGCTCCTTATTTGTACAACTACAGCGGCCAGCCATGGAAAACGCAAAAGCAGGTGCGGGAGGTGTTAGCTCGACTTTACAACGCCACCGAAAACGGTTATCCCGGCGATGAAGACCAAGGCCAGATGTCTTCCTGGTACGTTATCAGCGCCTTGGGATTGTATAGTGTTTGCCCGGGCACCGATGAATATGTGATTGGCAGTCCGGTGTTTCAGAAAGCTACCATCAGCTTGGAGAACGGCAAGAAGTTTACCGTAGAAGCCGTTAACAATAGCCAGGATAATGTATATATCCAATCGGCCACGTTGAATGGTCAGCCGTTAACTCGTAATTTTATTAAATATGCTGACATCAACAATGGCGGTACGCTGCGGCTGGTGATGGGAAATCAACCCAATAAAGAGCGAGGCACAAAGGAAGAAGACCGGCCTTTTTCTTTATATAAGTAGCAATATAGTGTAGCCAGCGATTACATATCTATTGTGTTTCCGCTGGGTTGCACCCTTGTGCGGCTTTATCGCTGTTCGGCCGATCAATAATAATATACATTAAAATATATTATATCTATGCAGCTAAATAAGACTATTTTTTCTTGCTTGCTTTTTGCTCTTATTCTGAGTGGCTGTTCGCCCAATACGGCGCAACAATCGTCCGGAAACCAAAGGATGGGCAATCCTGTTTTTCCCGGTTGGTATGCCGACCCGGAAGCGGCTATTATTAAAAAACAATACTGGATTTATCCCACCTACTCGGCCCCTTATCACCAACAGGTGTTTATGGATGCTTTTTCTTCTAAAGACTTGGTAAACTGGACGAAACATGAACGAATTATGGATACAGCGTCTATTAAATGGGCCAAGCGAGCCATGTGGGCTCCGGCTATTGTGGAGAAAGGGGGAAAATACTATTTGTTTTTTGCCGCCAACGATATTCAAAACGAGCAACAGCCCGGCGGCATTGGCGTAGCCGTTGCCGATAAACCCGAAGGGCCTTTTAAAGATTATTTAGGTAAACCCTTACTGGATAAAATTGTTAATCGTGCCCAGCCCATCGACCAATTTATTTTTAAAGACAAAGACGGCCAATGGTATATGATTTATGGTGGGTGGGGCCGGTGCAACATCACCAAACTGAAAGAGGATTTTACCGGCTTTCTTCCGTTTGAAGATGGAAACACCTTCCGGGAAATTACGCCTAAAGGATATATAGAAGGCCCTATCATGTTTATGCGCAACAACAAGTATTATTTTATGTGGAGCGAAGGCGGCTGGACCAGGCCGGATTATCGAGTGGCCTATGCCATCGGCGATTCGCCGTTTGGCCCGTTTGAGCGTATTGGCACCGTACTGCAGCAGGACCCCACCGTGGCAACCGGCGCCGGTCATCATTCCGTTTTGCAAATACCGCGCAATAATGACTGGTACATTGTTTACCATCGCCGGCCCCTGGGCGAAAAGGACGGCAACCACCGGGTAACCTGTATCGATAAAATGGAATTTGATGAAAATAATTTCATTAAACCCATGAAAATTACCTTTGAGGGCGTGTCAAAAAAAGTGCTGAAGTAAACTATCGTTGTTGCTACTGTTAACCTGTTTTCATACCTAAAAAAAATAATGCTTATGTCAATTACCCGCCGCCAATTTTTAAAAAATACCACTGCTTTAGCCGCCGGTTTGGCGGGTATTCCTTCTTTTGCCAACGTGCTTCCCAGAAAACAATTTTTTGATATTTCGCTGGCGCAATGGTCTTTGTACAAAGAGTTTTTCGGCAAAAAATACGATACTCTGGACTTCCCATCTGTTGCTCGGAAAAATTTTGACATTGGCATTGTGGAATACGTTAACCAGTTTTTTAAAGACAAGGCCAACGATCAAATTTTTTTAAGCGCCTTGCTGCAACGCTGCCAAGATAACGGAATAAAAAACCACTTAATTATGATTGACGGCGAAGGCGACCTGGGTAATACAAACGAAAATGAACGTACAAAAGCTATCGAAAACCATTATAAGTGGGTGGATGCAGCCAAATATCTGGGCTGCAAAACCATTCGGGTAAATGCTTTTGGCAGGGGCAGCCGGGAAGAGGTAAAGATGGCGGCCATTGATGGCTTAAGCCGGTTGGGTGAATTTGCCGGAAAATCCAAATTGAATGTAATTGTGGAGAATCATGGCAGCTATTCGTCGGATGGCGATTGGCTCCTGTCGGTAATGCAAGGAGTTAATCGCAAGAACGTAGGCATCTTGCCCGATTTTGGCAACTTTTGCATTCGGCGGGAAAATAATAAATGTGTAGAAGAATACGACAAATACAAAGGCGTACAACAATGGATGCCGTACGCCAAAGGCGTAAGTGCTAAAACATTTGAATTTGATGCTCAAGGTAATTGTATCGAAACCGATTATCCGCGAATGCTGAAAATTATTAAAGATGCCGGTTTTAAGGGCATCTTCGGCATAGAATACGAAGGTGACAAGTTGTCGGCAGAAGCAGGTATTAAAGCTACCAAAGAATTGCTGATAAAAACAGCCAGTGAAATTTAATCAGGCAGTTTAACGAAACGTTTTTAACTCTTCTCATTAAGTATGAAGAAAGCAATGGCGAGCAGGTTCTTCCGGTTACAATAGATAATATAGAAGCATTAAAGATTTAAATAAATATGAAAAAATTGGTACTAACTGTTTTACTTATAGTTATAAGTTGTAAAGGGATGATAGCCTTTGCGCAGGAGAATGCTAAACTGGCGTTTGCCTCTGTTTTGCAAAGCAATATGGTGGTGCAGCAAAACAAACCTTTTAAAGTCTGGGGAACGGCCCCAGCCGGCGAAACCGTAACCATCCAGGCCGATTGGATGCAGCAGCCGGTAAAAGTGGTGGCGGATAAAGAAAGTAAATTTTTATGCATTATTCCCGTGCCGGAAGCTAAGAAGGGCAACTTTTCTAAACATGTCGTTACGGCATCAGTCAATAAGGGATCCATTACCCTAAATAACTTATTAATTGGCGACGTGTGGATTTGTAGCGGGCAGTCGAACATGCAGTTTGGGATGAAAGAAACCATTGATGTGGCCAAAGAACTACCGGCGGCCAATTACCCGTATATTCGTTTGTTCTACGGCGGGTTAAACTTCAGCAATGAGCCTGTTGGGAACATTAAAGGAAGCTGGCAGGAGTGTACCCCGCAAACCGCCCACAACTTTAGCGCCGTAGCCTATCATTTTGGCCGGGAGTTGCATACAACATTAGATATTCCCATCGGCATTATTTTTACCGGTATCGGCGCTTCAGCCGCTCAGGCGTATGTGCCCCGGGAGGTGTTGGCCGCCGATACGATGCTCAACCGGGTGTACCTGCAGCCGTATCTGAACAGCCCCAAGTCAAATGAAAAAATAGATGGTGGCTTTTCGTTTGAAAAAGTAACCCGGCCTTATTTGTTATATAATGCCGTTATTCACCCTTTTACTAATTTAACCATTAAAGGCTTTACGTGGTACCAAGGCGAATCCAACCGGATGGAACGGGAAAGCTATACCAGGCTTACGCAAAACATGATTGAGAGCTGGCGAAAAAAATTCGAACAAGGCAGCCTGCCTTTTTATTATGTGCAGGTGGCCCCGTTTTGGTACGATAAGGGCGACTCTACCTTAGCTGATTACGCTTTTTTCCGGGAGGCACAAGAGAATATATCAGACCTGGCTAATACCGAAATGGTTATCACGATGGACGTAGGAGAAGCCAAAGATTTGCATCCGAAAAACAAAAAACCTATTGGCATGCGCTTGGCCAAAACGGCTTTAAATAGAACGTATGGTATGCTCCAAGTGGCTTATCAGGAGCCTAAGTATGATTATGTGGAATATGCTAAAAACAAAGCCGTGGTGCATTTTGAACCGGAATCAGTACAAAGTGGCCTGGAAACAACTGATGGCCAGGCGCCCAAGTACTTTTATATGGCTGGCGCCGACCAAAAATTTTACCCGGCGAAAGCCACCATTCAGGACAACCGTATTGTATTAACCAGCCCTCAGGTTAAGCGCCCGGTAGCCGTTCGTTATGCGTTTACCAATTTCCCGGTAACCAATCTGCAAAACAAAAACGGCTTTCCGGCTTTGCCTTTTCGCACCGATAATTGGCCGGAAATTAAATCTGTAAAGTAAATGAGTAAAAGCACATGTTACCATTAATGGTTTTGAAAAGGTTAGTATGGCAACAGATGAGTTGAAAAAGTAATGAAAGCCTATCAAGTACGTCAGAGCATGAGCCGGGCGGATGATCCCTATGATAACGCTTTTGCCGAATTGTTCTGGAGTAGCTTCAAAGCAGAAGTTTTAGAAGGTGGTGTTTTTTTTGACGTGCAAGATACCAGGATGGAAATCTTTAATTAAATTGAAATTTATTACAACCGGGTGCGCCATCATTCTGCTTTAGCATACAAGAGCCCACTCAATTTTGAATTAGATTATTACACTAAACTTGCAAGTCTACTGTAAGCCTAAACCCAACCACCTCAACTTTGCAACTTTGTTTGAGGAAGCAGAAAACGGCGATAAAGTGGCTCAGGAATTAGTGGAGAACTGCCTAAAATTCTGGGGGGTAGGGGTTGTGAATATGATACATGCTTAAGATCCGGAACTGATATTTATAGGAGGAGGAATTATGAAGAGAGAGGCAACTATTCTCCCTTATCTGCAAAACATGATAGATCAATACGCCTTGGCCCCAGCTGGTTCAATTATAGTTGTTTCAGCTATGCAGGTTGAATTCGCTGGCTTACTGGATATGAAATATTTAATCACATAAGAAAATAACAAGAACATTGAGAAAATCAAACTACGACAAATTTCCTTTTGTAAAGGTTGAAGCAGAAAATCAATCCTGCTACTCCGGCTGGGATTCTATAGGAGAAGTACTGAACGAAAGGATAGCGACTTTAAACAAGAAAAATAAGATATTGGTCATTGAAACCTATCAAGGCGTAAAAAACCAAGAATTGGTTTCTCACCTAGGGCGTGTTCTGGATTACCAGTTATGGATAGATGCAGGAGATGGTTTTAAAGACGAAGAAGAAGTTCGAAGTATGGTTTATCCGGATGTAACCAATGACAGGGTATTCGGATATCTGAGCCGGCTTAAAATGAAGGATTTTCTGGACTCTTCTAAAGTAGACCAACTGAGGAAAAAAATAGCAGAAAAAAGCGAAGGTGTTGTCGTCGTGTATGGTTCCGGCGCATCTCTTATTCCAACTGCTTACGATGTGTTGGTGTATGCCGATATGGCGCGTTGGGAAATACAACTGCGAATGCGCCGCAATGAGGTAAATAACCTGGGAGTTTTTAATAAGAACGATACGTTTGCCAACAAATACAAGCAAGGATATTTTGTAGACTGGCGGGTTTGCGACCGGTTGAAAAAGCAATTAATGTCCAGATGGGATTATGTACTAGACACCAACACGAAAGATAGTCCTAAATTAATAGAAGGAAAAGCTATATTAAAAGGATTAGAGATAGCTGCTCGTCAGCCCTTCAGAGTAGTTCCATTCTTTGATCCCGGGCCGTGGGGAGGGCAGTGGATGAAAGAGGTGTGTGACCTGGATAGATCCGCAACTAACTATGCCTGGTGTTTTGATTGTGTTCCGGAAGAAAATAGCCTCTTATTAGGCTTTGGCGATACAAAGGTGGAAATTCCAGCTATAAACCTGGTTTTTTACCAAACCGATAACCTGCTGGGCCCTAAGGTGCATGCCAGGTTTGGGGATGAGTTCCCGATTCGTTTCGATTTTCTGGATACCATGGGCGGCGGTAACCTGAGTTTACAGGTACATCCTCTAACGGAATATATCCAGGAAACATTTGGTATGCCTTATACCCAGGATGAGAGTTATTACATGCTGGATGTGGAAGAAGGTGCCTTTGTTTACCTGGGCTTACAGGAAGATATAAATCCGGACACCATGATACAGGAACTGAAGCTGGCGCAAAACGAAGGTGTAGCGTTCAATGCTGAAAAGCACGTGCAGAAATGGCCGGTCCGGAAGCATGATCATATTTCTATACCGGCTGGTACGGTACATTGTTCTGGTGCCGGAAGCATGGTACTGGAAATAAGTGCCACGCCTTACATCTTTACCTTTAAATTATGGGACTGGGGGCGGCTAGGCCTGGACGGACAGCCCCGGCCTATCAATATTGAACACGGTGAAAAAGTAATTCAATGGGATCGGACTGCCTCTTGGGTGGAGAAGAAGGCGCTGAATCTGGTAGAACCTCTTGGTAGCGGAACTGGCTGGCGAGAAGAAAGAACCGGGCTTAATGAACTTGAATTTATCGAAACCCGTCGGCATTGGTTTACCGGAACGGTTGCGCATCACACCCAAGGAATTGTAAATGTCCTTAACCTGGTGCAGGGAGATGAAGCCATTGTGGAAAGTCCTTCTGGTGCATTCGCACCTTTTATTGTCCATTTTGCGGAGACCTTTATTGTGCCCGCGGCGGTAGGAGAATATACGATAAAGCCCTATGGGGAAGCAGCAGGAACCGAGTGCGCCACGCTCAAGGCATATGTAAGAACTTAATCAAAGTGGTAAATAATATGAATAAAATTTTATCAACGGATCATAAGGACAGGAGGGCTTCCTCTGCTGCCTTTTTATTTAAAGTGTCGGCAATAGCTGCTTTAGGGGGCTTGCTCTTTGGTTACGATACGGCTGTTATTGCCGGAGCCATAGGCTTCTTACAGATAAAATTCAATTTATCGGCAGCTATGATAGGATGGGCAGCCAGCAGTGCCATTTGGGGGTGTGTACTGGGGGCTATGGTGGCCGGCTATATGAGCGATAGAATTGGGAGAAAGAAAGTGCTGCTTATTACAGCTGTACTCTTTGCAGTTTCCGCTATAGGCTCAGGAATTCCCAATAACTTAACTCAATTTATACTAGCCCGGTTTATTGGCGGGGTAGGAGTAGGCGCCGCATCCATGCTCTCTCCTTTATATATCTCTGAAGTAGCTCCGGCAAGAATTCGCGGCACTTTGGTAAGCCTTTATCAATTAGCCATTGTAATAGGAATAAACCTGGTCTATTATATTAATATGGAAATAGCCACCCAGAACAGTGAAGCCTGGAATATAGACCTGGGCTGGCGGTATATGCTCGGATCAGAAACGATTCCGGCAGTGTTATTCCTGCTGTTACTTTTTATTGTTCCGGAAAGTCCCCGTTGGCTGGTCAAAAACAAGAGGGAACAAGAAGCGCTGAATACTTTGACGAAGATAAATGGTAAAGAAGAAGCTGAGGAAGTGATGCAGGAAATCAAAGAGGCTCTGACGCACGAAACTGGTACAGTGCGGGAGTTATTTAAGCCAGGACTGCGTATGGCCTTACTTGTGGGAGTCGTCCTGGCCTTATTTTCCCAAATTACAGGCATCAATGCCATTATTTATTATGCCCCAGAGATATTCAAAAGTATAGGTTTTGCCACTGATTCTGCTTTAACCCAAACCCTTCTTATCGGGGTGGTAAATACCATCTTTACTTTTGTGGCGCTTTGGCTTATCGATAAAGTTGGCAGGAGAGCCCTGCTGCTTTGGGGAGTAAGTGGTATGGTGGTTTGCCTGCTGGGAGTAGGAATATGCTTCTATTACAGCTTTACGAGTGGACCTTGGTTGCTTCTGTTTATTTTGGGTTTCATTGCCTGTTTTGCTTCTTCTTTGGGTCCTATTCCGTGGGTAATCATGTCTGAGATATTTCCTACCAAGACCCGGGGAGTAGCTATGTCCTTCTGCACCATGATACTATGGATTGGTGTTATACTGATTACCCAGCTAACACCTATGTTATTAAAAGGCATGGGAGGAGCCTTTACATTCTGGATATTTACGATCAATGCGATTGTCCTGTTAATCTTCATCTGGAAAATGGTACCTGAAACAATGGGGCGTACCCTGGAGGAGATCGAGCAAAGTTGGGTTAAGATATAGCCCTTTAATATTTTGGGTTTTGATCAGATATAGATTATTCCTGCCTTTACTTTTTATAAGTTATAACCATTAGGTTTTTATGATGAATATTAAACAAACGAATTATAGAAAAATAGCAGCAAGGGCAGTTGTGCTGGTGCTTGTCCAATTTTTTTGGCAGTTACCAGCTGCTATAGCTGGCCCAGATAATATTGCACCTAATGCTATTGTAACCGCCTCTACCGTTCTAAACAAAGAATATACCGCCAATAAGGTTATTGATGGTGTTAAAGGAGTAAAGAATGTTGGTGAGTGGGCCTGTGAGGGCGTTATCACGGATTGGGGCTATATCCGCTTTCCCTGGATTCAACTCCAGTGGGATGAACCGCAGCATATAAATAAGATAATCCTTTATGACCGATCCTTAACCAGTGAACATATTGCCGGAGGCAGGCTGCAGTTCAGTGATGGAACTGAAATTTGGGTTAATCAAATACCAAATGATGGTACTGCTAAAGCTGTAAGCTTTGAACCTAAGAAGGTTAACTGGGTAAAGTTTGTTACTACTGATGGGAAGGGTAAGGATTTAGGCTTTTCTGAAATAGAGGTGTTTCCTGCTCCTGGACAATATCCTGACTATGTATCTTGGGTTAACCCCTACATTGAAACCAACAGAGGCCGGTATTTCTTCTTTATCACCGGAGGACGTCCGTTTGGGATGGTTGGTGCTGCTCCTCATACCCGCAACAAAAACCAGAATGGAGGAGGTTACAACTATAATGAAAATGAGATACTAGGCTTTGGACAAATCCATAATTGGATGATGGCTGGCCTGGAAATTATGCCTACTACTCAAAACATAAATCCAACGCAAGGCGAACAGGGCTGGAAATCCTATTTTAGCCATGATGATGAAATTGTTCAACCTGGATACCATAAGGTTTTTCTAAGAAACTATAAAACGTGGGTAGAGCTTACTGCTACAGATAGGGTAAGCTTTTACAAGTTTACCTATACAGAAGATGCGGAAGCGCAAATAATCATAAATTTAGGAGGTTATATTGGTAATAGCACCATGGCCAATATAGATGTAAAAAAAGTAAACAATTCTGAAGTAGAAGGTTCCTTTAGCTCTGTAAAGAGATATTGGGGCGGGCCCAAAGATGTTAAGGTTTATTTTATTATCCAGTTTGATAAGCCCTTTAAATCTCTTAAGGGCTGGAAGGGTCATATTATAAAAGAGAATGTAAGTAACATACAAGGCGATAGTGCCGGTACAGCAGCTTTGTATACTATTAAAGCAGGAGAGCAACTACAGATGAAGATTGGCATTTCTTATACAAGCGTTGAGAATGCCCGCAGAAATCTGACTGAGGAATGTGCAATCTGGGATTTTAAAAAGGTAAGGAGTGAATCGCGAGCTGTTTGGAATAATTGGCTGGGGAGAATGGCTGTTGAAGGCGGGACTACCGATCAGAGAGTAAAGTTCTATACGGACTTGTGGCACGTACTTTTGGGAAGGCACAAGATTAACGATGTATCCGGAGATTACCCTGACCGGACAACCGGTGAGCGGGAAGGGAACTTTACCAATGCTGTCTTCAAGATTAAGACCTTGCCGAAGAATAAAGACGGTAGCTTGAAATACAACATGTATAATTCTGATGCCTGGTGGCTATCACAATGGAACCTTAACGTTCTTTGGGGGCTGGCCTGGCCGGAGGTGCAGGATGAAATGTCTGCTTCTATGATTCAATATGCTGATAATGGATATTTATTACCCAGAGGTCCATCTGGGGGCGGATATTCCTACATCATGACCAGCAACCCAGCCGCTAATCTAATTGCCAGTACTTTTATGAAAGGGTTACTGACTAAAGTGGACAGAAAACACGCTTTTGAAGTAGTTAAACGCAATCAGTTGCCAGGTGGCATGCTGGGTAGCCGGGAAGATATTGAATTCTATACGAAGCACGGCTATTGGCCTAATAATGCAGGAATAACCATTGAGGCAGCTTTTCAGGACTTTGCAACTGCCCAAATGGCGCAAAAGCTTGGCAGGAAAAAGGATTATAACTTTTTTATGAATCGTTCTAAGGGGTGGAGTAACCTGTTCAAACCCGATCAAAAGTTACTGTTCCCTAAAGATAAGAATGGTAATTTCATGCACAGTGATCCTTTAAGTGGTAATGGATGGATTGAGGCGAATGCCTGGCAGGGCACGTGGGGAGTTTCTCATGAAATTGGTAAGCTGGCGGGGTTAATGGGGGGTAACGATACGCTTTGTGCAAAACTGAACTATGCATTTGAGCAGGCAAAACCTTACGACTTTGTGTTTGCCTACTATGATGGCTATGTAAGTTATGCGAACCAGCCGGGATGCTCTAATGCGCATGTATTTAATTATGCCGGCAAGCCGTGGCTAACCCAGTATTGGGTAAGAAAAGTAAAAGAACAAGCGTATGGCGGTGTTACCCCAGACCAAGGGTATGGCGGGCACGATGAAGACCAGGGGCAGATGGGTGGTGTTAGTGCCCTTATGGCCATTGGACTGTTTAATCTTCAGGGAAATGTAACGCAGACCCCTGTGTATGATATTACCAGTCCTATCTTCGATAAGGTATCTATTAAACTCGACCCTAAATATTACAAAGGAAAGCAGTTTATGATTCAGACTTACAACAATAATAAAGAAAATTGCTACATCCAAAAGGTAGCATTAAATGGAAAACCTTTAAATAAATTTTGGTTCACGCACGAAGAATACGCAAAAGGAGGAAAGTTAGAAATATGGCTTGGATCGCAACCTAATAAGCAATGGGGGGTTACCGCGTTGCCTCCCGGTACCTAAACAAAAAAGGTCTGAATCAAATTTAAATAATATATTAAAGTCTGAATAAATGAAGTATATTCCTAAAACAACAATATTAGCAACCACTCTCCTTGGCTCATTTATTTTTTCCTGCTCTACTAAAACTAAAATAAATTTAGAAACAAAAAAGTTAGCAGTTAAGTCCGATACTTCTATTACCAAGCTTAGCTTTTTAGTGGAAGAAGCTCCCGAGTGGACTGCCTTGTTCAAAAGAGATTCGGGCTGGTTTGGAGCCGATGGCATATTCGCTATTCCGCTAAACGGAGTGGATACGGCCGGAGCAGCTACCGATACCAGTACTATGTTATTATTTAGCGATAGCCTGATTGGTAAAATGAATAACGGCAAGCTTGAGTCCAGTAACTATAAAATGATCAATAACACGGTGGCGATTGTTGAAGGTGTAGAGCCTAGAGCAAGTAATATCACTTTCTACTGGGATAAAAATAATATGGATAAACCTAAATCCATATTTGTTCCGAATACTCCTAAGACCCAGCCAGGGGATTATTACTGGCTCGGAGATGGTTTTGTAAATACCGCGAAAAACAATAATACGTATATCTTTGGTTATAGAATCCAAAACACAGGCGCCGCAGTATTTGGGTTTAAGGAAGTTGGCAATACTCTTATAATTATTCCGGCGGGTAGCCGCCCACCTTTTAGAAATCAACGTCAAATAGATACCCCGTTTTTTCTGAAGGGCAACTCTGAAAGCGAGTACGGATCATTTGGGGCAGGTATATTTGTAAACACCAAGGCCGCCGGCGCTCCCAATCCTGATGGTTATGTCTATGTATATGGGTTGCGGGGCAAAGCTAAAAATGTGATGGTAGCTAGAGTACAACCGGAAAATTTCGAAAACTTCAGCCAATGGCGCTATTGGGATGGCACTACTTGGAACCCGGATATAAATCAAGTAGCGAATATTACAAATCGTACCTCTAATGAATTGAGCGTTACGCCACTACCGGACGGAAGATATGCCATGGTTTTCCAAACAGATGGCACTGGCAAGACAGTAGGTCTTCGTTTGGGTTTAAGCCCACAAGGACCCTATGGTCCAATTATAACCCTATGGGATTGCTCAGAAGTCCTTAAGATAGATAAAGACTTTTTTACCTATAATGCCAAGGTTCATTCTAATCTTTCCAAGCCTGGAGAATTGCTTATCAGCTACAATGTAAACTCTTTTGATTTCTTTAAAGATATATTGGTTTACCCAGACCTGTACCGCCCTCGCTTTATAAAAGTAAAATTTTAAAAATGAAGTTTAAATGCAAATTAGAAGCGTGTCCTTCTGGAATAAGTCCTGTCTTTCTTACGCTATATCAGGACCGCAGTATCGAGTTATTCGAGTATCGATAGTTAAATTTTTAATTTTTGCTTGAATGGAATAGAGTTAAAGCAGAAGGTAGTATAAATTATATGTATACCATTTTGAAAAAGTTTTTTTTATTGTGGATTTACGTTTTCTTCATAATGTCAGCTTGTAAAACTGACACCAAGAAATCTAATTCTTTATTCAAACTTTTATCTTCGGAACAGACAGGGATTAATTTCTCCAATGATATTAGACAAAGTGATACGATTAATATTCTGGAGTATATGTATTTCTATAACGGTGGAGGTGTAGGGCTGGGAGATATTAATAATGATGGATTGACCGATATTTTTCTATCCGGAAATAGGGTGTCTTCGAAGCTTTATTTGAATAAAGGAAATTTTCACTTTCAGGATATTACTGAACAAGCCGGCGTAGCTACAAAAGGATGGTGTACAGGGGTGGCTATGGTCGACCTTAACAACGATGGTTTTTTAGATATTTATGTCAGCCGGGCCGGCAGCCAAAATCCAACCGACCGGGCAAATCTTTTGTTTATTAATAATGGAAACAACACCTTCGCAGAGTCTGCCAGTGCGTATGGCATAGCCGATACTGCTTATACAACTCAGGCCGCATTTTTTGATTATGATAAAGATGGAGACGTAGATCTTTACCTGCTCACCCATGATCATTCTCCTAAAGTTGTAAACAACCTTCTCCCTGTAAAAAAGAATGGAGAAGCTAAAAACACGGATAAATTATTTAGAAATAACGGAAATGGCCCGAATGGGCACCCAACTTTTACAAATGTTTCGAAGGAGGCTGGTATTTTAACGGAAGGATATGGGTTGGGGGTGGCCATTAATGATCTCAACAATGACAACTGGCCCGACATATATGTTTCGAATGATTTTATAAGCAACGATCTGCTTTACATCAACAACCGAGATGGCACCTTTACCAATAAAATAAGCGATTACCTGAAACACCAAAGTTACAACGGAATGGGCGTTGACGTTGCGGACTATAATAACGATGGACTGCAGGATATTGTAGTAATGGATATGCTGCCAGAAGATAACTACCGGCAGAAAATAATGTCGGGAAGCATGAACAATGAAAAATTTAATTACATGCTTCAGATGGGTTATCAGCCTCAGTATATGCGGAATACGCTTCAGTTAAATAATGGGAATGGCCATTTTAGTGAAATGGGGCAGTTAGCCGGAATAGATAAAACCGACTGGAGCTGGAGTCCATTATTGGCTGATTTTGATAATGATGGTTTTAAAGATCTTTTCATTACAAATGGATATCTTAAAGATATTACTGATAAGGATTTTATCAGCTTCAGTAATAACAAAACAATGTTCAAAGATGTAAAGGATGCAAACGCGACCATGTTAGCGCTTATGGAGGAACAGGGGGGAGTTAAGGTGCCTAATTACGTTTTTAAAAATAATCATGATCTTACCTTTACCAAAGCACTTGATTGGGGATTTGATCAACCTACTTATTCCAATGGCGCTGCCTTTGGTGATCTTGATAATGATGGCGACTTGGATTTGGTGGTCAATAATATTAATGATAAAGCCTTTGTTTACCAAAATGAAGCACAACGTCTCGCTACTAATAATTACTTGCAAATTTCTCTTCGGGGTGACTCTTTAAATAGAATGGCTTTAGGTGCAAAGGTAGTTCTGCGGTACCAAGGCAACATTCAACTACAGGAGCATACATTGTACAGAGGCTATCAGTCAACAGTAGACAACATGATACATTTTGGTCTTGGAAATATTTCTAGTGTTGATACGGTAGAAGTTTACTGGCCCGATGGAAGAAAGCAACAGCTTCTACATGTAAAGGCCAATCAGCATATAACATTAAATTATAGACAGTCGAATAATTCCTTTGACAAAGAAAGGAAAGCAGACCAACCCATTTTTTCAAAAGTTTCCGGAGACTATGGAATCAATTTTTTGCATAAGGAAAACAATTATTCCGATTTAAGCAATCAACCCTTACTTCCTCAAACGCAATCGGCAATTGGGCCTTCTATGGCGGTAGGAGATGTGGATAGCAATGGATTGGATGATTTTTATATTGGTGGGTCTGCTGGTAATCCCGGTATCTTTTATTTGCAACAGCCTTCCGGACAATTTACTAAGCAAGATTTTCTGCAGGATGTTGAAAATGAAGATGTAGGTAGTTTGCTATTTGACGCGGACAATGATGGTGACCTGGATCTTTACGTAGTTAGTGGAGGAAGTGAATTTGCGGCTGGCTCCTCATCTTACCAGGATAGACTTTATAAAAATGATGGTAAAGGAAACTTTCAGAAAGATTTGGCGGCACTTCCGTCTATTCGTGCAAGCGGGGCTGTTGTAACTGCCGCAGATTTTGACGGGGACAGCGATCTGGATCTTTTTGTGGGAGGAAGATTGTTGCCTGAAAAGTACCCGCAGGCTCCGGAAAGTTATATTCTTCGAAATGAAAGCGGGAAATTTATCAACATCACAGATGAAATAAGTGCGGAGTTAAAAAAGGTAGGTATGGTAACTTCTGCATTATGGACTGACTTCGATAATGATGGGCAAGTGGATCTTCTGGTGGTGGGAGAATGGATGCCAGTAACCTTTTTTAGAAATGTTAAGGGAAAACTAGTGAATGTCACCGCCTCAACCGGTTTGGGTGCGACTTCGGGATGGTGGAATAGCCTTGTTGGAGCTGACATGGACAATGATGGAGATGTGGATTATGTACTGGGAAATTTAGGATTAAATACTCCTTTTAAGGCTTCCGCAGATGAACCCCTAACAATTTATTCTGGTGATTTAGATGGAAACGGTATGCATCATCCAATCTTATCTTGGTACATTCAAGGCAAAAATTACCCTTGGCCATCCCGCGATGTATTTGTCCGTCAGCTGCCTCGTTTGGGAAAAAGGTTCTTCAAATATAATGATTATGCGAAAGCAACAATGGAGGATATCATTCCTCCCGATGCCCGTGACCGGGCTTCTGTTTTAAAAAGCAGCTACTTTTCTTCTTCTTATATGGAAAACCTCGGAAAAGGAAAGTTTTCCATAATACCGTTGCCAATACAAGCTCAGTTTGCGCCTATTCATGGTATGCTGGTTAAAGATGCCGATTATGACGGAAATTTGGATGTTTTGCTTACTGGAAATTCATATGCGCCGGATGTTTCCATTGGCCGGTATGATGCTTTCGAAGGATTATACCTTAGAGGAGATGGCAAGGGTAATTTTTCCCCTGTTAACCCTTCCAAGAGTGGATTTATTATGAATTCAGATGCCAGATCTTTAATCCAGTTGCATGGCGGAAGTGGAAATGATTTGATTATCGGAGCTGCTAATTCCGATAGTTTACGCGTGTATTCGCATGCTATTCCCAAAAATACAAGGTTCTTGAAGTTAGGTAGGTCAGATGCTTCTGGTACGCTCCAGATGAAAAATTCAAGAAAAAGAAAGGTAGAGTTTTATTATGCTTCTGGTTACCTTTCTCAATCTTCTCGAATTCTGGAAATTACAGAAGAGGTTGAATCTTCTGTAATTGTTGATTCTAAAGGGAAAGCACGAAAGAGCATCCATATAAGTAAAAGATAGTCCTTCTGTTTCAACTTATTTTAACTAAATCAACAAAAAGATTTATTCAAGTTGCTAATCTTTTTTTATCTATGCTTATTAGACAAAATCTCAATAATGCCAACTAAACCTAGCTAACGTAGGTTGATGAAAGCAGTCCATCGATTAGCTTTCTTCGTGTGGAAAAAATAAGAAGCCAACCTTCAACGAAATTTCTTTATCAGACTCATATATCTTCATAGTCGGGATTGAAAGTAAAATGGTAATGCTGACTTTCTCGGTCAGCATCATTCGCTTGGCAAAGCATCTATTGTTGCCAAGTCTGATGAGATTAAATAAGAGTAGAATTCTAATAATAAATATTTCTTTTTATGAAAAAAATCGTTTTATTTGCTATAGGGGTTTAATCTATAACTTAATGGCAGGATTGGAAAGATTATAGTAATATATATCTTTCCTGAGAATCTTTGTCTTTTTGCTAAAACGTTTTAATAAAACGCTTTAATATTAAAATCTAGAGTACTTTAAAACAATTAGATAGCTTTTTAGAGATGTTAATATCCTCTTTATATAGAACAGCTACACTACCTAAACAACTATATTTATGAAAAGAATACTACTGTTAAGCTTATTATTCATCTCTATTGGATTAGAGGTAATGGCGCAGCGGCAAGTGAAGGGAAAAGTCACCGATTCCCAAGGAGAGGCGCTGCCTGGCGTGAACATACTGGTAAAAAATACAACTATTGGCAATGTAACAGCACCAGATGGTACTTATAGTGTTGAGGTACCGGGAGAGAATAATACATTGATATTTTCGTATATCGGATACATTACCCAAGAAATGCCAGTTAATGGGAAAACAACTATTAATATAACCTTGGCGGAAGACTTACAAAGTTTAGAAGAAGTTGTGGTGGTTGGTTACGGTACGGTAAAGAAATCTGATTTAACCGGGTCCGTAGCTTCCGTATCTTCAGCTGATATAAAAGCTGTTCCGGTGGCTACGTTTGATCAGGCCTTACAAGGAAGAGCGGCTGGGGTACAAGTTGTTCAATCGACCGGTGCCCCTGGAGGCGGAACTAATATCAGAATTAGAGGAACAAGTTCTGTTAATGCAAGTAGTGAACCCTTGTATGTGATTGACGGGATGTTTATTAACAGCAATAGTGGGGAGACATCAATTGGAGGACGAGGCCCCGCCGTAAATCCTTTGGCTACCATTAATCCCAGCGACATAGAGTCCATAGAAATATTAAAAGATGCTTCGGCAACTGCCATTTATGGATCCAGAGCCGCTAACGGAGTGATATTAATTACCACCAAAAAAGGTAAAGCAGGTAAGGCTTCGGTAAATTTTGAAAGTTACTATGGTGTGCAAACAGTTACTAAAAAGCTTGACCTGCTGAACGCAACCCAATATGCTCAATTAGTGAACGAGGCAAATCGTAATGCCGGGTTAGCTCCGGTTTATGCCAATCCGGAAAGTTTCGGAGAAGGAACAGATTGGCAGGAAGAACTATTCCGGCAGGCCCCAATAGCTAACTATCAACTTTCTTTAACCGGAGGAAGTGATAAAACCCAATATGCCATTGGAGGAGGATACTTTACCCAGGATGGAATTGTAATAGGATCTGATTTAGATAGATATTCTTTTAGGTCGAATTTAAATACAGAAGTGAATGATAAGTTGAAGGTTGGGGTGAATTTATCTTACAATAGAACCGTTAACAACGGCGTATTAACCGGTCCCGGTCCGGTTGTGCAAGGGGTGGTGTATAATGCACTTCTATTTAACCCCATTCTGCCGGTGTATGACCCAGCCAGACCGGGAGGATATACTTTTCAGCATGATCGGAGAGATGCCGTAGCCAACCCGATTGCCGAAGCAAAAGAATATATTTCTACTACCACCACTTCCCGGTTACTTGGAACCGTATTTGCCGAGTACGAAATTATAAAAGACTTAGCCCTAAGATCCAGTTTCGGCATAGATGGGCTATCCACCAAGTCCAACTCTTTCGGTCCTAACTTCCTGAAACGAACCGAAAATAGTAGGGGAGAGGCGGGCGTTTCCACGCTTGAAGCATTAACCTGGCTGAATACCAATACGCTTACCTATAATAAAGAAATCAACCCGGATAACACCATTAATGTGCTACTTGGATTTGAAACGCAGAAGTTTAGAAATGAATCAGTTAACGCATATGCATTTGGTTTCCCCGAATCTCGGACCGGGTGGCATGATATAGGGTCTGCTGAAAACCCGCAAACGACTAGCAATGGTGAGCGGGAGTGGAGCATCATGTCTTATTTCGGCAGAATCAATTACTCTCTAAAGAGTAAATATCTGTTTACGCTTACTGGTAGGGCGGACGGATCTTCCAAATTTGCCGAAGGAAACAAATACGGCTTTTTCCCCTCTGCCGCCTTTGCTTGGAGAGTTATAGAGGAAGATTTTATGAGAAACAACAACTTTATCAGTGATTTAAAATTCAGGGCCAGCTATGGGGTAACGGGAAATCAAGCTATACCGCCGTACGGTTCACTTGCTTTAATAGGGCAAATAGGTCAGGGCGTGTTTAGTACTTCCTCTGGATCTGAAGCGTTCCGGGGGAGAGAACCCATATCCTATCCGAACAGTGATTTAAAATGGGAAACAACAAAGCAAGCTAACCTAGGGGTCGATCTTTCGGTTTTAAAAGGAAGATTTAGTCTTACCGCCGAAGTATATCATAAGAATACCGTTGATCTATTGTTGGGGACCCCCATCCCTTATACAACAGGATTTGAAAGCACCTTGCTAAATATAGGAAATGTTCAAAACAGAGGAATAGATGTAGCGCTTAACTCGGTAAATACAGACGGAAATCTTCGCTGGACTACTGCTGTGAATGTTTCTGTTAACAGAAATAAAATCACGAACCTAGCGCGAGAGGAAGACATCAATTTAGGCATCGGGGGGAATATATTACGCGAAGGAGAGTCTATCGGTACTTTTTTCGGGTATGTGTTTGATGGCATTTACCAGACGAATGATGAAGCAAAAAACAGTCCTGTGATTGCCGGCCAGAATCCTTCAGCTGGAGATAGGAAATATAAAGATATTAGTGGATCGAATGGCATTCCGGACGGAAGAATTAATGATTTTGATAGAACCATCATTGGGTCGGCTCAACCAGATTTTACTTATGGTTTAAATAATACCGTTACATTTAAAAACATAACCTTGTCCTTGTTTTTTCAGGGATCTCAAGGAAATGAAATGGTGAATCAAAATTTAGGAGATTTAGCCAATGTTAATGGCCTACAAAATGTATTGGCGGAAGCTGGCCTTGGCAGATGGACTCCTGAGAATCCTAACAACAAATATGCCCGCGCTTTAACTACTGCTAA
>Ga0210040_10001065_pt1 | contig 42910 bp, 32 predicted proteins | sample CryGeyCG12114_NA_FD_185462 | JGI IMG/M metagenome (GOLD analysis project Ga0210040, IMG submission 185462) | Groundwater microbial communities from aquifer - Crystal Geyser CG19_WC_8/21/14_NA (SPAdes) (version 2) | ecosystem: Environmental > Aquatic > Deep subsurface > Groundwater | place: USA...
TGAAAACTGCAGGAACTGTTGTTTTTGTTTGCATCCGAACATTTATTTAGCAAATAGAATTATTGCTTTAAGTGGCTTCGCCGGAAAACATTCGGCGGCGGCGGCGGCGGCGTACGCCGAAAAAATTGTCGGCGGCGGCGGCGAGTCACATGACCCTAAAAATCGTCGGCGGCGGCGGCGCGGCGCGGCGGCGCACATCTCTAAGTTAGAGTTTATAAGTATTCAGGAACTTCAGAGATGGCGAAATTCGAATTTTTTAACCCAAAAAGCATAAATTTCTTTGAAAATAGTGTAAACTGAAACATTTAAACTACCAAGTACGTAAGTAAGAACTCACCTTGTAGAAAACATGGTTCCGTGTAGAATTATAGCATGAGAGTCAAAAGCAGCAATGAAAATAGTTAAAAACAGCAGCGCAGGCTTTTGGGGGGGGGGCATCAGCACAGTATTGCAGTTATCACTCTTCATATGATTTCATTCAAAAGCTTCAATTGCACTTGTGTTTTTTACAAAAGATAAAGTTATAAAACAAGGGAAAGCTTTTCATCACTGGTTAGAGTAGTATAGTTATTTAGTACAAAACATACGATATGTACAATATCATGGCAAACATTATAAAATTGCATAAACAGCTTCTTCATCAATCTTATCATCACATGATTACAAAACAATTAGACGGACCAAATTAATAGTTTTTCAAGCACTTCCAAATTATCTGTAGTAAAAAATTTTACTTTTTAAACATAACATCTTAAGACAAAAACAAAATGTTGTCCTCATCTCAAACAACCACAACAAAAGTTTCTCCCAAATACATATAATTAATTGCACAGCAAGCGTATTCTTCTCAAAAAATCTTTAATATTCTTCATTTTCTTCAGCATACTGACTATTCCGTCTGCTAATCGAAGAATCACTGTACAGCAAAGCCTCAGGCTCACCAGAATTCCCAGTTACAAGAGGTGGAAAGTAATAGCAATTATTGTTAAGAAGGAGGACACTGCTAGCAGAAGTATCGTGTCCATTGGTATTGCTGATTAGATTGTAGGCAAAATAATTATCAGTATTAATAATATTATTGCCATTTTCATTGCTACTACTACAGCTCAACAATCTTTCCCCAGCAGGGGGAGATGTTCCATTATTATTATGGTCGTCGTCATTGCTCGTGTTACTACTACTAGTGCAGCAGGCTGTATCTTGCAAGGGTAAAAAATACTCGTGGTACGGACCACTTATCGTATCCATATTGTCATCCATCGTGGAAAGAAAGTCTTCTGGAGTGCTTGGCAACAAGTGAGCGGTTCCCAACCCAAGTCCAGAGTCCGCTGACTCCTGTCGACTATGAAACTCAGGTCCTTGCGTTGCATCCATTGATCCACCCAGGAATGGATCCCCATCTTCCATCTGAAAAAATAAAGACATTCAAAATAGAAACTTTGCATCATTGTGCCCTGCATTAATAGTTGACGACTATTAACTAATTGAATAAGCAAGACGCCAGTATCAAGTTCATCAAATAGTAATGTGCATCATCATGAACTTTAACATCAACCTCTACCATATACGAAAAACAATGGAAGATAAAAAAATATGATCGCAAACATATTAAAAAATATCTATCACCCTGCTTACAATGGTCTCAAAATATCAAGTACAATGATAATAGCCGATTAAATTCCAGGTTTTTTCCCCATTAAAATTCCACCAACTATTTCGCCATATCCCTCTATATAAAGCCACACTTACTTTGACTTGAGCTGGAGGACTTCGCTGACGTAATCTTGCTTGCTCTTGCTCCATCTAAATACACACAAACAATTGACATTGACATAAGCACAATTAAAGGCACAACAACAAGACAAACATAAAATTCACCATTGTTGCACAACAGCATAATATAAGATATTACTACATTAAATGAGCCACAACAAAATAACCCTAATACTGTTTCATCACACATAATCATAATAACCAAAAAATAGTAGTTAGCTTGAAGCACAATGAAACTGGCATACTTTGGTAGAACCTTAATTGTTTGATTCATGTTACCAGCACAGACTTTACCAGTTTGGATCGATTAATATTTTTCTCAAACTTTCATTCTTTTTATATGAATATCACAAATTTAATTCTGTGTGTCAATCTCTTACGTGTAGTGTAACTTATCAATTGTTGTCGCTCGTTTTTGTTAGTTTGTTAGTTAGTCACAGTGAAAAAAATTGGAATTTACTATTACTTGTCGCTTGATTTCCTGCTGACGCATTTTCAAGCGTTCCCGTTCACACTGTAATTGTTGCAACCTCGCCTGCTGTTGAATGCTATGCTGCAACGTGCTACTGCTGATCCCATTGGTTGCACCCGTATTCCCATTGGATGTTGCGATGCCGCTGATTTGCGCCTGCGCAGCCAATGATGCTGCCAACACGCTAGGATTGATCCCATTAAAATTTGTATTATTGCTGCTGCTTATATTGTTCGTACTATTTAGATTGCTGTGGCTCGAGCTGATACTACTACTGCTATTTGCGGCTGCATTGTTGGCTGCCGCGTGTGCAATGGCTGCTGCATTCAGTTGCTGCTGCAAAACTGGTGGTCTTTGCAAATGAGCCGCTGCAAGGAGAGAAAAAAATCAATTTAATTCATAGGAAACAAAGAGGGGCGTTTCAATATTAATGTACCATTTTTCGGGGTCATTTTCAATGTCAGTAGGAGCGAAAAAAAACATTGTAGCAATCAGTATCAGTAATCACTCCCTGTATGTTATTGACTTATAGACCTTGATCTCCATATAGTACATTGCTAAGCTATAGATACTGCTAATTGGGTTCTTTATCAAAAGTAAAGATTCTGTTCCTTCCCATATGCACTGATAATGTGTTCATATCATATTAGTAGCATGCGAATGTGTCTTATGCGTGAATATTTATGTAAGTGGAACTTTAACTTATTTTATGCAGCTAAAGTGCCGACTGATTTGTATGATGATGATTGCTATTCAATTCAATTTTAGACTTAGGCTCTTTGTACTCCTCATTTCTCAGTTGACCTTGTCACTCACATACTAATAATGGTAACTTGCAATAAAATTAAAATCCAATAACGTTCTCTTAAAGAATTCTGACAGTCATCGTCTATTCTAGCAATTTTAATCATTACTTGTATAATTCCCATTGTCAAACAAGCTGGCTATACGTCAGATCATGATCATGAATCTAAACCAAAAAAGTGTGGATGACTGTATACTTATACTTACTAACTACATTAACCCAAAGTGCGTGACTTTTAACCCTATATAGTAAGAACCAATAAAGTCTACTAGTTTCCTATCGTTAACTAAGTGACCAACTGCAAACTATACTGTTCCCACCATCAAAGCGTGTGAAAGTTTGTTGTCCATCAAACCCATACAAAATAAAATAAAAACAATCCAACTAGCCTATATCCAATTTCGGTTGGAATCACATTACAAGAGTAATAACAAATACTCAATAAATTCATAATGAGATAAATTCACATACTATATGTGCTACATCAATTGCCACTTATGAGCCCGACGAATATCACTCCTGTAATTTTATGTATATTTAAACATTCAATCAACGCATGCATCATACATAACGTATGCAATCCCTTGGTTAAATTCCCTGAACAAGTAAACCAATAGTGAGTACAAAGAAAAGGATTTCCTGTTTATGAAAAGGGAATCCAATTGTCCGCATGATAAAAATGGAGGGTCAGTCGTAAACAACAACTCTGCATGATGAATGCATAAAGATCCATATAGAGTCCTACATCATATCCATTCATGCTTACGAACCAACTTACTGAAACAGTTTTTGGTTATCGGCTCTCTTTTCCAAATAGCAAACAATGTTCTTTTATTCAAACTACCATCAAGCCTATGACATGTCCACGCAGTACTTGAACCCAATTACAAAAATCTCAATTCTACATGTTGCTGCACAAATCTCAAACAGATAACCAAATGTCTACACACACGTCCTTTTCCATTCACAAACCCAACTGGACTGCCAATTAGACAGGCTCCACTCTTCACGTCTTATCTCCCATTTCCATTCATTCTCATTGTAGCTAACCAACTAACATAATACAGGTGACTGACTAAACAAAACTCAAAAATATTTGAGCTTTAAACTATAAGTATATCACGATCCAGGATATTAAAATGAGCTCAGAAACTCCTCTTACCTTTTCAAACTTCTACACAGAGAAAACTACCTATACTTAACTCATTTTAAAGACAAAAACACATTTCCAAAGTCCAGGCAGTCCGACAAAACTAATTTTTTTCAGATTTTGTCATACCTCATTCACAATAAGTATTTTCCAATGCGTGCATTTTGCATCAAATGCCTGTGTGATTTAAATGCTGGAATCTCTAACTTAATTTTAATTTAACCATATAAAAAATAGTAGCAGCACTTACGAAGTCTTGGATCAAACCAGGAAGTCGTCCGGGTCTGATGATTTATGAAGTAAACTTCGCCCTCTGGAGTCATGGCCTGTTCCCATCCTTCAGGTAAGGGGCCAGCAGCCGCTGCGATGGCTTGCTGGGGTCCTCCAGTTCCAGGAACTACGTTCACCGACTGAGAAGACGAGGATTGGTTCAGTTGTTGCTGGGAGCCTGACAGGTTTTGACCGGATCCATTTGTTCCACCACTGCCACCCCCATTCCCCACGGCTGCGAGTATCTGCTGATGCTGAGCTTTTCTGGGATCCTCCCATGTTGTACTTCGTGTGATATGACTGCAAATAATAAAGCAAAGAATTAAATATCTCCCGTGGATAAAATTTAATTAGGTTATAAAAGGTGCTAGCCAAATTAACTAACTCATTTTTGGCACCATTTTCTATTTCGGGTATAATATTTAGGAAGATGAAAAAATTGTCGCCATCTTTTTATGCACACAACATAAACAACGGTAGTAGCTAGTTGCCGTACATGTAATTGTGCTACTACTGGAACATAAGCTTACTAAATTGGCTTCCAACTTGAACCCTTAACTTTTTTTTAGTTCAGCGCATGGAGAATATATTTAGGAAAGTTGAAAAAATGTACTACGTAATCATGGGAGAGGCTGAGTCATCCTATTCCCGTTTATAAATAAACTCAAGTTTGCCAATATTTCAAAGCTGCATCCAAATGGGAAACTTTGGTGTGCTCCTGCACGCATACACATGAAGAAAGCTCATGAAAAAAACTAAACAAACATTATAGCCAAAAAGTTCTCAACTGCCACTGCCACTGTCTATTTCCAAAAACTACTTCTCTATAGCTAATCACCAAATAACTAAACTCGAAATAAGAAAAAAAGTTATCTTTCTTTTCAAGTCCACTAACTAACTTGTGAGGAAAGATGAGTGGAAAAAATATCAAGAGCATATATCCAGTCAGCCACCAGATAAAATAATACACAAGTGAAAACCCGTGTTTCCCATATTACTTAAAAAATCCATCACATGCATAACAACTAACTAACTACCAATACACAACTCGCTTTTAAACGTTAATACTAACTTTTTTTTGCGTAATAATCTACAATTTGAAGAAAAAGGCATGAGACAGGAAATCAAAACGTGGGCATTCATAGCCAAGCAGATATCGTCATACAATTTAGCCTTATCAACCCACACCCGTATACTGAATTCAGCACAACTTCAAAATTTTCTTTCCCGCATTTGGAACAAATATATATTTTGTGCAAAATCCTACAACGCTCGCACAGTAAGTAAGTAAAATATAAAGTTCAATTTGCATATGGCAATCATATCTTAAAATGCGTACACCAAAACTGCATTGTCAGCAAACTCAAAGGATGAGCCAACTAACTAACTAACCACAAACGTGTAGTAAAAGTACGACACATTGTGTATACTTGCTGTAAATCAAATGTTCATTCACAAAAAAACTCCCTTCCGTTCATCATCATCAGCACTTTGAATAAACACACAAAAACATCTTATAAGTGTACGTATGGTGACTCCTATACTATAGCTAAACTAACCACATAGTGTTTTTAAATTCTGTTTGTATATTATGCTTGTTGCACATTTGAGAGAAAATGCATATGTCCTCTTGTCCACATTATATGCACATAGACGCTCATTATTATTGCTCAACATCTGCATACGCACACAGTATTTACACGTACTTAAAACTATAAGTAACTGTACTTACTTCTCTTAAAACATTTTTATAGTTTAGTGCATCCCATCTCCTATGTTTTGTTCACACTATTCATGTTTTCAAACTTCAAGAAAATCTAACCATATCTGACTGTAAATTCATTCTTACAGCCTCATGTAGAATTATTCTAGTGAAAAAAATCAAATGATTGAAAACAACATGGACACATTATTTAAAACCAAACAGAAAGTAATTTTGCGTAAATTGCACAAAAATACTTATGAATAAGTGCAATTTTTGTTTGCGCAACTATACAAAGCCAAACAGTAAATAATACTTTTACACCTCTATAGTATACAATAAAAAAACCATTATGAATGGCGCTTGGAACCTTCGTGGAGCCAGATTGCATTGTTTGCTTGCAAGTATTATAAACTTGCTCCATAATCCATGTTACAGTTATGGGTGACCTTATTTCTTTTAAAACGATAAATAATCATTATATGTTTAACAACTAACAATATCACACATGTTGCGCAACTTAACTCACTCTCAGACCCTGTCATGTCAATTTATAGCGATCTACAAGTTTTCATCAATGCATCATAATTTTATGGAAGGCCTAAAATCCTCACACACTCATTCCAAAAGGGTCTACCATTGACATTACAAACAATATTTTTTTCATTTAACTTTCTCAATGTGAAGTTAAAATTCTCAATAAATCTACATCCAATAATTCAGCATGACAAACTCACTTTCACAAGTCAATCATTACAATTTTTTCAATATTACGGTTCAAATATTGACATCATGATGGCATGTATAACTGATAATAAATTCTGTGATTTGTTAAAAACTGGACACCATGAAAATCCCCATTGATGGCATCACTCATCATTATTATTGGATAAACCAAAATAATTTAATGCATCATCATTTATGACTTATACAACTTGTCTGTCTGTGAGTTATTGTATGTATCTCCTGAGTTCATGAGTCTCAGCTGTTCACGTCACAATTGAAAAAATTGACAGAATTATCAGGGAGTTCATACATCACCAACTAAACTGTACACGTCATAGTACTATATACAATGTCTCCCTAATCTTCTCCATTGAAATAATAGTATTTTCCATTTCCCATGCAAAATAATAAACTCTCAGCCCAGGACGAAAGATGTCGGCAGCACAAGTATGGCTATAAGATAACTAACTTTTTGTCGGCGCGGTGATAAATGAAAGCAGAATAGTTAGTTAGTTGTGAATGAGCATGGTTCATGAATGAAAATGAACTGATTTGTGTACAAATTGCCAAAATAAAGCTAACTCCTGAATACTCTCAGTCAGTCATCTGTTTCTCTGTCATATCATTACACTCGAACATTTCAGTTTGCTACTCAAAAAAGATACGAATCCAGCTTTGCAACTATAACTTCTCATATAATACAAGCGCTATAGCTACTACTTACCAATTCACACACAAACATTCATTCTACTACAAACTAAACTGAAAGCAATCTGACCTACAGAGTTCAAAGTCTATATTCATACATTCGTCACCATCATAATAAAAGAATCTTTGTGTTCCACTCACACTTGTATACATCATCATTGCATTCACTACAAGTACACATCTATGAATTTCCGGAATACTTCTTTTAAATATGCACGCAAATATAATCTCGAGCTCAATTATTCTCCGTCTTTTAAGCAAGGTAAATAAAATAACATGTGCACGTAACCAACCAACTGGTCAGTCTAATTAGTAATACAAAATCCCGTCTCAACAGCCACATGACTAATAATAATAATCACGACTTCTTCTGTTATGATGCATTCTTATTATGAGCTTATCATATCGTGTATCACTCTCTTAGCTAGTTAGCTGGCTCAATCACAATGCGTATGCGATTCTTGGAACTCGTGAAACTTTTGCATTATATAAGGTAACAACATTTGAGCCATTCCTTTTTTGCATAACTTATATAGCATGGACAAATACTGTGGCTACTGCTTGTATACTTGTACATTATGCATGATATAGACTCAATGCTGTTTAACTTATACGGTAATGTTTTTAAAGTCGACCCATGAGAATCAATAAATAACCTCGATCACACGTTAATAAAATCTGAGTTTCATAATGGAACACAGAGAAAACATTCATTGCCTAAATACAGAAACAAATAACTGCCAGTCTCATAATCCTCAGATATTTTATAATAAATAAATCTTTGACGCCAGCAATTCTTTTGGCTGACTTCATAGATCCCAACGAAATGATTCAAATTTTGAGAGCATTCAACTCTCGCCACTATATTTATCATACACGGAAAACTACATCAACAAAGTGAAAAAAATAGTTGAGCACACTTGCTCATACTATTTAACACATTATGCAATCATTTGCAGTCATTTCAGTCTCCAACTCTTAACTCTAACTAACTCAATCTATTGCAAATTCTCCCATATAATGCATCATAGTATTCCCTGCACAATGGGAATACAAAGACACACCCAAAAAGTTGAAATCATTATAAACGATTTTCAAGCCCATTGTTTTGCACACTTGTTTAGCATGACAAACTATGCACTTCCAGATGTGCATATAAAAACATTAAGCACTCATGAAGCCATTTCAATACTAACTTACTATAGCCAAAAATTCAATTCTTCCCAATAACAATAGCACCACACTGCTTTGAAATTTTTATAATCCTCAACCTTGGTTTTCATATATGACCATAAAGTTATAGGATCGTAAGTCATATATAGTTTTCACTCCATAATATTATTTACTCCAAAAACTCGCATAAATTAACTAACTAACTGCACATATGTAAAAAGCTTTTCCTATTTTTCTTACTTACTTATCATCATCACACACTCTCTTGTGCAAACATGATGCGAGCCAAAAAATGAGTGACTAACAAACTCATCAACATGGCGCCATCCAATCCTTCTCTATGCCGCCATCCTTCTCAACTAACTTGCTAAGCCACCCGCATCATTTCATTAGGGAATCCTATTTCATCTACTCCATACTCATTACTCATTCCCAAAGCATCATATAGTAATAATACCATCATCACATCACACCAGACACAAAACATTTTTGCTATAGATTCGCTAAAAAACCATACCCCGCACTTTTAGAATTGAAATCTACATTCAAATTTCAAAACATACTACTACATATACACTAACAAACTGTAGTCAGTCAGAATGGTCTCATTATCCTACCACATTATAGAAAACAAACTACTATAAACTATATGCTGTACACAAGCAAAACCTTGGAGTCGTTTTTGTATCTTCATTTCAGTCATATAGCCAAATGTCGACAATTTGAGTGTCTGCCAAAGTCAACGGAACCAAAGAAATGATCTGAGCAATATTATTATGCGTCTGTTAGCTACAACTAACTGTACAGCTAGTTAGTTAGTTAGTTAGCTTGCTCTAAGCTATAGCTCACACTGCACTCAACCGATTCAGAGGGAGACATTACGTTATATGTATCGTTTGCGGGTTTGCAATAATCAAAGAAACATTCAGTAGTATGCAGTACATCAGGAATATATGATGATACGTATTATGATGACGATCCCATTATTCCCAACTGTTCCAAAACCAAATCATCATTTTCCCTCTGTCGTCTCAAATATATACGTGACGATCTAAAAGCTAGCTGCTTTATGCATTGTCTTACAGAGAATCTACAGATTGGATCAGGAAAAAAATTATTGTGTGTACGACGAGTTATACGGTTTCTCCGCACTGTGAGAGCAATAGACCGCTTTATTCCTTTCCCACAAAAATCATTGTGTACAAGTGTAAGACTGACAAACTATCGTTAACACAAGGTTATAGACGATAGGCTAGGCCCTACTTTTTTGGATGTGGATAACCTATAGGGTTTTGTGATTTTCGTGCTGAACAAATTAATCCAACTCCTTAATTCTTCTGTTTAGGACCAATACTTGTAATTACAATGTTTGTATTGATTATTGCAGCTTTAAACGCCATTCGCAGCAATAATAATACAAATCAAAGCAGGAAAACCGACTAAAACTAACTTACGAAAGATTTCTAGCCGCTGAACTTAAGCAAATCAGCAAAACATAACAAATATAGTAAAAATAAAGCTTTTAAACCCCGCTCCAATCGCAGAAGTTTTATAATTTTTTAGTAATTTTCCCTCCGCTACAATCATACTCAAGTCATATACCTTCCACAAAAGTTTATCATCAAATCCCATTTATGTTCTAGGACTCAACAACCCATGGGAAAGCTTATCTTCCAGCAGACAAAAAATGAGAGGTAAAAAATCGCTCAACAATACTATAATGCATGCTGAGAACAAGAAGTTTGTTAGTTAGAAGGCAATGGCCAATATAAGAAAACAACTGCTCCTTTTCTATCCCTACAGCTACTACAGCATAATATTATCTACCATCATCCAACCAACTCTCACAGGTAGTAACTAAACTGGCAAGTAATATCGCTGTGTAGTGAACAAAAAAACCCTGCCAACTAACAAACCAACTTGGCGTATTCACCTTTATTAGCATTCTGCTCTTGTATTTTTTTTACCGAACGCATCTTTTACTAACTAACTAACTACTATAGTGAATAGTGATGGTCTCTATCAGAGTATCATATATGATATCAAAAAGCATTTACTTTTTCTCCACTGTCTATATAATACAGCTAGTATGAACCGTAAAATTGTTCGATCTTATAATGCAGGGAGCTTAGGTGGGCATATTATACTAAATGTACTTTGTTTCTTGGTTACTTTGTTCGTACTAACTAACTACCGCAAGCTAAAGACTGGATGCTAACTATGACTGGTGAGCCCAGGACAAGTTAACAATCACTTTTGCTGTCCTTTTGGTGGCATCGTGGTGGCAAAATATAGCGTCTGTGTGCACAACATGAAGATGAAAATATTCCAAGTCATTTTATACTGTACTTTTTGTAGCTAACTGTTTGTCTCTATATGGCCTGTTCAGTGGTTGCCTCAGGTGGAAATTCATTCTTATACTATGGCATTTAAGATCCATCCCTTTGTTGGTAGTGCTCCAGGGACGTTAAGTTGGTTAGTTAAATAGTAAAATTTGGTAGTGATAACATAAAATGAATCGTTGATTTAAAATTGCATTAATTTATAACAAATTTCGTACATTTACCATTGGTTCAAACTTACTCAACTCAATTGACAACTTGTAGCTGCCTTATCAATGTAACTAACAAACGAACATGAAGATACAAAAAAATGGGTTCAACTTTTAGCCAAACAAGCTTTGTAGCAGGACCAGCAGGGCTGGTGGATAACAAAGGCTCGTTGGCCTTGAACAATGTTATTATTCTTCTCTTGCGTTCTATGCACTACAACACACAAGTGGTGATAAAGGTACAAAACCAAAGTACATAGTGTGTGTATATATATTTGGTAGACCAACTCACTAGCAAGTAGGTAGCACAACATAAGTATTGCAGGTGGAAAATCTGTCTAGGTAAAAGGGCTGAGTGAGTAAGTGCAGTACATAGAAAAATGACTGCAGGGAACAAAAGTATTCTTCCCTGGTCCAGCTAAGGGATAGCTAGTTAGTTAGCTCGCATGTACATGTACATATAAAGTGAGTCGAGAGTCCCTAGCCAACTCTGATTCCAAGAACTGCGTATAACATCATGACCATGCATAGGTGAGTAAGAAAAGGTATTTAAGAAAAGATATACGTGCAATATAGCTGCAGGTGAATTCACTAGGAGGCACTTGAAAAGAATAAGATGGGGAGAGAGTCATACCAGACAGTAGAATCCTACTACAAACTAACCAAAGCTTTTTGCCTTGGTTTCTACTTCCAACTTACAGTTCGTGCTTTGGTTGGATAATTGTTATAAAAGTCCAGGTAGATGAAAGAGGACTTTTTTCTTTCCATCAAAAGGGTCTTAGAATGTGCACACCATGTGTAGGCATGTGAAGACACTGCATAGCATATTTTAAGCTGTTAACAAGTATGTTGGGCTCAACAGAACGAGGAGTGATATTCCAACTAACTAGGAAGAAAATTATTGTACAGCTCCATGTGTAGAATGAACACCTGTTAGAGTCTAGTGATGTGAGTTTTTATTATGAATTTGGGATTCTTCTCAAATCAGACTATGCATTAACTAACTAACCTGATGTTAATATTTTCATTGATATATATTAGGAAAATGATGTCGGGTAGATTTTAGGACGACAATGTATGACAATGAATGAGCTTTAGTTAGTTAGGCAGACTTCATCTAATTAGGGAAGGGACGAGGAAAATTGGACACTTACTTGATAAAATAGATTTGTCCTTCGGGAGTACAAGCTTGTTCCCAACCTGGAGGCAAAGGATCATCAGTTAGATTATTGGAGCTGCCAGACTGGGACGGAGTGGCACTTAATTGTTGACCAACTGGAGGTTGAGCAACTGCTAAAGTTTGTTCCAAAGAGGCAGGAGAACTATATGATCGAGAATGGTTTGCATTGGCTGTCATACGATTCATCCTAAAAAATAAAAGATTTGATTAGTCAAGTTTTTTTTGGGTATACATGACTGGTAGATTTAAGTTAGTTAGAAATTAAAGATTGTTCTGACTTGGGAGGATTGATCATGGAATCGACAGAATTCTCTCGAGAATGATTGACAGATACTGATGGAGATTTGGAGCCAATGGACGGCGGATTAAAAAAGGAGTCTGGAAGTTTACGAAGTCGTAGGGGGACGGGTTTTGGACGTCTTGAGTCATCGGGTCGTAACACGGTGTCAAAAAGGGCTTGCAGCTCGGAATCAGAGTCACCCCGGATGTGGACTACATGAGTCCCTTTATTTTGGCTCATTTTGACGTTGGTGCAGTTGATTGTTTGCTAATGATTGATATGACTGCTTTTTGAATCTGGATTTCACGTTCGGATCGGAACTTTTATGTTTATTTATGATGTGTTACATTGTAGTAGGTTGTAGTAGATTTAAACCCAACCAGTCATGTGAGCATGAAACTCATGGAAAGTGTTCAGATAAAAGAGCTTGTTTTTTATTTGTTCAGTTTGTTGAGGAAATATATAAGAACTTGGAGTGTCCAGTAGTCACTTTTTAGACTAAATATTGACTTGGAATCAACACAAACTCAATGATCATAATAATAGCGTTCACATTTTGAGATGTTCACAGAATCTATTTTCTCACGATTCCAAATCCTTCCACAAACAAAACGCACAAAAAGGCAACTCGAAGGGCTATTTTGCTATTTAGTAGCTGCTTGTGAATCCCCACACTGTAGTCAGTTGGTTAGTATAGTAATGAATGATTACGTATTAATTATTATTGCACCCAACAAGTTTTACTTTCACCAAAGATAACAATAAATCCGAGATTGAAGATAGATAGTTATCATGTACACACACACAGTCTTTAGTTGGCACTTCTACACTATCGTAGTGAGGAGGACTTGAGAATAATAATTTACATTCTAATGATAAACAAATAATGTCAGTTGTCCCCCAAAGTCCTTTATAATTACTACTGGACGGACAGCATTTTACTTATTATTTATTGATAATGTAATGGTAGCAGCAACCTCAGTTCGTATACTAAACCTATTGAGCTAACTGGACCAACAACATAAGAAGATCAGGCCAATAATACTACTACTAAACTAAACGACTGTGAGCACAAAAATAAAGGCTGACACATACATTTACCAACTAACTAACTACACATGAACATGGAGCAGACATTGCTCCTTCCTAACTAAAAACTTGAATACGATGAATCTAACTTGAGGAAGATACTGTAGTTAGTTAGTTAGTTAGTTAGTTAGCTGCTTATACACATGGAGCATTTATTTTTTTCTACAGCGACACATTACTACTACTACCTACTCACTCACTAACTAACCATGTACACCCAATATACACAACACACCTTGTACAATAAGTTTTAAGAGTGGAACTTGTCCAACATCACATGTGTGTAGTTAGTTAGTTAGTTAGTTAGTTAGTTAGTGCATGCAGCATACGTGCTAAAGCATTCAAAAGGAGAGTAAACACACACATACATGAAAAAACTTTATATCCCGTCGAAGCACAAATTATGTAGTTTAAAGAGAGAGATTTTAAAATTCTAGCAAACTTTTTAACATGGAAGTTGAATAGGAAAAAAAATGGGTCGTGATGATGAAATCGACCGAAACATTCTAACTGCTGGTACAGAGTTTAAAAGGTTCGAGATAAGGGATAGCATTTGAGTTTTACGGTGCCATTTCTGGTCCATGGCAGTATACTATTGTGTATGCAAGTTCACTTGTTGCTCCTGCCACATCTTTAATATATGCTTTTAACTTTGGTTGAAGTTTGTTAGTAAGTTAGTTAGAATTGCATAGGCTGTACACACATTGGAGACGAACTGTTAACAAAAACATGGCAAGTAAAGCTGACTTCACACCAAGAAAAGCATATGAGCGTCAAAGGGATAAATAGACAGTGTACAAAGTGAAAAGAAGGATGAAAATGTTGCATGGTTTTAGTTAATAGTTAAAAGATTTTTATACCCAAGTTCATAGCAGTGTTATTATCCATGTTACTAACTTACTGACTATGTATATAGCTTGTAAGTTTGTTGGCAGCCAATATAGAAAAGTTGGGCTACCTTTAGTTTCAGATGATGTTTGTAAATCATAAGAAGAAAAAATAGGAGTAACTGCAAGATAAAATCACACACGGAGATATAAAGTGCCAAGTGTAGTATTACGGGACATAGTAGCTGATGTACAATGACGTAATGTTTTTGGTGTCATGTCTATTTATTTAAAGGAATTGCATGGAAGAAAGCGCTATTATTATGAGTCTGACAAATGATGAGGATAGTCAGTCTGCATCATTATCCGCTTTACACAGGAAAATATACCTAAAAGTATAATTCGTCTGTTAGTTAGTTACATGTGCACTTTCACTTGAAGGATTTGTTGTCTCGAAATTTTAGGATGTTGATTCCTCAAGAATACAAATTGTGCTAAATTCGTGTCAACGCTTTGGGTATATCATGCATAATGTCTCTTTTTGGCATGTAAGGTCAGGAAGCTGGATCTAGTTTATTTGCTTCCTAAGCAAACGTTATGGCCTTCTAACTCTAACCAACCACCATTTTATGCATGCAACTTGAAAAGTATACTGCTAAAGACACTAAAGGTATTCTGGGATCTGGGATATTAACCTTATCTTGGGCTGAAAAGCATATATTGACTCAACTTGGTTTTTTTGCGTGTCACGTACGGAAAAGTTGAAGAATGGCATTGGCACTCCTTATATCCTCTGACTAAAATTTAAAAAAATAGTGGTGCCCTCATTATTACGGTTAATGCGAAACGCAGACCTGTTCTCCATTTTCTACGCTGGCATGATATGATACTATACTCACACAAAGTAAGTCAATGTAATGTGAATTTACTAAGCAAGTGAATCCGAATTCAAAGTTCATAAACATTGGGTTGGCAAATAAATTTGCTGTAAACAAAACGAATTCAAAGTGTTTTTCGAAATGAGTAGCTAAATAGATTAGAATGTAAATTCCAACGTGCAATTAATTCGGCAATTTTATGCCAACAACCAACGTACCCACGATGTAGCCAGTGGTACATAGTAGGTGAAGGTGATTTTCTAAAGCGTTCGAGTACCAGAATTTAATATGAGGAGATTCTATGAGATGCAACAGCAACAGGGAAGACCCGCGTCTTTTAAATTCGTAAAAGCTTGAAAAATAAACAGAGTTTCGGTTCGGAGTTCGGAGTTAACTTACTGCAATCAACTAGCTCTTGATTACTAATTACGTCACTTTTAAATAATAATTGAATTGTTATATCAAACTGTGTTCAATTGAAAGCTACAGCTAACCCTGTTGATCAGTCGAATAATCAGTTGCTTTTGAAAGCTATTCAAGCGTGGATTTGTTTAAAGGAGAATGCATTGTTCATTCTAGTTGAACCGCAAAACAACAACGATATTTTGGACAATGGATCCGGCTTTGCTGAAGGAAAGAGAGCTTTTTAAGCAAAGAGCTTTATCTACACCTGTGTAAATTCTCTATTCTATTCAAGCATAGTTTAGATATGACTTTATGAACAAGTCCTGCAATTAATGATCATTTTATTTTTAGAGTTGAAAATAAAAAGCGTAAAGAAGAGTTTGACTCTGGACCAAGCAGTGCCAAAAAACCCCGTCCGGCACCAGCTCCGACTCCTGTATCCTCTGCTTTGCCATCAAAATCCTCGTACGAAAGCTTTGATTTTTGACATCTTAATATTTAATCCTTGAATTAGGAAATTTTGAATCCTTCCTTTTAACGACATTCGCAGATTAAGCCTTGGTGGAGCTTCCTCATACAAATTCGGAGTTTTGACTAAAATTGTAAGGCACTTGAAGCAAAAGTTTCAAGATGGGGAAGATCATCCATTGTCAACTGACGAACTTTTGGATGAAACAAATCAGTTAGATGTTTCAAGTAAAGTCAGGATGGTAAGAAAATTATTGCTGTCATATTGTGTGTGAATTATGAAAGTTTGTCGATACTATAGACTACAATTTAATGATTGCAGTGGCTTCTTACGGAGGCATTACCCAATAATCCCAAAATTGACGTTGCGGCCGAAGACAAATTTCTTTTTAGACCTCCATTACCTTGTCGGGATAAAAAATCTGTATTGAAATTATTGAAGAAACATGACATGAAAGGGTTAGGAGGGATTCTTAGAGATGATGTTCTTGAATCTGTTCCAAATGCTGAAAGAGTCTTGAAGGTATACGTAATTATGTGCAGTTGTTGAAGTTTGTGTAAATGAATGAGAAATTTTTCATTTTTAACTGTCAATATTGTTCTTTTAGAACCTAGAATCTGATATTATTACAATATCTCGACAAGACAAGAAGAAGGTGCTTTTCTACAACGATCGACATTCTGCTTTGCCAGTGGATGAGGAATTTCAAAAGTTATGGCGTTCAGTTGCTGTGGATGGAATTGATGACGCCAAAATAGAAGATTATCTTGACAAACAAGGTATTCGCTCCATGCAAGACCAGGGATCTAAGAAGCCTTTGAAACCCGCTCACAGGAGAAAAGTTCAGAGGAAACGGCAAATCAAGAAACCTAAAGATAATGAGCATATGGCTGATGTGCTGAAAAATTATGACGACTGATGACTTATGGGTTGTGACTTTAGTTCAAATGTAGTTGAGAGATTCGATTGGTTTAATGATTCTGTTGATTGTGTGGACTTCATCAGCAATGAATACGAAATCTGTAGTTACACAGCACAGAGTAGTTTAGATGTAGAGCGTATTCTTTGCCATCACTTAGTGAACTAACGTACGTTTCAGCCTGTATTTTGTATGGAGTCAATACTTCTAGGACAAATGGTGAGATTTTTGCAAAAATAATTTATGACATTGCACGATTGCATAGCGTTAATATGTAGGGTTTTTATTTCTTTTTCTTTTTCTATGGTTAGTTATTTGCATTGATAATACTTGCGCCTTCGGACTACGACTAAGCTAATAATAGGCGTCATGTCGCTCTATCCTAACTCAACTCATGCAATAAAATTATTTATAATTATTTTGGCAGTATTAAACATAATAATAATCTGCATTACGATTACATATTAAGCCATTGCAAGGCACGTTAACTTTAGTTGACTTGTTCAGATAGGCACACTTCTTGCATTCCAACTAATACTAGTCAAAAAAGAAAAAAATGAATAATACCGATTTGTTAAAATTGTCACGAAATAAGACCCCTTTGTGTGACAGAAAGGCAGCGCTAGTAGATTACATTACGCGGAGACTTCATTAAACATGGTTTGAGAACTAAAGATTTTAGCCAGTAAATCGCAATTCTGAGCAAGAATTAAATTCTTGCGTATGCGTTTCTAATTTCTAAACTCTATATTCAAATAGCTGCTCAATTCATGCTTATTTTGGTCCCACAACAAAAGCATGTAAAGTTAAGTATAAGTAGATGGATTAGATTGTTAAGAATTTCACTTGACTGTGATAATCGCGTGATGAACACAAGGTAAAGGAGAAGGTCCCTTAGACTGGAGACTGGGCCTTCCTATTCTGTTGGTCATGAAGTTTCTTCAATCTTTTGCGAAGTTCTACAGGGAACTTCTCATAGCATCGTTTGCAAACTGGCTTTGCATCACACTCGTAAAACTTGGACTTGGGGTTCAACCTCTGATCGCAGTTAGCACAGGAGAAATGATGCTCACACCACGCTTTATTTAGAGCTGTCACCACTACAATAAAATAGTCAAATATAAATTTGTCAGCCCAGTTCCTTATATCATTAAGAATAGGGAATAATCAAAGTTAATTCTTACCATCTCCAATGATGACTTGATTGCACACAAAGCATAGATTTCCAAACAGCTGATGATAGTGAGTTTCACAGTAAGCCAAACCTCGCTTTTCGTAGTGCCTATGCCCTAAAAATGGCTTCTCACATTTGGCACACACAAAATGTTCCACATGCCAATGTTTCCCCATGGCTGTTACCACACGTTCCTCTATAGGACGATGACATGCTCCACATATGGGGATTCCCATTTTGTCATGACATCGAAGGCAGTACAATTGATTCAAGTCGTTGGCTGCGTATCCAGGTCGGGATTTCACTTCACGGGCATCCGATGTCAACTCCACGTTGCATGATGAACAATTGAAATGGTAGGGATGGAAAACTTCTCCTTTGTACCGCAAAGGATCTCCATCAATGACTTCGCTATAAACAGTGATGACAAACAAGGCTAGACGAAATCTAATCATGGATGATGGCAGTCGTTTTTACTTCGAAAATTTAAAAAGTATACTTACTGGCACTTTTGACACATGTACTTGCCCAGTGCGTCAGCTTTCACTTTGGCATTGCAATCATGGCACAAAGCTCGCCCACTGTTTTTTATAAAGCCTAAATCAGCCAGTTCCTTGGTGCACATTTCGCATCGGAAGCATTTAGGATGCCAGCTTCCATTCATAGCTTTGATAACTCGGCCAACGATGAATTCACCTGAAGTGAGAGAAAATGTTTGAAAGGATTGTGATAACATTACATGGCGTCATATAGTAATCTACTTTTATGGTTAACACTTGAAACAAGCATAGTATATCAGTATATGCACTCATGTACCGAAACTAATGGTAGTTTTATGTTTAGGAAACGTACCACATTTTGCACAGCAAGGTGCAAACAAAACATGAAAATCATGCTCGCAGTATTTTCTTCCATCAAATTCATAGAAGATTCCATTTGGGAAACGACGGAAACACTGTGCGCATCTGCGAAGGAAGTTGTACAATGATTATATAATTTCAAAGATACCAAGGATTTGTATTGAAGCAAAAAATATTTGTTGCTTGCACAAAACAATCGGGATGCCACAATTCTCCATTGGAGTTGACAATTTTTTCTTCGGAATCAAATCCCTCCCCACACCGGGAGCAAAACATGCTTCCGAGCGCCAGATTGGAGCTAAAGGAAATATTAAGAAAAAATTAATATTTGAAAAGTATGAGGTCTACACAAATTCTATATATTCCACATTCTAATAACCTCTCTAGGCTCGTTTGGGCATTATTTTTATCACTTTCATTATCTGGACATGCTCTGTTAATCCTTCTTTCGTACAAAAAACTTTCTTCTATTCTAAGTTCATACGGCTCAATTTTTCTGTGCATTTTATAAGGTTTTTAAAATACCAATTCACTAAATTTAGTTATTAAAAAAGCAAAGAGAGAAACCAACTTCTTTAATGATCATAGTATGTAAGAACTTAGATATCATGTTTTGCATTCCGAAATTGGCTCAGAATGCTACGCTTGCGTTATCAAATATCAAGACAAATAAAACAAACCCAATTTATATCATTGCCATTAAACGTTAGATTACTGTCCCACATGGATTTGGTTACAAAATTACTTAGCTGCTGTCTTTGGTTTTCCCTAATATAATCAATGCTAAATTGTAAATCTCCAACTTTGAATAGAACAATGATTTATACCCAAGAATTTTAAAAAATTAACACTCCAAGGAATGCTCACAAATTACTGAAATTACAAACTATAGCTAACCCTAAAGCAATAAAAACCGGTGTCGTTATCTTTCACTTATTTTATGCCCTATCTGCAAATGGCAAACAAACATTACAAATCAATATGCGTGCATATTATGCATGAAAGCATAATGCATATTCATACTGGAAAGTGTAATAAAATAATAACTGATCATACTTTTTGTGCTATGCTTGCCAATTATAGCCAATAATTGCTTTGTGTGCATACTAATCGACTCACTTTTAACTTTAAGAGAGCGGAAATTGCTGCGAATATAAACATAATATCTGAACAAGGTCAATATTGGTGTAGCTAGCCTTCATTTTACAAGTCCTCTATAGAGGATTTTAGAGTTTGAATTCCAAGGCATAAACATAGATGGATTCTACTCCACATTTATTGCGCAAGCATAAAAAGTATGGCACCATTCTTATCTAATCTACACCCGTAGGTGACTCCAACTCACATTGTCACATTCTGAACTGACTGTAAAATTTATGATTGTAATGGAAAATATTAAGTCTACGAGTTTAACACATTTACTGTGTTTTGTTTGCAAAACAAAGGCTGCCCAGAGTCATATCTTTTCTTCAGTTTCGTTCAGAGGCACTGAATATCCAGACTATCTTAAAACCAAAGTCAAAGTCAAGTGCACTCAACAAATGCAGGTTGTCGGTTAGTAAATTTAGAATTGGTAATCTTTGATTAGATTAGTGGTTTGGTTATTGAAGTGGTCATGGGGTGAAATTATCATACATATTTTGCACTTGCTTTGCATGAGCCCGGGTATAAAATACATTTGCATATACTTAATCATAGTTTAAGTACGCAGTGAGTTGGTTAACTGAATACATGCTAAATCGCAAAATGAGAGCTAAAAAAAATGCTATGAGAAAGCTCCAAAACAGTACAAAATTTATCTTTCACCGGGTCACTTCAGGTTCAGGTTAGTGTAACAACGACAACATTTCCTTGAGAAAAATCTAGTTAAAAGTCTATAAAACGAGCAAATAAACGAGCGAGCGAGCGTGTTAAGTTAAATGTAAGTTACTATATAATTTAGTAACCAAATACGAAAAAAATCATCGACAGAATAACTTGCCAATTTGGTTTCCCTTGAGTTTGACTATGTAAATTAGACTTTTTGATATTCTACAGTATATCTTTTTACATTAAATATAATACATAATTGGATTGCGAGATTATGAATGACCGATGCTCTAACGCTAAAAATCTCCACCATCGGTACATGCATTTACTCTCCCTGCATGTAATACTTGGCAAAAAAAGTTTTTTTCTAATCCTGCTTACATTTTATCAGAAATTTACTCACTAAATCTTGCTAACTACCTTTTCTCAAATAGTAAATTATATAGTAAGTTAAATTAGTAAATTAGTTCTTGAGTGAGTTAAATAATCTCCTTAGTCAGTCAGTACACAAAACTAAATATAAATCTCCTTTCCATACCTGGTTTCAGACTTGAACGTCCCGTTCAAAAAAAATTAAACAGTAAAGTGTAAATCCTAATGAAAAAAATCATTCACGAATCAAACTTGTTCACTACTCAACTAAAAGTAAAGTAGTCACTCAAAGTGAAAGGATCTCTCTTCGCCTTATTTGTACAATTGCCTCGCCTCATTCACTTTTTGTCTAACTTCAACACCCACTAAAAATGAGCTAACCAAAAGAATTGGTTTCTACAAATCCAAAATAGAAGTGTCTAGCTTCTATAGCATAGCTAATCTTCTATGGTACTTTAGCGGTGGGCCCTCCAAATATGAAAGACAAGAAATTGGAAGACATAAAGTTAACTCCACAGGGAATAGCGCTCTCGTGAATAGTCGAATGCATATTGTAGGAATTTTTTCGACTGCGATTTACTATGATAACAGCGAAACCAGTTTTTGTGAGTGCAAGTAGTTATTTAAAGCGCAGTCACCCTTTGATCATCGGTGTAATTAATCGTAGTTTTAATGATGGATTAGTAAGTGTTATTTAGGGAGAGGGATTCAACAGCAATTTTCCTTTATGAAGGGTTGACGTCAGATTAAGGTAAAGATCGTTAATTTTAATTGATCGATTTCTTTAAGAAACTTAAACACTCTCCGGGATTCACTACTTTCATTTTCATTAGAGATTTTGGTACAGAAGTTTCCCAATATTTGAATAATCAGATGAAGTGCAAAAACCATAATTTATTATATTCTGAACAAAAATACAATAGAAGAGGAATAAACTGAAAAAAAAACCTAGATAGGAAAAGGGTAGGGGGAAAACCTCAAAGAACAGACACCAATAAGGAAAACCGTACCCAACTGGGATTGCAACCCCAACACGCAATAATTCTATGAATAAAGTTGCTATTCAAAACGGTTACGAATAAATTCTGTTGAATTCGATTGAATGAATCCGACTTATACAAGTTTTGCATATCTACAATATAATTCTAGATTTAAACATTCAGTGAAAAATTTTACTTTAATTGTAACTTTATTCATCAGTATATTCTTCACAGATGAGGAAAATTATGTAAGGTTTCTTTGTTATTTTACTCTTTTGTGAAATTGTTGGCATAGACATCTCGATGAATTTAAAATTCCAAGGGCAAGAGATTGGAATTTAGATGTTGTTTTCAAAATTACCAGTTGGTGAATTGTGAATATGGTGTACTTTTGGCTGATTGCTGTTTACTTGATAATCATAGGAATAATCATCATGTCTAGTAGCAGTGGCCGTGAAGATGATAGTAGCTCTGCAGATGATTCATCGGAGGAATTTTACGACGCTATCGAACCCTCAAGTGGGACGCTTTTGCGTTTCACGAATAAAGTTCTATCCACAACACCCAGAAACAGGGTGGACTTGACAACTTTATCTGCTTCTGAAGTCGATAGTTATGCTTCCGATTCATTTTTTAGCACTGGGATGTCCTCACTGAATCAAAGTCAGAATGTGAGCAGTAGTGCATCTATTACTTCCTTGGCAAAGGTATTGTATACCCTTGAATTTTGTAGTTTTCATCAATGTAAAAGCTGACGAAAAAGTAGACATGACGATGTTTTTTTGTAGGAGGAAGAGCTTGAAGAAGAACGCAGAGCTAAACGAATGGAAGAAATGAGACGTAGATTAGATACAGAAGAGTTAGAAGATCCTCATCCGGACGAAACTAGCCCTTCAGATAGTCAAGCATCGAGTGTTGAAGTAAGTTTATCTATATTAGGCATTACATAAGACAGTGATGAGTGATATAATTTTGCTGATGTATTAATATTTTCAATTCAACTTGCTTTGCAGGGTTTGTATGGTGCTACATCTAGCAAAAATTCCCATCCCTTCAAAGTGATAGACCATGACAATGTAAGCATCAAATCTGGCGCCTCCTCTGCAGCACGAGCTTTTAATGTAAACCAACAGTCATCAACATCTGGGGGAGCAAGCTCGTTGTCCACTCAGTCCGCAGTGTTCCCCAGTTTCTCAAACAACAGCCACAGTAATCAATCTACAGCACAGTTATCCCCAAAGCAAAGTACGCTCAAATACAAGTTCTCATCACCCACTAAAAGTGAGAGTGTTAGCAATATTATGCCTCCGCCTCCGAACCCATTACCTATATCTGGTTCTTCCAAAACGATGAACATTCTTGAACCAGATCTAGTCGCCAGCTGTTTATCATCCTCTGAAGCATCTTTAAAAACCGACACAGTCACATCCGGCAATCCATTTGTACCTGTCGCTCCCCCACGCAGGAAACGAAAAGAAAATCTTTCTACTGCAAGTTCGATAGACACTAGTAGAGCCACTTCATTACCTCCAGATGCAATTCCAGTATTCATACCAAAAGAAACAGAAGTACCCCTCTGTTCTGGTGTTGCAACTGAAACGAACAAGTTTCATCGACCTCATCCTTTGAATTTACAACAGAGCAGTAGTAGTAGTTGTGATCCATTTAGTTCAGGTGGTAGTGGGAGCAGTAGTGGATTTACCTATCAACAAATTCAATCACCGAAACAGGGTCTGCCTAGCCCTACTGTGTCTATAAAATCTATGTCAAGAGATTTGGAAAAGGCTTTGGATATGGCTAACAACGCCCAGAGGAATTGGGTTGTGAAAGCTCAAGATGAAGAGAAAACAAAAGCTCGAACTTCTGGCCCCAGAACACTAAAACGCACAGAAAGTTTGCCTAAGGATGTAGTCTCCTCGCTTGACGGCAGTGGCAGCTTCAAGGGATCCAATTCTGACTCTAATTCCAATACATCTACCCTCAACAGTAGTATTGGCTTCACTCCTCATGGAGCGCAAGGGGAAGGCTCCGGATCTTTGCCTTTGGCTGCCACTGGCTCGATGGGGGGTGTCAATTTGTGCACAGCTGGGCAATCTGCATCTACATTGATTGCCTGTTTGGCTGCTATGGAGGAGCAGCGGGAAGCCGCCAAATCAAATAGTGGGGGCAGGAGCAAAAGCATTAGTCAAAGTAATATCAGTGCAGCCGAAGAACAACTACTGTTACTGAGAACGCGGACAAATTCTGGTCGGCTTCTATCCGATATGGAAATTTTGGAACAGGTCACGGTGAGTAAAAGCCTGGGTTCTTTTACCACTATTTGCTACGGTTTTGAATTCAGTATTCGGGTTGTTTGGTCGTAGGAGTATTCATTCATATATTATGCTTAGATTTCTTCCTCTACTTTTACTGTTTGTATTTATCTTCCTGTTCTCGTGTCTATTTCTTATCTGCCGTGTTGGAAATTCAGTTGATTAAATCCTACGGTTCTATTGTGTACTTATAGCAGCGGCCCGGCTCGCTGGATTCACTCTTTAATCCGGTACCTCTTAAAGACTATTATAGTTTGTGTTGTTGTATGTAACAATATGTCATTTTGGCGATTGATAGTTTAGCTGTATTTTTGGAGTAGTGATTATTAACAAACTATTATTACTTTTTTGTATCTACTTTCATAAAAACAAATTCCAACTTACTTACTTGTTCTGATTATTAGCTAGAAAATGTCTGAATTAGCATCGGCATAATACTTTTAATGTCTTTCTTTGCATATTGTTTGAAAGTTTGTTTGCTGTTGTTATTTTTTACCGCTCGGGTACTCGGAAATCTTGCTTATCTTATGCTTGGGGTATTAAAAATGCATTTTTCTGAGTAATTTGCAATTTTACTGAATTAACTCAAGCACTCTCTCAAATGGTACCATATAAGCTCCCTCAACCTCACTTACTCACACATTTTGGATTCACTTTATCTCATCCTTGCTGTTTTTCATAATATGAGTGTACATAGTACATAGTAATTAAGATCTGCCCTATTTAGGCCATCCAATATCACATGCACTGCATTTTTATAGTCTTCACTAGATGTGTATAACCCTTGCACCTTGCTTGCATCTGCTGATTTGCTTTTTCCAAGTTTTTATTGGATCTTATGACTAACTAACTGTAATTTTTGTATAGGTGACCAACTTGGACACATGTGAAAAAATTCCTTTAAGTCTGGCAGAAGAAAAGATTCCAAAATGCATCAACCCCCTTTCCCTTCACATTATGAGACTTACCTCTGAATACGTAAGCAGATCAGAACCCAAAGATTCTGACGAAGAATCTGTGGATTCCAAGATATCTTCAGTCGTTTCCACTGAAGATGGCGATACAAATACAGCTGGTCGAGTTCGTAAACGAACAGCAAAATTACGACGATTTTTAGGAACTACTGTAAAGAAAACGGTAGACATGGCCAAGTCCGCTAAGTCTTCAATTCCTCACCGTAAGAAAAAAGAGGAAGTAGATATTAGCATTAATGAAGATCCTGCGAGTTTAGAAGCAGAGCCTTTAGTCAAAATGAAAGCATCCCACAGACACAAAGGTCCGTATGATTTTGATAATATGCAGCAAATTCAAGATCTTTCGGGAGAGCATACTGGACCTGTTTGGTGTATGGAATTTTCGAATTGCGGAAGACTGTTAGCTACTGCCGGTAAACTGAAAATATTTTTCAGTAATTTAGTGAATTGATCATTCTAAAGCACCTTTATACTATATACTTTATTGTGTTAATTTTTAGGTCAAGACAAATACATAAGAATATGGGTACTGAAAGATCACCTTCACTATTTTCAAGACATGCGACTGAAACATGGTTTAGAAGTTTCTTCCCCGACAGAGTCACAAGAGTCAATAGGATCACAGCATTCACACCATTCTGTAGAAGAATTGATGCTAGCTAGGTACCAATATTTCTACTGCTAACGAAGTCTAAGATAGTTTTGGAACTGGAGTATTAAGTGTTTAATTGGTTTCGTTATATTGTTTGTAATTTCAGTGAAAATAGTGACCCAAAGGCTCCATTTGCACCACGCCCATTGTGTATATATTCCACGCACACTTCAGACGTGCTAGATATAGCATGGTCCAAAAGTTTTTTCATGTTGTCTTCATCTATGGACCGGACTGTTAGATTATGGCACATTTCCAGAAAAGAATGTTTATGCATTTTTCAACATATTGACTTTGTAACAGCCATAGCCTTCCATCCCAGGGTAATTACTACAATAGCATGTTTAATTTCGAGTTTTTCTGTTGATTCTTAAGTTTTTAAATATTGTATTGTATTTTATTATAGGATGATAGATACTTTTTATCGGGTTCATTGGATGGAAAATTAAGATTATGGAACATTCCAGACAAAAAAGTTGCACTATGGAATGAAGTTGAACGAAGTCCTAACAATTTGATCACATCAGCTAACTTTTGTCAAAATGGGAAATTTGCAGTAGTTGGGACGTATGATGGCCGTTGTATTTTTTACCATACTGAACAACTGAAGTATCATACTCAAATCAACATTAGGAAAAAACGACTAACCGGTCGAAAAATAACAGGCATAGAACCCATGACGGGAGAGGATAAAATTCTTGTCACTTCAAATGATAGTCGAATCAGGGTATTTGATTTACGAGACTTGAGCTTGTCTTGTAAATACAAAGGGTTTTCTTCATCATCTAGTCAGATTAAGGCCACTGTTTCGCATGATAACAAGTACATTGTCTGTGGAAGTGAGAATCAATATGTGTACATCTGGAAAACTAATCATGACTACTCCAAGTTTTCGTCAGCTAGGCGAGATAGAAATGGATACTGGGAAGCTGTAAAAGGTAATTTTATAATTTTTCTTAGATTTATCATTATGAAATCTATTGGATGCACATGAATCCATAATAATATTGCCAATCTTATTTTAAAGCACACAACGTGGTTGTCACATGTGCCATATTTGCTCCCAATCCAGACCTGGTTGTGAAGCAAATTGAAGCCAGAGAAAAGGAGCAACAAAGTAAAAGTGGAACTTCTGTGTTGAAATCTCCTTCTATTGTTGATCGAAGGATGAGCCAGTCTCGTGCGTCTGTATGTCCTCTGGGCTATGTTCTAGTCAGTGCCGATTTTTCAGGATGCATTAAAGTATTTTTAAGTAAAGTGAAGCCAAAACATAGTTCCCTTCCTGCTTCTGCTCTGGCGTGAAAATGGCAGACAGTCTGGCAGCTAAGGATTGTAAATTAAGTGAATATCTGAAGGAAGGATGCACAGACCCACGGAGGACAGATTGAAAAATTGTGATATAATAAAAAAAGGGCAATGGTATTTTCGAATGCAATGCAAGCAAAGTTAATTTTATATCCATCTGCTCTACCTGCTAAATAAGATACTGTAAAAAGTTCAGTTTAATAGAAACTGAAATGACATTTCTAAAGTAAATTTCGTGGTTGCTATATATGAACATGTCAGTGTAAAAGAATGGGCTGATCGAGTTGTAATGTGAATTCTAAACTCACTTTTATGACTGAATATCGTGAAAAGAAAGATGTTTGTAGTGTAGTTTTTAAAACGAGTCTTATGAGCGAACCTATATTAGAAAACGTAAAATAGTATAGTGTAAGAATAATGCCACAACGTGACTTCGTTGAAATTATTTTCCTTACGCTTGTCTGCTGTTGAAGTCACATGGGATGAGAATGAATTATATTTTTAAATATTCAATTATGTGTTGAATTTGTTATTTGTCTATTCCTCTATTTATATTCTCACTGTCGTGATCCTAATTGCACACAAGTCAATTCACGATGCGCTTATCAAGCTTCAACGAACTTTACTGTTTCTTGCAATGTAACCGTGCCGTCTTGATAGTAAAAACCTTCCCATAGTAAAATTAACAGCAGAAAAGATTGTCATCATTGATTACATCTGGCGATCTTTACTAAAATCAAAAAGTACAAGGAATGGCGTTTATTCCCCGAGTAGCAAAACGACAACCTATCAATTTATCTATCATAATATGTGTAAAACTACAAGTTATGCTTTAGATGTATAGCTTAAAGAATTCTTGACGATCTCATCCAACTTCTGTATGAACAATTCGCTCTCAATGTATTGGCCTATTTGATAAATTGGATTTTTCACCACGTACTCCACATATACCTGTGTAAACGACGTTCATTATGCCTTGTAATACATTTGAAGTCGTAAAGCATTTTGCTATTTGGTTTGCAACTAATACCTGTTGGTAGATTGCCTTTAATAACTCTTTGACATTTGGTGCATTTAGATCGGTGTTCATAACGAATTTTACACCCGATGGTGATGACCAATAGCTGAGTTTATATTTAGATGTCCGGTAAGTAAAAGAATGGTCTTTAAGATCAAGTGGGGATATTCTTTCCAGAAATGAGCTCAATGAAATTAGGATCCCGTTGACTAGCTTTCCTTCCTACTCACAAAAGTAAATTGTTAGATTGTTATTCCATATATGAAATCATAAATCATTTGAAGCCTCAACGCAGCATAATGTTATACAACGGAGCGGAATTTGTCCGATGAACAAGCTATCGGGCTGCGTTATCACACACAAAAAAAGTGAAACGACACGAGTGAGCACTCTACTCTAATAATAAAAGTTACAATTTGATGAACAAAACTGTAATGGTCCATTATGCTGTAACCATCAACTTTTACTTTCGCCCTATAAAAATCCATTGTTTCGGTCTTCCAGTGAGAGACCCACTCTCACCATTCCAAAGAAAGATTTTTTTTACTAATTTGTCCTTAAAACTGTGTCTCAGCGGAAAAAAACTAATTAGCTAATGACCCAAACCTCAAAAATTGTTTACCTCCTCCTTACTCATCGTAGACGGTTTTTTGCGATTCCATTCCCCATAGTACACCAACGTCCCATTCCTATCAAATATATACACATTGTGGATCGTCATATTCCCCTCTGGTCAGAATCCTCTTCCCCACAACACAATTAATTAAACACTTTCTCTCCTCTTTTTGAAGATGACAATAATAATGTAAACAAACTGTCATTCATTACTACAAAAACAAACCTCTCAGAGAAAATTTTGATACATCTAAAAGTTGGCGCAGGAACGTACAATGTGCCTGATAGGAGAGGAGGAAAATTCCGGGCGTGTGAAAGAGAAAGTGGCCAATGGCAGGTAAGCCGGCTGAACTATAGGAAAAAAATGTATCCAACTCATTTCGTCCGCCTTTAAAATGCAATAGTTCTGACCATGCGTTCCTAAAATACACTTGTTTCCCCCAAACGTGTACAAGGTTGTAGGAGTAGTTTTCGGTAAAAGTGAAAGACGAAAGAAATTTTCATTCTATACCCTATCCTTGCCACCGTCAAACATATATGGGCAGACTTCATATTAAAATTGGGTACAATTTCTATAGAATGGGGTGTAATTTCGGAGTTCCAGAGATGACTTGGAGCACTCTCTGTGTGCCGTTTGCGGAAGCCATAATATATAAGAAATATAGCGAGGTGGCAAAGGTAAAATGAATGATTAGATAGAAGAGAAAAAATATCTTCTTCTTTTTGGATGATCATCTAATACTTACTTACTACTACTACTACACAGTACGCGCTGTATATATGTTGGTAAAAAAGCACAAAAAGTTTTATACATGTGTGCATTCACTCACTCACTTTTGACTATCTATAGCGGAGCAGTGGGAATTTTGGGAATGATTTTTTCGTGAGGACTGCATTTATTTCACTTTACTTACCAGTACGTACAGCAGCAGCGTCAAATAGCGTGCGTGTGTCTGACGGTAAAAATAAATAACTCGGATATTCATAGTGTTTTTCTTGTGCCCATTAAAGTCGGAGGAATCAAAAGTTTTGTGACATCCAAGCGCTTCTGTTGTGGTTGATAAGAATCTTGGGTTGTGGTCATCCTCATTGCAGCATTTCATTGCGATCGGCGTTGAGACTTGAATTGTAATTTCATTAGAAGATTTGGGGTTGTGTAGGTGTAGGGGTGAGCGAGAGCGAATTTTTTTAATGAAAAATTATTCTTCTGAGGGTAATTGAACTGCACGTTGAAGAGAATATTCTCGAAAGTGGCAAGTCTACAATTTACAGTTCAGAGGTTCCAACTAAATATCACAAGGGTGGGTGTGCCAATATTTGAAAAATACGTTTTGATTAGAATTTTTGGAACAGCAGCAAACAAGGGAGCCTTCATTTACGTTAGGCGTTAATCGACCGGTGGGTTGGGAAACATAAATTCCTTGGTTTTGTTAACATTGTAAGTTTATCTCGTCAGAGATACCAACGTTGTCAACGTGGCGCACCAACAGGATCCCCTGGAGATGGAGTCTACGCTCGATAAAGCAGCTATGGAGGATGTTGCTGTCGAAGTTCGAGGAGAAAATGGGGCCTACTACCAGGTTTGTCATGTGAGCAACTTGAGATACCGCATTTTCTGTTTTTTTAAAGTAGATCATACTATTTGTATTGCATGCTAGGGAAAGTGTTGAGAAGGGTTTCTTTTTAAATGGATTAGTGAATCGTCTTGGTACATATTGCCACTATAACCACACATATTATGAATGGTCAAGTTACGCACTCTCAGACCTTTCAAAGACATTGCTAACTTAACTTTCATATATATAATCAAAAAGCAGTTAAAAATAACTCAAATAAAATTATTTTTAGTACATCATCTGCAAATAGAAATAGCAAAGTAAATTCCAAAACACGCGTAGTACAACTATTTAACTATTTTGAAGCAACTTTCATAACCAGCGGAAATTACGTCATTAAATTGAGTCGGAAATCAAAGCCGGTAGCCGGTGGTATGTTATCAGGAATCCACTTTTATCACTATTCTCTTGCGTCATCGTTATTCATTCACCACTTTGAAGCTGCTTTCCATAATTGAATTTAACCGTCAACTGTCCTGGGATTGCCTTGGCTCCAAAAATGTGTAATATGAAGAACTTATATTAAATTATTGAAGAACTTTCCAAATAAAAAAAAAAAATTATAAAGGGTACAATGAATTTCTTGAATCATTCTATTAGAAAAGCGAAAAATAATGTTGTCGGCAGATTGTTTATTACGTCCTAAATGAACTTACTCCGTAATCTATAAATTATAAATACTTGTTCTGTTTTGCAGGCCTATGTGAGAGACGTATTCGATGACGGCCATGCTGTAGTCTCCTTTGAAAACAAGTTAGTGAAAATGGCAGTAATATTGTATCTGAAAACATTTTATTCTCAAATGCAAATGACTAACGGAATGTTGCTTCATTGCTTAGTATTCTCCCGGAGCAGCGATTGCCTTTTTCTCGAATTCGATTGCCCCCCAAACCTGAAGGACCCCGTGAGTACAAAGAAAATGATGAGGTTGAGGTACTTTCTGCGCCTTCGGATGGAGAGGTTCAAGGGTGGTGGCGCGGTGTTGTAAAGGTAATGCTTTTTTGACCAATGATATTTAGTTATAAGTTCTTATTCACTAGTTTTGAGTCAGAACTTTCTGCTCAATATCAAGCTTCAATAAGTTTTTGTTGATACTAATTGAGTGAATGATCTTGTTTGTTATAGTTGGTTCGGCAAGACCTGTACGTAATTCAATATGTTGGCTCAGAAGCTACAAAATCGACTGAAATTGTTGAATCATCAAGAGTCCGGGTGCCAAACCCTAATCCACCTATTGGGATAACCACGTTTCATAAGATTGAGTTGTCTGTGCCGGATGAAATCGTAGAGTAGTAAGTTATTGTTCAAATACCATACACGTAGCATGCTTTAGCTTGTATGAAGCCTTAATCCCTAGTAGAAACTAATTTTTTCAATGATGAAAACGTGAGTAGTGGCCTGATATTGATTTATTTGATGTCAAAAATTACACACCTGAGATTTTTTTAGAACTGTGTAATCAATGTTAAAATTAGGGTAACTTACATGTTTCAAAAATCTAAAATGAATTTAAAAACAATATTTTTTATGTTTTTGTGAAGCCTGAACACTCTCTCCACAAGTGCCAAAATTGAGAGTTCACATCGTGAGTTCCAACGACTTACCGGGGCCGGATCGTGTCGATATGTCCCTGATAAACGTGTTTTATGTCTCATCGTAAGTATTATCAACATTCAAAGAGATCTTCAGTTGTAAATTTCAATGATGAAAATGTGAGTAGTGGCCTGATTTTGATTGGATGACAAAATTACACACCTGAGTTATATTATTTAGTAAATCCTCTTTAAATTTGCTAATGACTGAAGAATTTGTAGGATATCAATGTGATCTTGATATGTTTTGCATTTTTTCCTATCACAGTCCCAATCAGAAGAGACGGCGAAAAAGGTGAACTTACTCAAGGATATGCACTTTCGATCTTTGTCACAGAAGGCCCTCTTATTAAAACGTACTGAAGAGGCTGTAAAGCAGTTGGAAAGCATGCGAATGCACTCTGGAGCCAAGTAAGAATCATTTCCTGTGTCTATTATCAATATATACAAATGATAATACCTTTTCCACATTCCACCTAAGTTTTTGTTTCTGTGATGAAAATATGAGTAGTGGCCTGATTTCGATTGGATGACAATTTACTTACCTGAGTTTATTATTTTGTATTGTAAAAAAATTTGTATTAGCTTTAACTTTACTTTTATCAACTAACGTGTTGACATGTAATTCTAGTTTTTCAGAGGAGTTCCGTGTTAGAGACGATTTAATGGGTTTGGCAATCGGTAGTGGGGGCTCAAATATTCAACAAGCTCGATCTGTTCCCGGAATTACCAACATTGAACTCGAAGAACAAACTTGTATTTTTCGCGTGCTTGGGGACGTGAGTTCTTTATTTCTCCATCCTATTATCATTGATTTGTATAAAGTTTCCTAAAATATGTGTTATAATGAATTGCATTTTGCAGACTGAGGAAGCGGTTAAGAAAGCTCGTAGTATATTAGAATATAGTGAAGAATCAATACAAGTCCCTATAACGCAAGTAGGCAAAGTCATCGGAAGAAATGGAGCCATTATTCAAGAAATTGTGGACAAGAGTGGTGTAGTTCGTGTAAAAATTGAAGGAGAAAACGAACCCAATCCTTCAATTCCTCGTGAAGATGGGTCCATCCCTTTCGTTTTTGTGGGCACTGTAGAAGCCATCGCAAACGCTAAGACTATTCTCGAATACCATCTCAGTCATCTTCGAGTAATTTCAGAACACTTAAATATCAGTATTTACACCTGCAGAAACCCAAATACTTTATTTGATCTTTAATATAAAACTTTGTAGGAAGTAGAGCAGCTGCGGCAAGAAAAGTTACAAATCGATCAAGAGCTTCGAAGTTACCACGGACCGGCATCTGTCGGAAATATGACGTTTCCCAGTCGTCGAAATGAGAGGCCTTATACTGACCATGACGGTATGCCTATGCGATCTAGAGGAAGAGGAGGTCGGGGAGGACCTCCGAGGGGAATGGGCCGTGGTCGTGGTAATTGCCTTATTTAGAATTTTTTCCCTATCTCACACTTGCCTATCAAATCAACTTGAAAACCAATTTTAGCACGTGGGTGTGGTTGTCAAAATGGCAGTAAAAATCTTTGTAGGTTCACGTCAAAGTACGCCTGGCGACGTTGATGACAGAGTTAGCAATGGACCGAGAGGACCCGGGCGTTTTCGTGGCGGCCGAGGTTTTCATCGAGATCGTGAGGGGCCTTCTTTTAGCAGTATGAATGGGTACGGACGTTTAGTCATTTCATTGATCTTATTCTTCAGTTTCTATGATGAAAATGTGAGTAGTGGCCTGATTTCTACTGGATGACACAATTACACATCTGAGAACTGAGCTGTAATTGGGCGTATTTCGCCATCAAATGATGGATTATGAAGTTTTGAAAATCTTGATTTTCTGTGTTTCTAACTGTCAATCTGGATTTTAGACGGCGTGGAGACAGGAGAGGAAGTCGTGGAGCTAATAATCATGAAGAATATCACTCGCGCCGAAGACGTGATGATGATGATTCTCATACAATGGATGAAAAGCCTCTAGATAATAAGTATGTGGAATAATCACTTACCAATTTACTACCATTACCGCACATCTGACTATCTGTCATGTTTACTTTCTCCGATGAAAACTGAAGTATTGGCTTTGATTGCATTAATAACAATTGTACTTGTACCACACTTGATAGTTTTTCTTGCGGATTCTAATCAACTGTATATAAATACCGTGATGCAACAGCAAACTTATGGCTTTTAAACTTTTTTCCAGCGGTGTTCATGATGAGGACCCTAGGAGACGCCCCATGAATTCTACTAGTCGAAGCGTTGGTAATAAGAAATTTGGTGCAGCTGGAGGTGGAGACCATACTCCCCCGACTGAAGGTCAGTTGCAAACTCCAGTCGCTCTTTCCTTTTTGTACACATTAGAGCTCATTTCTCCTCATCTCTCTAAAAGCCGACCACGCCATTTAATTCGCTTATTAACTAACTAACTATTACTGATTGTTAGTTAGCATAACAGACTGCCTTACTGTCTTTGGTTTGGTTGTTGTCTACAAATGCTTTTGTCATGAAACTGAGAGACACGGTAACCAGATATTTAAATTGCAGCTTCCTTGAAAACTAGACTTGACTGTCTGTCATTGTTACTCTTTTAAAGAGAAACAACCTTGTTGTTTGTGTGAAACAAAGCAAGCGAATAGTCAATCTATAGACTAAAGTTACAGTACTAACTACCTACTACACTAGTTCGCTCGCTTATTCGCTAATTTAATGGTTTCTCAAGCTGTGGTGCTTGGTCCCTTTTCGTATTGTTCATTTGAATTCAGTTCAGTAATATAGAAGTTCAGTTTGAATTCAGTAATATAGGTAGATTAAGTGAAAATTGCACACTTTCACTGAATAGTAATTACTATTACATTGCTCACTATCTAGCTAGACTGTTTCAAGATGCTGGTTTTTAGGCTGAGCTTTCTTTTTGTTGTTGCTCCTATATTATTACATGAGAAGGTTGGGGGTAGCCACTGGAAGTGATTTGTTGTGTGACTCTTAGATAAACAACATGAAGAGAGCTCAGAGGGAGGGGGGAGTAACGCTCCAAGACCGCAGAGGGAGCCACGTAATCGGGGCCGAAAGGGAGGCGGCAAGGACAGCTCAGCCGGATCCAACAATCCGTCAAATTCTCATAATCATATTAATTCATCGGGTTCAGAAATGCAACATGTTCATAGTACTACTACCATAGTCAATGGGGATGGACAGTGATGTTGTTAGTTAGGGTGGTGAAAAGAGGATGCTAATACTACTACTGCTAATCTACTGATTTATGTACTACCACTGTTAATAATAGTAATCGTAATTATTAATAACCTATTGTACATGGAGTTGTTCTTAGCTGTCCAAAAAAAAAGAAATGCTCATCATCATCATCACTGGTATTTGTTCTCAGCACTGTTAGGTGGCTTTATTAGCTCCTTCTTGGAAAGTTAGTTACTTACTTGTGTTATTATCATGTTAATTATTTCTGTGTTAATTCTTCCTCTCTTTTGTGTCCCTATTTATGCCCCTGTGTGGTTTGGTTCGGTTTCGAATCTGTATCATCATCACAAGTTCAAGTATACAGTAGTATGAAAATCCCTCTTTCATCTCCTCTGAACGTTCTGTTTTTTCTATCATCATTTACTTACTAACCCTGTTTAAATAATAATATTTTCAGTGGCTGACATTATCTGTCTGTCAGCCTATATATTATTATTGCCGTTTCGTTTTTGAGGGTGCGCAAAATAACTGAACTAATGGTATTATTACAAACAAGCAAGCTATGGTTTTCTTAAGTTAGTTAGTTAGGTCCTGTTTTTTTTTGTATTATACTGAACAAGTTGTGAAGCAAGTGATAACATTATTATTTACTGCTAGTTCAAACAGAATGATAATGAATGCACCTGACCTATACCAATGAATTGAATACGAATAGTTGTTAGGTTTGGTTTGGTTATTTATGAGTTACTACTTCATTTGTCTATTGATTTCTGTTGTTGTGAGTGTGGGTTTCATAAATTATTAGGATTAGTACTCCTTATCCATGTCTTCATTGTTAATCTTGATCCTATGCAGTCTCCGATTTTTTAATTTATACTGTAGTCTTTCTTGTCGCAGTCACACATAGTAATATTCATAATGTTAGTTAGCTAATGGCCATGGTGGAAACGGACTGAAGGGGTATTAATTAAGTAGCACACTATTCATAATGATTGTTGTTGGTAATTTAATAATCTTCTATGAAAAGAATGAAGTATTGCTGACTGACATTTGGACTAAACCTATATTATATATGAAATGGTAACGCCACCACAATAAGATTGTTCAAGTCGCTGGGGTAGGAGTTGTCAATAGAGTATTGATGCGTATTTACATTTTTCAAGGTCTATCCCCTTTTGACGGTTGGTTGCTCCTAAAATCCGAAAAGTTAATATAGATGAACGCGCAGTTTATTATTACTATATATTACTTATTACAAACAAAACTTGTGTTTATTGAAGATATTGAAATTTTGTTGGACGGGAAAAAAGAGCCGTATACCTACTTACCATCTAACCTACATAGTTAAAATTTTTTCAAGTATTCAAACTAGATGGAGTTCTTTTGAGTTTTTTAATGCCCCGCAAAGTTTTTCAGCCTGCAGCCTGTATTTTAATCCCATACTATTGGGTGCCAAATCCCATATTGGTGAAATGGAAACCAGAACCCGACATGAATATAGAACTGCAAACTAACTAACTACATAGCGGTAGGGCTAGATTACATTTTTATTTGATTTGTTGTTCTCTCGTGTGAAATCTGCCCTCAATTTTAAACTTACTACTTACTAAATAGTACTGATTTGTGTGTCTTGTGTCGTGTGTACTATACCGTCTTGTAGATTGCTGTCTGAAATCCTTTGTTCGGGTTAGTTAGTTAGTGCAGAAGTAGCAGAAGTGAATTTTTGGATAGGGGTTATTTTTGTATTCCCTGCAGCGGTACAATATCATTCTGTTGAACTATGTTATGTAGGTATGTTGGCGTCTTCAGCTCTGAACATTCATTCATTGAAATTGGAGGAGGACGAAGATATGCGTGGAAAAGTAAGTCCACTCTACAGGGATCGGGCCAGAGCTGCTCTTTTTAATGGGGAAACAGCACCCCTGATTACCACTACGTTCATGTCTTCTTCTTCAGCACGTAACAATGATGGGGGCAAAGGTTATGCCAACTCTTTGGTGACTTCGAAGGCACAGAAGAGTGCCAATAATGGTAAAAGTGGCTCAGCCTGGATGAAATAATGTGAAATTTTTAGGCTAATATGAGGAAGGATTTGGAAGAAGAAAAAATAACTCTCTAATTACAAACGCTTGGTTTTTTTCGCACGATTTGTTTGTCTTGCTAAATTATTTGTCTTTTGAATGTTATTGTACTAGTTTGTTGTGTTCTATTTATCCTTTGTACTACTTCAGTTAGTTAGTGGATGATGGAGTATACTTAATTGAATCAGAAAAATCATGTCATTAGATTGTATTATGTGTGTGTAAATTGAAATGGAAATCTCTGTGAGTACGTTTATTGATTACTTAAAATCCTTGCTGTGGCTTTGTACTTTTGTTGTTGTGTTGTTGAAAAAAGGATATTATTGCCATAATCATTATTATTATTATTGCTTCCTTCTCAGATCTGTAAGAAAGAATGCCTATTCGTTCCTGATTAGCTAGGATAATTTTAGTTAGCAAATTTTTTCCACTGTTGTACAAGTTTCCTAGTTAGCCCGTTTGGAACAATCCCGTGTGCTTTACTTGATATGATTGTATTTAAATTTTTTTATTAAAAACTAAAAAAATGTATTGCTACTAATAAACACATCGATGAATAACCTTTGTTTGGAAGAAAACTATGCCTTCCTTGAGTTTATAGCCTTGAGCTGTGTGATAGTTTAAAATTTATTTTCACCAACTGGATTTGTAGACTTGCTGGTTAGTTAGTAGTTTTTTTGAAATTGGAGTTCATTTGTTTTCCTTGCATGCAATTAAAATAAATTGCATTTTTGGATGCACCTGAATTTTAAATGCTCCATGAGAAAAGATGCATCGTATCATGCATCATAATCCCTATGTATCTATTCCCTGTCTACATGGCACTAACAAAATGAACTCTCAGAGCGTCGATTATTATATTCCTTTCTGCACAAATTCATTTGTATATAGTAAATAGTTTAGAACCTTCTGTTTAGTTTGCTATGCAAATACATGCTTCACCATGTGTGTTTGTGCAAAACACAAACCTTATATACCAATTTCAATTGGATATTTTGAAAAAGTTCAATGCATAATTTCGTCCATTCTTTAACGTCTGTGAGTCGTATAGTTTATTCAGTTTCAGATGAGATTTTTTCCTGCTCGCCACCCAACGTTACTTATGCTTACTACTACCACAGTCACTACCAAAAACTCCATGAAGCATAGAAGGCATAGATTCTACGGTAGCAGTTTTAGGCGGTTTCACTTTTAGCGCATATATTTTGGTAGTGACTGTGGTAGTAGTAAGCAAAAGTAACGTTGGGTGGCGAGCAGGAAAAAATCTCATCTGAAACTGAATAAACTATAAATGATAGTGACATGACTGCGGCTTTACTGTAGGAAATCGGTGCCGGTAAAGTCAATTCATAAAAAAAACTACTGTGAAATCCTGAGTCTCAGAAATCAATTAAAGAACTCGTAAGTTGAAAAATAAACTGATTTTATGAAAATTTTATTTTCATAAAATGAAAAATTTTTCATAATAAAATTTTCATAATAGTAAATGCCAGCACCAATGTTGAAGTGTGTAAAATATCTACTCTTAAAATAACTTGTTACACTGTAGTTTTGGATAAAAATGTATGCAACTTTTGTACTATAGGAGGTCTCAGTTTCAACTCCCATCAGTTAAAACTTACGAAAATGTGAGATCCATATTGTATGAGCACAGGAGAAGAGACTAAATTAAATATAGTCACGTTCGAAATAGTTCCATCGTTTGAAAATATACATTTTTCTGTCATCAGTTTACGGTAAACATATAAAAAACCTTTTGTTCCTGTGGCTGCGACAAAACCATATGCGAAAAAATCTGTGAAAATTTTGAATATGAGACAATGATGGTGTTGAGATTTAATAAATCTACCGCTGTATGCCTGTTCGTAAAAAAACTCAATGAAAGATAACTTAAGTATGCGAATAATGAAACATACATACATACAGCTAATGTATCATCATTTTATTAACTATTTTTAAACGTGTGGTGAACTTATGATGCATGTAGTCATTAAAAAGGGAAATTTTTTCCTGAAAAGTTTAAAACTGTCAAAAAAGACCTTACGGTATTTTTAATAGTCAGTCACAAGTCAGAAGCAAAGATTTTAAAAATATAGCAATTGTATATACTGGTACTAAATACGTGTAAAAAATCCTTGTATGCTACAAACAAACCGTACTATATACATATTGCTCTCAATTTTCGACTTTTCGATTTAGCACATACTGATGAAATAACCAAAACTATTGTAATTTACTAATTTAAACTAACTTAAGTTAATTGAACGAACGGAAAAACATAATAATGGTGAAAGGAGATAATAATACTTTGTATTGCTTACTTACATACTTTAACTGGTACAGTTGTCCAGTTCACATGATAATTCGTATTCATCATTGCATAATATTACTTAGTGATTTTCTTACTATTTAAGTAAGTCTGTAAGTGATCATATTGTTAAATTTAATACCTAAATTAGATAGTTTGTGTATCACAAGAGTATTATTGTGATTGCTATGAATGTTATAGGAAGGATTTCCAACTTTTCGAGTACGAGATGTACGCAGAGTACAGTATCTTTACCTTAGTTCGCAACATGAAAACTCTGTGTATTAAACGAACAAGTTTGCATCATGTATTCTTCAACGCATTTCATAATCTATATCTTGTAGTAAGTTTAAATTGTCTCGTGATTATATTGATGAAACTGTTTGGTTGCATAATCAGTCAGAATGACATTTACATGTGTGTGCTACAAGACTAATTTGTATATGGTCAACGTATATAATATTGAATATCGATATCCTTGAGTGCATGTTTTTTTTTTCGCACAGAGCTACGCAGTTTTTTTTTGCTCTGTAATAATTCTCAGTCCTTTGTTCTTTGAAAATAAGAAATGCAAAAATAATTAATAAAAAAATCAAGAGTGTCAACAGAATGCTGGTATTGAGTTTCATTCATTTTGTGTTGTCATTGTCATAGACCGGTTCTATATTCATTGCATTTACGATACTACAGTACTATACTGATCTTCTCCCTTGCCCTTCATAATGAGTTCTCAAATACCTGCTCTGCACTTTTCCAGTCCCTGAACAGTTTCCGTAAAAATTGGACAAACAGAAAAACAACCCAACTATTCCTTGGGGCTAAAAAAGTGACCTTGTGCCCTAATTCGGATTGTTGTGAAAAATTATCATCTCAAGGTCTTTTTCATAACTTTCTTTAGTTTCCTGCAAACAGCTCATCTGTTATTCTTCCGTATATATACATAGTCCTCAGAGCACAATTGGTAAACCTTGAAATATCAAATGATTGACTCAAATTCCATGACTAACGAAACAAAGCTCAGCATTCCATTTCTTATGCCCATGCATTTCTTACGATGAAAAAATACATTACAACCATACCACACGGGAATAATATAAGGAAACGATAAAAGAAGAAATTTTTATTGCATGAAAAACGTACATTAATAATTATTGCTAATATTTAAAAAATCATCACAAACAGTTTAAAAATAAATGTATAATTCAGACCGATGAGGGCCTCGCATCCTCAATAAGTTAGGGGGTCGGCAAAAGAAATGTTGAGGCACATACAGCCATACATATTCCCTGCTGTGTGTTACACAACAGGACACCAGCAGGAGCAGCTGCCCCAGCAGTAGCTCCTGTAGAAGATAAAAAAAAGGCTCTAACTTTGTTTCTGAATACTTTTAAAGAATTGTTTGGCAGAAGAAAAACGATCAGCAATTTTAACCTGCAACTGCCCCCGCAGCCGCATAACAAGCGACCCAGGCCGCATTGCACGCCGATTGGCAACCCCCGTAAGACAAAAGTCCTGTGATTATACCCCCATGGGTAACGGAAAATGCACTCAAAATGAGTACTACAATAGCAGAGGTAGTGGCCCTTCGAACCATCATGGTTGGCTGGTAAAATTAGTTTACAAACTAAAGTCACAAAAAAATTTTTACAAATTAAATGTTAATGAATGGATGAAGTTTAAGCACAACTATTCAAATTTTAATTAGCAAAATAAATTCGGGCCCAAGAGAGAACACGTTGTAATCCGTTGCACTACTGTCCGTTTCAATGAAATACGGAGTTCCTAATGTTAAATTGGCTATCAAGGCTTGTTGGATGATCACCGTGAAAAACACAAATTTCGTAAAAATTGCTTGGGCAACCAAAATATGTTCTAGATTTTAAGTCCCCATGATGAGATTGACGAATTTATTATTATTATTTATTATTTATTTTTTGCTCAATGATAAACAAACTCTGTCAGGTAACCATTGAAAAAAGTTACTCCGTATTTCATTGAAACGGACAGTAACAGCTAACGATGGTTCGTTTTCTACGTAGTTACTAAACAAGCAGCTCTATTCATATTATTATGATATACTTGTTTGGTAACTACAGGGACCATGCAAATACCTAAAAGTATTATAGAAAACCCCAAATACGGAAAAATGAAAATACTATACTGATTGGTTATAAAACTGCTGTTTTCCAGGTGTGTACTGGTGTTTGTATTTTAATGACTAATCGAATTAAATAGATACTACGCTCCAGCCCAGCAGAGACTTAATATAGAGATAAAAAATTAATTCGGAAAACCGAAAAGACCTATGGATGGGATTTTAACGCGGCCGGAAAAGTATTAAACAAGAAACTAACCGTAGTAATCATTACCTTATCCGTCTAAGCCCAGATTTTCCTGTCCCCGGACAGTTTTCATGGAAAAAAATGAATAAAAAGTACGCAATTTTTTTAAAAGCCTAATTTTCTCTTTCGATTAATTCTTCTTTCTGTTTGAAAGTTCATGATTGCAGACTGAAACTAAAATATTACAGGCTTTTTATCGCATGACGTACCTACTTGAAAATACTATTCCGTAAAAGACTTAAACGAATACCCCGCGTGGCACCCTCAAAATAGATTCTTACACACGTTAAATTCAAAATTCGTAAGAAAAGTTTATTCTCAT
>Ga0210040_10001066_pt1 | contig 42892 bp, 44 predicted proteins | sample CryGeyCG12114_NA_FD_185462 | JGI IMG/M metagenome (GOLD analysis project Ga0210040, IMG submission 185462) | Groundwater microbial communities from aquifer - Crystal Geyser CG19_WC_8/21/14_NA (SPAdes) (version 2) | ecosystem: Environmental > Aquatic > Deep subsurface > Groundwater | place: USA...
TGGCCGACTACGCCCGGGTCTGCCGGTTCCCGCTGGCCGACACCCTGCCGGTGACGTACCCGCACGTGCTCGCCTTCCCGCTGCAGGCCGCGCTGATGACCGACCGGTCGTTCCCGCTGGCGCTGCCCGGGCTGGTGCACGTGCGCAACCGGATCGACCAGCTGCGGCCGATCGGCACCGGTGAGGCGCTGGACCTGGAGGTGTGGGCCGAGCGGTTCGCCGCCCACCGCAGCGGCGCGACCGTCGACCTGTGCGCGTCGGTGTCCACCGGCGGGGCGGAGGTGTGGCGGGGCCGCTCCACGTACCTGGCCCGCGGCGCGCACGCCCCCGACGGCGCGCCGGACGCCGACGTCGACGTGCCGGTGGGCGCGCTGGACCGCACGGCCGCGCAGTGGCGGGTGCCCACCGACGCCGGCCGCCGGTACGCGAAGGTCTCCGGCGACGTGAACCCGATCCACTTGTCCGGGCTCACCGCGAAGGCGTTCGGGTTCAAGCACGCGATCGCGCACGGCATGTGGGTCAAGGCCCGTGCCCTGGCAGCGCTGTCCGGCCGGCTGCCCGACGAATTCGGCGTGGACGTCGCGTTCCGCAAGCCGCTGTACCTGCCGAGCACGGTGCAGCTGGCCACGGCGCCGGTCGGTGCGGGCTGGGATCTCGCCGTCCGGAACGCCAAGTCCGGCACCGAGCACCTGGTCGGCACGGTCCGGGCGCACTGAGCGCGGCGCTAGTCTCCCCGGGGCACCCCGCGCGGGCCGTGCCGGAGGGAACGCGGGGGAGTGATGGCGGAACCGGAGCTCGACGTGGGGCAGCGCGTTCCGCCGTCGGACCCGCGGGGACGGCGGCGCGACCCGCTGTGGCAGCGGCTGGCCCGCGGCGCCGGGGAGCTGCTGGTCACCGCCGGGTTCGTGCTGCTGCTGTTCGTGGTCTACGAGGTCTACGTCACCGACCTGCTCAACGACCGCCAGCAGGACCAGCTGAGCGAGGAGATCCAGCAGCAGTGGGCCGACCAGCCCCCTGCCGCGCCGGGCACCCCGATCGTCGAGCAGGGAGCGCCGGGGGTGGGTGAGCCGCTCGCCGTGCTGCACGTGCCGCGGCTGGGCGAGGACTGGTCGCGGGTGGTGCTGGAGGGCACCGCCGAGGACCAGCTGTCCCAGGGGCCGGGCCACTACGTCGGCACGGCGCTGCCCGGGCAGGTCGGCAACCTCGCGCTGGCCGGCCACCGGGTGGGCAAGGGTTCGCCGTTCCTGGACGCCGACCAGCTGCTGCCCGGCGACCCGATCGTGGTCGAGACCGCCGACGCCTGGTACGTCTACCGGGTGCTCGGCGGCGCGGCCACCGGCGACTACGCGGCCGATCCCAGCGGCGTCCCCGGGCAGCAGATCGTGGCCCCCAGCGACGTCTCGGTGATCGCGCCGACGCCGGGCGGGGCCGAGGCCACCCAGGCGTACCTCACCCTGACCACCTGCCACCCGAAGTACTCCGCGCGACAGCGGCTGATCGTGCACGCCGTGCTGGACGGCGCGGGCATCAGCAAGGCCGACGACCCCGACGGACCACCCGAGCTGGAGGGCTGAGCCGTGTACGGCTGGATCTGGCGGCACCTGCCCGGGAACAGCGCGAGCCGGGCGGCACTCGCCCTGGTGCTGGTGCTCGCCGTGGTGGCGCTGCTGCTGTTCGTCGTGTTCCCGTGGGTCGAGCCCCGGCTGCCCTACAACGACGTCACCGTCGACCAGTGAGCCGCCTGCGCTGACCGGTGCGGTCGGCGACGTCCGGTGCGGGTGCGCGTCCGGGCCGGCCGGGGGAGATCACGGACGCAGAACGATGCCCCGGCTGCGGCCTGAGGTCCGGGCGCCGTGAGCGGGTGGGCATCGCCCGCGCACGGGCTTACCTACCTGTTCATCTCGCACGCCGTGCGGCACGTCTCGGACCGGATCGCGGTGATGAACCTGGGCCGGATCGTGGAGGTCGGCCCGGCACCGGCGGTGGGCAGCGAACCGCAGATGCCCTACCCCCAGTCGCTGCTGTCGGCGGTGCTCTCACCGCACCCCGCGGTGGAGCGCGCCCGGGAGCGGATCGTGCTGCGCGGGGCCGTCCCGTTGCCGGCCGCGGTGGTCGGCACCCCGGCCGAGGCGGAGGGAGCCGCGGCAGCAGGGGGAGCAGTGGCCGCTGAGGGAGCAGGGTCGGCGGCCCGCTGAGCCGGTCGGCGAGCGCCGGCAGCGGGTCCGCTCAGCGGTCCAGCAGGGCCTGCAGCCGCTGCTGCGCGTCGTCGCTGGCGATGCACAGCGCCTGGGCCGCGGCGTCGACCAGGCGGTGGCGGTCACCGCCGACGCGCATCGCCTCCTTGGCCAGGCGCTGGGCCAACGGGGCTGCAGCGGTCAGCTCGTTGAGCAGCGCGTCCAGTGCTGCGTCCAGCCCGTCCGGCGTGGTCATCCGGGAGGCGAGCCCGAGGGTGCTCGCCTCGCGTCCTCGGATCCTGCGCCCGGTGAGCACCAGGTCGGCCGCGGCGCCTGCACCCACCAGCGCTGCCAGCCGCGTGAGAGCACCCGCGCTGGGGATGATGCCCAGCCGCACCTCGGGCAGGCCCCACTGCGCGTCCTCGGTGGTGATCCGCAGGTCGCAGGCGAGGGCCAGCTCGCAGCCGCCACCGAGGGCGGCTCCGTCGACGACGGCGACCGTGGGCCACGGGTGGTCGTGCAACCGCTGGAACAGCTCGCTGTTGATCCGGCCCAGGCTGTCCTCGACCGTACGAGCCTTCAGCGAGGCGACGTCCGTGCCGGCCACGAACATGCCCGGCGTGGCGCTGCGGAGGACCAGGGGCCGAGGCGTCGCCGCGTGCTCGGCGAGGACCGCGCCGAGGGCATGGCTCATCTCGACGGTCAGGGCGTTGCGCCGGTCGGGCCGGTCGAACAGCACGGTCACCGACCGTTCGTCGGCCACGACGCGGAGGGGAACGGATGCGGCTGCCTCTCGGCCATCTCCCACCATTGCCACACTGTATAGAATGTGGGCTACGCCGCACCCTCCACCCCGGTCACGGAAAGAGACACGACGTGCAGCCTCAGGCTCTGCTCCCCGCCCAGGTCGCCGCCCTGATCCAGGGCGCGGGTATCCCGCAGGCCCGGAGCGCATCGGTCAGCGCGCTCGACGAGGTCGCCGCCGCCTTCGCCGATCTCGGTGTCACCCCCGTCGTGCTGAAGGCGGGCGGCCTGCTGCACAAGACCGACGCCGGCGGTGTGGTGCTCGGCCTGCGCACCGTCACCGCCGTCGCCGAGAACGCCGAGGACATGGTGTCCCGGCTCGGTGCCCAAGCGTTCCCGCTGGTATTGCAGCAGCAGGTGCGCGGCCTGGAGATCCTGGTGGGGGCCCGGCGGGATCCGCAGCTCGGTGCGGCCATCGTCGTCGGCCTGGGTGGTGTCGCTACCGAGGTGCACAACGACGTGGTGACGACGATGGCGCCGCTGGACCGCGACGAGGCGCGGGCCGCGCTCCACCAGCTGCGCGCCTGGCCGCTGCTCGACGGCTACCGGGGTGAGCCGGGACGCGACGTCGACGCGCTCGTGGACACCATCGTCGCGATCTCCCGGCTGGTCGAGGGCGATCACGGCATCGTCGAGCTCGACCTCAACCCGGTGATGGTCGGCCACGAGGGGCAGGGGGCCGTCGTCGTCGACGCGCGGATCATCCGCACCGACGAGCCGCCCCTCGCCGACCGGGCCCGCTACGACCTGGACCGGATGCTGCGCCCGCAGCACGTCGTCGTGGTGGGGGTCTCCGACGACCCGCACAAGGTCGGTGCCCGGTTGTTCCGCTACCTGGACGACCACGGTTTCCCCGGTCGACTCGACGCCGTGCACCCCTCCGGCGGCGAGGTCCGTGGCCGCAAGCGCTACACGTCGCTGGCCGAGGTGGAGGGCTCGCCGGACCTGGTGTGCGTCACCGTTCCCGGCCGCTTCGTGCTGGACGTCGCCCGGGAGGCCGTGGCGAAGCAGGTCGGTGGGGTGATCGTGCACAGCTCAGACTTCGCCGAGGTCGGCGAGGCGGGGCGCTCCGCCCAGGAGGAGCTGGCCCGCATCGTGCGCGAGGGCGGGGTGCCGCTGGCCGGCCCGAACGACATGGGGGTGGTCGCTCCGTTCCGCAAGCTGACCGCCTCGATATCCGGCGGGCTGGAAGAGGAGATCGCCCCTGGTGGCGTCGCTCTGCTCAGCAGCTCCGGTGCCCTCGGCAGCTGCCTGGGCACCCGGCTGATGGGCGAGCGGATCGGGTTGTCCTACTGGATCCACGCAGGTAACGAGGCCGATCTGGTCATCGCCGACTACCTCGAGTGGCTGACCGACGACGACGAGACCAGGTCGATCGCACTGCTGCTGGAGGACATCAAGGACGGGCCCCGGTTCGTCGCCGCCGGCCGGCGGATGGCCGCTGCAGGCAAGCCGATGTTCGCGTACAACATGGTGCGCTCGGACCGGGGGCGTGCCGCGGCGCTGAGCCACACCGGGGCCATGGTCGGCTCCTTCGCGGTCCGCGAGGCCGTCGTGCGAGCAGCCGGCATGGTGAGCGTGCCGTCCCTGCGGGTCTTGGAGGACGCCGTCGCGCTGGCTGCCCAGGAGCCGCTCCCGGCCGGTGACCGGCTGGTGGCGGTCACCTTCTCCGGCGGCGCCTGCTCGATCATCGCCGACGAGGGGGAGGTCGCCGGCATCGAGCTGCCGGACCTGTCCGAGGGCACCCGCGAGGCCGTGCGCCCGCACGTGCCGTCCTACGCCGCGGTGCGCAACCCGCTGGACTGCAGCTACCAGATGATCACTCAGCCGGAGGCCTTCGAGCAGCTGCTCGTCGCGCTGACCGAGCGCGGGGAGTACGACGCGCTGCTGCTGCAGTTCACGACCAACGCCGACCCGTATGCCGTCAAGCTGGCCGAGAAGGTGGTCGAGATGCGCGAGAAACTGAGCATCCCGCTCTATGTGTCCCGCTACGGCGGGGCGCAGCTGGCCCCCAGGGCGCTCGAGGTCTACCGGCAGAACAAGGTCCACGTGCTCGACGCTCCGGACCGGGCCACGCTCGCCATCGCCGCGGTGATGGCCGGGGCGCGGGCGCTGCGGGCCATGGCCGGGGGCGCGGCGTGACCGCCGTCGACCGGGCCCCGGCACCGGCCGTGCCAGCACTCACCGCGCAGCTGGTCGACTGGGCGGCCGATCTGCGGTTCGCCGACCTGCCCGAACCAGTGGTGCACCAGGCGAAACGGGTGCTGCTGGACTACGTCGCGGCGACCCTGGTCGGCTCGACCTCCGCCGCGGCCAGCATCCTGCAGCGGTACGTCGCCGACACCGAGCCGACCGGTCCGTCGACCGTGCTGGGCACGGACCAGCGAGCCGGGGCGGCCAGCGCGGCGCTGGTCAACGGCACGGCCACCCACGGGCTCGAGGTGGACGACGGCTACACGCCCGGCAGTACCCACCCGGGCGGCCCGATCGGCTCGGCCGTGCTGGCGCTGGCCCAGGCCCGTGCGGCCGGGCCGGAGGAGCTCCTGCTGGCCACTGCGCTCGGGTTGGAGGTGCACTGCCGGATCGGCGGTGCGGGGCACCCCGCGACCTGGCGGCGCGGGTTCCACAACACCGCGCTCAACGGGGTCTTCGGTGCGGCGGTCGCGGCGGCCAGGCTGCTGGACGGCGACCGCGCGGTGGTCGGCAACGCGGTCGGCATCGCCGGCTCACACGCCGGCGGGCTCTTCGAGTTCCTGCACGGCGGGGGCGAGGTCAAGCGGCTGCACCCGGGCAAGGCCGCCCGCGACGGCATTGTCAGCGCCGAGCTGGCCGTGCGCGGACTCACCGGGCCGACCACCGTGCTCGAGGGCCCGAACGGCTACTTCCACGCCTTCGCCGACGACGACTACGACCGCGGCCACCTCGTCGGGGACCTGGGCAGCCGGTGGCGGATGCTCGACATGTACGTCAAGCCTTACCCGTGCTGCCGGCATCTGCACGGCCCGATCGACGCGATCCTGGCGATGACGGCGGACGAGCCTATCGATCCTGACGCGGTGGAGTCGGTGCGCGTGGAGACCTTCCCAGCGGCGGCGAGGCACGGCAGCCGGCAGGTCGAGGACTTCATCGGCGCGCAGCTGAGCATCCCCTACGCGGTGGCGGTCACCATGCTGCACGGCGCCCCTGGGCTGGAGCACTTCGGCGACGATGTCCGCCGCGACCCCCGGATCGCGCGGATCGTCGACGTCGTCACGGTCGAGGAGGCCGACGACTGCGTCCGTGACTACCCCGCCATGCGGCCGGCGCGGGTCACCGTGCGCGCAGCCGGTCGTGACCGGGTGCTGCGCATCGACCAGCCCTACGGCGAGCCCAGCAACCCGATGAGCGACGCCGACCTCGAGGCCAAGCTGTTCACCCTGGCCGGCCCGGTCGTGGGGGAGCAACGGTGCCGGCAGATCGCCGAGGCGGTCTGGGCCTTCGACGACCCGCAGCGGCTGTTCGGTCTGCTCGGCGCCCCGGGGGTGGAGGCGTGACCGACCGTCATCTGCTGTTCTGGGGGCCGGAGGGCCCGAACAGTGCGCTCTACCGCGAGCGGCTCCCCGAGGGATGGCGGCTGTCCACCCTGCGCGACCGGGACGACGAAGAGGGCAAGCTCCGCCTCATCGCCGACGCCGACGCCGTCGTGCACATCGAGGCCGCCCCGATCACGGCAGCGCACCTCGATGCGGCGCGCCGTCTCCAGCTCGTGCATCGGCAGGGCGTGGGTCTGGACGCGGTCGACCAGGACCTGCTGCGCGACCGGGGCATCGCACTCGCGATCTGCACCGCCGGTACCGCGGAGTCGGTCGCGGAGCACACCCTGCTGCTGATGCTGGCCGCCGGTCGACACCTGCTGCGACTGCACGAGGACGTCGCCCAGCGGGGCCGCTGGCCGAAGTGGGAGTACCGCGACATCTCCGTCGGGCTCGCCGGCGCCACGGTCGGGCTGGTGGGCTTCGGCCGCATCGCCCAGGTGGTCGCCCGTGCAGTCCTGGCCCTGGGCAGCGACGTGCTCGTTGACCGCCGGCAGGACGCGCCGCTCGGCGCGGAGTGGACCGACCGCCCGGTCCGGGTCGCCGGCAGCCTGGACGAGCTCTTCGCCAAGTCCGACGTGGTGAGCCTGCACTGCCCGCTGCAGCCGGAGAACCGCGGCATGGTCGACGCCCGCCGGCTCGGCCTCATGCGCGACCACTCGATCTTCGTCAACACCGCCCGGGGTGGGCTCGTCGTGGAATCGGACCTGATCGAGGCGCTGCGGGCCGGCCGGCCGGCCGCCGCCGGGCTGGACGTCTTCGAGCAGGAGCCGGTGATGCCGGACAACCGCCTGTTCGAGCTGCCCAACGTGGTGGTCACCCCGCACTGCGCAGCCGGCACCCGCTCGGCCTCGGCGCAGAAGGCCCAGGCGGTGCTGGACAACCTCGCCGGGTTCTGGTCGGGGCAGCCGCTCGAGAACCGCATCAGCTGACCTGGCACCGACGAGAGGACGCCGATGAACCGGACCTGGCCCGCTGGCCTGGTGGACACGCACGTGCACACGGCCCCCGACGTCGTCCCGCGGTCGATGTCGGACTCGCAGCTCGCCCGCGCCGTCGACGAGGCCAGGTACCGCGCCGTGGTGCTGAAGAGCCACCACTCGGTGACCGCCGGGCGGGCGACCATGGCGCAGGAGCACGCGCACGAGTCGCAGATCCTCGGTGGCGCCGTCCTGAACGTCCAGGCCACCGGGGGCGTCAACCCGCACGCCGTCGACACGGCGCTGAAGCTCGGTGGCCGGGTGATCTGGCTGCCGACCATCACCTCGGCCAACCAGGTCCGGCACGCCGCGGAGAAGGGAATCACCAGCGGCAACCTGCAGGCGCTGGGCAGCATCGAGGGGCCGGGGCTGGCCATGCTCGACGAGCAGGGGCGGCCGACGGAGGACGTGTGCAGCGTGCTGGACCTGATCGCGGCCGCGGGCGCGACGCTGGCCACCGGCCACATCGGTCCGGCCGAGATCATGCAGGTGGTACCGGAGGCGCGCCGTCGCGGAGTACCCAACGTGCTGATCACCCACCCCGAGCACTCGTGCGTCGGCCTGGGCCTGGACCAGCAGCTCGAACTCGCCCAGCTCGGCGGGGTCTGGTTCGAACGGGTGTTCGTGATCACCCTCCCGACCAGCGACCAGGTGCCGCTGGGGCGGGTTGCCGAGGCGATCCGCACCGTTGGGGTGGACAGCACGGTCATGGCCACCGACTTCGGCCAGGCGCACAACGTGTCGCCGGTCGTCGGCTTCCAGCAGTACATCGGGGCCATGCGCGAGCGCGGCTTCTCGCAGGCGGACATCGAGGAGATGACGGTGGCCAATCCGACGGCGGCGCTGGCGCTGGACGCCCCGGTGGCCGTGGGGGCCGGCGCATGACCGACGGCCTGCGGGTGGAGGTCCGCGACCGGGTGGGTTACGTCACCATCGACCGGCCGGAGCGGCGCAATGCTCTCGGCAACGACGTCATGGCCGGGCTGGTCGACACCTACGTCCGGTTCGACGCCGACGACGACGTCTGGGCGGTGCTGGTCACCGGCGCGGGTGATCAAGCGTTCTCGGCCGGCCGCGATCTCAAGGAGCTGGCCGGTCGGGACACGGCCGGCGGCCCGCCGCCGTCGCCCATGCGCCAACTGCAGCGCAACCCCTTCGAGGTCGTGCTCGAGTGCCGCAAGCCGACGGTGGCCGCGCTCAACGGGTGGACCATGGGCGGTGGCCTGGAGCTGGCGATGGCCTGCGACGTCCGACTCGCCGCCGACACGGCGAAGCTCGCGCTCCCGGAGGCCCTCCGCGGCATGGGGGCCAACTTCGGCTCGGTGATGCTGCCCCGGCTGGTGCCGCTCGGCATCGCCTACGACCTGCTGTACACCGGCCGCACGATCACCGCCGACGAGGCTGCGCGCTGGGGGCTGGTCAACCGGGTCGTCCCCGCCGCCGAGCTGGCCGCGACCGCGGAGGAGTACGTGCGCACGCTGGTGAGCAACGCGCCGCTGACCCTCCGCCGGTACAAGGCGGTCATCCAGTCGAGCCTGCACGAGGCGCCGGCGGCGGCACTGCGGCTGGACGTGCGGCCGGATCCCTACTCGAGCGAGGACCGGGTCGAGGGCGTGCGCGCCTTCGTCGAGAAGCGCCGGCCGCAGTGGCGGGCCCGGTGAGCGCCCCGGTGGCGCTCCGCCACCGGGTCGCCGTCACGAGCGGCGGTCGCCGGCGCGGTTCGTCGTCCGCGGGCAGTGCCGTCGAGCCCGGCCCCGCGCGTCGGGACCACCCGTGACGGGCCCCGGCAACCCGGGAGGGGCGGGGAATGCTCGCCTGCTGGCCGGGCCTCGCCGGCGGCACATGATGGTCCTCTACGGGATCCTCGTGGCGCTGATGGTGATCAGTGGCCTGCTCTTCGCCGGCGGGCAGGCCGGCTACGCGTTGGTCGTCCTCGCAGCCGCCACGCTGCTCAACATCCGCATCTTCGCCTTCCGCCGCCGTCTCGAGCGCCGGGACACCGGTGGGCCACGTTAGCCGTCCGTACGGATCGGCCGTCGGCCGTCCCGCCAGCACCTCCGCAAGTTCCCCTCCGGCAGTGCCGGAACCACCCGACCAGGAGCCCAACATGTCCACACCCTTCACCACCCCACCGGTCGTGGTGGGGTACGTCCCCAATGCCCAGGGCCATGCTGCGCTCGAGCACGGCATCGCCGAGGCCCGCCGCCGCGGGACCGGTCTGCTGGTGGCCAACTCGGCCGGCTCCGACGGTTTCGCCGACCCCAAGCGCCTCGACGAGGACGACGCCACGGAGCTGCAGACGCAGCTCGACACGGCGGGTGTGCCCTTCGAGGTGCGGACGCTGGGATCGTCGCGGAGCCCCAGCGAGCACCTGGTCGGGCTGGCTGAGGAGGTGGGGGCGGCGCTGCTGGTGATCGGTCTCCGACACCGCAGCCTCGTCGGCAAGCTGATCATGGGCAGCAACGCCCAGCGGATCCTGCTCGACGCGACCGTGCCGGTCCTCACCGTCAAGGCGCCCTGATCAGTCAGCTGCCCTGATCCAACTGCGGTCTCGGCACCCGTTCGCACCGGTTCGCTTCCTATACAGTATGTGTTTTGGCCACTGGCCTGAGACCGAGGAGACCGCGATGGCAGATTCCGCCCAACCGCTAGCCGGCAGGACCGCGTTGATCACCGGGGCGGGCCGCAACATCGGCCGTGCCATGGCCCGTCAGTTCGCCGCAGCCGGCGCCGACGTAGTCGTCAACGTGCGGCAGAACCTCGAGGAGGGCGAGCAGACGGCCGAGGAGGTCCGTGCCCTCGGGGCCAGGGCCGTCGTCGTGGCCGGTGACGTGTCGAAGGTCGAGGACGTGCGGCAGCTCTTCGACCGGGCCACCGACGAACTCGGGCCCGTGCACATCCTGGTCAACAACGCCGCCGTGCGACCGCACCAGCCGTTCCTGGAGATCACCCCCGAGGACTGGAACTGGGTGCTCGGGATCGGGTTGACCGGTGCGTTCCACTGCGCCCAGGCCGCCATTCCCGGAATGGTCGAAGCCGGGTGGGGCCGCATCATCAACATCTCGGGTCGGGACGGGTTCTCCGGGATCCTCAACCGAGCCCACGGCGTCACCGTGAAGGCCGGCATCCACGGCTTCACCAAGGCGCTCTCGCTGGAGTTCGGCCCCTCCGGGATCACTGTCAACACGGTCGTGCCGGGCCTGATCCACACCACCCGACCCAAGGAGTGGTATCCGACGCTGTCCTACGAGGAGCGGGCCAAGGGCATACCGGTGCGCCACGCCGGCTCGGTCGACGACATCGCCCGGACGGTCCGCTTCCTGGTCGCGGAGGGCGAGTACATCACCGGCCAGGCCGTGCACGTCAACGGAGGCGAGTTCCTGGTCACCTGACCTACCGGGTACGGCGGGGCGGGGGGCAGGGGCGTCGACGGGAGGGCAGCGGTGGTGCCGCGGTGAACGGGTCCCGCCTGCCGCGCTGGCTGGCACCGCTGCTCGTCTGCGCCATGCTGACCCAGGCCGCGCTGCACCTCGCGCGCCCGGTGGTCACCTACCGGGTCATCGGCCTGGGCGGCGACGCCCTGGCCGTGGGGTTGGTGACCGCAGCCTTCGCCGTCCTGCCCCTCGTCGCGGCGATGCCCCTGGGTCGGTTGACCGACCGCCTGCGCGGGTTGAGCTCGGTCCTGGCGATCGGGCTGGTGCTGTCGGCCGGTGGCACGGCGCTCATGGCCACGACCGACAGCCTGCCCGGGTTGGCCGCGACCAGTGCGGTCCTCGGTGTGGGGCAGCTGGTCTTCATGCTGTCCGCGCAGGGCGTCATCGCCCGTTGGGCCGGTAACGGCCTGCTCGACCGGGGTTTCGGCCTGTTCACCGCCGCGGTAGCGGTGGGTCAGTTGGTCGGCCCGCTGCTCGTGGGGGCGCTGCTGGGGGACGTCAGCGGTGCCACCCTGATCGAGGCGAGCGCGGTCGCCTTCCGGGTGGCGGCGGGGATCGTCCTCCTGGGGCTGCCGGCGATCGGGTTGATGGCCGCGCGCGTGCCGCGCATGCCGCGGCGCCCGCAGGGGCAGGAGCGGTCGCCCATCGAGTCGAGCGCGACGCTGATGCGACACCGGGGCGTCGGGGCCGGGATGTACGCCAGCCTGGCGCTGCTGTCCGCGGTGGACATCCTCGCCGCCTACCTGCCGCTCATCGGTGAGGAGCGGGGGATCTCACCCATGGCAGTGGGGGTCCTGCTCGCCGTCCGCTCGGCAGCGACCATCTCCTCCCGCCTGCTGCTGGGCAGGATGCTGCGCTGGCGCACCCGGGAGCAGCTGATCGCGCTCAGTGCCGGCGGGTCGGCCGTCGCTCTCGCGGCGGTCCCGATCTCCGGGCTGTCGACGCTCGGCATGGGCGCCGCCCTGGCCGTCGGCGGCTTCCTGCTCGGGGTGGGGCAGCCCCTCACCATGAGCCTGTTGACCAGGGCGGTCCCGGACAACGCACGCAGCAGCGTGCTGGCGCTGCGGATGGTCGCCAACCGCATCGGTCAGGTCGGCGTGCCCGGGGCCGCGGGCGTGGTGGCGGCCTCGGCCGGGGTTGCGGGCGCCTGGTGGCTGTCCTGCGGAGTGCTGGCGACGGCAGCGCTGGTGTCCTTGAGAACGCCGTCGCCGCCGGGCTGACCCGGCCGGGTTCAGGCGGGGCGCAGGACCGTCATCGCCCGGACCGGCGCGCCCCGTCGCTCGAGCGCGTCGGTCGCGATCGCGATCAGCGTGGGCTCGGGTACCAGGCAATCAGCGCACGCTGAGTCGGCGAAGCTGAGCCGGAGCTCGTACACACCGGCCTCGATGTCGGCGAGCTCGACGCCGATGCCGTCGTCCAGCATCGCGGTGAGCTCCTCCTCGGCTCCGGCCTTGGCCGCGGTGTTCGAGATGTCTGCGGGCATGTCGAGAGTTCCTCTCCTGGGCGGGGCGCCCTACAGGTGCTCGCGCAGCTGCGCTGCGTGCAGCACGTGGTCACGGGCCCGGTCCTGGGCCCGCTTCGAGTCGCGGTCGCGCAGCGCCGCGATGATCTCGTCGTGATCCGCGGCGAGCGCGGCGGCGGCAGCGGGCTCGGCCCAGATCGTCACCCGCGGGGGGAACAGCGACCACAGGCTGGACGCGTGGGAGGCGATCAGCTCCGACCCCGCGTGGTAGATCGTGAAGTGCAGTCGGCGGTTGAGGACGGCCAGGTGTTCACCGTCGCCCTCGCTGTGGTCGCCGATCTCGGCGTGGACCGCCTCGATCCGGGCGAACTGCTCGTCGGTCATCCGCTCGCACGCCACGGCGGTGGCCAGGCCCTCGATCTCGGCCCGCAGGAGGTAGACATCCTTCACCCGGTCGGCCGGGAGCTCGCGCACCGTCGCCCCGCGGTGCGGGGCGTAGCTGATCGTCCCACCCGCCTCGAGCAGTCGCAGCGCCTCCCGGACCGGGGTGGCACTGACGCCGTAGCGGGCAGCTATCTCGCTCTGGCGCAGCGAGCTGCCAGGCACCACGGCGCCGCTCGCGATGTCCTCACGGAGGCGTTGGAGGACGTATTCCGTCTTGCTCAGCGGGGGTTCGTGCAGTCCCTGGCCCTCGCGGGCGCTCGTCTCGGTCATCCTGCTCCGTCCTGATCGTCGGTCCCGCGCCTGTGCACCGGGTCGAGGCCGGCCGGAGCGCGCCGGAGGCCCGCCGCGTGTGCAGTGCGGACAGTCGACCTCCCGGCACGCTATACACGATAAGCGCTCCCGCCCGAGGGACGTCCTCCCGAGCAACCTTTGCCGGCACGTGGGCGGAACCCCGTAGGGCGGCGACGAAGCGCCCCGAGAATCGCTGTTGTGTACATCACATACATCCTATAGGTTCCGCAGCGAAGTGCCGCTAGCGGTGCTGATCGTCGTGACATGCCCACCAGGCGCACCCGGCGCCGGAACGGAACGGAGAGCCCCAGATGGCCGTGCGGATCATCGACCCGTCGGGCAGCGAGCCGCCCACCGAGCGACGTGCCACAGCTGCGCGCCCGACCTCGCTGGCCGGCGCGCGGATCGCCGTGCTCAACAACGGCAAGCCGAACGCGGAGCACGTGGTGGGCCGGCTGGGTGCCCACCTGGCCGAGCGCTTCGATGCCCAGCAGCCGGTGGCTGTCGAGAAGCCCAACTCCTCCCGCCCCTTCGAGGCGCAGGTGCTCGACCGGTTCCGCAACTTCGACGCCGCGATCGTCGGTGTCGGCGATTAGGGCTCCTGCACGTCGTGGAGTGTCCATGACGCAGCTGAGCTCGAACGCCGTGGAATCGCGACGGTCATGATCGCCACCGACTCGTTCCTGCCCCTCGCCCGGGCGGTCGCGCGCCAGGAGGGGGTGGAGGCGTTGGCGGTCGTCACCATCCCGCACCCGATCGGTGGGGTGGAGCCCGAGCAGCTCGACGGCATGCTGTCGGCTGCCGTCGACCGCGTGGCCGCAGCACTGCTCACCGACCCGGAGGAGGTCGTGACAGTGCCCGCCCCGGCCGTGCACGACGCCCCCGGTGGTGTGCTGGAGTTCCTCGCGTTCGCCGAGGACCGGCAGTGGAGCGACGGGCTGCCGCTGGTGCCGCCGACCGAGGAGCTGGTGGCCCGAGCGGTCGCGGCGGCCGGACGCGACGCCGGAGAGCTGATCGGTCTCGTCCCGCCGTCCAACCGGGGCGCGAGCGTGGCGGCGGTGGCGGCGAACGCCGTCATGGCCGGCTGCCCACCCGAGCTCACGCCGGTCGTCCTCGCGGCCGTCGAGGCGGCGCTCGATCCGCGGTTCAACCTGCAGGCGCTCACCACGACGACCCACCCGGTCACCCCGCTCGTGGTGGTGCACGGTGCGGTCGCCGAGCGCCTGGGCTTCAACAGCGGTCCGAACGTCTTCGGGCAGGGCAACCGCGCCAACGCCGGCGTCGGGCGTGCGCTCCGCCTGGTGCTGCAGAACATCGGCGAGGCCCGCCCGGGCCGGACCGACCGGGCCACGCACGGAACGCCGGGCAAATACGCCTACTGCATCGCCGAAAACACGGCGGTCACCCGGTTCGCTCCCTTCCACGAGGACCGGGGCGGGGGAGCGGCCGGTGCCGTCACGGTCTTCGGCGGGGAGGCCCCGCACAACATCAACGACCACGGGAGCACCGACGCGGCCGGCATCCTCAACACGATCGCCGGCACCCTGGCCAGCCTGGGCAGCAACAACCTGTACCTGCGGGGGCAGGTCCTGCTCGTGCTGGGGCCGGAGCACGCCGAGGTGCTCACCCGGGAGGGCTACGACCGACGCCGAATCCAGGAGGCCGTGCACGCTCACCCACGAGCCAGGGTGAGCCTCGCCGGGGTCTCGGCGGGCAACCTCGACCGCTACCGGCGCACCGCCCCGCACGTGTTCGCGGGGGTGCCGGACGACGCCGTGGTGCCCATGCTCGACGCGCCCGAGAGCCTGCTCGTCCTGGTGGCCGGTGGGCCCGGCAAGCACTCGATGCTCGTGCCGAGCTTCGGCACGACGGAGGCCGTCACCGTCGACGTCCCCGCTGGGGGCGCCGGTGCCTGACCGGCTCGCTCCACCCCGACGTCGCCCGCCGGCGCCGGCTCACCTGCGCAGCGCAGGGATCCACTCGATGACCTGCTCGACGATGAGGAGTCATTCATGAACAAGCACGTCCTGCGCACGGCCCTGGCCGCGACCAGCGCCCTGGCTCTGGTCGCCTGCGGCAGCAACACCAGCAGCAGCGGTGGGGGAGGCGGGGAAGCCGGCGACTGGCAGCCGAACCGGCCGATCACCTACATCATCCCGTACGGCACCGGTGGCTCGACCGACCCGATCGGTCGCCAGTTCGCCAGCCAGCTCTCGGAGATCCTCGGCGCCGAGGTGATCGTGGAGAACCGCGAGGGTGGCGCCGCGACGATCGGTACGACGGGCATCGTCACTGCCCAGCCGGACTGCTACACCATCGGGCTGTCCAACCACACAGCCCTGGCCAACCAGCCGGCGCTCAACGCGGACCTGCCGTTCCAGACGACCGACGACTACACCCCGTTGATCAAGCTCGGCGACATCCCGGTCGTCCTCGCGGTGAACGCGGACACCCCGTGGCAGACGCTCGAGGAGTTCCTGGCCGCGGCCGAGGAGGACCCCAACGGCATCGGCTACGGCACGTCGGGTGCCGGTGGCACCCCGGACTCTGCTGCCAAGCTGCTGGAGATCCGATCGGGGATCGAGCTCAACCGCGTGCCGTTCAGCGGGGGTGGCGGCGAGGCCCTGACCGCGACGGTCTCCGGTGAGATCGACTCGATCGGCACCTTCTACCCGTCCATGCAGGGCTTCCTGGATTCCGGGGACCTCCGGCCGCTGGGGGTCTTCTACGACGAGGAGTACCCGCTGCTGGCCGATCTGCCGCTGATCGGTCAGGAGTACGAGGGCGCCTCGATGCCCGCGGCCTACTACACGATCGCCCCGGCCAACCTCGACGAGAGCTGCCGGGACACCCTCGTCGAGGCGTCCAAGCAGGTCGTCGAGTCCGAGGAGTTCCAGAGCTGGGCGGAGGAGAACGGGTTCGTGACCGACCCGATCCAGCTCGACGACCTGGCCGCGGAGATCAACGACTACCGGCCGGTCTTCGAGGAGATCGAGGACTCAGACGCCTGATCACCGTCCGGGACGACTGAACTCACCACAAGCAACCGGAAGGGACACATGAGCGGGCAGAGTCCTGCCGACACCGCCCCGACCACGAGGAAGGCCCTGGACAGCAAGCGCAAGGGCCGGCTCGTGGCCGGGGGCATCGGCCTCCTACTGGGCCTCTGGTACACGTGGTACACGTGGTCCAACGTGCCGATGGGCACGCAGGACCGCCCGGGCGCCGGGGTCTTCCCCCTGGCGGTCGGCATCGCCCTGATCGCAGCGTCGCTGTTCGTCATCGGTGAGGCGTTGCTGACCGACAAGGTCACCGGCGACGTCGCGTTCCCGCGGGGCGAACGGCTGCGCACCGTCCTGCTCATGACCGGGTCGCTGGTCCTCTTCGTGGCCTTCTACCAGTTCCTCGGCCAGTACATCGCGGCATCGCTGTTCATGGTCGCGGCGCTCAGCCTGCTGGGGTCCCGCTCCTTCCTGCGCAACGTCGTCTACGGCATCGCCATCGGGGTGGGCATCTCTGCCTTCTTCATGGAACTGCTCGGGGTCCGGCTCCCGGAGGGGCTGCTCGGCCCGACCGGCATCATCGGGGGGTTGTTCCTGTGAACCCGTGGGAGGGACTGCTCTACGGGCTGGAGCTCGTCTTCACCCCGGAGCTGCTGCTCGCCGCGTTCATCGGCGCGGCAGCAGGGACCGCGATCGGGGTCCTGCCGGGCTTGGGTCCGGTTGCCGGTGCGGCGCTGATCCTGCCGTTGACGTTCACGCTGCCACCCGCGGCGGGGTTGATCATGATCGCCGGCGTCTACGCGGGGTCGATGTACGGCGGGTCGACCACATCGGTGCTGATGAACATGCCGGGCGAAGCGGCCTCGGTGGTGACGGCGATCGACGGCTACGAGATGACCCGGCAGGGCCGGGCCGGACCGGCGCTGTCGATCATGGCGGTCGGGTCGTTCATCGCCGGCACCGTCGCGATCATCCTGGTCACGCTGATGTCGCCGCTGCTGTCGAACGTGGCACTGCTGTTCGGCTCGGCCGAGTACCTGGCGCTCACCCTCGGTGGCCTGCTGGTGCTCGCCCGGGTCTCCGGCGGGAGCCCGGCCAGCGGCTTCTTCCCGATGGTGCTGGGTGTGCTGCTCGGGACCGTCGGTGTCGAGGGGGTGACCGGGATCTTCCGGTACACCTTCGGGATCCAGCAGCTGGCTCTCGGCTTCTCCCTGGTGCCGGTGGCCATCGGTCTCTACGGCATCGCCGAGATCTTCATGCTGATCGAGGACCCGGACCGGGCAGCGAAGGTCAAGAGCGTGAAGTTGCGCGAGCTGATGCCCAGTCGCGAGGAGTGGCGCCGGGCCTGGGCTCCGTGGGGCCGGGGTTCGCTGCTCGGGTTCTTCTTCGGGCTCCTGCCGGGACCCTCGGCCACGCTGTCGAGCTTCAGCGCCTACCGGCTGGAGAAGGCGGTCTCGAAGAACCGGGACCAGATCGGGAAGGGTGCGGTCGAGGGTGTCGCCGGCCCGGAGGCGGCCAACAACGCCGCCGCCGTCGGCAGCCTGGTCCCGCTGCTGTCCCTCGGGTTGCCCTTCTCGGCCACCTTCGCGCTGATGCTGGCCGCCATGGTGGTGCAAGGCATCCAGCCCGGCCCGTTGCTGATCGAGCAGCGGCCGGACATCTTCTGGAGCCTCATCGCGTCGATGTACGTGGCGAACGTGATGCTGCTGATCCTCAACCTGCCCATGGTGGGCCTGTGGGTCAGCGTGCTGCGCATCCCGAAGAGCATGCTGATGCCCGGCATCATCGTGATCGCCGTGCTGGGCGCCTACAGCACCCGGTTCAGCATGCTGGACGTCTACGTGTTGATGGTGCTGGGCGCCGCCGGCTACATGCTGCGAAAACTCGACTTTGCCCTCGCCTCGATGATCGTCGGCCTGGTGCTCGGGCCGTTCATCGAGAAACACTTCCGAGAGGGCATGTTCCTCAGCCGGGGCGATCTGTCCTACTTCTTCGACAGCGGGATCGCGCTGGCGTTCTACGCCGTCGCGGTGGTGGTGATGCTCGGCGGCCCGATCTGGAACCTGTTGCGCAAGCGGCTCATCGGCGACGAGGCCGAGAAGGTGAAACTCGAGGTCGAGGACTGATCCCCGACCGACCACGGCTCCATGGCGGCCCGCCCGCCATGGAGCCGTGGTCGACCGGATCGGCCACCCCGAAGTCCTATAGGATATCGACGTCGTTCAGCTGAAGAGGAGATAGTCGTGGACTTCCGTCTCGACGAGGACCGGCAGGCGTTCGCCGGCGCGGTCCGGGACTTCGCCCGCACCGAACTGGCACCGTCGGCCGTGGAGCTGGTGCACGCCCCGGGCTACCCGTGGGACGTGGCGAAGAAGTTGGCCAGCAACGACCTGCTGGGCCTGACGCTCAAGGAGGAGGACGGCGGCCAGGGCGCATCCCTCATGGACGCGGTGGTCGCCATCCAGGAGGTCGCCTACGCCTCTCCCAAGGCGGCCGACATCGTGCAGGCCGGCAGCTTCGGTGCGATCCGCACGCTGGCCGAGTACGCCACCCCCGAGCAGAAGGCGCGCTTCCTGCCGGGGTTGCTCTCCGGGGAGAAGCTGATCTCGTTGGGCATGTCCGAGTCCGAAGCGGGCTCGGCGGTCACCGAGCTGCGCACCACGGCCGTCCAGGACGGTGACGAGTACGTCATCAACGGCACCAAGATCTACGGCACGCACAGCTCCGAGGCGACGCTGTACCTGGTCTACGTGCGCTTCGGCCCGGGGACGTCGAACATCGGCTCGGTGCTGGTCGAGCGGGGCACCCCCGGCTTCACCCTCGGCACCGCGCACGAGTACATGAGCGGGGAGGAGTGGTCCGAGCTCGTCTTCGAGGACTGCCGGATCCCCGCCGAGAACGTGCTGCTCGGCCCCGGCGGCTTCAAGAAGCAGATCTCGGGCTTCAACGTCGAACGGATCGGGAACTCCGCCCGCGCGCTGGCCCTCGGTCGGTACGCCTACGAGGAGGCGCGGCAGCACGCGCTGGTCCGTGAGCAGTTCGGCAAGGCGCTGTGCGAGTTCCAGGGCCTGCAGTGGAAGTTCGCCGACATGGCCCTGAAGCTGGAAGCCGCCCAGCTGTTGCTCTACAAGGCTGCGACGAGCGCCGACGTCGGGCTGCCCTCGGCCTACGACACCTCGATCGCCAAGCTCGCCTGCAACACCGCGGGGTTCGAGTGCGCGAACGAGGCGCTGCAGGTGATGGGTGGGGTCGGGTACAGCACCGACTCCCTCGTCGAGTACTGCCTCCGCCGCACCCGGGGCTGGATGATCGCCGGTGGCTCGCTGGAGATGCTCCGCAACCGGATCGCCGAGTCGGTGTTCGACCGCCGCTTCGACCAGCGGAAGTGAGTCGTGCTGCGCGCCGAGCGTGGTTCCCGCAGTGTCGGTGATCACGCTCGGCGCCCGGCGGCGCCGGAGTGCTGCCTCAGCCGCGCTCGCCGATCTCCAGGGCGACGAGGAAGCGCGACACCATGTTGTAGGCGGCGATCGTGGCGGTGAGCTCCACGGCACCCCGTTCGCCGAGCGCCGTCCGCACCTCCTCGAACAGGTCGTCGGGCACGCGGAGGCTGCGCGTCATCGCATCGGTGTACGCCAGGACCGTGCGCTGCTGCGCCGGCAGCCCGGAGGGGACGTCGGTGCCGCGCAGCGAGTCCAGTTGCGCCTCGGGGAAGCCGGCGGCGACGAGGAGCGGTGCGTGCGCCCGCCACTCGTAGTCCGCGTCGTTGAGCACGGCGATCCGGCAGATGGCCAGCTCGCGCAGGGCCGCGGCCAGCTCGAACCGGGAGCGGACCGCGCCGAGCAGGACGTTCCAGCCCTCGGCGAGCGGTGCGCTGTGCAGCAGTGCCAGGTCAAGCGGCGTGAGGTCGCCGCCGCGGCGGGCGCGGAGCAGGTCGGCCACCTCACCGGTGGGCTGGGCGTCGGACAGGCGGGCCATGGTGCTCCTCGGGCTCGGGGGATGGGGATTTCTACAGGATGTGGATTATGGTGCACATCACATGTCGGATGACGGGGGGCGTGCGGTGACCGAGGGCGCGCTCCACGGTCACCGGGTGCTGGACATGACCCAGGTCCTCGCCGGCCCGTACTGCACGATGACCCTCGCCGACATGGGCGCCGACGTCATCAAGGTGGAGGGCCCGGACCGGACCTCGCGCCGGTTCGGCTTCCCCATGACCGGCAAGGACGGGGCGGCGTTCCTCGCCCTGAACCGCAACAAGCGCAGCTTCACCGTCGACCTCAAGGACGACGACGGGCGTCGTGCGCTGCTGGACCTGGTGGCCACCGCCGATGTCTTCGTGGAGAACTACCGGCCCGGGGTGACCAGCCGGCTGGGCATCGACCACGCGGCGTTGGCCGCGGTGAACCCGCGGCTGGTCTACGCCAGCATCTCCGGCTTCGGGCAGACCGGTCCCTACGCGCAGCGCCCGGGCTACGACATCATCGCCCAGGGGATGTCGGGGATCATGAGCGTCACCGGGGAACCTGGGGGGCCACCTGCCAAGGCCGGGCTGCCGGTGGCCGACCTCGCCGCCGGGCTGATCGGCGCCAACGCGATCCTGGCCGCGCTGCTGTCCCGGGGGCGCACGGGCGAGGGTCAGCACATCGACACCTCGTTGTTCGACGCGGCGATGTCCATGTCGGTCTGGGAGAGCGCCCAGGTCTGGACGACCGGCGAGGTCCCCGGCCCGCTCGGGTCGGCCCACCGGGGATCCGCGCCATACCAGGCGTTGCGCGCCGCCGACGGGCACCTGGTCGTAGCTGCCAACAAGCCGCACTTCTGGCGCAACCTGTGCACCTTGCTGGGAAGGTCCGACCTCGAGGCCGATCCCCGGTTCTCGACCAACGTCGACCGGCTCCGCAACGTCGACCAGCTGGTACCGGAGCTCGAGGCCGCACTGGCCGGCCGCACGGTGGCCGACTGGGTGGACACGCTGCTGGCGGGCAACGTCCCGGCCGGACCGATCCTGGACTACCGGCAGTCGCTGTCCGATCCGCACACCCTGGCACGGGGGATGGTGCAGGAGCTCGACCACCCGGTCGAGGGGCGGGTGCGCACGCTCGGCATCCCGGCGAAGCTCAGCGGCACGCCGGGCAGCCTGCGCCGGCCCGCGCCGCTGCAGGGCGAGCACACCGTCGAACTGCTCAGCGAGCTCGGCTACGACCGGGCCCGGATCGACCGGCTGCTCGCGCAGGGCAGCGTCCGCACGACCGAGGAGGAGCTGTGACCGACCAGCAGACCGTGACCGACCGGCCGCTGGTGCGTGTCGACCGCCCGTCGCCGGGCGTGGCCGTCCTCATCATCGACAGCCCGCCGCGCAACGCCTTCACCCGGTCCGTGGGTGCCGCCTTCTTCGCTGCCTTCGAACCGCTGGACGCCGACCTGGACGTGCGCTGCGTGGTGGTCACCGGCAGCGGGACGGCGTTCCTGGCCGGAGGTGACCTGCGGCTGCAGCAGTCGCTCCGGACCCCGGAGGAGCACCGGGACTACGCCGACCACCCGCAGAGCATGAGTGCGGCGATGCGCCGGGTGGAGGAGGCCCGGGTGCCCGTGATCGCCGCCGTCAACGGGGACGTGGCCGGCGGTGGGCTCGAGTTCGCGCTGTGCTGCGACGTCCGGCTGGCCGCCACCACTGCGCGCTTCGTCGCGGCGGGCGTCAACGTCGGCCTGATCCTCAGCTGGTTCCGGCTGCCCCGGACCATCGGCCTGGGCCGGGCCAAGGAGATGCTCCTGACCGGCGCGGCCTACGACGCCGCCACCGCCGAGCGGTGGGGGCTGGTGACCGCCGTCCACGAGCCGGCGGCGCTGTTGCCGGCGGCGCTCGTGCTGGCCGACCGGATCGCCTCGCGGGCGCCGTTGAGCGTCGAGGCCACGAAGGCGTGCGCCAACCGTGCCTTCGACCTGCCCACCGACGCGGCGTCCGTCCTGCAGCGGGAGAGGTTCCTGGAGATGTTCGCCACCGGTGACCACGACGAGGCCCTGGCTGCCTTCTTCGACCGGCGTCCGCCCGCGTTCGAGCGGCGGTAGACCGGGTGGACCTGGGGCTGCGCGGTCGACGCGTGCTCGTCACCGGCGCCAGCGGCGGGTTGGGTGCGGCGATCACGGCCGGCTTCGTCGCCGAGGGCGCGCTGGTGCTGGCCGCCTCCCGCACCGACGAGCACCCCGTGCCCGCCGGGGTGGCCGGCCGGGTGCTCGCCGACCTCGCCGTCCCCGGCGCGGGCGACGTGCTGGCCGACGCCGTGCGGGACGTCCTGGGTGGGTTGGACTGCCTGGTCGTCGCGGCCGGCGGGGCGGTGTCCGGCCGGGTCGACGAGCTGCCCGACGAGGCGTGGGACGCCGGGCTGGAGGTCAACCTGCGCAGCGCTGTCCGGCTCGTGCGCGCGACCGTGCCCCTGCTCAAGGCCTCCCGCGGTCGGATCGTGCTGCTCAGCGCCCTGTCGGCGAGCGAGCCACGGGGCGGGCACGCGGTGTCGAACGTGGGCAAGGCCGGTGTCGCCGCCCTGGGCAAGACCTTGAGCCGCGAGCTCGCCGGCGACGGGGTCCTGGTCAACTGCGTCGCGCCCGGGCGGATCCGCAGCCGCCAGCTGGACCGCAACTTCCCCAGCGAGGAGGCCCGCAGCCAGTTCGCCTCCGTGCACATCCCGCTCGGCCGGTTCGGCCGGGCCGAGGAGATCGTCCCGGTGACCCTCCTGCTCGGGTCACCGGCCAACACCTACGTCACCGGCCAGACCGTCGGTGTCGACGGCGGGATGGCCTGGGGAACCTGAGCCCCTCACGGCACCCTCAGCAAAGGAGCACCCCCGATGTACTTCGGCGTCAATCTGCTGGGTCTGGCCCAGCAGCCCAGGGACCAGGACATGCAGGAGCGGTTCGCGGAGCTGGTCGAGTGGGTGCACGCCGTCCGCGACGCCGGGTTCGACCACTTCACCATGGGTCAGCACTACCTGACCGCGCCGTTCCAGCAGTTCCAGCCGGTCCCGCTGCTCGCCCGGCTGATCCCCGAGACCGGCTCGATGCACATGTTCAGCACGCTGGTGGCGCCGCTGCAGAAGCCGGTGGAGCTCGCCGAGACGTGGGCGAGCCTCGACGTCCTGTCCGGTGGGCGGGTCGGGATGTGCCTGGCGCTGGGCTACCGGGACGAGGAGTACGCCGCCTTCGGGATCGATCAGAAGACCAGGGTGCGCCGCCAGCGGGAGCTGGTGGAGACGCTGATCGCGCTCTGGACCCAGGACGAGGTCACCGCCGAGGGCCTGGACTTCTCCCTCGACCGGCAGACGGTCACGCTCCGCCCCGTCCAGCGGCCGCACCCGCCCATCTGGATCGCGGCCAACGCCGACGCCGCCGTCCAGCGAGCCGCCCGGTGGGGACTGAAGTGGAACATCAACCCGCACGCCACCCACGAGACCGTCGCCCGGCAGGTCCAGCTGTACCGGGACGCCTGGCACGAGGCCGGGCACGCGGGTGAGCCGACCTTCCCGATCAGTCGGGAGGTGTTCTGCGCGGAAACCCGGGAGGAGGCCGTGCGGCTCGCCTTCCCGTACCTCGGCCAGAAGTACGCCGCCTACGGCAGCTGGGGGCAGGACAAGGCGCTGCCGGGGAACGAGAGCTTCCAGATTCCGCTCGAGGAGCTGGCCGGCGACCGGTTCATCATCGGCGACCCGGACGACGTCGCCCGGGAGATCGGCCGGTACCAGGAGATCGGCATCGACCGGGTGCACCTGCGGACGAACTGGCCCGGGATGCCGTTGAACACGGCGCTGACCGGGATGCGGCTGTTCGCCAGCGAGGTGGCCCCCCGCTTCCGCCCGGGTACGGAGGCGTGACCGCCCCCCTGCCCGTGGCGGGACCACCTCAGGACGACGTGGCCCCCGAGGCCCAGGGCGATGACGTCCGGGGTGCCGGCGCCCGGGTCGACGCCGTCCGGGTCCGCGCCCTGGAGGCGATCGCCCGAACCCGGGCGGTGGGCCCGCACTTCTTCGCCAACGTCATCGGCATCAGCGGGCTGCCGCGATCCGGGGAGCGGTCCCGGTTGCAGCTGAGCTGCGAGCCCGGAACCGGCCCGGAGATCTCCCCGGTGGCCGTCGCCACGGTGGCCGACCTCACCATGAGCGCGTCGATCCGCGCGGTGCTCGGACCGCAGCGGCGGCTGGGCACGATCACCATGTCACTGCACCACCTGGAGCCGGTCGTGGTCGGGCCGTTGACCAGCGAGGGCACCGCCGTCCGGGTGGAGCTCGACGAGGAGCGCGGCTTCGCCCGGTGCGACCTGCGCGACCCGCGCGGTGCACTGGTGGCTGCCGTGGAGGCGTGGTTCGTCGCCCTGCCCACGGCCCCGGGCAGGACGCTGGGGCCGGTGCCGTGGGAGCTGCCCGACGACGTCCCGGTGCCCGAGGTGCCCGAGGGTGAGCTGAGCGCCGCCGAGCGGTCCGCGTTCGGGACGTGCCTGGCGGCCGGCCGGCGGGCGACCGCGGCCGGGACCTCGTTCGTCGAGGAGCTGCTCGCCGGGACCTGGCAGCCGATCGGGGAGGACGCCGTCCGCGGCGAGATCCCGGTCGGACCGGCGCACGCCAACCGCGGTGGGCAGGTGCAGGGCGGGGTCCTGTACGGCGCGGCCGCCCTCGGCGCCGGCCGGGTCGTGGCCGACGGGATGAGCCTGGGCGACGGCCGGCTGTCCTTCCTCGCCCCCGCGGACGGGGACGTGCTGGTGGTGGAGTCCCGTGCCCTGCGGCACGGGCGGCGGACCAGCTTCGCCGAGTCCCGGCTGTTCGTGGGGGATCGCCTCGTGGCCACCGGTGAGTTCGCGTTCCACCGGGTCCCCGGGGCGGTGCCGGTAGGAGAACTGCTCGAACGACCAGGAGGAACGACATGACCCGCGCACACCGACTCGGCTGTCTGCTGGGCGACGGCATCGGCCCGGAGATCGTCCCGGCCGCACGCCGGGTGGTCGACGCAGCACTGGAGCAGGCCGGTGGGCCGCCGGTCACCTGGCTGGACCTGCCGATGGGCGCCGCTGCGCTGGCGACGCACGGTGCCGTGCTGCCGGAAAGCACGAAGGAGGCGCTGTCCGGCTGCGACGGATGGCTGGCCGGGCCGCACGACAGCGAGTCCTACCCGCCGGCGTGGCACGCCAGCGGTGCGCGGGTGCCCGGCGGGGAGCTGCGGAGCGTGTTCGGACTGCACGCGAACCTGCGGCCCAGCCGGAACCGGCCCGGCGTCCCGAGCCGGGTGTCCGGCGTGGACCTGCTGATCGTGCGGGAGAACAGCGAGGGCTTCTACGCTGACCGGAACATGGCGGTCGGTTCCGGCGAGTTCATGCCCACGACCGACCTCGCCCTGGTGGTGGGGAAGTTCTCCCGCCCGGCGATCCGCCGCGCCGTGCGGCTGGCGTTCGAGCTGGCCGGGAGCCGCCGGCAGCACGTCACCCTGGTGCACAAGGGCAACGTGCTTCGCCAGGCGTTCGGGTTGTGGCTCGAGGAGTGCGAGGCTGCGGCCGCCGAGAACCCGGGGACCAGGCTGGAGACGGTGCTCTTCGACGCGATGGCGGCGCGGCTGGTGCGCCACCCCGAGCAGTTCGACGTCGTGGTCACCGAGAACCTGTTCGGGGACACCCTGTCCGACCTCGCCGGTGAGCTCGTCGGGGCACTGGGCATGTCCGGCAGCGTCAACGCCGGCGACCGGTACGCCATGGCCCAGGCCGCGCACGGCTCCGCCCCGGACATCGCCGGCCGCGACGTCGCCAACCCGGTCGGGATGATGGTGTCGGCGGCGATGCTGCTGGGCTGGCTCGGTGACCGGCACGCCGACGGGGCCGCCCGGCAGGCCGCGGCGGCGATGGAGCAGGCGGTCGACGAGGTCCTCGCCGGGGGCGTCGCCACCCGGGATGTCGGCGGGACGGCGGGCACCGTGGCGTTCACCGACGCAGTGGTGGCCGCGGTGCACCGGCGGTAGCGGCCTCAGCGCTCGCGGAGCAGCCGGGCCAGGGGCGGGCCGGCCAGCAACATGACCAGCATCCGCAAGACCTGGACGGTGAGGACGACGGTGCTGTCGGCATCGGACCCGGCGGCGAGCGCCAGCACGACGAAGATGCCGCCGGGGGTGGTGGCCAGGTAGCCGTCCAGCGGCGACAGCCCGGTCACCGCGCTGAGCGCGACACCGAGCCCGGCGCTGGCCACGATCAACCCGACGATCAGCGCCGTGGCGACCGGCAGGATGCGCCGGATGACCCGCAGCGTCGTGCGGGTGAAGCGCAGGCCGACCTGGGCCCCGATGATGGCGAAGGCGACGTCGGACAGCAGTCCGGGGATGGATGCGGCAAGCGGGAGGTCGAAGGCGGCCAGCGCGGTCGCGATGACCAGCGGACCGAGCAGGTTGGGCACGGGCAGCCGCGCCAGCCGGCCGGCCCAGGAGCCGGCGACGGCGATCACGAGGACGGCGGCCAGCCCGATCGGCCAGGCGAGGTGCTCACCCTGCGGCGGTGCAACCTGCGCACCGGTCCCACCGAACAGCACGACCGCGGCGATCGGCATGAGGACGACGATCATCAGCACCCGCAGGTACTGGAGCACGGCCACCAGCCGGCCGTCGGCGCCGAGCTCGTCGCTGACCGCCACGATCCCCGACGCGCCGCCGGCGATCATCCCGAAGGCGGCGGTCGTGCGGTCCAGCGGCGTGAACCGGGCCAGCAGCAGCCCGGCTACCACCGTGAGCAGCAGCGTCGCCACGGTGATCCCGGTGATCGGCAGCCAGGAGTCGGCGAGCGTGGTCAGCGTCGACGGCTGGACCAGCACGCCCATGAGCACGCCGATGACCGCCTGCCCGGCCGTGGTCACCAGGGCGGGGAGCTGGAGTTCCTGGTGGCTGGTCAGGGCGTGGGCGAGGCAGACGACCAGACCTGCGAACAGTGCCGGGGAGGGCAGCCCGAGCTGATCCATGCCCAGGGCGAGCGCGGCGGTGGCGGCCGCGAGCAGGAGCAGCCGGAGGGCGCTGCGCGCCGGCCGGTGACCCTCGGGCGGCGGTGCGCTCCTCGTGCCCACGTCACCTCCGCCGATGCTCGACCGTCTGCGTCAGCGAGAACCTACAGAATGCAGACTATGGTCTGTTCATGGCTGGACGGATGGCAGGGAAGGTCGTGATCATCACCGGCGCGGGCAGCGTCGGACCGGGTTGGGGCAACGGCCGCGCCGCAACCGTGCTCTTCGCCGCCGAAGGGGCCGAGGTGCTGGCCGTGGACCGGTCCGAGCAGGCCGTCGAGGCGACCATGGCGGCGGTCGCCGAGCGCGGCGGCACCGCCCGGTCGTACACCTGCGACGTGACCGACCCCGACCAGGTCGCGGCGATGGTGGAGGCCTGCGTCGCCGCGTTCGGAACGCCGTCCGTGCTGCTCAACAACGTCGGTGGCTCCCGGGCGGGTGGGGCGATCGACATGCCGGAGGAGCAGTGGAACGAGCAGCTGGACTTCAACCTGACCAGCGCCTTCCGCACCTGCAAGGCGGTCCTGCCCCTGATGGTCGAAGCCGGGCGCGGGGCGATCGTCAACACCGCCTCCACCTCCGGCATCCGCTGGACGGGTGCCGCCCAGGTGGCTTACTCGGCCGCGAAGGCGGGGGTCATCGGTTTCACCCGCGCGGTCGCGGTGCAGCACGCGCCCGACGGGATCCGGGCGAACACCGTCGTCCCCGGGCAGCTGCACACGCCGATGGTCGAGGCGCGGCTGGCCGGTCAGCGCGCCGACGGGGACGTGGCGGCGTTGCTCGCCCAGCGGCAGAAGCGCATCCCGCTGGGCTTCATGGGCGACGGGCGGGACACCGCGGCCGCCGCGCTCTTCCTGGCCTCCGACGAGGCCCGCTTCATCACCGGTACCGAGCTGGTCGTCGACGGCGGGATGTCCGCCCGCTGCGACTGACCGCAGCAGCGTGGAGCTGCCGCGCCGACGGCCCTCAGCCCGCCGGTGGCGGTTGGACCGAGCCGGCTCCGGGTGGTGCGGCGGAGACGGTGTCGTGGAAGAGCCGGACCTCGCCGTCCACCAGGAGCGCCCGTCGCATGATCGGCCGGATGGAGCGCTCGGCGGCCAGCGCGTCGGCCACGGTGCGGTACCGGGACAGCTCCTCCAGGGTCGCGGTGGTGGCCGCCATCGCGGTCAGGTCCCCGGCCCGGTGGCGGGTGAGGGCTTCGGCGACCGGGAGCCAGAAGACGTGGTCGGCCTCGCCGCGGACGTCCCGGGTCCGTTGGCCCGCGGGAACCGCTGCGACGAAGAAGCGGGTGTCGTAGCGACGGCGGGACCATTCCGGCGTGATCCAGTGCGCCCAGCCGCGCAGCAGGTCCGCCCGGAGCACGAGGGACCGGCGGGTCAGGAACTCGCCGAGGGACGTGCTGCCGTCGATGAGCGCCAGCCGGTCGGTCTCCCAGTCGTCGCCGGCCGTGTCGCCCACCATCGTGCCGTCGACGTCGGCCGCCAGCAGCACCCCCGACTCCTCGAAGGTCTCCCGCACGGCGGCACACACCAGCGCGCCGGCCAGGCGGTCGTCGCAGTGCAGCGTCCGGGCCCACGCGGACGGAGCGGCGCCGACCCAGCCGATCGAGGCGTCCCCGTCCCGGACGTCGACCGACCCGCCGGGGAAGACGTGCATGCCGGCTCCGAAGGCCATGGCGGCCTGCCGCCGGAGCAGGTAGGTCTCCAGGCCCCGGTCGCCGTCGCGCAGCAGGACCACGGTGGCCGCGTCCCGGGGGCGGGTGACGTCGACCTCGCCACGGAGGTACCGCCGGACCAGCTCTGCGTCGGGCGGGGCGTTGACCATGCCTTGCCTCCTGAGGTGCCGGGGACGGACTGCCGCACGGGTGCGGTCGATGCCGGAGGGCCGGTTGTGACCCTTGACACGTGTTGCTGCTCCCTTCTATCGTAGCTAAGTCCGCATAGCGGACATAAGTGCGCATGCCGAACCGCAGTCGTCGGCTCGAGGCGACCGGGGCAGCTCTGTCGGTCCAGAGGAGAACGTGATGACTCGGTACAGCTCGTCCATCGCTGCGGCTGCGGCCGGCGTCCTGCTCCTCGCGGGCTGCAGCAGCAGCTCCGGTGGCAGCTCGGCCGGCGCCGAGGGCGTGGACTACCCCACTCGGGACATGGCCTTCATCGTCCCGTACGGCACGGGCGGTTCGACCGATCCGATCGGTCGCCAGTACGCCGGGCAGCTGGCGGAGATGTGGGACACGAACGTCGTCGTGGAGAACCGCGAGGGCGGATCGGCCACGATCGGCACCACCGCGGTGGTGACCGCCAACCCGGACGGGTACACCATCGGGCTGTCGTCGAACAGCGCCCTGGTCTTCCAACCGCTCCTCAGCGCAGATCTGCCCTACCAGTCGACGGCCGATTACCAGCCCCTGATCAAGCTCGCCGACGTCCCCACGGTGCTGACCGTCGCGGCCGACGCACCCTGGCAGACCGTCGAGGAGTTCGTGGCCGCTGCAACGGCCGACCCCAGTGGGATCCGGGTGTCGGTGTCGGGCGCGCTCACCTCGCCCGACCTCGTCATGCAGGAGTTCAACCGGGTCGCCGACGTGGAGCTCACCACCGTCCCGTTCACCGGCGGGGGTGGCGAGGCGTTGACGGCACTGCTCAGCGGCGAGGTGGAGGCGAACGCCGGGTACGGGGCGAGCGTGCAGGGCCAGGTGGAGGCCGGCGAGCTGCGCGTGCTCGGCGTCTTCTACGAGGGGACCTACGACCTGTTCCCCGAGGCCCAGTCGATCCCGGACTCCGGCTACGACGTCACCCTGCCCACGTCGTACTACACGGTCGCACCGGCGGATCTGGAGGAGGGCGTACTGGCGAAGCTCGTCCAGGCATCCGAGGAGATCGTCGCCTCTGCCGACTTCGAGGAGTTCGCGGAGCAGAACGGCTACATCCTCGACCCGATCACGACCGACGAGGTCACCGCGGAGCTGGATGAGCTCGAGGCGACCTACGAGGAGCTGCTCGAGTACATCGGTGGCTGACCGACCGGGCCGGCACCGGAGCGCCGGTGCCGGGACCAGCCCAGCAGAGCACCCCGGTCCCGCCGATCAGGGCGGGGCGGGGCCCGATCAGCTCGTGCAGAGGAGCCAGGCATGCGAGTCGGCATGATCTTGCCGCGGGAGGAACCCGGAGGCGGGTCGCTCACGGCGGTGGGCCTCGCGGAGGGCGCCCGGCGGATCGAGCGCACCGGCTTCGACGGGGCCTGGGTGTTCGACGCCGTCAACCGCGGCTTCGCCCTCCCCGACCCGCTCACCGCGCTGGCCGTCGCCGGCACGGTCACCGAGCGGCTGGAGCTGGGCACCTGCATCCTCCAGCTCGGCATCCGCCAGCCGGTGGAGGTGGCACACCGGGTGATGACCACGCACCTCGTCTGTGGCGACCGGCTGTCGCTCGGCGTGGGCGCGGGGTCCACCCGCAGCGACTTCCTCGCCTTCGGCGCCTCCTACGAGAACCGGTTCGACACCTTCGCCGCCTCCCTGGACGTCCTGCGCAGCACCCTCGGCGGGGATCCGCCGGAGGGCATCGACCTGACGCCGTGGCCGGCCACCGCCGGCGGGCCGCGGATGCTCATCGGCGCCTGGGCCGGCGGCAGCTGGATCCGCCGGGCTGCCGAGGAGTTCGACGGCTGGATCTGCTCGGCGGCCAAGGGCGGTCGACTGGCCGAGGGCATCGAGCTCTACCGCGCCGCGGGCGGTCGCCGGGCGATGGTCACGAACATCTCCGTGGCCCTCGACGGACCGGAGGACCCACCCGCGCAGGGCGCTCCGGTCAGCCTCGAGTGCGGCCCGCGGCAGGCCCGCGACCGGCTCGCGCAGCTGCAGGACCTCGGTTTCGACGACGTGATCCTGCGGACGACGGAGCACACCGACCGCAACCTCGAGGCCATCCGCGCGCTGGTCCCCACCGGGACGAGCGGACCGGCCGCAACACGGAAGGCCGGACCGATCGGATGACCATCGAATTCACGGTCCGGGACGGGATCGCCGAGATCGTGCTGAACCGGCCCGAGGCGCTCAACGCGATCGACCCGGACATGCGGGCCGCGCTGGGTGATGCCTGGCGCCGGGTGCACGAGGACGATGAGATCCGCGTCGCGGTGGTGACCGGCGCCGGGGACCGGGCCTTCTGCGTCGGGTCGGACCTGAAGAAGACCCCGCCGCCGCCGGAGTCCTACGCCCAGCGCGCGTTCGGCCAGGCCGCCTCGGACCACCTGCTGGCGGCCCTGCGCACCGACAAGCCGCTGGTGTGCGCGGTCAACGGCCTGGCGGTGGGTGGGGGGCTGGAGATCGCCCTCGCCTGCGACATCCGCATCGCGTCGGAGACGGCGTCGTTCGGGCTGTCCGAGGTCCGGGTGGGCAGCATCCCCGGAGCCGGGGGGACGCAGCGGCTGCCGCGCATGATCAACTCCTCCACCGCCATGCAGATGCTGCTCACCGGCGACCGCATCGACGCGGCAGAGGCGTGGCGGGTGGGGCTGGTCGGCGAGCTGTGCGCCCCCGACGAGCTGCTGCCGCGCGCCCGGGAGATCGCCGGGCGGATCGCGGCCAACGCGCCGCTGGCGGTGCGGGCCGTCAAGCGCCTGGTCCGGCAGGGCGCCGATCTGCCCCTGGACGCCGCGATCGACCTGGAGAACTACGTCTGGGGGCTGGTGCGCGACACCGAGGACCGCATCGAGGGACGCCTGGCCTTCCAGGAGAAGCGGCCACCCCGCTACCGCGGGCGCTGACCGCGGACGACGCCCAACCGGCCGGACGACGAGGAAGAGAGCTCAACGCATGCACTCGCTCAAGGACCGCACCGCGATCATCGGGGTGGGGGCCACCCCGCAGGGGCGGCTACCCGGATCGACCCAGCTGTCCCTGGCGGTGGACGCCTTCAGCGCGGCGCTGGAGGACTCCGGACTCCGCAAGCAGGACATCGACGGCCTGCTGACCTTCCCCGGCACCACCGCGCCCGAGGGCGCGCTGAACTACCTCCGGATCGGTGAGGCGCTGGGCATCGACCCGGCCTTCACCGGCAGCATGGCGATGGGTGGCGGAACGGCCGGAGCCCTCGTCCAGATGGCCGCCATGGCCGTCGAGTCCGGGCACGCCACCGCCGTCGCCTGCGTCTTCGGGGACGCCGCCAAGACGGGGGGCTCGCGGTTCAGCCGGGCCTCGGGCTGGGGCGACTCCTGGGGCATCTGGGGGATGATGGGCGCCGCCGCCAACTCCGCCGTCGCGGCCAGCCGGCACATGGCGCTGTACGGCACCACCAGCGAGCAGCTGGCCGAGGTCGCCGTCGCCTGCCGCCGGCACGCCTCGATGAACCCCGCCGCAGTGATGCGCGACCCCATCACGATCGCCGACCACCAGGCGTCCCGGTTCATCGTCGAGCCGCTGCACCTGCTCGACTGCTGCCTGATCAGCGATGGCGGCGTCTGCGTCATCGTGACCTCCGCGGAGCGGGCCAAGGACGCCAAGCAGCCGCAGGTGCTCATCTCCGGGATGGGTCAGGCCTACACCACCCGCACCCTGGAGCGGGAGGACTGGTGGTACGTCCCGCACCAGAAGGAGGCACTGGACCGGGCCTACGCGATGGCCGGCATGGGCCCGCGGGACATCGACGTGGCCCAGTTCTACGACAACTTCACGATCAGCGTGCTGCTGTGGCTTGAGCACGCGGGCTTCTGCGCGCCCGGTGAGGCCGGCCCCTTCGTCGAGGGCGGCCGGATCCAGCTGGGCGGCGAGCTGCCGGTGAACACCGCCGGCGGCAACCTCTCCGAGTCCTACATGGAGGGCTGGCTGCACATCGTCGAGGGCGTGCGCCAGCTGCGCGGCCAGGGCGGCGAACGCCAGGTGCCCGGCGCCGAGACCTGCCTGGTCACCGGCCGCGGCATGACCTTGAACTGCTCCAACGCGATGGTGCTGACGAAGGGCGAGGTGTCGGCGTGAGCGGCTACAGCAAGCCGCTGCCGGAGATGGGCGAGGAGACCAGGGCGTTCTGGGAGGGGACCCGCAGCGGGCAGCTGGTCCTGCAGCGGTGTGTGCGCTGCGCGCACATCCGCTACCCGATCAGCGCGTACTGCCCCGAGTGCCTGGAACAGGGGCACGACTGGGTGCCGCTGAGCGGCCGCGGTGAGGTCTACTCCTCGATCGTCTTCCACCAGGTCTACGACAAGGCGTTCGCGGACGACGTCCCCTACAACGTCTCGCTGATCCAGCTCGACGAGGGGCCGCGGATGTTCAGCAACGTCGTCGGCGTGCCGCCTGGCGAGGTGCGGGTCGGTGACCGCGTGCGCGCCGTCTTCGACCCGGTCACCGAGGAGGTCACCATCCCGAGGTTCACGCCGGAGGACTCGTGACCGCGTCGGTCGGGGACGACCTCACGGCCGGTCCACCCGAGCAGGGGGCGCTGGCCGGACTGCGGGTGCTGGATCTGTCCGGACCGCTGGGCAACTACTGCGGCAAGCTGTTCGCCGAGCTCGGGGCGGACGTCGTGCTGGTGGAACCACCGGACGGGACGGCGCTGCGGCACCAGCCGCCGTATGCCGGTGACCAGCCGGGCCTGGAGAGCAGCCTGCCGTTCCGCTACAACAACACCAGCAAGCGGAGTCTGCGGCTGGACCTCGAGCACCCCGACGGCCAGCAGGTGTTCCGCGAGCTCGCCGCCGGTGCCGACCTGGTCATCGAGACCGACAGCCCCGGGCGGATGGCCGCGCGGGGGCTCGGCCACGGCCGGCTCAGCCGGTCCAACCCGGCGCTGGTGACCACCAGCATCACGCCGTTCGGGCAGACCGGTCCCTATGCCGACCACGAGGCCAGCGACCTGGTCTGCCTGGCGATGGGCGGCCTGCTCTACCTGGGTGGGTATGCGGACGGCCCGCCGGTCCAGGCCGGTCAGCAGCAGGCCTACGCGGCGGCGAACCTCTTCGGCGCGGTCGCGTCGATGCTGGCCCTCACCGCCGCGGAGACCACCCGGGAGGGCCAGCACGTCGACGTGTCGGTGCAGGAGTCGGTGGTGATGGGGCTGGAGAACGCCGCCCAGTTCCAGGACCTGGAGGGCCATGTCCGCCGGCGGACCGGCGGGCGGCAGTGGCGGGCCGGCGCCGGGGTCTTCCCCTGCGCGGACGGTTACGTCTACCTGCTGGCCGGCGGGATCGGCGGCAACCGGTTCTGGCCCAATCTCATCGCCTGGTTGGACAGCGAGGAGGTGCCCCGCGCCGCCGAGCTGCGCGGCGACCAGTGGGGTGAGCGGGAGTTCGTGGAGGCCGAGGAGAACCGGGACCTGTTCGCGGAGGTCTTCCTCCCCTTCGCCCGCCAGCGGACCAAGGCGGACCTGTACCGCGACGCCCAGCGGTGGCGGGTGCCGCTGTGCCCGGTCTCCCGCCCGACCGACATCCTGCGCAGCGCCCAGCTCAGGCACCGCGACTACTTCGTCTCCGTCGACGGCCCGGACGGCCTGCCGGCGGTCATGCCGGGCGCGCCCTACGTGCTGTCGGGAACCCCGTGGCGGCTGCAGGGACGCGCTCCCCGGCTGGGCGAGCACTCCGTCGAGGTGCTGCACGAGCTGGGCTGCTCCGCCGAGCGGGTGGCCGAACTGACCCGAACGGGAGTGATCTGATGACGCGGCTGCCGCTGGAGGGGATCCGGATCGCCGACTTCACCTGGGTCGGGGCCGGGTCGTACACGACCAAGATGCTGGCCGACCACGGCGCGGACGTCATCAAGATCGAGAGCAGCGCGAAGGTGGACGGCATCCGGCTCTCCCCGCCGTTCAAGGACGGCGTCAAGGGCGTCAACCGGAGCGGCTACTTCGCTGACCGCAACACCAGCAAGCGCAGCATCACGATCGACCTGCGCACGGCGGAGGGGCGGGAGCTGGCCCGCCGGATCGTCGCCGACAGCGACGTCGTGGCCAACAACTTCACGCCGGGCACGATGGCCAGGTTCGGGCTGGCGTACGACGACGTCCGGCAGCTCAACCCGCGGGCGGTCTACCTGGCCATGTCCATGTCGGGGGACAGCGGCCCGGAGCGCGACTTCCTCGGCTACGGGCTCACCATCGGTGCGCTGGTCGGCATCCACCACCTCAGCGGTCTGCCGGGGCGGGAGCCGGCGGGTACGGGCACCAACTACCCCGACCACATCCCCAACCCGTGCCACTCGGCGTTCGCCGTCCTGGCCGCGCTGCGGCACGCCCGGCGCACCGGGCGGGGCCAGTACCTGGACATCGCCCAGACCGAGCCGACGATCGCCGTCCTCGGCTCGGCCTTCCTGGAGGCGACGGTCAACGGCCGGGACGCGCAGCCGCTGGGCAACGGCCACCTGCGGTACGCGCCGCACGGGGTGTACCGCTGCGCCGGGGAGGACCGGTGGATCGCCGTCACGGTGACCGACGACCGGCAGTGGCCGGCGTTGCAGGCGGTCCTCGGCCTGCCGGCGGACGCCTGCCCCGCCGAGTGGGCAGCCGAGGCCGCGCGGCACCGCGACCGGGAGGCCCTGGACGCGCTCATCGCCACGGCCACCGCCGACCGGGACGTCGCCGACCTCTTCGCCCGCCTGCAGCAGGCCGGGGTGCCGGCGGGCGCGGTGCAGGACGCCGCTGACGTCGTGGAGCGGGATCCGCAGCTGCAGGCCCGGGACCACTGGGTGCGGCTGGAGCACCCGGAGATGGGCGAGACGCTGTACAACGCGCCGCCGTTCCGGTTGACCGGCACGCCGGTGACCCTCACCCGCCCGGCGCCGCTGCTCGGCCAGCACACCGCGGAGATCTGCCGGGACGTGCTGGGGCTCGAGGACGAGGAGATCGCCCGCCTGCAGGCCGCCGGGGTGCTCGCGTGAGCGGCGGGTCGGTGGGCAGCAGGGTGACGGCGAGCGAGCGGATCGCGGACTACGTCGCCTCCGTCGACGCGGCGGCGGCCTCGGCGGCGACCCTGCACGCCGTCGGCCGGGCCTTCCTGGACACGGTCGCGGTCGCCGTCGCGGCCACCGGCGACCCCGTGGACGCGGCGCTCACCGGGTACGTCTCCGGTTCGACCGGTCCGGCCAGCCTGTGGGCCGGGACCGGATCGACCACGACCGAGCACGCCGCGCTGGTCAACGGCGCCGTCGGGCACGTGCTGGACTACGACGACGTCACCAGCCCGCTCCGCGGCCATCCCAGCATCGCGCTGCTGCCGGCGCTCGTGGCGGCGGCCGAGGCCGATGGCGCCGACGGGCGGCAGCTGAGCGCGGCCTACGCCGTGGGCTTCGAGGTGATCTGCCGGCTGGCCCGGGCCTGCGCGCTGGACCACTACGCCCGCGGCTGGCACTCGACGACCACGATCGGCCTGCTCGGTGCCACGGCCGCGGTCGCGCACCTGCGCGGGCTGCCCCGCGACGCGGTCGGCCATGCGCTCGGCCTGGCGGTGGCCCAGGCGGCCGGCACCCGGGAGAACTTCGGCACGATGGCCAAGTCGTTCCAGGCCGGCGCCTGCGGCGCCGCGGCCCTGCGGTCGGTGGCCCTCGCCGGGGCCGGGATGACGGCGTCCCCGGAGGCGCTCGACGGGCACACCGGTGGTTTCCTCCGGCTGTACTCGACGCCCGGCGCCGCGGCGGCGCTCGACGTCGAGCTCGCCGCGCTCGGGGACGGGCCCGGAGAGCTGGTCACCAGCGGGATCGACGTGAAGAAGTACCCGCTCTGCTACGCCACCCACCGCACCATCGACCTGTTGCTGGACCTGCGGGCCGAGCACGGGCTGACCCTGGCGGAGGTGGACAGGGTGCAGGTGCGGGCCAACCACGGCGGCCTGGCCCCACTGCTGCACGACCGGCCCCGCACCGGGCTCGAGGCCAAGTTCAGCATGCAGTTCGCCGTCGCGGCGGCCCTCCTCGACGGTGAGGTGCGGCTGCACAGCTTCGACGACGACCAGGTCCGCCGTCCGGAGGTCCAGCAGTTCCTGCCCCGGGTCACCGCCACCGAGCAGGACGGGCCGGCCTTCCCGCGCTGGGCCGACGTGACCCTGCACCTGGTCGACGGCCGCACGGTCCGCCGCCGCAGCACGGTGCTGCGCGGCAGCGCGGACACGCCGCTGTCCGACGACGAGCTCCTCGCCAAGGTGGCCGACTGCTTCGGCCGCGGCGGACTGGGGGAGCGCACCGAGCCCTTCGCCGACGCCGTCCTCGGCTGGGCGGACCAGTCCGTCCGGTCGGTGCTCGCCCGCCGGCTGCCCTGACCTGCCCACGACAACGGAGACCCCCCATGACGCCGACCGACCTCCCCGCCGACCTGATCGACCTGCGCGACCGGGTGCGCGCGTTCGTCCAGGAGGAGCTGCTGCCGCTGGAGCCCGAGGCGGTGCGTCTCGAGCCGCAGGCGAACCAGCGGACCGAGCCCTTCCAGGCCGAACCGGGCCGCAGCTATCAGTTCGACCCGCAGGGCGACCTGCCGGAGGAGACCTACCAGCGGCTGCTGGACAGCGCCCGCGACCGCGGGCTCTGGGGCATCGACGTGCCCGCCGAGCTCGGCGGCCAGGGACACGGGGCGCTGGCGAAGCTGCTGGTCACCGAGGAGATGAGCAAGACCGTCGTCCCGTTCGTGCTGCCGCCGGAATCGCCGAACCTGCACTGGCTGAGCAACGCGGTCGACGAGGACCAGCGGGCCCGCTACCTCGCTCCTTACGCCCGCGGGGAGAAGACCTCCGGGGTCGGGATCACCGAGCCCGGGGCGGGCTCGGACATCTCGGGCATCTCCACGCACGCCGAGCGGCGGGGCGGCCGGTGGGTGCTCAACGGCCGGAAGAAGTGGATCGGCAAGGCCGACTGGGCGGACTTCCTCATCGTCGTCGCGGTCACCGACCCGGAGAAGGGCAGCCGCGGCGGGATGACCTCCTTCCTCGTCGACCGGGGGACTCCGGGCGTCGTCGTGGAACGGCGGTTGCCGACGATCTCGAACTACCGGCCCTGCGAGGTGCGCTTCGACGACGTCGAGCTGGACGACGCCCAGGTGCTCGGTGAGGTGGGTGAGGCCTTCATCCCGATGCAGAACCGGCTGGCCATCCGCCGGCTGGAGATCGCCGCCCGCTGCGCCGGTGCCACCCACCGGCTGCTGGAGATGCTCGCGGCCCACGCCAAGGAGCGGGTCACCTTCGGGGAGCCGCTGGCCTCCCGGCAGACGATCCAGAACTGGATCGCCGACGGTGCGATGGGGCTGCACGCCCTTCGGCTGGTCAACGCCGACGCCGCGCGCAAGCTCGACGCCGGGCTGACCGACATCCGGTACGAGTCGTCCACGGCCAAGGTGCTGGGCACCGAGCTGCTGCAGCGGGTCGCCGACCAGTGCCTCCAGGGGCACGGCGCCGAAGGGCTGGGCAAGGACCTGCCCATCGAGTACTACTACCGGCTGGTCCGGATCTGGCGGATCGTCGAGGGTGCCTCGGAGATCCACCGGGTCACCGTCGCCCGGCAGGTGCTGCGCTCGGGCATACCGGCATGAGGCGGCGGCCGGACCGCCGTCCCGGCGGTGGTCGCCGTGCGGGTTGAGGCGAGCCTGCGGGCCACGCCGACGGGCGACATCACCGTCACCGCTGCCGAGCTGGAACGCGCCGGCGCCGGCGCGGTGAGCGACTCGGAGTCCTCGCGCGACCCGATGCTCACGATGGCGATGGCGGCGGTGTCCACGGAGCGGATCGGGTTGGCCACGGGGGTGACCATCGCCTTCCCGCGCAGCCCGATGGTGCTCGCCTACGGCGCCCGGATGCTGCACGACCAGAGCGGCGGCCGCTTCCGGCTCGGCCTCGGCACGCAGGTGGAGCAGCACATGGAGCGCCGGTTCGGGGTGCCCTGGGACTCGCCGGGGCCACGGTTGCGCGACTACCTGCAGGCCCTGCGCGCCATCTGGAGCAGCTGGGATACCGGTGAGCCGCTCCAGCACGCCGGTCCCTTCTACGCCATGGACCTGATGACCCCGGAGTTCAGCCCGGGCCCGACTCCGTACGGGCGGGTCGCCGTGGACCTCGCCGCGGTGAACCCGTACAACCTCGAGCTCGCCGCCGAGCTGGCCGACGGCGTCCGGCTGCACGTGTTCAGCACGCCGGCGTACGTGCGGGACGTGGTCGGACCGCGGTTGGCGGCCGGAGCGGCCCGCTCCGGCCGTGAGCTCACCGGCTTCGAGGTCTACGGCGGCGGGTTCGTGGCCACCGGGGCGGGGCCGGAGGACGTGACCCGCGCGCGGGAGCAGGCGCGCGCCCGGGTGGCCTTCTACGGCTCGACGATGGCCTACCTGCCGGTGCTCCGGCACCACGGCTGGGGCGACCTCCGGGAGCAGCTGCGTGAGCTCGTGCGGCACGAGCGCTGGGACGACCTCGCCGCAGCGGTGCCCGACCACGTGCTCGACGAGTTCTGCACGGCGGCTCCCTACCCCGAGCTGGCGGCCGCCCTGCGGGAACGCTGGGCCGGTCTGGTGACGACGGTGCAGGTGCCGGCCCCGGTTCCGTACGCGGCGGGCTGGGACGGCTTCGCCGGTGCCTGCGCCGCGATCGCGGATCTGTGAGCGGCCCGCCGGGAGCCCGGGTGCCGGCGCCACGGTTGCAGGCCTTCGTCGGCTCCCTGCTGTCGGCGCTGGGTCTGCCCGAGCAGCACGCCCGGGACACCGCGCAGGCGCTGGTCGATGCAGACCTCGCCGGGCGGGGCACCCACGGCGTACGACTCCTGCCGCCCTACGTGGCCCGCCTGCGGAACGGCGCGATCGCGGTGTCTTCGGAGCTGCGGGTCCTCTTCCGCACCGGAGCGGTCTCGGTGCTCGACGGCGGCAACGGACTGGGCCAGGTGGTGGCCGCGTGGTCGGTCCGGCACAGCATCGAGGTGGCCCGGGAGCTCGGTGCAGCGGTCACGACCGTGCGGCGCAGCAACCACCTGGGCGCGCTCGGCTCCTTCACCCGGACCGCCGCGGAGCAGGGGCTGGTGTGCTTCCTGACCCAGAACACCCGGGCGAACATGGCGCCGGCCGGTGGTCGGCAGGCCGCGGTCGGGAACAACCCGTTCTCCTTCGCCGTGCCCGCCCCCGACTTCCCGGTGGTGCTCGACCTCTCGTGCAGCGCCGTGGCGCGCAGCAACATCGACCTCGCCGCCGAGCGGGGGGAACCGATCCCGCAGGGCTGGGCCCTGGACCCCGACGGCCGCCCGACGACCCTGCCGACAGAGCTCGAGCGGTCGTTGCGCGCCCTGGCCGGCGAGCTCGGGGTCGGCACGGCGAGCTGGGCTGAGCCGGTCAGTCGGCAGCGTGCTGGCGGAACGCGAACTGCCCGGCCCCCACGTCGCGCCCGTCGACGGTCAGCGTGACCGAGGCGAAGGCGGTGCGGCGACCCGCCCGGCGCACCACGGCCTCGGCGACCAGCGCCTCCCCGTCGCCAGGGGCCAGGAACTGCCACGACCCGTCGGCGGGCACCAGCGCAGCGGACCTGTCGGCGGAGCCGTCGAGGCTCCCCACCGCCCGGGCAGCGGCGGCCAGGCCGATGCCGTAGAGGGCCCCGCCCTGCAGGTGGCCGACCCGGTTGGTCATCTCCGGGCCGATCCGCAACGAGCCGCGGGCCGTTCCCTCGGGGGCGGTGGCGTCCCAGTCCAGGGCGGTGAGCTCCTCGCTGACCGACGTCCCCCGCGTGCGAGCCCGTCCGGCTGCACGCCGGGTGGCCTCGACCGCGGCCTGCTCCCGGTGCTCCAGCTCGTCGGCGGCGACCGGCGGGACGGCAGGCAGCTCGTCGAACTCCCACGGGAGCGGGCGCAGCGGCACTCCCGTGGGCGCGGGGAGCGAGGTGAACCAGCCCTGGCCGGCCGCCACCAGCACTCCGCGGGCATCGATGCAGTCGACCCGGGCCAGGGCGTGTCGCTGGTCCTCGTCGATCCACACCAGGTGAGCAGCGGAGGACACCGGGGCGATGACCACCGCAGCGATGTGGTGCAGCGCCATGGTGACCGTGCCCAGACGACGTCCGTCGCCCACGGCGGTGCGCACCGCCGAGCCCATGGCCAGGTCCGCCAGAGCCGCGAGGGCCACCGGCGGCACTGCGCCCGGGGTGACTGAGCAGTCGGGGGCCAGTTCGGGACCGGTCGGTCCGCCGTCGGCCGGACGGGGTCTGATCCCTAGGATCTGACCGAAGTAGTGCATCCCATGGGCGCGGGTCCGCGCCACGGCGGCAATCGCGGAGGCATCGATGTCCGGCTCGTGCTCCACCTCGCACCGCTGGTCGGCCCCGGGTTCCTCGGCACTGCGTCCGCTGCTCATCGCCCCCCATCCTGGTCGCAGTCCCCACCGGCGGCCCGACCGCCCACCGGGGGGCCGCCGTGCCTGAGGCCGACCGGCCGGACCGGGAGCGACCCGCCGAGTTCGTCCAGTCGGTGCAACGGGCGCTCGACGTGATCAAGAGCTTCACGCCCCGGCACTCGAGCATGACGCTGACCGAGGTCGCCGAGCGCACGCAGCTAACCCGGGGCGCGGCCCGTCGGTTCCTGCTCACCTTGGAGCACCTCGGCTACGTGCGCTCGGACGGCCGCCAGTTCTCGTTGTCGCCGGCGGTCCTGGAGCTCGGGTACGCCTACCTCTCCTCGGTGCATCCGTGGGATGCGGCGGCCCCGCTGATGGAGCGGCTCAGCAACGAGGTGGCGGAGAACTGCCTCGCCGGTGTGCTGGAGGGAACCGACGTCGTCTGCGTCGCCCGCACGACGCGCCGGCTGGTGACGGTGGCCGTGTACGTCGGCGGGCGGGTTCCCGCGGCTGCGTCGTCCATGGGGCGCGCCATCCTCGCCTTCCAGGACGACGACGTCCTCCAGCGCTACCTGGCCGACGTGGAACTCCGGCCGGTCACGCCGTTCACGCTCACCGACAAGGACGATCTGCGGGCCGAGCTGGCGAAGGTCCGCCGGCAGGGCTGGTCGCTGGTGGAGCACGAGCTGGAGGAGGGGCTCACCTCGGTGTCGGCGCCGGTGTTCGGAGCTGGCGGCCGTGCCGTCGCGGCGCTGAACATCTCCTCGCACGGGCACAGGCTGTCGCAGGCCGACGTGCGGGACCGCGTGCTGCCGCCGCTGCTGCGCTGCGCCGAGGAGACCAGCCTGCTCTTCGGTCACCGGCCGACCGGTGGGGACCGGGTGGCCGGCTGACCGGAACTCCCGGCCGGCGCGGCACCCCCGCGGCGCGGCATCGAACGGTCGGGCGGGAGGTCGTCCGGTCGATCAGCGGCCGCTGCGGCTGGGGCGGCGTCCCTGCCGGGCACCCGAGCGGGCACCGGCCCCGGGACGCCGGGAGCCCTCGCGGGGAGCGCCGGCGCCGGCGCGGGCACCGGCCCCGCGGGTGCTGCACGTGCGGCAGGTGCTGAACCAGGGGGCGATCGCCGTCCCGCACTCCGAGCACTTGCCGGACAGGCCCAGCGAGATGGCGCCGGGCAGCATCTCGGTGATGGTCTCGGAGCACTCCTCCTCGACCCAGGCGGCGTCGTCGCTGGTCAGCCCGCCGACACCGGGGAACTGGCGGAGCAGCGTCGTCGCGTCGCGGGCGGCGGCGGCGGTCTGCTCGAACTGCTCGACGCCACCCCCCACCGGCAGGTCGGGGAGGATCGACTCGGGGTCGACCTCCTGGCCGACGGCGTGCTGCAGGGCGGCCTTGGCCAGCACCAACCAGCGCACCCGCCGCGGCGGGTTGTAGTCGATGGCCAGGTTGACCAGCCGCCACACGG